>Ga0209055_1002724_pt1 | contig 11019 bp, 9 predicted proteins | sample GraSoiAngelo_110_FD_185875 | JGI IMG/M metagenome (GOLD analysis project Ga0209055, IMG submission 185875) | Grasslands soil microbial communities from the Angelo Coastal Reserve, California, USA - 14_0903_12_30cm (SPAdes) (version 2) | ecosystem: Environmental > Terrestrial > Soil > Grasslands ... | reverse complement strand
ACCATTGGGCAAAGCTTCAACAGATGTTCCGTAGCCTGGTCGGCGCATTGCATGTCACCAACTAATTGACACGCTGAGGCTAGGTCTGACCAGTAGAGCCGACTGTAGCGGCTTAGCTCGGTGGCCCTGCGCAGGCATCGGACACTTTCGGCCGGATCGATGTCTTTATAGACTTGCCCGAGCCTGTGCTGGAGCTGAGGGTCATTTGAGTCCAGGGCCAAGAGCAGTCGACCCGTTGAAGGTCTTTCGAATGAGGAAGCGATCCCAACCACCCACACTTGTGCCGCGAGGAACAAGCTCACGGCACCAACTGCCAACAAGAAAGGCAGCGACCGAGAACGCCCCCGAAGGGAGACTTCGATGCGCGCAACGTCCAGCTGCCGCAAGATCATTTACCCTGTGCAGTTGATTTGGGTTCTCCTTGTCCGACGGAGACAAGCATCTTCCTGCGGCTTGGATTACGAGCACTTACTCGACCCGGTGCAAGGAGTGCTTGGGGACGGCCCGGCCTTGCAGCACAGGCCGCCGCAGCACACTTTGTCCGGCGTACAGCACTTCCCATTCCCGCAGCAAGTCTGACTGTGGGGGCAGCAATGGCTGCCGCAGGCGGTCTGGCCCTTGGGACAGGTGACCAAGGCTTGTGCGGGTCCGGCAGCCCCACCTAAACCCAAGGATGCTAATAGGGTGCCACCAACTGCTCCGCAGACTAGCCTGAGCGTTTGTCGTCGGGAAATTGGGCTGGCGATGATTCGCGAGACATCATCAAGAAATGCGCTCATAGGATCCCTCCTCCGATCGACCCACCCCGTTACGGGCGAGGGCCAAAATAGCTTCCGCACCAACTGCCACGTCTTTAGCAATCACACCGTCTTCTTGAATCAGAAAAGCTACCGGGGTCGCGAAAATCCCGTACTCCTTCGAAAGCTTCCACTCCTTCTGAAGGACGATTGGGAACTGAAACCCGTGCTGCTCCGCCTTACGGCGGTTCTCCTCTGGGTCGCCACGTCCAACAAGGATTAACGCCAAGCCGTTATTGGAGTGGTTTCGGTGCAGGCGGACCAAATGGGGCCCGAGTTCGTCACAAGGCTGGCAATGAGGATCGCTGAAGACGAGGAGCACCCGCCGGCCTCTATATTCTTCCAACGAAACCATACGACCTTGGAGGTCGGGAAGGCGAAAAGCTGGCGCGCGAGTCCCGACCTTCAGCCCGTCCCGCTCAATCTGACTTGCGGAGAGTGGCCGCTCCCCAGGAAGTCTCCTTCGCTGAATTTGACGTTTGCCGACCTCAAAAATACTGGACTCACAGGTAGCAGAGTGCTGGGCTAGTGCGACGACCCGATCTGCACCACTTACGAATGGCCCGGCCACTTGCCCCTGCTCATCTAACAAATACGCTGCCGGTGTGCCCTGATTAGCAAAAGGCGCGGGCCTGTCCTCATCGGTGATGAGAAGGACAGGGCACTTCAGGCCATGTTCTGCCACTCGTTCTTGATTAGATCCGGACTTACCATAGGTCAGCAGAACCAATTGGACGTTCCGCTCCTGGAGACTGGTATCGAGCTGGCCCAACTCTCGAGCAATGGACTCACAGAACCCGCATTCGAAATTCCAGTGGACCAGCAAGACACGCTTGCCGCGAAAGTCCCCAAGCGCGACGGTTCTTCCCCTAAGGTCGGGAAACTTAAACGCGGGGAATGGGCTGTTGAGAGGAAGTCCATCCGGTTCAGTTTGGTCACTGAGATTCTCTGGCCCGGTTCCCGCGACTTTCGCCCTATCCTCGATTTGGTCCAAACGCAGCAGGATTCGCCCCTGTTGCTTTGCGAGGGCGTAAAAGCCTATCCAAATACTGATCAGGATTAACCCAGCGACTACGCTTATCATTAGCATGCTCTGTTACTTGCAAGCCGCCACTGCAGAGAAGAAGTTGTTCCGCCTATGCGGGCGAAAAAATCAGCACGCCTTAGTAAAACGGGCTGTGGTGCGGAGAGCGGAAGCCTGTTGTGCCTGCGTCGGAACCGCATTTACAATTTATTTATTTCTAAGCGGCGTAGGCGGTTTGTGATTGGCAGTAAGGGCGATCAACCTTCGAGGGCGCGCCGTTCAGTCTCTCAACCAGAAAGGCATCAATGTCGACGCAAGCTGCTTTTCCTAACATCTCGACGGAAAGTACCAGCCGATAAAGATTTTTCTTCCGCACGAGAATTCCTTGAATTCCCTCCAAGGGACCACATTTGACTCTTACCCATTCGCCGCATTTCAAGAGGGGATGCGGTTCGACGGGGGCACCGCTTTCGATAGCTCGCCGGATGGCCTCGATCTCGGCGTTTGGAATAGCTGTTGGCTGACCAGCGGTCGATACTAGGGCATGTATCCCTGGTGTCGTCATTATGTCCAGGCGGCGCTCAGAACCTCCCTTAATAAATACATAACAAGGAAACAGAGGTAAAGAGAGGAGTTTTGTCCTGTCCTTCCAGCGGTGCACAGCAGAGTAGAGCGGCAGCAGGGTCTCGAATCCCTTGCTTGTGAGAATCCGAGCGACCGTCTTCTCATGTTGATGACGCGTGTAAATCGCGTACCAATCGAGCCGAGAGTCGAGAGGACTTCCGTGCGAGTTCGATCTACAAAGCATAAAGCTCCGCCCTGTGACTTACAGGGCCACTCTTCCCTGTAATCCGGTAAAGGAAATTTGCCTTCTGCTGCCCACAGTTGCGTTGCGATCGAAGGATGAAATGCACCTCGCTCGCCGCTAGATCCTGCACCGTGCTCCCCTCACGTCACGGTGTCTCGAGGTACTGCACGTGCAGGAGACAAACTAACTCGCGAGCACTCCTAAGCTTGTCCAGTGGCTTTTCGTTGCCCCTCATTGGCGATTTCTCTGGCTGACACCCAGAACATTCGCGCCTTCACCTAGGTTCAGCTCTTCAAGAACAACTGCGAAGCCTTCGTTAGCACCAGCACTTGCGTGCTCGACGCGAATCACGGCCGCTTCTGTTTTCAGGCGGAGACTCCGCGCCCCGCTATCGAGCGGCAAAAGTAACATGTCGAGTTGGATTGTGGCCCCCACCGGCGGGCACGTTAAACTGAATATGAAAGCTCCCGCCACACTGATGTCCCGAGTTACTCCTTCTCCGTGCAACCAACTGTCCTCGGCGCCTTGCCAAGTGAACACGGCGTCGACTGCAAGTCGATGACGAACTCGTTTTCTGAGCTCCATTCGCGCTACGAACATTCCGTTTTGTTGATTGCCTCAATCGTGAAGTACCCCGTTTTTCTGGATTCGCTTTTGAAGACTACTCAGTGGGCTGCGGGGGAACAAGAGGCAGAAAGTCACAGTCTGTTTTGGATCTCTTTGTGGAATCGGCATGGCTATTCTGCGCAGTACCTTTGGCTCATGCTCTTTAGAGTCTTTTGTCATTATCCGTGTCGCCGGGAGTACAACAGGGTACAACACGACCCTCTAGCTGGAGCATGTGCTATCTGCTTCAGAGTTCGGAACTTCTTCTATCCACTCGACGCTTAAGGCAGGAGAAAAAACCTATCGAAGCGGCCCATCGGCCCTAGTCGTTGGTGCGTGGATCGTGTCCACCTTTTGGCTGCGGCAGGCTTCGGGTATGTGCGTCGGCATTGGTATCAGGACTTCGAATCACACTTTCTTACGATCATCACGGATTAAACTTATCAAATTTCTCTTGCTTTCTGACACTGAGTATTGCTATAAAAGTTGGCCTAGCCCCTTCAAACATTAAGATGATCTAATTTTGAGGACTTTCGGATTTGCCTAGCCTTCAAACACAACATAATTTTGAGGACTTGCATGTTTGGGATATACGGGCACGTTTCCTACCGCGTCCGCGTTTGTATCGCGGACGCCACTCGTATGAGTACGCAATCGACTGCAGCTGCGTTAAAGCGCTACTGTAAGAAGCTGGACATTCGCGCATTTGCCGGGAGCTCCTCTGAGGTATTTCTCGAACTGAAAAACTCTCGACCCGACGTTGCCGTGATCAGCGCCCAATTGGAAGATGGTCGACTCGCTGGTTTCAAGGTTGTGCATCAGTTGCTCGCCTCGAATCTGAAAATCCCATCAGTGATGTTGTTGGATTCCGATGAACGCGACCTCGTCGTCGGTGCCTTCAGTGCCGGCGCGCGAGGTATTTTCTGCCGGGGCAACTCCTTCAATACCCTCCCGAAGTGTATCCGCCGCGTCCATGAAGGACAAATTTGGATTAGCAATACTGAATTGGAGTCTCTCCTCGTACAGATCATCAAATTGAGACCATTTCAGATTTATAAGTCAAACGGAAATGCTTTGCTCACCCCGCGCGAACAGGACGTTGTTCGTCTAGTAGCAGAGGGGATGAGGAACCAAGAGATTGGCGTAGCGCTTAGTCTCAGCGAGCATACGGTCAGAAACTATATTTTTCGGATTTTTGAGAAGTTGGGTCTATCGAGCCGGGTCGAACTGGTTCTCTATGCGCTCAACGGAGAAAATTCGTTCGGTGATCGACCGTCTCTGTCTCGAGAATCGGCACCCGATGCACCAGTCGCTCAATGGCGTGGGACGTGCTGAATCCAAGGCAGCAAGGCTATGTTTCTGGAATTCTACCGTCTGAAAGAGCAGCCGTTCGGCGTGACGCCGGACCCGCGCTTCATCTGCCCTAGCCGAACCCACATCGAAGCGTTCAATTCTCTGTCTCGTGGTCTCGAAGCCGGATGCGGCTTCTTGGCCCTCATTGCGAAGCCGGGCACGGGCAAAACCACGTTGGTGCTCCAGCTTTTAAAGCAACTAAATCAGACGTCTCGTCCAATCTTTCTCTTCCACACACAGTGTGATTCGCGTGAGTTCTTGCGCTACCTATTTCGCTCCCTGGGAATCGATGTCGCAGGGCTAGATGCCGTTAGCATGCACGAGAGACTGAATCAGCTTCTGGCGGCTGAGCTGCGGGTTGGCCGACGCCTTGTGGTAATCATTGATGAGGGCCAGAACCTTGACAACTCCGTGTTGGAAACGGTCCGGCTTCTATCCGACTTCGAGGCACCTAGAACCAAGCCGATGCAAATCGTTCTCGTCGGCCGGCCGCAGTTGGCGGAGAAACTGTCGAGCCCGAGCCTGGCACAGCTTAGACAAAGCATATCAATCTTGTCCGGCTTGGAGCCACTTACGCGAGAAGAAATCATCAGGTACATCGAACGCCGGCTTCAGGTAGCGGGTTATGCAGGAGCACCGCTCTTCTCCAACGAGGCTCTGGAACGGATTTTTGCACGCAGCGAAGGCATTCCGCGGAACATTAACAACCTCTGCTTCAATGCTCTACTTGCTGGATGCGCTGCAGGACGCAAGCAAATCGATTTCGATATCGTGGACCAAGTTCTGAATGACCTCGAAATCAATCCCTTGGAGCCGAAGTGCATGGGCACCCGGCAGGAGACTTCCTCCGTGACGCAGGCACCGATAGGCGATCCCGGATTTGATTTATCCGCGATTTATCCCGGCACGGTCGTCACGAATCTGGGGCGGCCCAATCGGCTGCGTAATCCAAGCATCGCGCGAGACGGCTTGCCGGAACGAAAGCAGCCAGCTTCTAGCAGGGGAGAGAACACCGTCGTTGACCCAGGCGCCGTTTCTCGCGAGCAGAAAACGTCCCAGGCCGTACCATTGGCAACTCTCGCGCTCGAGCGCGTGCCCGTGGTTCCCTATCTGGAGGTTTCGAGTGGGAGCTTTGCGGCCAAGACCTTGGGCGCTTTGGCTCTTGGCGTAGCGGTTCTCGTTACCTGTCTTTTACTCTTTTATTTCAAGGTTGGAGCGAGCCGACAATCAGAGGACCCGCTTGGTGCGGCAGTGGCTCCTGTTGTATCGCCTCTGCCGAGTCCGCTGGTTTCAAGCCCCATGCCCGCCGGCTCAACATCCGCTGACAGTCTTCCGGCGGCGGATGCTGGATCTGCGCAGTCATTTCAGACGCGCATGCTGGAAGCGAAGATCGTACGCATTCTGCTTGATCCGGGTCACGGCGGCCATGACAAAGGCACGACGGGGTCCACGGGCTTAACGGAGAAGGAGCTTTGTCTGGACGTTGCGCTGCGGCTGGGGCGGATCATCAAGCAGCGCCTCCCCAACGCGGACGTCATCTTCACGCGAATCAGGGATATGTTTATCCCCCTCGAAGAGCGCACCTACATTGCGAATGACATAAAGGCTGACCTTTTCTTGTCGATTCACGCGAACTCAGGCCCCTCTCCCGCGGTTCGAGGCATCGAGACTTATTACTTTGACTTCTCAGGAAGCGCGGAGGTCATGGCAGTCGCCGCACGCGAAAATGCAATGGCTCAAGAAAGGGTTTCGGACCGGTTCGAACTGATGAAGAAGATTGGGCGCGACGAAAAGAAGATGGAAGAATCAAGGATGTTTGCCGAAGACATTCAAGACTCTCTCAGCCGGTTTATCCAGCGCTCGGCCAGCAGCGCGCAGAACGGCCGCGTGGGTCGTGCGCCGTTTGTGGTCTTGACTCGAATGAATATGCCATCCGTGCTCACCGAAATCGCTTTTCTGAGCAATCCCTCGGACGAGCAGCTTCTGAGACAAGCCGGGTACCGCGAGCGTTTGGCTGAGGGCCTTTATCAAGGCGTGGCAACCTATCTGCAGCGCCAAAACAGCCTCACGCACAATCCTGCTGCGCGTCGTTCGGCTGTTGACCCCTCTGCTTTTAGCCCCGTCCCCGTTGGATCTCAGGTGATCGGGCAAGCTCGCAGCCAACCCTGATCTCTCAAGCTGTCCAAGCCGCAAACAATGGGTATATATATATATATGATCTTTTTGTTGCTTGCGTACTGTGGCGGCGTAACAATTCTTGGCCGCTTTAGAAGACCATATCCGTCAACTGTGCGCTAAGGCCGTCAGAGCTCCTGATGACGAACTCGGCCCGATTATCTAAGGAACTGCAGGCTGCCCTTCGCGAGCATAGCGAGCGGCTCAGGCAACTGGCTGCGCAAAAGCGTGCCCGGACAAGCTGAACCCGTTCTCTCTAGATGGAACTTCGGCTTAGGGGTGTACGAGCATACGAATATGCGCAGGTGGAGCGAGCAGCTCAATTGGGCAGGAAAAACGTCGGCGAGTTGTGCCGCGAGTGCATGCTAGCGAGCGCGAACGGACAGTGTCAAAAACCTAACAGTTGATAGCCTAGAGCCTCTGTCTCACTTCCCTTTCGCTGAGCCGCGAAACTGGCCGAAGATGCGCTCTGCGTTCTTGTGGTAGACCTTCTCCAGGACCCGGTCTGGCAATTCCATTCCATAAATTTTCCAGCGGCCCTGCGCCGGATAGCCCCAGTAATCGAAATATTCATCGCCCGTCTCAAGCCAGCGGAAATGGTTGCGGTACATGGCTTCATCCATGCCGTTGTCGGTGCCGAACATGATCCGGTCTTGGTATTTGATGAAGAACTCACGGGCGCGCCGGGGCTGGCGGCCCAATTCAGCCTCCCGCGCTCCGAATTCGACATTCACATTGGGCAACGTATCGAGCAGATGCGACACGTAGTCGAGGTTTTCCGGCCAATTCGCCATGTGCAGTGAGATAAACGTCGTGTGCGGATGCTTTCTAAACATGCGGTCCCGCGCCGCCAGGATCAATTCCTTACTCGGGAACTGCGGGCCGTAGAAACTCCAGTCCGGATGCTCGATCAGCTCTTCATACCGTTCGTTGGTGTTGTCGACGGAGTGAAAAAAAGCTTCAGGATCGGTCACGTGGATGGATACAGGGATGCCCAACCGGCCGCATTCCTCCCAAACGGGATCGAGCCGCGGATCATCTACAGCAAGCAGCTTGCCCGATTTGTCGCGAACGCCCAGGCCGAGGTCCTTCAGCACCTTCAGACCGCGAGCGCCGCGCGCGACTGCATCATCCAATTGCTCGACCATTTGTTGGCTGAAACTGGGGTCGTCGATCTTGCTCCAGTCGATCTGCGTGAAGACCATAAACCGTCCCGGATAGGGCTTCACCATCTCAGCAATGACTTTCTGCAGTTTGTCGCGCCACATGCCGGTGAGGATGACGACCGTTCTCACATTCGTCGCATCCATGATCTCGACCACGCGCTTCGGATCCATGTGCTCGTCGATGCCCCGCGCATCGTTGACGTGGTTGTGTACGTCGATGACGTAGTACTTGGCCCGGTCGACGTTATGGACGGGACCATGCAGCATGGATACAGGATGAAAATCCCTTAGCAGCAGCGTTTTGTTCTTTTCGGCCCCGGGGGCCGAATAGCCAATCTCGCCCTGCGGCTGAGTGGGAGGCTGCTGAGTTGATTGGCAGAACGCGACACCAGCCAAACTTATAAGGCAAACAAGAAAGATCGTCCAGTTTCTACAGAACATGTAAGCAACAGCCTCCGGCTATGGTTCTGGAGCGTGTCTCTGAAACTGTTCCGGGTGGAAGCGAGTATCGATTCGCCCAGTAACAGTTACGGGAAATGACTTTTCAAACGGCACGCCCTCGATTCCGTCCACCCGAAGGTGACCCTCAAAGCTACCGTCGTGCGTGAAAGGATGTCGTAGGGATGCGCCGCGTGCGGTGGTGCCGTCACCGAAGTCCCAGATGTATGCGATCGCCGGGACACCTTGATCGTCCGCGGTCGCGGAGAACTCGACAGGTACTCCGGTTTTCGGCTCGTCCGGAATATGCACCTTGATCGCCGGGGCAGCAGCAGCAACATCCGTGTTGACGATCTTCAGCATGCGGACCGAGTGGGGCGGCAGCTCCAAATCGACGGACGCTGTGTTTTCCGCAATCGGCCGGTCCGGCGCGAATAGGTCCAGTACCTGATCGTGAGGCATTGGGCCGATGCCTAGTTCATTGATCGCGATCTGGTGCTGACGGGTGTGCTCCGTCCAGTTGAACACTGTCAGGAGCGATTGCCTTTTGCTCTCCCGCAGAAAAAAGATGCTGGGCATCCCGTCCTCAGGCGCGTAGGTCATCAGGTCGAGAGGCTTGGACGCGCGCGCCAATCGTGCGATGTCGATCAGATCGCGATTTTCAACCAGTGCCATCCTGTCGTTGTCGAGAAACAGCGTCGGCAGATCGTCGCCAATCTCAAACATTCCGCCGGACACAGCCGACAGCGCAATCGAGACCTTGGCCTCATCCAGACTCAAAGGCCGCTTGCCGCCATGCCACTCCTCGTCGACTACGGCCTGGCGAGAAACCGAGAACGCGTCTGGATCGCTGATAAAGAAGTTGCGGTTCATGTAGTAGCGCGCAGCAATACCGGGACCAGCTTCCTTGCTTGCCTCGAACGTGTGTCCCGTATCCACGGAAATGCGCCCGCAATCGACGAGCCCCACCGGGTTCAGCATGGGGCTCCCATCCTTATCGAGTAGAACGTCGTTTCCGACCGCCTCGCGGATAACTTGCAATCCAATGCGCTGCGCCTCGAGAGCGGCTGTGTTGGGGCGGTGGTAAACACCTTCCACCGCCGAGTCTTCCATGAAATCAAGCTTGATGTACCGGATGCCCCATTCGCGGACGACCTTCGTGTAGGTTTCTCGCAAGTACTCCTGGGCTCCGGGATGCGTGGTGTCGAGAACAAATAATTGATCGAGGTTCTTCTTGGTTTCCGGGTCCTTCGTCACACGACCGGCGCGGATCGGTTCCCCTTTGTGGTTATGAACCAGCCAATCTTTGTGGTTCTGGTACACCCACGACCGCTCTGACACCTGGAAAGGAGAAGTCCAAATGCCGGGTATGAGCCCGAGCCGTCGCACGTTATCTTCGAGCCGTTCCATCCCCGCCGGGTACTTCCGTGCGTCCGCGGTGCCATATTCGCCGCGCGCGTACTGATAACCCTCATCAATGTGGAAAAAATCATACCCTTGGTCTTTCAGGTGTTGGGAGAGGAACTGGGCGTTGGTCAGCGCAGTGTCCTGGTTCAGGCCAAAATAGTACGCCGTCCAACTCCACCAGCCGATCGGTGTTGGGGCGGTTGTCCTGGCATGATGCAGGCGACGAACCAGGTCACCATAGGTCTCAAGCAGGGCGTGGTAATCACGGCCAAAACTGAGCATGACGCGCTCGGAGGAAAGATGTTCTCCCGCGCCGACCGGCAGGCTCAACTCGATCCGGTCCTCCGGCCCCGAGTTGGCCAGCGAGTTTTCCTGGGTGAGTTCGGTCGTGCCGGTCGAATCAATTTCGTAACCAACGCTGTTGGCCTGTTTCGGGTCTACCCGTAAGCGCAATACCGTGATCCATTTCTCCGACGTCAGTGCTCCCGCAAACCACGCTTTCTTCACGTCACGGTTATAGATCAGCTGACTGCCGACTCCACGATGCAATCCTCCCGGCGCGTCAGCCAGGTCGTGAATGCGCATGGCAGGCCGGTCTTCGCTCCAGCTGTCGGACAGCACTCGGTCACTCAACTCCCGCCCGCCCAGGTTCACTGCCGGCGATTTTGACGCATCGAGAACGCGAATGCCCTGCACGCTAACCGCCCGGTCGCTCGTGTTCCAAACCTCAACCTGTATGTCGGCGTACGCTGGATTGCTGTGCAACCGCAGGGCACAAATGACGTCCGGCTGACCTGCCAACCCCGTATTCGTCAGCAATATTTGCGAGCTCTGGCCGAGGATGTCGGCCACCTCCGAAGCGAGGGCCGCATGTTTCGGGTACTCGGTCGAGAAGACCCATTGGCCATTGATCTTCGCCCCGATCCTGGCAGCCACGAATCGAGTCCGGTCTTGCGTGGCTCTTATGGAATACGTACCGTCCGCCTGGTTGACTTCGATGACGAGGTCAGAATTCTGGACTCTCACCAGCCCGCGGCCGCTTTGCGCTGCTGCACCGACGGTGAACAGGAGAACGAGGGTGAATGCCAATATGCGAATACGCGTCATAATTGTGAGCTTCCCTCTCACGCGGTGCCGGGGAGATCGACGCTCGCGAGAGATTGAAAGGAAAAGCAACGAATCCTAATACATGGGGACGAGTCCGTGTCAACGTTCGGCTCGGCGGAATCGGCGGAAGAGCGGTAA
>Ga0209055_1002722_pt1 | contig 11022 bp, 8 predicted proteins | sample GraSoiAngelo_110_FD_185875 | JGI IMG/M metagenome (GOLD analysis project Ga0209055, IMG submission 185875) | Grasslands soil microbial communities from the Angelo Coastal Reserve, California, USA - 14_0903_12_30cm (SPAdes) (version 2) | ecosystem: Environmental > Terrestrial > Soil > Grasslands ... | reverse complement strand
GGGGCCATTTTCAACGTTACCGTGCCCGCAACAATCATCAAATCACTTTGACGCGGGCTGGGCCGAAACACTTCCGATCCGAAGCGCGCGATATCAAACCGGGCTGTCGAAGACGCGATCATCTCAATTGCGCAGCAAGCCAGACCAAACGTCATCGGCCACACCGCTGATTTCCGCGCCCAGTTGAAGACGTAATCGACGGTTGTGATCAGGAAATTCTTTTCGAACTTGTTTTGCAGCCAGCCCATTCGGCTCCTCGAAAAACGCTACAATTGTGAACCCAGCGCACGCACAAGTGGGAACACTTCAGTCTAGGTGCGGCGTTATGAAGTGTCAATCAAGGGCTATCGACCCACGACGAGCCGATGGATCGCACAGTAACAACTCCGCAGCCAAGCCAGCGTATCAGCGCAGCTCATTCCTGGTGGCGCCGCGTCCGCACCTCTTTCTTCTGGATGGTAATCATCGCCCTGAGCCTCCGGCTGGGAGTGATTTTCATCACTCACACCTACAATTTCAAAACCGTTGACGACAATTTTAGCTTCGGCTACGAGATGGGGCGCATTGGGCGATCGCTGGCTTCTGGCCAAGGGTTTGCGAACCCATTTAATGAAACGACCGGGCCTACAGCCTGGGAGCCACCGCTTTACCCATTTTTGATCGCAGGCGTCTTCAAAGGTTTTGGAATTTATACACGGTCATCGGCGCTTGCCCTGCTGATATTGAACAGTATTTTCTCTGCGCTTACTTGCATTCCCATTTTTTTGATCGCCCGCCGCTGCTTCAACGAAAACGTTGCGGTGTGGGCATCGTGGTTTTGGGCGCTGCTGCCGTCTGGTTTTGCGACCCGGTGGGTTTGGGAGACCAGCCTGGCGGCGTTGCTGCTGGCAATTATTTTTTGGCTGACACTCGAGCTGAAAGAACGCGATGGCCTGCGGCCCTGGCTCGAGTTCGGCCTGCTGTGGGGGATCGCGGCGCTGACGAATCCTTCCATGCTGGCTTTTTTGCCAGCTTCCGGATTGTGGGCGTGGTACCGGCGCGCGAAAAGCGGCAAACGGTCAGTCGGCGGAATAGCGGTGGCTTCGATCATATTCTTTGCTTGCATCGCTCCGTGGCTGATTAGGAACTACCGGACTTTCGGCCAAGTTGTCTTTCTGCGTTCGAATTTTGGCGCCGAGCTGCGCATCGGAAATGGGCCTGGCGCCAACGGCACGTGGAGGGAATATCTGCATCCCACGCAGAACGTCTACGAGATGCGGCGATATCGTCAGTTAGGCGAGATCGCGTATGTGGCCGAACGTAGGCGCGAGGCAATCGCGTTCATTCGCGAAGATTACTTGCGGTTTGCGGGCCTCTGCACAAAGCGATTTATTTATTATTGGGCCGGACGCCCCCGGCCAGCACAGATTTCCGCGCTACCGCCGATTGAGAATCTTGTGTTTTTGGCCTCTTCGGTATTGGCCTTGTGGGGGCTGGCTCGCGCTTTGCGCAAACGCCGTCCCGGCGCGTGGTTGTTTTTCTGGCTGATCCTCTGCTATCCGCTCGTCTATTACGTCACCTTCCCTCATGCCCGCTATCGCCATCCGATTGAGCCGGAGCTGACGATCCTGATCGTGTATGTGATTTCAGAAGCCGAGAGGAAGGAGAATCGGCTTAAGGAAATTCCAGCCTGAACTTAATCGCAGTGCTACTCCTCTGACTCCCTAGCTGATCGTCTGGTCAAAACCTAGCCATCCGGCTGATGCGTGAATGCTGAACACTGCGACATGATGAAGTCGTAAAGAAGCAACGCAGGTAAGGAGATCGAAATGGCAGCTTCAGCAATTGCAAAATATTCGGACGAGTTGGCCGCGGCCGCCGCTCAGGCGGGCCCATCTGTGGTTACTGTTTATGCCCGACGACGAATTCCATCAAGTGGCATTTATTGGCGCGACGGAGTGGTCGTCACTGCGGAACACACGATCCGCCGTGAGGACGAAATCAAAGTGGCGTTGCCGGATGGAAAGCGAGTTGCGGGTCAACTCGCAGGGCGCGATCCCGGAACTGATCTCGCCGTATTAAAGCTTGAAAGCGGCAAGCCCCAAGTTCCGCAATTTGGCGACCCAGCCCACTTGAAGCTTGCGAATTTCGTGCTGGCTCTTGGGCGCACCCGATCTGGAAATTTGGTAGCTAGCGCCGGCATCATTGGCGGCATCGGTGGGGAGTGGCGAACCTGGCGCGGCGGCCGGATTGATCAGAGCATTCGCCTTGATCTCGAGCTTTATCCGGGGTTCTCCGGTGGACCGCTTGTCAGTGCGGAAGGCAAGGTCCTTGGTGTCAACACTAACGGACTCGGCCGTGGCCGCGCAGTGACCATTCCAGTCGCCACTGTCAATCGCACGGTAGATGAACTTCTCGCAAAAGGCTACATCGCCCGCCCATATCTCGGAGTCGCCATGCAGCCAGTTGCGGTTCCCGAAAACTTGCGAGCGAAATTAAAGTCAGCTCCTTCCGGCGGATTGATGGTGCTGCATGTCGAAGCTGGCAGTCCGGCAGAGAAGGCTGGAATCGTTTTAGGCGACACCATCGTCGAATTAGCAGGAAAACTGGCTTTGGACACGGAGAATGTTCGGGAACTACTGGGCTCGGCCAAAGTTGGCGATAGCATCAGCGCAACTGTTCTCCGCGCAGGAGAGCCGGTTGAACTTTCGATCAAGCTGAGTGAGCGTCCAGCGAGATAAGGCGATGGCGACGAAAAACGGAAGCGGAGCGATACGCGTGCTATTGGCCTCCGCCTCTGCCGTTCGCCGCGCCGGCCTTGAACTCATCCTCAAACAATCATCGTCATTCAAGCTGGTGGGCGCTGTGCACAGCACGCAGATGATCGGACAGCGTGCGGCGGAGTTACAACCCGATGTTATTCTTGCGGATTTTGACCGCGAGAGTCCCGTGATCGCTCACAACGGCCTTCCCGTCGTTGCTCTCATAGACAACCCCACTGCCGCCTGGGCTGCACAGGCCCTCCGCTCCGGCGTGAAATCGATCCTGCCGCGCGAGGCTGGAAGCGAAGAGATTGTGGCCGCAATTCACGCCGCCTACACGGGGCTGGTGCTGCTCGACCCAGCCATCGCTCAGCAGATGGTCGAGCGCGTCGGCAGTCCACCAACTCAGATCCCGGAGTCGTACGAAAATCTGACGCCCCGAGAAATCGAAGTTTTGGCCTCGCTGGCCGAAGGACTCGCAAACCGAGAAATTGCTGATCGGCTAGGCGTTTCCGATCACACTATCAAATTTCACATCAGCTCGATCCTCGACAAGCTGGGTGCCTCTACGCGCACGGAAGCCGTGACCCTGGGCCTGCGCATGGGGCTTATTGTTTTGTGAACTCACGAATTCGGCGCTGATGCAACTACACGTGCGCTGGCTGGGCGACCTCCGCCAGCGCTGCCGCAAACGCCTCTAGAGCCTTATCAATCTGCTGCCTCGTAATGATCAGAGGCGGCTGAAACCGAACCACGTTTCCATACACGCCTCCAACGCCCACCAAGACACCTTGGCGCAGCAACGCATCGCGAATCGCTTCGGCTTCGGACGAAGCCGGCGTCAGCTTTTCATCTCTTACCAGCTCCACACCGATCATCAGGCCGAGGCCACGTACTTCTCCGATCAGAGGATTATCTTTTTGCAACTCGCGTAACTTCGCCATCGCATAATTGCCAGTTTCAGTCGCGCGGGCTGGCAAATTCTCTTTTTCCAGGAATTCGATGTTAGCCAGCGCCGCCGCGCAAGACACCGGATTCCCGCCAAAAGTCGACAGATGGTCGCCCGGTTTATAAGCGGCCGCAATCTCCGGCCGCGTGGTGTAAGCGCTTAATGGAAACCCGTCAGCGATACCCTTGGCCGTGACCAGAATGTCGGGATCGACCCCGTAGTGCTCGATAGCAAACATTTTCCCGCAGCGCGCGAATCCGGACTGCACTTCGTCAGCGATGAACAAAATGCCATGCTGGTCAAGGATCCTTTTTACTTCTCTGAAATAGTTCGGCGGCGGAACCAGAATTCCGCCCTCGCCCATCACCGGCTCAGCAATAAATGCCGCGACATCGCCGGATGTGGCAAATCGGATTACATCCTCAATCGCACGCGCGCACTGCTGCCCGCATTCTTCGGGATCGTCTGGCCACTGCGAACGATAGACGTAGGGTGCGGGAGCAAACGCAACCCCCGCTGCATACGGACCGCCGCGTTTCTTGCGTCCTTGATTCCCGGTAACGCTAAGCGCGCCCCATGAGCGTCCGTGAAAACTGGCATGCAAGGCGATGAACTCATGTTTCCCGGTGTAAAGACGGGCCAGTTTCATTGCGCCTTCAATGGCCTCCGCTCCGCTATTGCCGAAGAATGTCTTTGTCAGGCCGCGAGGCGCAATGTGAGCGAGTTTCTCGGCCAGGTCTGCGACAGGCTGCACGTGGTACAGGTATGAAGAACAGTGGACTAGCTTGTCCATCTGTTTCTTTGCCGCCGCGATCACCTGCGGATTGCAGTGCCCGGCGCTGACGACTGAAATCCCGGAAAAGCAATCGAGATACTCGCGCCCGTTCGCGTCGACCACTGTACAGCCACTGGCGCGATCAATCACGATAGGCGCCACCGACTTCAGGAAGCCGGTCATCACATAATCTTTGTATTTCTGGATGGTGTTGGACATGAATGCCTCTAAGTTTCCTCTATGCCCTCTGTGCCCTCTGTGCCCTCTGTGGTCAAAACTCCAACTACAGAGGTCACACGGAAGCGCCATCAGAACTTTCGCGAATGCTCTTTTGCCCAGCGCTCGACGACAACTTTTTTCTCGGTGTAAAACTCAACTGAGTCTCGTCCCTGCCCGTGCATAATTCCGAAGAAACTATCTTTCCAGCCGCTGAACGGGAAATAGGCCATGGGCGCGGCAACTCCGATGTTGATGCCGATGTTTCCGGCGGGCGCTTCATAGCGGAAGCGGCGCGCGGCAGCGCCGCTTGATGTAAATAAAGATGCCTGGTTTCCATACGCACTGCGCTCGAGGAATGCCAACGCCTCATCCATGTCGCTGGCATGAACCAGGCTGAGCACCGGGCCGAAAATTTCTGTGTCGGCGAGATCGCTATTCGTCGAAACGCCATCGAGCACGGTTGGCTTCACGAAGTTACCGGCTTCATGCTTTGGTATTCGCGCGTTCCGTCCATCGAGCAGAACCTTGGCTCCCTGCTTCTCTCCAACTCCAATTAATGATTCAACGCGCGATTTGCTCTGGGGGGTGATGACCGGCCCCATCTGCACGCCTTCATCGAGTCCATTGCCAACGCGTAACGACGCCGCTGCTTCGGTAATTGAATCGCGAAAAGTTTTCTGCGCTTCACCTACCGTCACGGCAACAGAAACCGCCAGGCACCGTTGACCGGCGCAGCCAAACGCGCTGTCGCTGATGATCTGCGTGGCCATGTTCATGTCAGCGTCGGGAAGAACGATGACGTGATTCTTGGCCCCGCCCTGGCATTGCGCACGCTTACCATTGGCCCCCGCGCGCGCGTAAACGTACTTTGCCACGGGAGTTGATCCCACAAAGCTGATAGCGCGGACCTTGGGATGGTCTAGTAGAGCATCGACCGCAGCTTTACCACCATTTACCAGATTAACCACGCCCTTCGGCAAACCAGTTTGCTCAAGTAGTTCGAAGACACGCCGCATGGTGAGTGGCACGCGTTCAGAAGGCTTCAGAATAAAAGTATTTCCACAAGCGATGGCGTAGGGCAGGAACCAGAACGCGATCATGCCAGGAAAATTGAATGGCACGATTGCGGCGACCACTCCAAGCGGCTGCCGGATCATGGTCTCATCGATTCCGCGCGCCACGTCTTCGAGGTTGTAGCCCTGCATCATCATCGGGATGCCGCAGGCGACTTCGACGTTCTCGATCGCGCGCCGCAGCTCGGCTTTAGCTTCAGCGAAAGTCTTCCCGTTTTCCTGCGTGATGATCCGGCTCAGTTCGTCAAGGTGATCCTCAAGAAGCTGCTTCAGCTTGAAGAGCGGCTGAATGCGGTCTTCAGGTGGCGTGCGGCGCCATTCCGGCCATGCCGATGCGGCTGCTTCAACGGCACGGGCTACTTCAGCGGCGCTTGAGAGAGGAACTTTCGCCAGCGCCTCACCCGTTGCTGGATTGATGACATCAAGATCTTCGGCGGCATTGGACTCGCGCCATTGGCCGTCAACGTAGTTGGGAATTTTTGTGATCGGAGGTGCTGCAACCGTCATATCAAAACCTCTGCAATCTCGAAGAACCAATAATACTGGCCCAAAATCTGCTCGATCGATACTTTCAAATTACACCATGATGATGCGCATGCGCTTCGTTTGTTCCACTTTCAGAGCTACACTGTCTGCGCTACTACTGCCTTCTTCTCGCAAGCGGCCTTCAGCGCGGCTTCTAGCACGTCGAGGCCCTCGTCCATCTGCGCATCGGTCGCGACGAGCGGAACCAGAACGCGGATTACATTCGAATATGACCCTGCTGACAACACGATCAGCCCGTGCTCATAGCAATATTGCACGATCTGGTTGGCCTCGTCAGCGGCGGGCTCGCGCTGTTCCGGAGACTGTACCAGCTCAATCGCCTGCATTGCGCCCAATCCGCGTACATCTCCAATCATCGGCCAGCGCTCCTGCCACTCTCGTGCCCGCTTCTGGAAGCGATTCCCTAGTGCGTTAGCGCGCTCCAGAAGGTTCTCGTGCTCGAAGATATCCAGCACCGCCAGGGCCGCCGCGCAGGAGAGCGGGTTTCCGGCAAACGTTCCACCCAGGCCGCCAGGGCCGGGTGCATCCATAATCTCGGCGCGTCCGGTAACTGCTGCCAATGGCAACCCCCCTCCTAGCGATTTCGCCGTCACGACAATGTCTGGCTCGATGCCGTAATGCTCGCTGGCAAAAAGCTTTCCCGTGCGCCCGAAGCCGCTCTGCACTTCGTCGGCAATGAACAGCACACCGTGGTTGTGACAGATGTCAATCAGAATGCGAAAGAATTCTTTCGGAGGAACTACAAATCCGCCCTCGCCCAGCACTGGCTCAGCAATGACGGCCGCAACTTCTTCCGCCGCGACCACTCGCTTGAATGTGTCTTCAAGATGCGACGCACAAAATACATCGCACGATGGGTACCTCAGCGAGTACGAGCAACGGTAGCAGTATGCATAAGGAATGCGGTACACATCGCTGGGGAACGGCGCAAACCCCGCCTTGTAGGGATGAGTCTTACTAGTGAGCGCCAGCGTCATCATGGTGCGTCCGTGAAAGGCGTCTTCAAACGCAATGATCCCGGGTCGACCCGTGTGCACTCGGGCAATCTTCACTGCGTTTTCTATTGCCTCAGCACCGCTGTTCACGAACAAAGTCTTCTTGCGGAACCTCCCTGGCGTAACCTCGTTCATTCTTTCGGCGAGCCGCACGTAACCCTCATACGGCGTCACCTGCACGCAGGTGTGGAGATACCGATCCAACTGCTCCCGAATCGCAGCAACCACAGCCTCACGTCGATGCCCGACGTTGATGCAGCCAATGCCGCCCGCAAAGTCGACATAGCGATTGCCATCGACGTCTTCGAGCCAGGCGTCCTCCGCCTTTGCTACATATACCGGAGTGCTTTGCGAGAGCCCGCGCGGCACAGCGCGATCGCGGCGCTTGGCAAGCGCCTTCGACTTGGGACCCGGTATTGCGGTCTTAATCTGAATCGTCCCCATTTCGGTGCTCAACCATCGGGATCAAGAGAAAATCAGTTGCTAGTTCTCAGTTCTCAGTACCAACCGATCGGCGCTTCGTTCAGGTTAATGTGCACCTGCTTGGTTTCGAGATATTCCTCGACTCCCCAAGGCCCAAGCTCACGCCCGAAACCGGATTGCTTGTAGCCGCCCCAAGGCGCTTCGACGTAAGTGGGCTGCATGTGATTCACCCAAACAATGCCGGCTTTTAGGGCTTTCACCGCCCGAAATGCCTTAAAGATGTCGCGAGTCCAAACGGCGGCCGCCAAACCGTATGGCGAATCGTTGGCGATCTTCACTGCGTCTTTTTCGTCTTCGAATGGAATCACAGCGGCCACGGGACCAAAAATTTCTTCGCGTGCGATTCGCGCTGAATTGTCGACGTCATAAAAAATCGTGGGCTCGACGTAATAGCCTTTCGCAAACTTCGCTGCGCGTCCGCCACCAACAGCCAGCTTGGCTTCCTTCTTGCCGATATCCTGATAGGATCGCACTCTTTCATACTGCTCTTTGCTTACCAGCGGCCCCATCTTGGTATCGCGATCGAGCGGAGGGCCGAGCGTGATCTTCTTTGTCTTTTCCGTCATCGCATCGACAAACTTTTTGTAAATCGGTTTCTGCACCAGAATGCGGCTGCCGGCGGAGCAAACTTCTCCTTGGTTGATGAACACTCCGAAAAGTGCGCCATCGATGGCAGCTTCGAAATCCGCATCGGCAAAGAAAATATTCGGCGACTTCCCGCCAAGCTCAAGAGTCACGCGTTTTACCGTGTCAGCAGCCTGCTTGACGATAACCTTGCCCACTGCCGCGCTACCGGTGAACGCGATTTTGTTGACGTCAGGGTGCTGCACCAGTGGCGCGCCACAGCTCTCTCCGAAGCCAGTGATGATATTCACCACTCCCGGCGGCAACCCCACGTCGGTAAGCCAGGTGGCCATTTCGAGCGCAGTAAGCGGAGTTTGTTCCGCAGGCTTCAAGACACAAGTGCAACCTGCGGCAAGCGCCGGCGCCAGTTTCCACGCTGCCATCATCAGCGGATAGTTCCAAGGGATTATCTGTCCCGCAACGCCGACCGGCTCCTTCAGCGAGAGACTCACGGCGTTATCAGGAACGGGATTCACGTATCCGAGAATTTTCGTTGCCAGCCCACCGTAATACTCAAAGCAAGTCGCTACGTCATTGATGTCATATTCCGCTTCCACGATCGGCTTGCCGCAATTGCGCGCTTCCAGTTCGGCTAGTTGCGCTGCATTCTGCCGGATCTTCTCAGCCAACCGGAACAGCACGCGTCCGCGCTCTTGTGCCGTGGTTGAGCCCCACGGACCATCTTCGAAAGCCGACTTCGCAGCAGCAACAGCGCGGTTCACGTCGTCGGCGTTGGAATCAGGAACCTGCGCGATCACTTCCTCCGTTGCGGGATCGTAGACAGGAAATGTCTTGCTCGACTTGCTTTCAACCCACTCGCCGTTGACGTACATCTGGTATGTGCGAACCTCTGTCTTTACCCCTGCTGGCATGGCGACCTCCATCAATTGGCCGAGCTTCGCTCAGCCGGACACTACGTCATTCTTCTTACTTGCACGGGCGAGACGCCCGCGCCTACATCACTAGTCGTGGACTTGCGCCGTCCATAGACAAAAAAGAAAAATGCTGCGAGCGCAACGAAAAATGCCGTTCCCCCGAACATCCACACTTCATAAGAGAGCAGAGACGTGATTTGCTGCGCGGGAAAAAATACCAGCGCAATTCCGAGAAACGTCGTAACAAATCCGCAGACTCCGGAGACCAGTAGCGTCTTTCTTCCGTAGCGTCCTGAGCTGTCTGAGTTCCATCCAAATTTCGCCAGGGCTGCGAACATATAGAGAAACGGCACTAGCTGCAGGACCACAGCCAGCGACAGCAGCCGCTGAAACGTCTCCTGCACATGGATGCCGCCCGCGAAATTTATGACCACCAGCACTGCCGAGACGGCAAACTGCACGATGAGCGCGGCATGGGGAGTGGCATACTTTGGGTGTATTTTGCCCATCCAGCTTGGCATGTAAGAATCGAGGCCGGCGACGAACGGGATGCGGGCAGCACCGCCCGTCCAGGCCGAACCGATTCCGGCAATCGCCAAGCTCAGCATCACGGCGAACGGGATTGAAATCCATGCGACGCCAACTCGCTGAGCCATGTGTCCAACAGCCTGCACAATCCCCTGCAGAATGCTGATGTCGCTTTTGCCGATGGCAAGCAGCAGGATCAGCGTGGTCGCAATGTAGAACGCGCCAGAAATTACTCCGCCCCAGGCCACAGCTCCGGGCATGGTCCGAACCGGGTCACGAATTTCGTCACCCATGACCGAGGCCAGTTCGAGACCGACCAATCCGAAGCAGATCACGCCGAACGAATTCAGCACCGAGCCATAATTCGCCGGAATACGAAACTCCGCCGAGCTCAGATGAGTACCGAAGCGTAAACCGACCACGATGCCCAAACCGATCAGCACGGCTGCTGCAATTCCTGTCCCAATTGCGCCAACATTATTGATCCACTTCCCCACCCCGAGGCCGGCGATGTTCAGGGCCGTGAGCAGCGCCAGCAAAGTCAGAGAAGTGAACAGCGCAAAGAGCTTGTTGTCCGCCAACGACTCGTGGCCAGGACCGAGCACGTAGACGGAGACTCCGACGAAGTAAAGCATGACCGTCGGCACATAGAGCATCTGATTAGTCCAGTAACACCAACCGGAGAGAAATCCGTGGAAGTCGCCGAACTCTTCCTTGGCCCAGAGATAAACTCCGCCCTCGCCCGGGTAACGATGTGAAAGCTCGATCACGGCAAGGCCCTGCGGCCAGAAGAACAACAGCACCGAGATGATCCACAGCCAGATTGTGACTCCGCCGTTGGCAGCGATCGACGGCACAACGTTCAGGTTGAAGACCGCAACGACAAACAACAGCACCAGATCCCAGCGGCCGAGAACGCGCTTCAGATGAGGCCGGCTGATTTCCTGATCGTGAGTTGACAAATCTGCTCCGGATCAACACACCACGTTGGGGCGCCCCACCCTTTTCGCGCTTCTTGCGAAAGGGTGGGATGTGGATCACTGTGCAGCCACTGCTCCCATGCGCTCCTGCTGGGCTGCGGCGAGCGATGCGGCAATATCCTCGAACGCCGCGATGTGCTTCTCAATGTCCGCCTCGGTGTGCTGGACAGAAATCGTCCACTGCTCATCCCACCAGTACGGCTGCGGCATTACGCCGCGGTTCACCATGCCGAA
>Ga0209055_1002720_pt1 | contig 11028 bp, 8 predicted proteins | sample GraSoiAngelo_110_FD_185875 | JGI IMG/M metagenome (GOLD analysis project Ga0209055, IMG submission 185875) | Grasslands soil microbial communities from the Angelo Coastal Reserve, California, USA - 14_0903_12_30cm (SPAdes) (version 2) | ecosystem: Environmental > Terrestrial > Soil > Grasslands ... | reverse complement strand
CCGGAGCTCTATGCCGGCGAAATTGCCAAGGCTCGTTTGGTTGCGAATCCGGGCTGTTATGCGACCAGCGTGATCCTTGCCTTGCGGCCTCTCGTTCAAGCCGGCTGGCTTGCTCCCGGCGCCGGCGTCGTTTGCGACTGCAAGTCCGGCGCCAGCGGCGCCGGCAAAGATCCTCGCCGCGACCTGCACTTTGTCGAAGTGGATGAAAATTTCAAGGCTTACAGTCTCTTCAACCACCGTCACACGCCGGAAATTCTCGAACACACCGGTCTCTGCGAGTCGCAAGTTGTTTTCTCCACGCACCTGCTGCCGCTGGCACGCGGTATTCTTTCCAGCATTTACGTTTCCCTCGCCGAACCGCAGACTGCCGCGGACATCGAAACGCTCTACCGCAAGTTCTATGCCGGGCGCCCGATGGTTCGCCTGTGGCCCGCCGGCACGCTACCCGAACTGCAACACGTCGCGCACACTAATTTTTGCGACATCGGATTCGCACTGGACAAATCTGCACGCCGCCTGGTTGTCGTCTCGTGCCTCGATAATCTCGGAAAAGGCGCTGCCGGCCAGGCCGTGCAGAATTTCAACCATATGTTGGGAATAGAGGAGCAGACCTCACTTCAATGAGAATCGTAATCAAATTTGCAGGAGCATTGCTCGAAGACGACGCCACGGTGTGGTCTCTTGCCCGGCAGGTCGCCACGCTCGCCGAGGAGGGCCACAAAATTCTCATCGTGCACGGCGGCGGCCGACTCTTCACCGCCACGCTCAAGCGCATGGCCATCGAAAGCAAGTTCATCGCCGGGTTGCGCGTTACCGACCGCGAAACGCGCGATGTGGCCGTCATGGTGTTCGCCGGTTTGCTGAATAAGAAGCTGACCGCGGCAATCTCTAGGGAAGGGCAGCCCGCCGTGGGGGTCTCCGCCGCGGATGCTCGCTGTTTCGTCGCCGAGCCAATGGTGCACAACGAAGTCGAAGGCCGCCTGGGCTTCGTCGGTTACCTCACCGGATTGAACGTGCCATTCATCGAATCCCTCTGGCGCGAAAAGCTTCTACCCGTTGCGCCGTGCCTCGGCCTGGGCCCCGACCATGAGTTGTACAACATCAACGCCGACCACATGGCCGCTGCCTGCGCGGAATATCTGGGTGCCGACCAATTGATCTATCTCACGGATGTCGCCGGCGTTCTCGATGGGGAGAGAGTTCTCTCGGTGGTCACTTGCGAGGACATTGAGCGCTTGGTCCAATGCCGCGTCGTTTCTGGGGGCATGGTTCTCAAGCTCGAAGCCGCCAAGCGGGCCATCGAAGGCGGCGTCCGTGAAGTGCGCATCGTGGGCGGCACTTCACCCCAAGCCTTGTTGCTGGCCTCGCACGCGGCGGAGACATCCGCCCATGACCGGGTGACGTCCATCCCTGGAACGCGCGTCCTGCGGGTACCTTTGGCCGCTGCCCAAGCGGCTCTTTCGGTGGCTTGATGGGCGCTTTGTCCACCAAGAAGCCCCGGTCGCGTGCCATGCGCAAGCCCCAACATGGTCTGGCAAAAACCGCCCAATCAGACACGCGCCTGGTGGACGCCGAGAAGTTCCTTCTGCCGACCTACAAGCGCCAGCCGGTAGTCATGACCCACGGCCGCGGCGCGTACGTTTTCGACTCCACGGGAAAAAAGTATCTCGATTTTCTTGGCGGTATCGCCGTAAACGCGCTCGGACATGCGCATGCCCGCATCGTGAAGGTAATCCGCCGTGAAGCTGCGCGCGCCATTCACCTCTCGAATCTTTTTCATAATGCCTACCAAGGCCCGCTCGCGCGCAAACTGGCAGCGTGGTCCGGGATGGATCGCGTCTTTTTCTCGAACAGCGGGACGGAAGCCATTGATGGCGCGATGAAGCTCGCACGCCTGTTTGGACGCCACTCCAACGAGGCTGCGGGGACGACTGCGAAGAAGCACCGTTTCCTGGCCCTGGAGAATTCTTTCCATGGACGCACGTTCGGCGCCATCAGCGTCACCTCCACGGAAAAGTATCGGTTGCCCTTCGCGCCCGTCGTGCCCGGCGCGGAGTTCGTGCGTTTCAACGACCTGGCCGATCTCCAGGCGAAGTTCGACGAGACCGTGTGCGGCATCCTTTTGGAAACGATCCAGGGCGAAGGCGGGATCTATCCCGTCAGCGAAGCTCTTTGGAATCGCGCTCGCGCTCTCGCCACAGAGCACAGCGCTCTCCTGATCGCCGATGAGATTCAATGCGGACTCGGCCGCACCGGCCGCTACTTCGGCTATCAGAAGTTCCCATCGAGACCGGACATTGTCTTGATTGCCAAGCCTCTCGCGGCCGGCCTTCCGCTGGGCGCCATACTCACCACCGAGGAGGTGGCCTCGCGCATCTCTCCGGGGATTCATGGGACCACGTTTGGCGGCGGCCCGCTGGCTTGTGCCGTGGCCCTCGAGTTCCTCAACATCGTCGAGGACCAGGCGCTGCTCGAAAATATCCGCGCACGAGGCGCGGAGCTGCGCGAGGGCCTCACGAAACTAGCCGCCCAATTCGACTTCGTCCGCGAAGTCCGCGGCGAAGGCCTGATGATCGGTATCGAACTTTCCATCGAAGGCGCGCCTTTTGTCAGCAAGGCCATGCAGTGTGGTTTGCTGATCAATTGCACCCACGAGTTTACCTTGCGCCTGCTGCCGCCGTTCATCATCACCCGCGCGCAGGTGCGCGAATTTCTCAGGCTCTTTGAGCTTGTTCTTCGAACAACCCCACCGCAGGCCGCCGCTTCGGATTCCGGCCAGGCCGCCAATCCTGAGCAGGTTGTGCTTGCGGCGGTAAGGTGAAAAAATGACCACGACGACTCTGGTTGCGCCTGTTTCTTTGACGAAAGATCTCCTCACCGGAGCGGAGTGGAGACCGGCGGACGCGCGCGAATTGCTCCAGCTGGCGGCAGACATCAAAGCGCGCCCGGTCCGTTACGCTTCCACGCTCCACGGCAAATTCATCGCGCTGATTTTTGAGAAGCCCTCGCTGCGCACCCGTGTCACCTTCGATGTCGGCATCCAGAGTATGGGTGGTTCCGTCGTTTTCCTGGACCACACGCAAGCGTCCGCATCTCTCGGTGCGCGCGAGTCCATCGCCGATGTCGCTCGGAACCTGGAGCGCTGGGTGCAGGGCATCGTCGCGCGGGTTTATCATCAGCGGGTCCTCGAGGAAATGGCCGCGAATGCCGGCATCCCGGTGATCAACGCGCTTTCCGACAAGTTTCATCCCTGCCAGGCGCTGGCCGATTTCTTTACCCTGGAAGAGAAATTTGGCACCCTGCGCGGTTTCAAGCTTGCTTATGTTGGCGACGGCAACAACGTGTGCCACTCGCTTATTTATCTCGCCGCCCGCCTCGGCGTTCACCTGCGTGTTGCCACGCCCGCGGAATACGCGCCCCGGCCTGAAGTGCTGGCCGACGGTAAGCGCATGGCTCGCGAGACGAAAGCCAAAATCGAAATGATGACCGACCCGCGCGAGGCTGTCCGCGGCGCCATGGGCGTGTACACCGATTCCTGGACCAGCATGGGTTTTGAAGCCGAGGGGCAGGTGCGAAACACCGTGTTCCAGCCTTATCAGGTGAACGCCGAGCTGATGTTGCTCGCCGCGCCGGACGCCGTGTTCATGCACTGCCTTCCGGCGCACCGCGGCCTGGAAGTCACGCCGGAAGTACTCGACGGCTCGCAGTCGGTGGTCCTCGATCAATCCGAAAACCGCATGTACGTGCAGAAGGCCATCCTGCATACGCTATTCTGATCCAGCGATGCTAGTTTTGCCTCCAATGGAATTTTCTTTGTAGGGCGCCCGCGGCGGCGGCCTGCGCCCCCCGCTTGGCGACGTCTATACCTAAGAGAGGAATCGTGAATAAGCAATTGAACAAGCCCAAGAAAGTGGTACTCGCCTACTCCGGAGGACTGGACACCTCCATCATTATTCCCTGGCTGAAGGAAAACTACGGCTGCGAAGTCATCGCCGTAATCGGTGACCTCGGCCAGCAGGAAGACCTGGAAGCCGCGCGCAAGAAAGCGCTCGCCACTGGCGCTTCATCCGCGCATGTGGAAGATCTCCGAGAAGAATTTGTGCGGGACTACATCTGGCCGACGCTCCGCGCCGGAGCGATTTACGAACACACCTATCTCCTCGGCACTTCCATGGCGCGGCCCGTCATCGCCAAGCGCCAGGCGGAAATTGCTCTGGCACTCGGTGCCGATGGTCTCTCGCACGGCTGCACGGGTAAGGGCAATGATCAAGTCCGTTTTGAATTGGCTTACAAAGCAATTGCGCCCAGTATCCAGATCATTGCTCCCTGGCGCGAATGGGACATCGATTCCCGCGAAGACGCCATTGCCTACGCGCACAAGCACAACGTTCCGGTGGAGCAGAGCAAGAAAAACATCTACAGCCGCGACCGCAACATCTGGCATCTCAGTCACGAAGGCGGCGAGCTCGAAGATCCCGCTAACGCGCCCAGCGAAGCGATGTGGCAGTGGGTTGTTGCGCCGGAAAAAGCCCCTGACAAAGCGGAAGAAGTGGAAATCGGATTCGAAGCCGGCACCCCCACTTCGGTCAACGGCACAAAACTCGGTCCCGTCGATCTGCTCAACACGCTCAACGAAATCGCCGCGAAACACGGCATTGGCCGCACCGATCTTGTCGAAAATCGCCTCGTGGGGATGAAATCGCGGGGCGCCTACGAAACTCCCGGCGGCACCCTGCTTGTCAAAGCCCACCAGGAACTGGAGCGGCTCGCCGTCGACCGCGAGACCGCGCATTTCCAGCAGACGCTTTCACTGCGCTACGCCGAGCTGGTTTACTACGGCTTGTGGTTCGCACCGCTGCGCGAAGCGCTCGACGGATTTTTCAGCGTCGCGCAGCAGCGCGTCACCGGCGCCGTCGGCCTCAAATTGTGGAAAGGCACGCTGAACGTCACGAAGCGCGTTTCGCCTTTCTCGCTCTACCGCGCCGATCTTGCCAGCTTTACCATGGGCCGCTACAACCCCCAGGACGCCGAAGGTTTCATCAATTTGTTTGCGCTGCCCGTCACCGTACGCCCCAAAGCCAAAGCTGAGACAAATTCGTGAGCACCACCTCGACTGGTGTGACGATCATCCCGAGGGGATCCCATCAGCATGGCCGAAAGATCTCGGCTGAAGCATCAGCAACCTAGCGACCCTGGCCATATGACCGAACGCAAAGACGACCGGATGTGGGGAGGACGCTTCGAGCGCGCACCGAACGAGGACTTCGCTCGGTTCCAGCGCTCGTTTGGGTTCGATCGCCGTCTCTTGCCATATGAGATTGCCGTTGATCGTGCCTGGGCCAAAGCGCTGGAGCCCATCGGCATTTTTACCGCCACCGAAGTGAAGCAAACCCTGGCGGCGCTCGAGAAGATTTCCGAGCGGGCCAAGACGGATTCCGCTTGGCTCGAAACGTTCGGGGCTGACGCGGAAGACGTGCACCACTTCGTCGAAAAAGCGCTGGTCCAAGAACTTGGCGCGCTCGGGTGGAAGCTGCATACCGGCCGCAGCCGCAACGAACTTGTCGCCACCGATTTCCGTTTGTTCGTCATCGACGCGGCCTCCGAGATTCAGCACGTCTTGGAGGCTTTGCTCGACGCCTTTCTGCAGCAAGTGAAAGCCAACCTCCACGCTGCCATGCCGGGGATGACGCACATGCAGCATGCGCAGCCGATCTTGCTTTCACATTTTCTGCTTGCTCACGCCGAGGCGTTCACCCGCGACATTGCGCGTCTGCAGCACGCTGCGGCAAGCGCGGACACCTGTCCGATGGGCTCGGGGGCGCTGGCGGGGAATTCCTTCGCGATTGATCGCCCCGCGATTGCGCGCGAGCTTGGATTTTCCCGCATCACGGCGAACAGCCTCGATGCCGTCAGCGACCGCGATTTTGCGCTCGATTATCTTTTTGCTCTCAGCGGGATGGCCACACATCTTTCGCGCCTTGCCGAGGACTTCGTGATTTTCGCATCGCAGGAATTTTCCTACCTCGTCCTGCCCGACGAGTACTCGACGGGCAGCAGTCTTATGCCGCAAAAGAAAAATCCCGATTGCTGGGAATTGATTCGCGGCAAGACCGGCCGTATCACCGGTGCTCTGCTCGGTTTGCTCATGACCCTCAAAGGATTGCCGACGAGTTACCAGCGTGACCTCCAGGAAGACAAAGAAGCCCTGTTCGCCGCGCATGACCAGGTCCTGGACATGATTGCGGTTGCCACCGGCGCTGTCGCTTCTACAAGATTCAACGCCGAACGCCTGCAGACTGCAGCTTCCAATCCTGCCCTGCTCGCCACGGAGGCCGCCGACTATCTAGTGCACCAAGGAATTCCCTTCCGTCAAGCGCACGACATCATCGGCAAAGTGTTGCGCGAAGCCGAGAGGCGAAATGTTTCCTGGACGGCGCTGCCTCTCGAGGCTCTCAAGAAAATCTCGCCGGCTTTTGAAGCCGATTTCGCGAAGGGCCTCAGCGTGGAGGCGGCGCTCGCCGCGAAAAAAGTTCCCGGCGGTACCGCGCCCGAAAGTGTGCGCGCTGCCATTGCCGATTTGGAAGGACGTCTCAACAAAAGAGTCACCAAAACAGGAGCCAAGCCATGAAATGCCAGCCAAGCAACAAATCATCAATCTCCCCTCGCGGCGGTTGCGGGGGATCGGAGGTCCCATCCGGGAGCGGCGCGCTAGTCATACGGATGTCCGGTTGATAAAACACGCACTTTCGGAAGCGTCCCTGCCGCGCGGGTTTCGCTTCGCCGCGACCGCCTGCGGCTTGAAGAAAACCGGCGCGCTCGATCTGGCGATTTTTTGCAGCGACGCGCCGGCCTCGGCGGCCGCCGTCTTCACGCAGAATCTGGTGGTGGCCGCACCCGTGCTCATCTCTAAGGAACACTTGCGCGCCTCCAAGGGCCGCATGCGCGCCGTGGTGGTAAACGCCGGCAACGCCAACTGCGCCACCGGCTCGGCAGGCCGCGTCGCTGCCGAACGCACGGTTGCCGAAGCCGCCAAGCGCCTCGGCTGTGCGCCACAAGAATTGTTTGTCTGCTCGACGGGCGTCATCGGCGTGCCTTTACCGCTGGACAAGATTCTTCGCGCGCTGCCGGTCATCGCGCTTCATCGGCGTTCTTCCGCGCGCTCCTTCGCGGAGACTTCTCTCGCCATTTGCACAACCGATACGCGTCCGAAGACCGCCGCGGCTTCGTTTAAGATGGTCGGCAAGCGGATTAACTTGGTGGGCTGCGCCAAAGGCGCAGGGATGATCCATCCGAATATGGCCACGATGCTGGCGTTTGTCGCTACGGATGCCGCCATTGCTCCTTCCCTTTTACAAAAAACGCTTCTTGACGTCACCGGACACACGTTCAATGCCATCAGCGTGGATGGCGACACTTCGACGAACGACACTTTGCTGGTTCTCGCCAACGGCGAAGCGGGAGCGCCGGCGATCCACGCGGGTACGTCGGCGCATCGCGCCTTCACTGCTGCGCTTGAAGAAGTTTGCCGGTCGCTGGCACTGCAAATCGTCGCCGATGGCGAAGGCGCGCAGCGCGTCATCGAGATCGAAGTGCGCCACGCCAAGAACGAAGCCGCCGCGCGCCGCATCGCGGAAACGATTGCCACTTCGCCGCTGGTGAAAACGGCCTTCGCAGGCGGCGACCCCAACTGGGGTCGTATTTTCGCGGCGGCTGGGCGTTCGGGCGTTTCGTTTGACGTCTCGCGCGTGGATATCAAGATGGCGGGCATCCCCGTACTGCGGCGTGGACAGCCGGTCGATTTCAACGAACGCGCCGCAAGCAATCGTCTGCTCTCCGAACACGTTCAACTCGTCGTGGATCTGCACGCGGGCAAAGCCATGGCCCGTTACTGGACCTGCGATTTCACAGCTGAGTACGTGCGTATCAATGCGAGTTATCGCACCTAACGGGAAGCTCGCGGTCGGCGATGCTCCGTTAGATTAACGGGAGAGATGACTGGTGACGCGGTCTTTCTTTTCCCAAAAAACCGCCGACGGGAGCAACGGCTCTGTCCAGCTGCGAATCCCGCGCCGCTTCGTCCCCCACCAACAGGGACGTCTGGGCCTAGCTCTGGAGTTGCCGGCTCATGGCGGAGACGCAAGGGGTCAGCAAGAACACGGTGAACCGTTTATGGCAGCTGCACAATATCAAGCCGCACCTGAGCCGCACTTTTAAGCTGTCGCGGGAAGCGAAATTCCTGGAAGCTGACCGCTGTGGTGGGGTTGTAAATGAACTCGCCCGACTTCAAGCGTTAGATCGGACGCAGCCGGGGCTGCCGTTGAAGAAAGGCCGGTGCGGTACGATAACGCACGACTACAAGCGCATCGGCATCAAGAGTGGCGGAAGTTTCTGCGCCGCTTAGACGCGGAGTTTCCCCCGGAGCTGAAGTTGCATGTGGTGATGGACAACTACGGCACGCACAAAGAGCCCCACGTACAAGCGAGGCTGAAGAAGCATCCTCGCTTTGTGTGCCACCTCGTGCCGACTAGTTCAACCTGGTTAAATTTGGCGGAGCACTGGTTTCGAGAATTGCCCGAGAAAGCGATTCGGCGCGGCAGTTTCCTGAGTGTGCGGGATTTGAAGCAGGCCATCGGGGCATTTATGCAAGCCTGGAACAAAAACCCCAAGCCGTTCATCTGGAGCGCCACCGTCGAGGACATCATCAAAAAGATCGATCGCGCGCGGGTCCACATGGAGCAGATTCGCCTTCTTTTTCCCCCTGGGCTGGATCTGGGTTTAAATAATCTGTGAAGTTATATAAGGGATACACCATTAGCTTGGGTCATGCCGCGGAGCGCGCCGTTCCACGGCGCCGAAGACCATTCACCAAACCAAGACCAAGAAGACCAAGAATCCCGGTGCCCAAGGAAGCCAGGGCTGAAGGCTCGAGAGCGCTTATGGTCGACGACGACCCCTGCATGGAGACGAAACCCAAGTCAAATGTGGAGCCGAACCCCGTGGTACCGTTGAAAGTGATCGTTGCGGGAAATGTGAGACCGTTGATCTGCGTTCCGCCGAAGTAGTGGTCGCGCCATTAGCGCCCACTATCGAGCACCCGCTGAAGAGTGACTTTGCCCCACCATTGATTTGGCCCTGGGCGTTGTTGGCAATCCCCGTGTTGTTCTGTCCCGTGCTTTGGACCGAGAAGGAGAAATTGTTACCGATGTCGTTGAAAACGACATATTTTTGCGTGCCTGCGCCTATGCTGTTAGGCGCGGTAAGAAGGACAAGAAACGAGCTTAGATTATAGACTTGGGAGCCGTTGCATAGGCCTCCTCCCAAACTACCGGGACAGGACGTAGCACCCTCAACTTCGATGATGTCGGCTTTGGCACCTGGTGCCAGAATGAAGAATGCTGCCAGCGCTACCACAACTACAGTGAAGACCTTGGCGCTGCGCGAGCTGCAGATTACCCACCGTAGGTAATACCAACCGGACGACTTAAACTACACAAAAAGGAGTTCTTAGAAATCTGTTGACGGAACTGCCGCTAGGATTCCCACTTCCAATTTGCAAATTGTTCGCGGAGAGCGAGTTTTTTGAATTTGCCGACGGAGGTGCGGGGAATGGCGTCGATGAAGACGAAAGCGTCGGGGAGCTGCCACTTGGCGAAGGACTGGGCAAGGAAGGCGCGCAACTCTTCCGGGGTGGCTTGAGCACCATCTTTTAATACCACTGCGGCGAGCGGGCGCTCCTGCCATTTCGGATGGGGGATGCCGACCACACAGGCTTCTTTGACGGCGGGGTGACCCATTAATGTGTTCTCGAGGTCGACGGAGCTGATCCATTCGCCGCCGGATTTCACGAGATCTTTCGCGCGGTCCACGATTTTGACGTAGCCGGCTTCGTCCATGGTGGCGACATCTCCGGTGCGGAACCAGCCGTCGGCGGTCCAGCGATGCGCCTGGTCCGGCGAATCGTAGTAGCTGGCGGCGACCCACGGGCCACGGATTTCAATCTCCCCGGAGGTCGCGCCATCCCAGGGCGCTTCTCCCTCGGGACGCATCAAGCGAATTTCCACAAAGGGCGCGGGCCAACCCTGTTTAGCGCGGATTTCGTATTTTTCGTCGTCGGGCCAGTCGTGCATGTGCGGCCGGAGTCCGCCGGAAGTGCCTATCGGAGTGGTCTCGGTCATGCCCCAGAGGTGCTTGATCTGTAGACCGTAACGGTCTAGGCGGCGGATCAGCTCGAGAGGCGGGGCGGTGCCGCCACAGACGATGCGGACAGGGGCGTCGAATTTCCAGCGGCCCGGGTTTTTCTCCAGCGCTTCGAGGACGGCGATCCACACGGTGGGCACACCGCAGGCGATGCTCACGCGCTCGCTGACCATCAGGCCAAGAACACTCTCCGGATCGACACTCGGGCCGGGGAGAACCAGGCGTGCGCCGAGCATGGTGCATGCGAAAGGAAGACCCCAGGCGTTGGCATGGAACATGGGAGCGACAGGCAGCACCGTGTCGAAATGGCTCATGCCAAAAACTTCGCCGAGGCCGCACGCAAAGGAGTGCAGCACCAGCGCGCGGTGAGAATAGATGACACCTTTGGAATGACCGGTCGTGCCCGAGGTGAAGCACATGGCTGCGCCGTCGTTTTCGTCGAGTTGCGGATAACGAAAGTCGTCGCCAGCATCGGCGAGAAGGAGTTCGTAATTTAGAAACCCATCCGGCATTGCGTCGGAACCATGCGGAACCACAATCACTTTTTCGAAGGGCGCGTCGCTGCGGAACTTTTCGTAAACGGGGAGAAGGATGTCGTCGATCAGCAGGAAGCGGTCGCCGGCATGCTTTGCGATTCCGGCAATTTCATGGGCATGGAGCCGCAGATTCAACGTATGCAGAACGCCACCGGCACACGGAACGCCGAAGAAGGCTTCAAGATGTGCGGAGTGGTTCCACATCATGGAGGCTACGCGGTCGCCCGCCTGCAATCCGAGTTTCGTCAACGCCGCCGCAAGCCGGCGCGCGCGCCGATAGAATTCGCCATAGCAG
>Ga0209055_1002716_pt1 | contig 11038 bp, 11 predicted proteins | sample GraSoiAngelo_110_FD_185875 | JGI IMG/M metagenome (GOLD analysis project Ga0209055, IMG submission 185875) | Grasslands soil microbial communities from the Angelo Coastal Reserve, California, USA - 14_0903_12_30cm (SPAdes) (version 2) | ecosystem: Environmental > Terrestrial > Soil > Grasslands ... | reverse complement strand
ACGACGGATTCGCGTTGTAACAATCGTTCAGCCACGTCACCCCGCGCCACCGGCGCACCTGGGAGCGCATGGCCGTCGGGCGAAAACGCGCGAGCCCCGCGCGGATCGCGCTTTCGCCAACGCCCACCGCGAGCCCCGTCGCGACTGCCGCGAGGGCGTTGGCGATGTTGTGTGCCCCGGCCACGCCCAGGGTGACGGAGAACGGACGCGCGCGTCCGCGGACGCCCACACGAATGAGGGAAAAAGCCAGGCCTCGTCGCTCGACCTGCAAAGCCCGCACGTCGGCCCGGTCGGAGAATCCGAAGGACCGCACCTGTCCCCGCACCCGGGCGGCGAGGTCCTTGAAGAACGCGTCGTCGGCATTGAGGATGGCCGTGCCGTCCCGGGGCAGCCGGTCCAGCATCTCGCCCTTGGCCTGCGCCACGGCGCGGAGATCGCCCAGGGTCTCCAGATGGGTCGGCCCGATGTTGGTCAACACGCCGTGGGTCGGCGCGGCGATCTCGCACAGTCGCGCCATCTCTCCCAGCCTGCTGATGCCCATCTCGATGACCGCCGCCTCATGGTGGGCCGTCAAGCGCAGCAGGGTCTGCGGCACGCCGATGTGGTTGTTCAGGTTGCCGTCGGTCTTCAACGTCGGGTAGGCTTCCGCGAGGATGGCCCCGATCATCTCCTTGGTCGTCGTCTTGCCGTTGCTCCCGCTCACCGCCACCACCGGGATGCCGAACCGGCGACGGTGGGCCCGCGCCAGCTCCTGAAACGCGCAGAGTGGATCTTCCACCTCAATCAGGAGCGCCTTCCCCGGCGCCTTTTTAGCGGGATGGGGCCCCCCAGAAACCCCTCCCGCACCCACGAACCCACGTCGCACGATCGCCCCCACGGCGCCCTTCTCCAGCGCATCGGCCACGAACTGGTGACCATCAAAGCGGACTCCGGTCAGCGCCACGAACAGATCGCCGCGCCGGACCGTCCGCGAATCCGTCCAGACCCGTCGGATCCCGAGATTCGGGGCGTCCCGAGTCTGGACCCCTCCGGTGATCGTGACTATGCCGTCGGCCGTGAACAGGGGCATGGCGTCATCTGTCTCCTGATCCGAGCATTCCACGGTCCGCAGCAGCAGACTCATCGGGCCAGGGCCTCGATGGCCTCCCGCGCCACCACGCGGTCATCAAACGGGTGCTTCTCCTTCCCGATAACTTGGTAATCCTCATGCCCTTTCCCGGCAATCAGGACCAGATCGCCGGTTTGTGCGAGCCGCATGGCCTCTGCAATCGCTACGCGCCGATCCGCATGGATCAAATAGCGGCCGCGCCCCGCTTCCCGCATCCCGGCCTGCACGCCGGGGATGATCGCCCGGATGATGGCGTCGGGATCTTCGGTGCGGGGATTGTCGGACGTGACCACCACGACATCGCTGTAACGCGCGGCCACGTGCCCCATCTTGGGCCGCTTGCCCCGATCCCGATCGCCCCCACAGCCGAACACGGTGATGATCCGCCCCGTCCTGACCGTCTGGGCCGTGGTCAGCAACCGGTAGAGCGCATCCTCGGTGTGGGCATAGTCGACGACCACCGTAAACGGCTGGCCGGCCTCCACCTGCTCGAACCGACCCGGGACATTGCGGAGCGTGGCGACCCCCGCGGCAATCGCCTCCAGCGGCACGCCCTGCGCCAACCCGACCCCGACCGCCGCCAGGATATTGTGGACGTTGTGCCGGCCCACGAGTCGAGAGCGGAGGGCGACCGATCCCGCCGGCGTATGGGCCGTGAACTGCACGCCGTTCAGGGATATCTGCACGTCTTCGGCGCGCAGATCGGCAGGACGATCGATGGCGAAGGTCCACACCTTGGCCTGCGTGGCCTCGACGACGCGTTCCCCATAGGGATCGTCGCCGTTCACGACGGCGCGCGCCTCTGCGGCCAGCGCCGTGAAGAGCCGTAGCTTCGCGCGAAAGTAGTCTTCCATGTCGGCATGGAAATCCAGGTGGTCCTGCGTAAGGTTGGTGAACACCGCCGTCCCGAATTGGCATCCCGCCGTCCGATCGAGCGCGAGCGCATGCGAGGACACCTCCATCACCACCGCCTGCATACCCGCGTCCACCATTCTTCGAAGCAAGCCCTGGAGCTCCAAGGCGCCGGGGGTCGTGTGGGTCGCCGCCTCCCGTTCGTCACCGAACAGGTAAGCCACGGTACCGATCAGGCCCACCTGTACGCCGGCAACCTCCAGGATCGACTTGCAAAGATAGGTCGTCGTCGTCTTCCCATTGGTGCCAGTCACGCCGATCACCTTCAGCCGGCGGGACGGATCCTTATGGAACCGACTGGCCAGGAGACCCAAGGCCCGGCGCGAGTCGCCAACTTGGATCACCGGTACCCCGATCGACGCCAGCGTCTCTGCGGACACCCGCCCCTTCTCCACGACGATCGCACCGGCACCGGCCGCGACAGCCTGCGCGAGAAAGCGATGGCCGTCCGATTGCGTACCCTTCACCGCGACGAACAGCCCACCGGGGGACACCCGCCGCGAATCATCCGTCAGGCCGGTGATCTCCCGATCCAGACTGCCCTGCATCGTCATTCCGTCGAGGGCGTCCACGCATTCCCGAAGTCTCATCGCGCGGCAAAAATCTGACCTGGCTCCGTCTTTGGCACGATGCCCAGATGGCGAACAGCCTGCGCCGCAATCCGCTGGAAGACGGGGGCCGCCACGGTGCCTCCCCAGTGCTCGGTCTGCGGCTCATCCACCACGACCAGAATGGCCAGCTTGGGATCATCCGCCGGCAGGAACCCGACGAACGAACTGACCATCCGCGTCGCCGAATAGCCTCCGGTGAGCGGGTCAATCTTCTGTGCGGTCCCGGTCTTGCCGGCCACGTCGTACCCGGGCACAGCCCCGAGCGTGCCAGTGCCGCCCGGCAGGACGGCGCCGCGCATGATCTCGGTCAGGGCCTTGGCCGTTTGCGCGGAGATAGGGTGCCGGCGGACGACCGGTTCCACGCGGGCAAGGGTCTCCCCGGTCGAGGATCGGACCTCGGACACCACGTAGGGCCGCATCAGCCAGCCTCCGTTCGCAATGGCCGACACTGCCATCACCAACTGCAAGGGGGTCACCCCGATCTCCTGACCCATGGCGATCGAAGCTTGCGTGCGCCGGCTCCAATCGTGCAAGTCCTTGGTCAGACCCCGCTGCTCTCCCGTCAGATCGACGTCCGTCTTCTGGCCAAATCCGAAGGCATTGATGTACCAGGCGAGCTTCTCCGGCGCCAGCCTCTGCGCCACCTTGACCATCCCGATGTTGCTGGACTTCTGAAGGACTTGAGCAAAGGTCATCCACCCGTTCTTGTGGTGATCGTGAACCACCGTGTTCTCCACGACATACTGGCCGTTCTCGCCGTCGATGAACTCGTCCGGCGAGACCAGTCTCTCTTCGAGCGCCGCCGCGGCGGCCACAAGCTTGAACGTCGAGCCGGGCTCGTACGCATCGCTGACCGCGCGGTTGCGCCACAGGTTCGGATCCCCCTTCGGCTCGTTGGGATTGAAGGTCGGCCGGACGGCCATGGCCAGGAGCGCGCCGGTCTTCGGCTCCACCACGATGACGACGCCCGAGGCCGCCCGCGTGCGCGCGACCGCCTCGGCCAGTTCCTGTTCCGCGATATATTGAACCACCTCATCGATCGTGAGGACCAGATCCTTGCCCGGAGACGGCGCGACGTAGTTGAGCCCTTTGGGGAACACGGCCCCTCCGAAGGCGTCCCGTTCTACCACTAGCCGGCCCCGTTCGCCCCGGAGCACAGCATCGTACCGCCGCTCCAGTCCCTCCAAGCCTTGGTTGTCGATATCGCCGAACCCGAGGACATGCGACAGCATGACCCCTTTGGGATAGAACCGTCGCCCCTCAGGAATGACCCCGATGCCGCCGAGGGAAAGACCCTGCAGCGCCTCCGCCCGCTCGGGCGCAAGGCGCCGTTGCAACCAGACAAAGTCCCGCTCGCTCTTCAACTTGGCTTCCAGTTGCCGCACGTCCCCCTTGAGCACACGGCTCAGCCGGACGGCCGTGGCCCGAGGGTTCGACACGTATTTCGGCGCGCCGAAAACCGAAGGCACCTCCATAGTGATTGCTAAGATCTTACCGTTGCGATCGGTGATTGCGCCACGCCCCCCCTCCACCGTGAGAATCTTCTGGTGCTGGCGGCCGGCCAACTGGGCCAACTCCTCCGCGTGGAGTACCTGTAAGTGGAACAGGCGGCCCAAGGCGACAAGAAAGCCAAGGCCCAAAAGAACCCCCACCACGACTGTCCGCCAGCCTCTGGCGTCCTCTTCCATCATGGCAGACGCCGGCCCTCTGTCACTGGGTGTGCGACGCCGGGACAACACGACCCGCCGGCTCGCTCCTCGACGGCGGCGAACCGCTCTGCACCAGCACGACCTGATCGTACCGGGGCCGCATCATGCCGAGACGAGAGACAGCCACCCGTTCGATCTGATCCGGCGCGGTCAACCGGGCGAACTCCAGCTGCAGGGTTTTCTGCTCCTGCTGCACCTGCTTCTTCCGTGCCTGGAGCTGCTCAATCGCGTACCCGGTCCGATAGATATCCATTTTCTCCCACACGGCGCCGAGCGCAAGCGCTAACAGCACGGTTCCAGCCAGGAATTTCATGCGGCGGCCTCCTGCGCAGCCAGCACCCGCAGCTTGGCGCTGCGACCACGGGGATTCTCGGCGCAGTCCTGGGCCGACGGGGTGACCGGGCGTTTGGTCAGGATAGTGAAACCCGCCGCTGGTCCCTGCGCCAGTGCCCGAAACGTCTGTTTCACGACGCGGTCTTCGAGCGAATGGAAGGCGAGGACCACAAGCCGACCGCCGGGACGCAACAGCGCGGCGATCTGTCGCAGCGCTGGTTCGAGGTTGTCAAGTTCGTGATTGACGGCGATCCGTAACGCTTGAAAGGTCCGCGTAGCGAAGTGGAGCCGTCTGTGCAGGTATGCTGGCGGCACTGTTTCTCGGATGACCTCGACCAACGCCAGCGTCGTTAGAATGGGGCTTTGGGTTCGCCGTCGGACGATCCCTTTGGCAATGCGCCGAGCGTAGCGCTCCTCTCCGTGCTCCTCAATGATCCGGCCCAGCTCCTTCTCGTGCAGGCGATTGACGAGGTCCGCAGCCGTCACGGAGTCCCGCATGTCCATCCGCATGTCCAGCGGTCCGTCCGACAGAAAACTGAAGCCCCGGGCAGGCGTGTCCAGCTGCAGGGAGGAGACACCCAGGTCCAGCAAGGCGCCATCGAGATGGCGCTCCGTCGTCTCACGCACCACACGTGGGGCATCGCCATAAGCAGCCTGCACGATCACCGCCCGATCGCCGTACGGGAGCAGCGCCTGCCTGGCCGTCGCCACCGCCGTTGCGTCACGATCCAACCCGACGATCCGCCCATCCGGTGCGCTCGCCTCAAGGATGGCCAAGCTGTGCCCTCCTGCCCCGATCGTCCCGTCGAGATAGATCCCTCCAGCCCTTGGTTGCAGCCAAGCCAGCACTTCGTGCAGCATCACAGGGCGGTGCATGACTGCAATCCCGAACAGGTTCCATTGTCCTAACGTTTTATCATTAGGAGAGAACCACTCATTCCCACTTTCACCCACTAACTGGGCGACAGTATACGCTCCGTTACCGGGTTGTCAAGAATAATTTATGACATTCTGCCTGGATAGGAAAGCTGTCCAGAAAAGTCAATCCTGTGGATAATACCCTGCCGAAGAAGGCTGACTGACTGGAAGCCGGACCGATGAGCCTGAAAGTCGTGGTACTAGATTCTGTACTTAGGGGTAGATCTTATACAACAGGCGGGGGAAGGGGATGGTTTCGCGCACATGCTCCAGGCCGCAGATCCACGCCACGGCCCGTTCGATCCCCATCCCGAAACCGGCGTGGGGGACCGTTCCGAACGTGCGTAGGTCCACGTACCATTGGAAGGCATCTTGGGGTAACCCGTGGGCTTTCAGGCGTGCGAGCAGCTTGTCGCGCTCGTGAATGCGCTGCCCGCCGCCGATGATCTCGCCGTACCCTTCCGGGGCCAACACGTCCATGCACAGAGCGAGATCCGGGTTCTCAGGGTCATTTTGCATGTAGAACGCCTTCAAGGCGGTCGGATAGCGGTGGATGATCACCGGACGGTCGAACTCGTTGGAGAGGATCGTCTCCTCGTCCCCCCCGAAGTCGTCCCCCGGTTGGATCGGGTTGCCCTTCTTCTGCAGCCGCTCCACCGCGTCGGCGTACGTGATCCGGGGAAACGGCGGGACGACGGCCTCCAGCCTTTTCACGTCCCGTTCCAGGACCTTCAACTCTTCCCGCCGATGTTCCAGCACACGGGCCACGAGAGACGTCAGGAACTCCTCGGCCAGCGTCATCACGTCGGCGAGCTCCGCAAAGGCGACCTCCGGCTCCACCATCCAGAACTCCATGAGATGGCGCCTGGTCTTGGACTTCTCGGCCCGGAAGGTCGGCCCGAAACAATACACCTTGCCGAACGCCGCGGCGGTCGCTTCGTTGTACAGCTGGCCGCTCTGGGTCAGATAGGCCGTTTGGCCGAAATAATCGGTCTCGAACAGCGTGGTCGTCCCCTCGCAGGCGTTCGGGGTGAAGATGGGCGTGTCGACCAGGAAGAACCCGCGGTCATCGAAAAAATTGCGGCAGGCGCGGATGAGCTCGTGACGGATCCGCAAGATGGCCTGCTGGCGGTGGGATCGGATCCAGAGGTGCCGATGCTCCATCAGGAAGCCGGTCCCGTGCTCTTTGGGCTGGATCGGGAACTCTTCCGGAACGAGATGGAGCACCTCCAGCCGGTTGATGTGCAGTTCGTGCCCGCCCGGCGCCCGCGCGTCGGCTTGGACGGTTCCCGTCAGCACGAGAGATGATTCTTGGGTCAACCGGCTGGTCAGCTCGAATGCTTCGTCCCCGACTGCAACCTTGCTGACGACGGCCTGAATGTCGCCCGTCCCGTCCCGCACGACGAGGAATGCGATCTTGCCCGCGATCCGCTTGTGGCGAAGCCATCCCCGAACCGTCGCCTCCTGTCCCGCATACCGTGCAATATCTTGGATACTCGAGATTGGCATGAAGCGAGTCTATCTCAGGCATACCGTCGGCGCAAGACGCAGTGCAAGACGCGGTTGCGCCACCGCTGCCGACTCCGTAGAATACGAAGCTTATGGACCGTCCGCGCCATCTGTTCCTGCGTCTCTCGGCCTGTCTCCTCCTGTTGGCAGGAGCCGCTTGCACACGGAGCGAATCCCACCAGGCCCCCGACCTCTTTTATCTCTACAAAACCATCGAGGTCGGCAAAAATCCGACGAGCGTCATCACGGGGGATCTGAATGGAGACCGCGTCGCCGATCTGATCACGACCAACATCGGCAGTGACTCGCTCAGCGTGCTGATCGGAATCGGCGACGGCAACTTTCGCGACCCGGTGACCATCCGCATGCCGGAACAGCCGCGGGCGGTAGTGCTTCACGACTTCAACGAGGACGGGAAGCTCGACATGGCCGTGGCGACCGCCGGCAACAATCGGGTGACCATCCTCCTGGGAGACGGGACCGGCCAGTTCACGCGTGGAGACAGCTATCCGGCAGTCAGATCGCCGGTCAGCTTGGCCGTCGCAGACTTCAACGGAGACCGCAAGGCGGACCTTGCCGTGGCCCTCCGCAACGACAAGCTCCTGGTCCTTCTCGGGCGAGGGGACGGCAGGTTTCTGCAAAAGGCCATCTACGAATACGGCGACACCCCGACCGCTGTCGTGGCCGCGGACGTCAACGAGGACAGCCTACCCGACCTCGTGGTGACGCACGGGGGCAAAATGAGCAGCAGCGTCGTGGTCTTTCTGGGCAACGGGGATGGCACCTTCCGCCCGCCTGTCGCGTACAAGACCGGCCACAGCCCGCTCAACGTGTCTGTCTTGGACCTCAATGGCGATCGCCATCAGGACCTGCTCGTCGTCAACGGCGAACGGGACGACATCAGCGTGTTCTTCGGCAAGGGCGACGGCACGTTCACGCAAGGGATCTCCTTCGGTGCGAACGCCGGTCCGATCGCGACGGTGACCCAGGACTTCGACGGAGACGGCAAGACGGACATCGCCGTCGCGAACAACCTGTCGAGCGATCTCTCCGTCCTTCTCGGGAGGGGAGACGGCACCTTCTGGCAGCCTCCCCGCAGCTACCGCACCGGCGCCGCGCCCTTCGCGGTCACGGCCGTCTCGTTTGCGCCCCAGGATCCCAGGCCAGGCCTGGTGACCGCGAACAACCTCGCCAACACCATCTCGATCTTTCTGGCCAAGGACCCGCGTTCCAACATCGTGCCTCGGAACTGAGGCGAATTCCGTAAGCTTGACATTTCAGAGGGATCACGGCTAGATTGGCTCGGGAAGATATGGAGTCCGGCATGTGAAGACGTTTCTCTGGTGGTTTACGACAGGAGCGGTCTTGACACTCGCGGTGTTGATGGTGCAGGGAGGCGTGCAGGACCTGATCAACGGGGGCAAGAGCCTCACCAATTTCGTGCTCACCATCACCGGCGGCGGCCTGCTCGCCGGGTGCATCGCCATCATCATGAACCGGATCAAATGAATGAGCATGGGGCGCGTCTTTTCGCTTGACTCCGACCTATCGCCGTGCCAAAGTGTCAGCGCATGATGTGCCTGAAATGCCAAGGGTTCATGATGTTCGAGCGGCAGTACACGCTGGACAGTCGCCGCGTGTACGCCCGATGTCTGAACTGCGGGTTCTGGCTGGACTTGGCTGACCTGCTGCGATTCTTCCACCAGGTGCTGGAGGCCGGGCTGAAAGATCTGAAACTCCGGGTCACGATCCCTTCATGAAGCGCTCCCGCGGTCGCCTGGTCGCCGGCGCGGTGGCTTCAGTCGTGCTCTACCTGCTGTCAATCGGCCATGCGGTCGCCTCGGCATCGGATCCTCCTTCCCGTACCGTCCGTGCCGCGAAAGGGAGCCCCGCTCAAGTCAAGACCCCCAAGGCCTATTCGCGGCATGCCCCGCGACACCTTGCGTCGCCGGAGGGCATTCTGCTGCAAGACCACAAGAGCGGCCGCATCCTGCTCGAACATCACGCCGACCAGCCTATGGCTCCCGCCAGCCTCACCAAAATCATGTCGGCCGTCGTGATCCTCGAAGAAGGCAACCTTGAGGACCAGGTCACGGTGAGCCGACAGGCAGCGGCGGCCCACAAGATCAAGCTCCGTCTGAAGCCCGGCCAGTTGGTCCCGTTACGGGGCCTCCTGCAAGCCATGCTGATCCGCTCGGCAAACGACGCCTGCCTGGCCGCTGTCGAGCACGTGGCAGGCGATGAGGAGGCCTTCGTCGCGAAGATGAATGCCAAGGCAGCCACCCTCGGACTGACCCGGACGCACTTCCAGAACGCCTGCGGCTTCGACATGCCAGACCATTATTCGACGGCCAAAGACCTCGCCGCCTTGACCACCTACGCCATGGGGAATGCGACCTTCGCCGCGATCGTCAGGGAGCCGGCCGCCGTCATCCGCACGGCCGATCAGCGGAAGAAGTTCGTCGCCCGGACGACCAACCGCCTGCTGGGCACCATGGAGGGCGTGGTCGGGGTGAAAACCGGTTATACGAGGGAAGCGGGACGCTGTCTGATCGCTGTCGTGACGCGCGAGGATAAAGAGCTGCTGCTTGTGCTGCTGAACGCCCGCCGGCGCTGGTGGCGGGCCCAAGAACTGATCGAACTCGGCCTCCAGTCTTCCGAAGAGAGGACCGACACCACCGCCCCGTGATCCGGCCACAGTGAGCGTCGATCGCCGCCCCTAGACGCCGGTGTTGAACTCCACGGTGATATCCCGACCGGAAAAGAGAATTACCATCGTTCCGCCCTTGTAATTCAACCGGGTGAACGTGGTTGAGTCCTCGCTGAACTCCTCCTTGCCCAGCAGTTTCCTGGTCTCTTCGATGCCGTCACCCCGCAAAACCAGCCGGAAAACCCCGGCGGCCAGGTGGGCAAACCGTTGCGTGATGAAGATATAGTCCACTTTCCCATCCGTGAGCCGGACCCCGGCCATGGGGTTACTGGGGCTTCGTTTGTCATACAGCATGACGAAGACATCCTGCACTTCGACCTTCACCCCCGGGATTTTGATCTTGATGAGCTTGTCTTTGACCTTCGCTTCCGAATCCCCGATTTTGATCCCGAAGAGCGACACGTCGGTAGTGTTGAACTTCGTAGCATCCATCACTTCGGATTCTGTCAGCTCGTACTGCTCGGCGTTCGCCGGCGCCGACAACAGGAGCACCAACGAACAAGCCCAGGCCATCAGTCCCATGCCCCTTACCCGCACACCCATGCTTCCTCCCGTTATCAGAGTTAGATGAACCCGCTATCCTGAAGCTCTCTTGAAAAGCCTTCGAAATACGGCCACGTCATGGTAACGGACACGTTTCAGGGTTGCAAGTACCCAGATGGAGATCAATCAGAGGCCTGGATGAGCAGCCCGGCAAGGGTTTCCAACCGGCTGAAGTAGGAAGCTGCCGTCTCCTCCATGTCTGGCAACAACCGCACCAAATCCGCCCGACAATCCTCCAGAACGGCCTTCCTCGGCGCATCCAGGGCCCCGCCGGCCTGCAAGTAAAAGTTCACGCACCCCCCGATGACCTCGTCCAAGACCCAGAGCTCTCCCATGCTCTCCCGCGGCACATCGGGGAGGGCGGCCTGCCGGTGAGCGTGCCAGAGCGACAGAATGTCGTCCCTCATAGCTTAGCGTTCTACAACGAGATGATTCCATACGCCAGGGTCGTCGCAAGGCCGACCAACACAAACCCTCTCACGCGATACTCCCAGAATGGCCGCTTGAACCACCAATCCAGCACCGCCTCTCGCCGACCCAGCGGCGCTCCGATCAAAAACAGGCCTTTGGCGAGCCCCACGCATCCGACCGTGACCCACAGCGCCCGGAAGGTGAGCCCGGCAGTGCCGATGAGCAGCGCGAGATTGATCACCATGCCCACCTGGATGAGCACGAACAGCCGGAA
>Ga0209055_1002715_pt1 | contig 11038 bp, 8 predicted proteins | sample GraSoiAngelo_110_FD_185875 | JGI IMG/M metagenome (GOLD analysis project Ga0209055, IMG submission 185875) | Grasslands soil microbial communities from the Angelo Coastal Reserve, California, USA - 14_0903_12_30cm (SPAdes) (version 2) | ecosystem: Environmental > Terrestrial > Soil > Grasslands ... | reverse complement strand
GCCGATGTGCGCCGCTGCCAGCGTCAGCCCTACCACAGCCGACGAAAAAAATTCCTTCGAACGAAGCCCACGCAGTGTGAAGGCCTTCGAAAGCTGCATGCGATCCGGCCGATAGGAACGATAGAGCGGTTCGCCGCCCGGCAGCACTAGCGTCACCATCAGGGCCGTACCGAGCGCCGAGGCCACCGCAATCCCCACGCGGAGCAGCACGAAACTGCCATAGGATTCGTGCGTGTCGTAACCTGCGCGCTCGAATTGCCACTGATTCAACTCCATCAGGAAAAAGAGCGCCGCAACGACCACGCCCAGCTTGATAGCCCCGCCCCAGCTTGTTTGCCCGTGCTTCGTGAGCGTGATGCCCACCCACAGCGCGCTGCCCATAAACAAAATGTAAGGAATGATGGCGATCTGGTTGTAAAGAATATTCGACGAGCGAAGCTGCTGGTAGCTGCGTTCCCACGCTTCGGGAACTTTCAAGAACTCTTCGCTGCCGCCGACTCTGTCTCCTTGCAACGTGACTTGCAGCCGGTACGGGGCGTCTTTCGCGCGGAAGCCCTGTTTCTCCCACGTGAAAGCCCAATCCAGGCGGTTCGGCCGCTTGCTCGAGTTGGCTTCCTCGGGAAGAAAGTCCCATCCGCTCAATTTGAGTCCGAGCTTCGCAGCTAGATACGATTGCGCGGCAGACTGCGCAGTCGCGCGGTCGAGCGACGCTCCAGCGCGCGATTCTTCGATTTTGTGATTGTAGCCGGCGATCTGCCCTGCCGGGCTCACGCGCACGCGAAACTCTTCTTCCTGTTGCGGCTTGAAGAAACGCACGTCCCAGAACCAGATGTTCAGCTCCGCGGACATCAGCTTGTTCGCCTGCTGCAAACCCAGTTCGCGCTCCAAGTAAACTTTGGCGTTGTCGTCTACATCGAAAACAATTGTGGATTGATACCCCCCGACGTTCTCACCGAGGCTGGTGACGAATTTCTCTGCTCTTGCGAGGGCTTCTTCGCGGGAGATTTGGAAATTAACGGACGCTTCCGGGAATGCCCGGAAAAAATATTTGTAGGCGAACAACGCGCCCAGGACTCCCGCCACCACCCACAGAATCAGCGCGCGCTTGTCGGAACCGGTCAGGCGGTCTCCCGTCACATGAACCTCCCCGCTTGGAACAAGGACCACTCACTCTATCGGTACGGCTGGCCGGGAAGCAAGTTTCGCGCCCGTTTTGCAGGCGTGCTTCTGTTTGTTCGCAGTGGGGATGATATAAGAAGAAGGCGTCCCGGCTTTGCGGTCGCACTTGCCGATTGCCCGCTTTGCGGGCGTACATATCCAATGACGATGAATCTCAGCACCGAAGTACGCATGATCAAAGGCGTTGGCCCGCAGCGCGCTGAACTCCTCGCGCAGCGCGGCATCCACACGCTTGAGGACCTCCTCGGCTACTTGCCGTTTCGCTACGAAGACCGCATCCATTTTTCCAGAGTGAAAGACATCCAGCCGAACGGTGTTTACACCATTCGCGCGCGCGTGATGAGTGGCCAGGCTGTCCGCACCATGCGTAGCCGCGGTCGCGACGCGATCTATCATTTGCTTGTTCAGGACGAAGCCGGCGGCTTGCTCCCCTGCAAATTTTTTCATGGCGGTTACCTCGAGGGGCGTTTAAAACCAGGCCAGCTCCTCATCCTTCATGGCAAAGCGGAAATCGATAAGCTCCGCCCCGCGCGCCTCGAAATGATCAATCCGCAGATCGAAGTTCTCAGCAACGAAGAACTCGATTCCACCGAAGTGGGCCGCATCGTTCCCATCTACGAAGCCATCGGCAGTTTCGGCTCCCGCCAGATTCGCCGCGCCATGTATGCTGCCGTTCAGCTCATCGATCAGCGAATGCCCGACGTTTTGCCGGAAGCATTGCGCACGCGCCTTGGCTATCCCTCGCGCGGCGAAGCTCTCATCCACACGCATTTTCCCGAACCTGGCGAATCCCTCGATGCCTTGAACACGTTTCGCTCACCGGCGCAGCAGCGCCTCATCTTCGAGGAATTTTTCCTCTACCAGCTCAGCCTCGCGCTCGACCGCAAAGCCACTCGCAAGGAAAACGCCATCGCCTTTCGCCTCCGCGAAGACGCCGTCCGCGAAGCCCTCAAGCGCATCCTCCCCTTCAAGCCCACCGCTGCGCAAAAACGCGTTCTCGCCGAAATTGCCGCCGACCTGGAAAAGCCCGCCCCCATGAATCGTCTTCTCCAAGGTGACGTTGGCAGCGGCAAGACCATCATTGCGCTGCAAGCCGCCGTCATCGCCATCGAAAACGGCGCGCAAGCTGCTCTCATGGCTCCCACGGAGATTCTTGCCGTGCAGCACTTTCTTTCCGCGCGCCGCATCCTCGCCAAAGCCGGCTATCGCGTCGAGCTGCTTATCAGCGGCCTGAAAGCTTCCGAAAAATCAGCCGCCCTCGATCGCATCCGTTCGGGCGAAGCGCAACTCGTCATCGGCACCCACGCGCTCATCGAAGACAACGTCGCATTCGCGCGCCTCGGCTTCGTCGCCATTGACGAGCAGCACCGCTTCGGCGTCCTCCAGCGCAAGCGCCTGATGGACAAAGCCGCCGCCCACGGCCACGCTCCGCACGTCCTCGTGCTGACTGCTACGCCCATCCCGCGCACTCTCTCGCTTACTTTCTATGGCGATCTCGACGTTTCCGTTCTCGATGAGCTTCCGCCCGGCCGCACTCCCATCGTCACGCGCATGACCACGCAGCAGCATCTCCCCGGTGTCTGGGAATTTCTTCGCCGTGAAGTTGCCGCCGGCCATCAGGCCTACGTCGTCTATCCGGTCATCGAGGAATCGAAGCTGGAGCTGAAAGCCGCCATGGAGGAATACGAGCGCCTCTCGCGCGAAGTTTTTCCCAAGCTCAAGCTCGGCCTCTTACACGGCCGCCTCTCCAGCGACGAAAAAGAAGAAGTCATGCAGCGCTTTCGCAAAAACGAAGCGCAAATCCTCGTCGCCACCACTGTCGTCGAAGTCGGCGTCGACGTCCCCAACGCCACCGTCATGGTCATCGAGCACGCCGAGCGCTTCGGCCTCTCCCAGCTCCATCAGCTTCGAGGACGCATCGGCCGCGGCGCGCAGAAATCCCACTGCATCCTTGTTGCGCCCGCGCGCATGACCGTCGACCGCTCACTAGGCGCAAAAGAAGTCGGCCGCCCAGCGGCCGCAAAGGATGATGTCGCTCGCGCCCGCCTCGAAACTATGGTGCGCACCTCCAACGGTTTTGAAATCGCCGAAACCGATTTGCAGCTCCGCGGCCCCGGCGAATTTTTCGGCACTCGCCAAGCCGGCAATCTCGGCTTCCACATTGCCAACCCCTTGCGTGATAAGGAACTCCTAGAACTAGCCCGCCGCGAAGCCTTTGCCCTCGCCGGCGATTCCGCCCAGCAGGACGCCATGCAGCGCCTCCTCCGCTTGCTCCCCGCCGAATGGCAACGCCGCTACCACCTCGCCCGCATCGGCTGACTCGTCCGCGCGCATCACTCGTTCGGTTTCAGCGGTACGGTGATTACTACTCATTTCTGCAGTCACGAATCGTCCGATGTTGATTTGGGCCATCTCTGATATTGACTCTCTGCTGATGCTGGAAGAATATAAACGGAAGGTAGCAATCGCGACGTATGGCGGACTTCGTTAATCCCAATTCTCCAGTTCAGCCCCAGAAGGGTGTCTATGGCTGGTATGCCCGAAAAGATGGTGGAGATCCAATAACAATTTACATTGGCAATGCGGGTGGAAGAAAAAGCTTACTGCCAAAGGGGACACTGAATCGAGGCGTAAGCGAATTGCAGCGGAACACTCTCACATCGAATCAAACTAATTCCGAATACAGCACGCTCGACACAGACTTTATTGTTGGAACAGCCATCCTATATTTTGAAGAGAACGGCTACTCGTGTTCCTGGAAGCATATCAGCGACGACCCCAAAGACGAGAATAGATACGTCAAAGAGCAGAAGCCAATCCTCCAGAAGACGACAGGCGCGAAGATCAGAGATGACTACAGAATGAAAAAAGGCGAAAAGGACTACTGGAAAAGCAAACTGAAGCATCGGGAGGGGATAAGCGAGGCTGAGAAGGAACTTTTTTCTATCCTACATGCTGATCTCATGAATCGGGATCACCCAGGTTCGGACGGTCCCACATCTCAGTGATAGGGCGAAACACCCTTCCAAATTCGCGGCGGCTACCAACTGCCAACACGATTTCAGTGCATCAGCCACTAATTGGGAGTAATCGTGGGCTACTAGACTCTGCAGTCAGATCGACAGCCTCGCTATTTGCATTCTTTGTTCTTTGTTCCTTGACTAAAAACCAAAAACTGACAACTAATAACTGCATTCATGCGCGTCATCGCCGGAACTTACAAGAGCCGCATCCTGAAGAGCCTCAAGGGCCTCGCGCTACGCCCCACCAGCGACCGCTTGCGCGAAACTCTCTTCAATGTGCTGGCTCCCAATATCGCTGGCGCTCGCTTCGTCGATCTCTTCGCGGGGACCGGCGCCATCGGCATCGAAGCCCTCAGCCGCGGCGCCGCCGAAGTCGTCTTCATCGAAAATCACGCACCCGCCGTCACGTTGATTCGCCGCAATCTCGAATCTCTGGGCATCAACTCCGGCGCGACTGTCCTCGCCGTGGACGCTCTTCGCGGCCTCGCCCTGCTGTCCACGCGAAAAATGGAAGCCGCACCTGGATTCGACTACGTTTTTCTCGATCCTCCCTATGCTGCTGCCGAAGACTACTCCCGCGTGCTAGAATTTCTTGGTTCCGCGGAACTTCTGGCCCCCAGCGGCATTCTAATCGCCGAGCATCGCCGCAACTTCGATTTGTCCGAAACAGTGGGTGCTCTGCGGAGGTTTCGCGTTCTCAAACAGGGCGACGCCGCCCTGAGCTTTTACCGCGGCTAGCCTTTGTAGAGGCCGGGCTTCAGCCCGGCTATAGTGGGATAGGCTTCAGCCTGTCTCCTCGCGGGCGGCAAAAATAACTCGGCCGAGTAAACCCCCCGCACGCCGAGTTTCATCTATCATAGGGTGTTCACGCGTCTTTCTTTGTAGTGGCGGGTCTTAGACCCGTGGTTTTGCCCGTGCGAACCCGGCCGCGCAGCCTACGATCGACAAAACGGAAATGTCTCTGAACTACGCCAGCAACGCACTCAACCTTCTCGGGCAGGCCACCAAACCTGCCGCCAGCCCCGTCCGCCTCGAAACAGGCGAAGGCCCCAAGCTCGAAGTCGCCTGGGGCTCTTTTCACCAAGGCATCTTCAGCAGCATCGCCGCTGTTCTGACCTGGACCCGCGTCCCCAAAGACTTTCTGGATGGCAGCTTCTTTAAGGAGTGCTGGGTCGAGCGCAGCATCCCCCGCCGCGCAATCCTTGCTGCCGCGTTGTGGCATTTCGTTTTTCTCGTCATGCCGTCCCCGCGCCTCCCCGCCGCCGCGACCCACTTTCCCGCGTTCGACAACACCGAGCTCACCTGGTCCGGTCCCATCACCGATTTTCCCTTGGTGGAAATGAAAGCTCCTAAAGCCAAACCCACGCCGCGCGGCGAACCGGAAAAGCCTCTTGCTCCCGAAGGCGCCGACGCTTTCCACCCGCGCCAGCGCATCGTTACCGATCCCGTTCACCCCACGCATCCGCGTCAAACGTTGATCAATTCCGCCGCGCCTCTCGAGCCGCCGAAAATTCTTCCGAATCTTCCCAACGTCGTGCAATTCCAGCAAATGACGGCACCGGCGCGTCCGCGCCTGCAAATCAGCCAGGAAACGCTCTCCAAGCTTCGCCCACGCGAGGTTCGCAAAGTCAGGCTGACCACCGAACCGGCTCTCGATCTGCCCACGCTTGACGAAAAACTCGCGGATATCGCGCCGGCAATGTTGCTGCACGCCGCCCCTGCGCGGCCTAAATTGGAATTGAACGCTGGCGGTGCCCCGCGCGTCGCGCAACACTCACAAACGGGTGAAGTGGAACCCGTGCCGGAAGTCGGCTCGGCGCAATCCGGCGTCACGAATGGAAATGCCGCAACGTTTATCGCACTGTCCGCGTCACCCGCTCCGCCTGCGCCTGTCGTCGCGTCGCAAGGGAATCTCGCTGCACGCGTCTCCATTTCACCTGAAGGCAAGCAACCCGGCGTTCCCGGCGGCTCGCCAAGCGGAACCCCCGGCGCAAACGGAGGAGCAGCCGGCGGACCAGCGAGCATGAGCGGCGGAAACGCAACGAGTAATGGCAGCGCGAAAAATGGCATCGACGTGAGCATCAGCGGAGGCCATCCTCCAGCCAACAGCGCAATTTCCGGCCTCGGCGGACCCGCGAAAATCACTGCGGCCCCTTCTCGCGCGCTGATCACCAAGCCCGATCCACACGCCAAGCCCGATGACGCTCCCGAGCGAACTGAACCGCCCAATTTTGCGTCGCTTCCCGCCGGAGCGCAGCCAGAACAAATCTTTGCCTCGAAAAAAATCTACAAGATGCTTGTCAACATGCCCAACTTGAACAGCGCCACAGGAAGCTGGATTCTCAATTTCTCCGAATTGCGCACCGGCTCCGAAGTCTCTGGCTCATCTTCCTCCGAAGTTTCCGCTCCCGGCCCACTGAGAAAGATCGACCCGAAATATCCGCCCACGCTGATCAACGAGCACGTCGAAGGAGAAGTTGTCCTCTACGCCGTGATTCGCCGTGACGGCTCGGTCGACAGCATCCAGCTCGTCCGAGGCATCGACGAACAGCTGGACGCCAACGCCATGAACGCTCTCAGTCAGTGGAAGTTCCGCCCCGCCACCAAACAGGGCGTCCCCATTGAGCTCGAAGCCATCGTCCACATCCCCTTCCACGCCCCGCCCGAACATTAGCCTGACTGTGAATCTCCACAGCGCACGATTTGTGATGTCGGAGAGGCCCACCCCCCCATGAAAATGCATGCATGTCAAAAGAAAGGACTTACAAAAAGGCAATTCGTAAATGGTTGATTCTAAAGGGCGGAATCTTGGTTGTTTGGTGCCTGCAAAGGGCGAAACGACCTGGCCTAAAAAGAAAAACGGGAGCAAGCTCCCGCACGTCAAACGCAGTTCTATACGGTATTAAGTATAGCATGAAATACTAGAAAGTCAAGGATAATGTTGGTAATAGTTCAGTTTGAATTTTGCCCCCTACTGTCACGATTAATAAAATTCAAACCGACACGCTACGATAATTTTGGCGCCCTCAAGCGGCTGAAACTACAAACGTCCTTCCGCCAGCTTTACTAGGGCGAAGAGGGCATGGTTTACAGGCGTCGGGACGCCGAGTTCCGCTCCGCGGCGGGATATGTAGCCATTCAGAGAATCGACCTCCGTGCGCTTGCCGCGATTCAGGTCTTGGCCAGTTGAGGAAAGCGCCTCGGCCATCTGCGTGGCGATCTTGAGCGCGCCTGCCAGCGCCGCCTTGGGATCTTCCAGGCCGGGCGGATGAATTCCCGCGGCCTTTGCCACAGCCAGCACTTCATACACGGCCGTCTCGACCACTTTCCAGGCATCGGGGCTGGATGCGATTAGGCCGTACTTCGCGCGTCCCAGCGCGGAGACGGCGTTCAGCGCGCAGTTCCATACGAGTTTGGTCCAGAGCTCGCCTTCGATGTTCTCAGAAATTCGGCATCCCACACCGGCGCGCGAAAAAAGCACCGCAATTTTTTTCGTCCGTTCATTCTCCGGTCCCACAACCAAATCGCCGCGGCCAACATGTTTCACGCGCCCGGGCTCAGGCACGGAAGCTGCAACGTAAACGACGGCAGGAAGCGCATCAATTGCCGCCGAGGCGCGAATCTGCTCGACGTTGTCCACGCCGTTTTGCATGCTGAGGACGAGAGCGCTGGGCGCAAGCAGCGAACCCAGCACGCGTGCGGTTGTCGCATTGTCCGTGGTCTTCACGCAAAACAAAACAATTTCCGCGGCGCGCACCGCGCTGAGTTCGGTCGAAACCTCGACGCGCACGCTCTCTTGAAACTGCAAAGTATCGAGGAAAAGTCCGTTCTTCTTGACCGCCTCGACAAAGGCAGGACGCCCTATCATCACTACTGGCGCACCGGCGCGCGCCAGCAGTCCGCCGAAATATCCGCCTACGGCGCCTGCACCAACGACGGCAATTTTTGGCCAGTTTTCCTGGGCGGTCACGGAGTAACCACGCTGATCAGCCGGTCGATGTCGCGCTCGGTGTTGTACAAATGCGGTGAAACGCGAATGTTCCCTTCGCGCAGGCTCACGATTACATTCTCTTTCCGCAACCGTTGATAATATTCCGCTGTTTTCTCCGCGCTTCGTGCGGAGAAACACCCGTACGGTCCGCGCCGCGCGGGATCCAGGGGACTCGTCGGCACGAAGCGGTCCTTCGGCAAACGCGCGAACATCAACTCGATCAATTTCCGGTTGTGCGCGCTGACCAACTCCGGTCCCATGCGCAGCACAAAATCCACCGAGGTGTCCATCGCCACCAGATTGAAATTGAAGTAGCTGGCCGATTCCGGCGCATCCCAACGTTTCGCGCTGGGCCCCGGTTTCGGATCTTCGAAGTTCATCGCGTCGAAATTGTGCGACCCCATCAATGCCATCCAATAGAACGGTCCCGGCCGCACCATCGCAAGGTGTTCGCTCTTGGCCCAGAAAAATCCGGTGCCGAATGGTCCCAACAGCCACTTGTATCCGGCGGACACAATAAAGTCGGCCCCCAGTTGCTTCACATCCATGGGCATCGCGCCGCAGGACTGGCTGGCGTCCAACAAAAGCAGCGCGCCTTGTTTGTTGCACGCGTCCGCAACTCGCGCGGCATCGAGCAGCGATCCGTCGTCGTAGCGCACCATGCTCACGGAGATCAATCGCGTCCGTGGAGTCATCGCGGCGATCAAATCATCCGCGGTGATGAGCCGGTCGCGAGGCGAAACAATTTTCAGCTTCAGCCCCTCGCGTTCCTCCATCGGTTTCCATGTCGCGAGCTGCAGCGGGAACTCGCCCTTTGCCGTGACGACTTCGTCGCCCGGTTTCCACGTCAGCGCGTACGCGACTGCCGCTACGCCCGCGCTTGCTCCGCTGGTCAGCGCAACCTCTTCCGGTTTGCCGCCTATCAGCTTTGCGATGGACGCGCGAGTGCGGTTCGGCACTTCAAAAAAAGTGGCATCCGGTTTGTGATGAGGATTTTTCTTCGCTTCGAGCGCCGCCTGCACGGCGCGAATGGAAACCTTTGGCATCGGCGACTCGCTCGCCAGATTCAAATAGGTCGCGTCCTCAATTTCGAACCACTCTTGCCGCCAGTCGGTTTGCGTTGAAGTTACGGTAGTGGCCACGGGTCACTCCTTATGGAAACTACAAGAGCTTAGATTCGCGCAGGCAATCGGGGGTGCAACGTCCAATTTGGGCAGCGTCCGGGCTAGTCTAATTCAGATTAGTTTGAACTAGTCTAATTAAGACTAGTCTAGAAATGCGCGCGGAGCTCGCGAAACGCAGGCAGGATCACCAGTTTCCCGGAGCCTGCCACCACCGGTTCGTGTTCCAGAGTCCAGGTATGCTGGTGCGGGATGTACACCGCGTTGAGGCCGATCTTCATGGCTGGATTGATGTCGCTGCGCGGACTGTTGCCGATCATCCAGCCGTGGGTCTTCACGATTTTGTGCTTGTGGACCAGCCCGCCGTAAGTTTCAGGATCTTTTTCCGTAACGATCTCGATGAACTCGAAAAACCCCTGCAGGCCCGACCGCTCCACCTTCGCGGCCTGTTCGGCAGGCTCGCCCTTTGTAAACAAAATCAGCCGGTGCCGCTCCGTAAGATACGCAAGCGTTTCCGGAACTCCGTCCAGGATTTTCGGCGGCGTTCGCTCCAACTCAACGACGCGGCTGTGAATCAGCGCCAGTGTTTCGCGTTTCGCCATCTGGTCGGCAAGCTTGATATAAGTTTCTTCGAGCGAACGCCCAAAGCTGCGCACGCCATAACCGAACTGGCGGATATTTTTGCGTTCCGTTTCATTGAGGATGTGGCGAATGTAGGCGCGGGTGTAACCGTACGGTTCGACGATGCTGATGAAATCCTCGATCAGCTTCTCGAAGAATACGTTGTTTTCCCAGAGCGTGTCGTCCGCATCAATCAGAAGTGTATGGCGTCGCATTGATCCTGCGGCAGGCGGCGCGAGCGCCGCAGACCGCTCCCCCCGCCTCTTTCCCCCGCGTCCTCAGTCTAACAGCCGCAGGGCATCTTCGGCGATGGCCGCGGCGGCTCCCGGCCGGCCCAGGCTTCTGGCAGCATCACGCATTCTCTTCAATCTTGCAGCATCATCAAGCAAAGCGGCAATCTTCCATGCCGCCGCCGGCAAATTGTTGCAGCGAATCGCTGCTCCGGCCTCCAGCAAATGATCGGCGTTGCGTGCTTCCTGGCCGGGAATCGGTTCGATCAGCGCCATGGGCAAGGCCCGCGCGAGGGCTTCCGAAGTCGTCAGCCCGCCGGCTTTGCCGACCATCAAGTCTGCCGCCGCCATATACTTGTCCATCCCGGTGGTGAATCCAACGGGGCAAAGGCGTGGCGAGCCTGAGGGCAAATCTCCTGCTTCTTTCGCCAATTCCTCCAAACGCTTCCGCGTCTTTTCGGATTTGCCGGCAATCGCGGCAATTTGCCACGGCCGTTGCAGCGCCAGTAAATCTTTGACCAACTGCTCGACGGGCCCGACGCCGTAGCCCCCGGCGGAAATGAGTATCATCGTTACATCGGCGTCAAGTCCCAATTGCTTCCGCGCATCCGCTCGAACGACTGGCGCCGCAAACAGCGGATCAATTGGAATGCCGGTAACGCGCAGTTTTTCCCGCGGAACGCCGATGCGCGCCAAGTATTCCGCGGCTTCCTCGATGGCCACGTAATAACGGTCGACCGTGCGGCAGAGCCACATGGCGTGCACGTCGTAGTCGGTGACAACGATGGCATTGTGCGCACGCAACTTCCGCTTGGCGATCAGCCAAGCGATGATCTCTGCGGGCAGAAAATGCGTCGCCACGCAGAGATCCGG
>Ga0209055_1002708_pt1 | contig 11051 bp, 6 predicted proteins | sample GraSoiAngelo_110_FD_185875 | JGI IMG/M metagenome (GOLD analysis project Ga0209055, IMG submission 185875) | Grasslands soil microbial communities from the Angelo Coastal Reserve, California, USA - 14_0903_12_30cm (SPAdes) (version 2) | ecosystem: Environmental > Terrestrial > Soil > Grasslands ... | reverse complement strand
TCGCCCATCACTTCCCCCCGGCGTGCGCATCGAGCCGTTCTACGATCAATCCACCATCGTTCACGAATCCATCGCCAGCGTACGTGACGCGGTGTTGCTGGGGTTGCTGCTTTCCTCCATCATCCTCGTTCTCTTTTTGCGCGACTGGGGTACATCGCTTGTTGCAGGCCTCGTGATTCCGGCGACCTTGCTCATCACGTTCATCGTCCTCAGGCTCACCGGCCAAAGCTTCAATCTCATGACCCTTGGCGGTCTTGCCGCCGCTGTCGGCCTGGTCATTGATGACGCCATCGTAGTCCTCGAAAACATCGTCTTGCATCGCGACGCCGGTCAGGGCCGCTTCGAGGCGATTCAAAGCGCACTCAAGGAAATGACGATTCCGTTGATCGGCTCGACTATCACGCCGATTGTTGTTTTTCTTCCCTTGATCTCCATCACTGGCGTGACCGGAAGCTTTTTCCGCGCGCTCGCCGTTACCATGACCGTCTCGCTTTTTACGTCGCTTCTGCTCGCTTTGTCCTGGACGCCCACGCTCAGCCAGTATCTTGTCCGCCGAAAGGCGGCCCCAGTCGCTGGAAGCGAATCGGCACGTGGCGGTGATGCTGCCGCGCTTCTCGCCGCTGAAGAAGCCCATCTCTCCGGTTTTTTCGGCCGCGTGATCGACTTCTATGCTCGCGCAATGGAAGCGGTTCTCAAGCGGCCTTTTCTTTTGGCCGGAAGTTCCGTCCTCATCGTTATCCTCGCGTTCGTTTGTTATAAGGCGCTCGGTTCCGACCTGCTGCCCGAAATGGACGAGGGCGGCTTCATTCTCGATTATTGGACTCCTCCTGGCAGTTCACTCGCGGAATCCGACCGCATCCTTCAGCACATCGAAGAAATCGTTCGCTCGCAGCCTGAAGTCGAAAACACTTCGCGCCGAACTGGTTTGCAGCTTGGCCTCGCGGCGGTCACGGAAGCCAATCGCGGCGACTTCACCGTCAAGCTCAAGCGCGACCGCAAGCGCGGCATCGATGAGGTCATCTCCGGCGTTCGCTCGGAAATCGAGCAGACGGAGCCTGCCGCCAAGGTGGAGTTCGTCCAGGTCCTGCAGGACATGATCGGCGACCTCACCAGTCAGCCGGAACCCATCGTCATCAAATTGTTCTCGCAGGATCCCAAGCTCCTCGCGAACACTGCGCCGCGCGTTGCTGAAGCCATTCAGAAAGTTCACGGCGTCGTCGACGTTCTCGATGGCATCGAGAACACCATCAGCGGACCTGCAACCACGTTTCAAATCAATCCTGCCGTGGCTGCGCGTTCGGGCTTCACTCCCGAAGAGGTTGCTGTGGATGCGGCTGCCATTCTGGAAGGCGAGCCGGCCGCCACGCCCGTCGTAGTAAACGATCGTGCTTACACCATCCGCGTTCGATTTCCGGAACAAGTTCGCTCGACTTTAGATCGTATGAGCAGCACTCTCCTCACCAGCGCCACCGGTCGCACCGCGACTCTCGGCTCCCTTGCAACGGTCAGTTCGGACCCCGGCCAGACGGAAATCCGCCGCGAGAATCTTCAGCGGCTCGTGGAAGTTACGGGGCGCTTCGAAGGCGTGGACCTTGGTTCGGGCATCGCTTCCGTCAAGAAAGCTGTCAACGATCTCCATCTTCCGTCTTCCATCCGCGTGGAATACGGCGGCACTTATGCCGAGCAGATGAAATCTTTCCGCGACCTCTTAATGGTGCTCCTGCTGGCGCTGGTTTTGCTATTCGCTGTGCTCTTATTTGAATTCCGCACGTTCTCCGCGCCTACCGCGATTCTGGCTTCCGCCTTGCTCTCGACCTTTGGCGGCTTGCTCGCACTTCTCGTCACTCGTACGACGTTTAACGTCGCGTCCTTCATGGGCATGATCATGGTCATCGGCATCGTGGCAAAAAACGGCATTCTCCTTCTGGACGCCGAGCACCGCTTCCGCGCTCTCGGTTTTTCCTCTAAAGACTCCATGATTCAGGCTGGCCGCCGCCGTCTTCGTCCCATTGCCATGACCGCTCTCGCCACCGTCGCCGGCATGCTCCCGCTGGCTTTTGCGATCGGGAAGGGCTCCCAGATGCTCAAGCCGCTCGCCATCACTGTTGTTGGCGGCATTTTGAGCTCCATGGTCCTCTCGCTCATCTTTACTCCCGCGATTCATTTCTATCTCCAACCCGGAAAAGCGGCTCAAGAGTAATTCTGAATAACGGCATTGCCTCTGCTCCAGGGCAGGCGTAGACTGCGATGCAGTAGTCGTTCTTTGTTATGTCTTTCTCATCTCGCTTTCATTTCGCCGTCATAAATCTGACGTTTACTCCTTTCGCCGCGCTTTCGGGGTGTGCTTGAAAATCTGATCGCTGGAATCCCCTGGCGGAGATGAACTTTGCCGAGGTTTGCCCATGACCGTGGGTTCACTTCAATTCAAATTTGAAGGAGTCGCCATGCGAAGTTTCTGCGGTTTCCTATTTTTCTTGGTTTGCTCCCTATGGCTAATTCCAGCCGGGCAAGCGCAGTCGGGGAAGGGTGCGATCGCCGGACACGTTACCGATAGTTCGGGTGGTGCGCTGATTGGCGCTCAGGCCACGCTTCAGCCCAGCGGTGTGAGCGTAGTTTCCGATGCTCGTGGTCAGTTCTTCATAAATGACCTTGAGCCGGGAAGCTACACCGTCACGGTCACCTACGTTGGGTTCGAGGCCTTCACGCAAACGGTGAATGTCACTGCCGGCCAGGCCGCGAACATCGAGGCAAAACTCGGCGTGGAGTCGCAGAACCTTGAAGTTTTGGTCACCGCGGAGCGTGCCTCCGGCGAAGCCGAGGCCGTCAACCGCGAGCGCACCGCGGATAACATCGTCCAGGTGCTTCCCTCGGAAGTGATTCGCAGTTTGCCCAACGCCAACATGGCTGATGCCCTCGGCCGATTGCCCAGTGTGACCATTGAACGGGACGAAGGCGAAGGTAAATATGTGCAGATTCGGGGAACCGAGCCGCGCCTTGCCAACGTCACCATCGACGGCGTCAATACTCCTTCACCCGAATCCGGCGTGCGCCAAATCAAGCTGGATGCCATCCCCGCTGACATCGTCGAGTCCGTGGAAATCAACAAGACCCTCCAGGCCAATATGGACCCGGACGGCATTGGCGGCTCCGTGAACCTGGTCACTAAGACGGCTGGCGAACGGCCCACTATCTCCGCCAGCGGGATGGGAGGATACACACCCATCATCAATGGCCGGGGTCTCGTCGAAACCGCCGCCACGGTCGGCCAGCGTTTTGGAACCAGTAAGCGACTCGGCGTGCTGATCGGCGGCACTTATGATTGGAACGGCCGCGGAATTGACGACGTGGAACCTGTGCCGGACATTGCCAAATTCACCGATGGCTCGACCGCGCGCTACTTTGAAGCTGCCGACATCCGGGAATACCGCTATTACCGCAGCCGCTGGGGGCTGGCGGGAAGTGCCGACTACAAGCCGTCAGACGGATCGACCATCTATGTCCGTGGCCTTTACTCCGATTTCAAGAATTATGGCGATAAGTGGGCCTATTCACTGACGGACAATACTCCGATTTTGAACCCGCCCCAATTTCCCAATGGCATCCAACTTGAGGGCTCCAACGGTTGCAGCATCGACCCGACGACAAATGTCGAAACTTGTACCGGCGTCCCATCTTTCAACACGCAGATCCGCCGGCCCGATTATGGCATCGGGAGCATCCTGCTAGGAGGAAAGCATGTGCTGACGACCACCTGGTACACCTGGGATATCTCTGCATCTCGTTCCCGTCAAATCGGCCAGATCGGCGACCGCACCGCATCTTTTAACGCAGACGGTCTGCCGACAAGCTCCTGCCAGTATGACTTGGCGAACACAAAAAGCCTCTACCTACCTCAGTGGACTCCTAGCTGCTTCACGGAGGCGTACACCAACCAAAGCAATTTCCCTCTGCACCGCATGCAGGTAAACCACGGGCTCACGGCTCAGTTGAATCTCCAGGGCTCCGGCGCGGCCGCCAAGCGCTATCATTTGGGATCCCACCTATCCACGATCGAAATCGGCGGCAAATTCCGCAATGCCCACAAGTTCGCTAACACCTTCACAGATAACTACTCTCCCAGCGGAACAGGAACCCCCCTCTTGTTGTCGCAGTTCCCCAGCCGGCTCTCCAATAGCAATTACTACGGTGGCCACTACAAATTGGGCCCCCAGGCGGGTTTCTTCGACGTCTATAACGCCTTCACAGCAGATCTCGCCGCGAATCCCGGCAATTACACGCTGGCGCAAGACACTTCCAGCCAGTTCGACTTTATCGAGAAGGTCAGCGCCGGCTACGTGATGGACACCATTGATTTCAACAAAATCCGCCTGGTCGCCGGTGTTCGTTTCGAGGGCACCAATCTCGATACTGTGACTCCAGTTTTCGATGCCAATGGCAATTTCCTTGGTAACACCAAGCTCAACGGTTCTTACGTCAAGGTGTTGCCGAGTGCTTCTCTGCGATTTGCGCTGAAGAAAGACACCAACCTGCGCTTGGTCTACAGCCGTGGCTTTTCCCGTCCCAATCCGCAGGATATCGCCCAGGCGGTTTCCGTGGACAGTTCCGGCAGCCCAATCCTTGTTAGCCTCGGTAATCCAAGTCTAAGACCAGAAACCGCGGACAACATCGATGTGCTCTTCGAGCATTACCTGAATCCCTTCGGAATCATCACCGCGGGCTATTTCTACAAGAATCTGACGGACCCCATCATCCCGCACCAATTTAATAACGTCACTACGGGGACTTTTGGTTCTACGACATGCGGCGCGCCCCCGACGGGGACTCCTTGCCGCGTTACTCAGCCAGTCAATGCCGGCAGCGCTTGGATCAACGGTTTTGAGGCTGCCTATTTGCAACACCTCACGTTCCTACCCGGCGCCTTCGGCGGTCTCGGGATCTCTGCAAACTACGGCTACACTGCGTCTCGCACTTCCTTTGGACCCGATTTCTCTCGTACGGATCATCCTCGGCTCGTGCGCAACGCGCCCCATACCTGGAACGTCAGCCCGACCTATGATCGCGGTCGCGTCTCGGTCCGCGTGGGGTTCTCTTACAACGCTGAAAATATCGTCAGTTATGGCGCCCCCGGGAACGGGCCGTTCGGCGACAACTTCTTCTATCCCCATCTTCAGTTTGACGCTCAGGGTAGCGTCAAAATGGCCCGCGGCCTGAGTTTTGTCATGTACGGTCTCAATCTCAATAACGAGGTCTTCGGTTTCTATAACGGTAGCCCTCAGTTCATGGTCCAGCGCGAATTCTATAAGCCCACCGTCGCCGCCGGCTTCCGCTGGTCGCCACTGCATGAAAAATAGCCACTCCCGGGTAGCCGTGGCGAAGCATCCCTCACGCTCCGCCACGGCGGCCACTCCTCCTCAGGCTCTAAGAGTGGAGTTGCTCAAGTGTTGCAAGGCGGCGTGTGGTCGAACCCCGTGAACTTGACGGTGAGTACCCCGAACATCACCAGCGTCACGCCGACAACGGCGATAGCGGGCACGCAAATCACCATCACGGGCACAGCCTTTGGCGCGAGCCAAAGCAGCGGCAATGTGTGGCTGGGCAGCACTTACGGTCAACTCTGTGTCAGATGCCGTTAAGGCCGGCAACAGCGCCGCCGCTCCTGTAGGTTCCCAATATACGTGGCAAATTATTGGAGATGGAAATGTCAAAATCGCCGGAGCATCCAATTAGACTTTGGGTTTTAACGTTTTTCATTCTTTGCCGCACCACATCTGCGGCCCTAGGAGGCACACCCAACGCCTGCGATGACACTTATACCGCTGCAATTCGCTTAATGAGGGCTTTCTACCCGGAGCTGAGCGGCAAAGGAATCAACGTTGACGTGAAAGCACTGTATCCCTTCGACGCCGATGGTCCATTGTTGTCCTTTTATGTTCAAGTGTCAGCATCTGATCAAACTGGGCGTATTGCATTCCCTCCATATCCGAGTTCTGCGGACCGGGTCGGGCAATTGTCTGCTCATTTTCAATTCGATGGCCGGGACCGCAGGATCTTTTCTATCTTCGCCAACGGCTCCTTTCTTAACAGCGAAAAGCAAAAGGCGGTCACAAAGCTCGTTGACGAGCACCCCGAATGGTCGGAAGCGCAGATGACTGCTGCGCTTTCCACGGCGGGTGCAAAATTCGGGCCAAACCAGAAAGAAGATCTCTTGGCGAGATTTCCTCTCAAGGAACTCGAACCAATATTGGGCAAAATTGAAATGGGTCCCGCTGAGTTCACGTTCCGAGGAAACACCGAGCCGCCCCACTACGCTGTAATGGATTGGTCTATTCGCTTTCGCGCATCGAAAAATGGAAAGAGCGATGAGTACACAATGTCCGTCGAGCCGTTCGGGGGCAAGGTTGTTTCATTCGGTCGCCGTCCCATCGCGGCTGGCGCACATGAGTAGTACCTGCAAGACAATCGCGTTGCTTGTTGCAGTTGCAATTGCTTGCCCCGAGGAGGCGCGGCCACAAACGCCCGCGCCTCAGTCGGCACAAGATACTGCTCGCCTCGCAAGTGAAATCCGCCAGGCAAAACCGGAGGCAATTGTGGAGGCTGGAGATACTCACGACCCGGTCTTCATCAAGGATTTGAGGGCCCTTCGAGGATCGCTCGGAACCAAAGAAGGCCACCTGTCTCGGCTGCTCCGTATCTCACTGGCGCAACTCGGCGACAGAGATGCTCTGCAAGAGACGTATTGCCGCGTCCAAAGTCAGTATCCACTCATCAAACAGAATGCCATTGAAAATGACCTAACTAAGATCGGAGGCTGGTTTTCTATCTGGGTTCTTGAGAGACAGTTCGACCAAGATGGGAGGGGGTATGTCGTCCGTCCCCTAAGGCCTTTAGCTGCAACACTTATGAGCCTCCCGCGCAAGTGTTGCAAACAAAAGACTTATGGAATAGTTAAGCCCTTTAGCTGCAACACTTACAAAAAAGTGGGGGTGGGTGCTCTTCCCGATCCCTCATATACTTGGCTGGTTCCCGACGCATTACGAGGTTCATATGAAGTCCAGTTTCATCGTGGCGATTCTTCTCTTCGGATCATTATTCGCCTTCGCGCCGCATCGTGCAAATTCCTCAAGCGGTTCTCCGGCCAGCGATCAAGGTGCGATTCTTGTCGGGGCGGGTGACATCGCGGACTGCAAGGATCTCTCCGGTGCGGAAGCCACTGCCAAATTGCTCGACCAAATCCCCGGGACTGTCATGGTCCCCGGCGACCTTGCCTATCCGGATGGCAGCAAGGAAAACTTCAAGTGCTACGACCAAACTTGGGGCCGCGCAAAATCCCGCACGCGCCCTGCCCCGGGCAACCATGAGTTCCACGCTGCCGGTGCCACGCCGTACTTCAATTATTTTGGCGCCGCCGCCGGTGACCCGAAGACCGGCTATTACAGCTACGAACTTGGTGCCTGGCATATCATCGTGCTGAACAGCGAGTGCAAGGACGTCGGCGGCTGCGAATCCAGCGCGCCTCAGGAAAAATGGCTGCGCGCTGATCTAGCCGCGCATCCATCTGCATGCACGCTTGCCTACTGGCACAAGCCCCTTTTCAGTTCCGGCAGCGCGCACGGCAATGACTTGACGGTGAAGCCTCTCTGGCAAGCCCTCTATGACGCCAACGCCGACGTGATTGTCAACGGTCATGACCACGACTACGAGCGCTTCGCCCCGCAAACGCCCGACGGCGCCCCCGACCCCCGACATGGCATTCGCGAATTCGTCGTCGGCACCGGTGGCAAGAATCACCGCCCCTTCGGCGACGTGAAACCCAATAGCGAAGTACGCGACGCCACTGCTTTCGGCGTCCTCAAGCTCACTCTCAAAGCCCGCGCGTACGACTGGCAATTCATTCCCGAAGCAGGGAAGAGCTTCACCGATTCCGGCAGCGGCGTGTGCCACTAACGTCCGAAATCTAAATCGATCTATTTTTTCTTGGGCTTCGCTGGCGGATTTTCTGGCATCGCCATTTCCATCGGAGTGCTCGCGCCGGCCGCGAGTTCCTTTTTCACGGATTCCGGTATTTTGTCGGCATTCTTTACGAGTACCGTAACTTGCCAGATCTGCTTTTCCGTCAACTGTCCATTGAACCTTGGCATTCCCGACAATCGAATCCCGTTTTCCACTTTCCAGTACGACTCCCACTCTTCATCGTCTGTTACTCCCGTTCCTTTGAAGAGTTCCGGCGGCGTCGGAAACATTCCCTGCGCGACCGCGGACTTCGGCTCATTCGGCAGGCCATGGCATGTGGCGCATTGCTCCTTGTAAATCTTTGCCCCGGCAATCACGTTGGCTTCATCCGCAGGCACCTGAGGCGCTGGGTGCGGCAGCTTGTCCAGGTAGGAATGCAGTCCCAATCGCGCAAGCATTCTTTCAAATAGCATTGGCGGCGCCGTAGTGGCCACCGGGGCATTCCCAGACCAGAAGTAGAGGTAAACGGTACCGGCAACCAACAGAATTCCCAGCAGAATCCCCAGGAGTAAGCCCTTGATCATGTTGTTTTTCTCCGCTAGCCATTAAATTAGGCCAGCCATCAGGATTGTTGGCTCCCATTTTCCGAAGCCAGGGCCGTTCCGCCACAGTCTACTTTCTCACGACAGTTTCTGCACCCTGAACTTGCAGACATCGCTAGCCTTGGTCCCTGCTCGGCCACACCGGCGTACAACGGGCGCCTGTGGCCGACCGCATGCTCTTCGTAACCATTCGCCTCCGAGAGCCGTCTTATCTAGTCGTAGACAACAAATTCCGGTAGGCTGCACGTACCAGACGCCGCAGCCCCGCGGCGTCTACTTGCGATTGCCCTGCTTTCGGCAGAATCTCTCGCACAATTGTTTTCGTAACAGGAGCGTACGGATGGGCCAGAGCAAGTCCATAGACCTTCCCGACTCGGGCGCCGGCAGCCCCTCGGCGACAGTATCTTCCAGGGGCCGTTGGTGGCTCTGGGCTCTCGCGCTTGGGGTTGTCGCTCTTGCTGGCTGGTATTATCGCGGCTCCCGGAGCGCTAGCGAGGCGGCCGATCCTGCCGCGGCCGCGTCGGCAGCCGCCAAGGGCCGAGGAGCAGGAGGATTCAGCGCGGCCAACATGGTTGTGCCCGTTGTCGTTGCCACTGCCCAGCGTGGCGACTTGCCCGTCTATTTCAACGGCCTTGGCACTGTCACTGCGTTCAATACCGTCACGATTCGCAGCCGCGTCGACGGTCAGCTCGTCAGTGTCGCATTCAAGGAAGGCCAGTTCGTCCACGAAGGCGATCTTCTCGCGCAGATCGATCCGCGTCCCTTTCAGGTCCAGCTTGAACAGGCCACGGGTCAACTGGCTAAGGATCAGGCTCAGCGCAAAGATGCCGAAGTTAATTTTGAGCGGTATAAGCTGCTCTTCAAAGAAGGCGTGATCCCCCAGCAGCAGCTCGATACGCAGGCTGCATTAGTTGGCCAATTTGACGGCGCGATCGCATCGGACCAGAGCCAGATTGACAACGCCAAGCTGCAGCTTACATATTCGCGCATTACTGCGCCAATCAGCGGCCGTATCGGGCTGCGTCTCGTCGATGCGGGAAATATCGTGCATGCTTCGGACACGAATGGACTTCTTGTCATAACGCAGCTCCAGCCGATATCGGTAATTTTCAGCTTGCCCCAGGATCAGCTTCCCGAAGTGAATGCCAAACTTTATTCCGGCGTTCAACTCGTTGTCGACGCTTACGACCGTGACGACACCGCGAAAATCGCCACCGGAAAACTGCAGACCATCGACAATCAGATTGATCCGACTACTGGAACCTACAAGCTCAAATCCATTTTTGCCAACGCCGACAACGCCCTCTTCCCCAATCAATTTGTCAACGTCCACCTTCTCGTGGACGTCAAGCACAATCTCACCATTGTTCCTGCCTCCGCGATTCAGCGCGGGCCCCAGGGTACTTACGTCTACGCGGTGGCTAAAGACGCTGCGTCCAAAGACGCGACCGCGAAGATTTATCCCGTCACCGTCGCGCTGACCACGGGCAATAGCGTTGGATTGAGCGCTGGTTTGAATTCCGGCGACGTTGTGGTCATCGATGGCCAGGACAAACTCCAGGACGGGACCAAAGTCAATCCCAACCCCGCAGGTGGCGCAACCGGGGCTGGTGGCGGCGCTTCGCCGTCTCCTGCCCAGGGTGCTTCGCAATCCGGAAAGCCGTCGAAGGGTCAGGCCGGAGGATCTCGGCGATGAGCCCGTCACGGCCGTTTATTCTGCGGCCGGTCGCCACCACCCTTCTGATGGTTGGCGTCCTTCTCGTGGGCTGGGTTGCCTTCCGCCAATTGCCCATCTCTGCTTTGCCTCAGGTCGATTACCCCACCATCCAGGTACAAACGTTTTATCCGGGGGCCAGCCCCGAAGTAATGGCTTCTTCCGTCACGGCTCCGCTTGAGCGCCAGTTCGGGCAAACGCCCGGCTTGAATCAAATGACGTCCACGAGTTCCTTTGGAAGCTCGCTGATCACTTTGCAATTTGATTTGGACCTGAATATCGACATCGCCGAACAGCAAGTTCAGGCGGCTATCAACAGCGCTTCCAATCTTCTGCCGCAGGGACTTCCCAACCCGCCCATATACAGCAAGATCAATCCGGCGGATGCGCCGATTCTGACGCTCGCGCTTTCCTCAAAATCTCTTCCCCTGCCCAAAGTCGAAGACCTCGCGGACACTACTCTCGCGCAAAAAATTTCGCAGCTCAGCGGTGTCGGGCTTGTCAGCATCAGCGGTGGGCAGCGCCCGGCCGTGCGCATCCAGGCGAATCCCACAGCGCTGGCTTCCTACGGGCTGAGTCTTGAGGATTTGCGCATCGCGCTCGGCCAAGCCAACGTTGACATGGCCAAGGGCACGTTTGACGGTTTGCACCAGGCTTATACGATCGGCGCAAACGATCAGCTTGTTTCCACCGATAGCTATCGCCCGCTGATCATTGCGTACCGCAATGGCGGGCCAGTGCGGCTGACCGACGTCGCAACCGTTGTCGACGGCGTGGAAAACGCC
>Ga0209055_1002705_pt1 | contig 11061 bp, 8 predicted proteins | sample GraSoiAngelo_110_FD_185875 | JGI IMG/M metagenome (GOLD analysis project Ga0209055, IMG submission 185875) | Grasslands soil microbial communities from the Angelo Coastal Reserve, California, USA - 14_0903_12_30cm (SPAdes) (version 2) | ecosystem: Environmental > Terrestrial > Soil > Grasslands ... | reverse complement strand
AGGTGCCGATCGCACGGCGCGAGGAGATGTCGACGACGCGGTACGTCTTGACGTCCGGAATCATGGAGATGTTCTCGAAGAAGTACGGGAGGGAGTTCGAACTTCGGCCGAGGCGTCCGTCCCGTGACCAGAGCATCCGGATGTCCGCGAGCTGCGCGACGACCTCGTCGAAGTCCGCCCGCTTCAACTCGCGGAAAGGCCAACTGCGGCGGACGGTCTCGTAGGCCTCGTCGAGGGAGGCGAACCGCTCCGAGACGGCGATGGCGATCAGCTGATTCGCGAGGACCGACCGATTGTCCTTCCGCACGACGAGGTCTTCGATCTCCTCCGAGAGCGCGCGGCGCGCGATCGCACATGCCTCCGCGACGTCGTCCTCGTGCGTCGCCAAGATCACGCCGTCGGAGACCTCGCCGACGCCATGGCCGGACCTCCCGATCCGTTGGACGAGCCGCGACACCTCCCGCGGTGAGTTGTACTGCAACACGAAGTCCGCGCTGCCCACGTCGATGCCGAGTTCCAGGGACGACGTGCACACGAGGGCGCGGAGCCGGCTCGCCTTGAAGTCGTCCTCCATCTGCACGCGCACGTCTTTCGACAGGCTGCCGTGGTGGACCCCGATCCCGGGATCCTGGTACCAGGCGGTGAGCCGCGACGAGAGGAACTCCGCCGTGTCCCGCGTGTTGACGAAGAACAGGGTGGCCTGGTGCTCCTTGATGAGTTCGTAGCAGCGCCGCAACGCCGTCGCTTGGCCGGGTTGGACCCGCAGCCGCTCCGCGATCTCCGAGTCGTCCTTGATCGGGTTCGGCATCTCGACGCGGATCCGCATGCCCTTCGGCATCCGGACGCGGATGATTTCGACGGGACGATCGACGCCCGCGAGGAACGCCCCGACCTCGTCCGGCGTCCCGACGGTCGCCGACAGACCGATCCGCTGGAATTCCCGGCCAGTCAGGTCTCGCAATCGCTCGAGGCCGACCGCGAGCTGGGCCCCTCGTTCGTCGGAGGCGAGTTCGTGGATCTCGTCGATCACGACCCAACGGACCGACTTCAGATGCTCCCGCAACCGCCGGCCGGTGAACAGGATCTGGAACGTCTCCGGCGTCGTGATGAGCACGTCCGGCGGATGGCGGGTGATCGCGGCCCTCTCTTGCGGCGTCGTGTCCCCATGCCGAACGGCGACCCGGACCTCGAGGCGCTCGGCGAAGAAGGTCATGCGGCGGAGCATGTCGCGGTTGAGGGCTCGGAGCGGCGTGATGTACAGGACGCTGGTCGGCTCCGGCTTCTCCCGGATCAGGTGCTGAAGGAGCGGCAGGAACGCCGCCTCCGTTTTCCCGATGCCGGTCGGGGCCACGAGCAGCACGTTCGCCCCCGCCAAGATCCGGGGGATCGCCTGGACCTGCGGCTCCGTGAACTCCTCGATCCCCAGGGCCTTGACCGCGTCGAGGATGGGGGGATCGAGGCCGAGGGATTCCATGGAGGTCGCTTGAAGGGCTCCTCGGACTAAAAGTTGCTCCCCGGGACTGCGACGCGCCGGCTCCGGCGGCCTCCGTGAAAAAATTATCAAGGTGGATAACCGGGGCGCTGGGGTCTTACCGCGGACGGGCAAGGGAACGACTCGAGGTTCGAGAGTGAGCCGTCGCCTGCCACCCTCACCGTTAGCGGTGACGTTCGTCCTGCTCCTGGCAGCCGTCGCTCTCGTCCCGCTCCTGAGTCCGTCCGCCGCCGCGTTCGGAGAACGACCGTTCGACTCGAACACGGTGATCAGTGGCACGAACAACTTGCAGGTCTACCAGTCCCAGAGCGTCGCGCAGTCGTTCCTCGCCTCCGCGTCCTATCGGCTCACCGACGTCACCTTGCGCCTCCGGAACACGGGCGACACGAGCGATGCGATCACGATCGCGATCCGGACGGATGCCAGTGGGAATCCCGCCTCGTCGAGCCTGACCAGTCGGTCCGTCGTCCTTGGGAACAACGACCTGACGAACGCTCAGGTGTCGTTCTCGACGCAACCGCAGTTGACCGGCGGGGTGAGGTATTGGATCGTCGCATCCTCTTCGAGCTCCGTGATCAACGCCTACGAGTGGCATCACAGCAACGCGGATACCTACGCCAATGGTCAGGCGAAGACGGGCCTCAGCGGCTCCTGGTTCAGCGCCTCCACGGACATGTACTTCGTGACGACGGGGCGAGAGACCGCGGCGAATGTGAGTGCCTCCCTCGTCCCCTTGAACCCCACCCCTTTCCCGGGAAGCTCAGTCACATTCCGCCTGTACCTGAACAACACGGGGGACACGACGGCGATGACCGCTTGGCTCAACGACACCCAGGCACCGGGCCTCCCCTACGTGTCGGATACCGGCGCGAGCGCGGGCTCGACAAGTCCCTGGCCCTCTTTCACGTTCCCGAGCGTTGGGAACGGTCCTCGATCGTTCGACGTGACGGGGCGAGTGCCGGTCGGGACGGAACCTGGGACGGTCCTGACGAAGGCCTTCACCCTATCCTATGTCGATGGGACGGGGAACGTGGTGACCCGGTCCCCCGCTCAGGCTTCGATCCTGGTGGGGGTGCAGTCGAAACAGCTCTACCTCGATCCCACGAGCGTCGGTCCGTCGCGACGACTCGACCCTGCAAGGCCGACCGGAGGATCTGGCAGCCTCTTCAGCGAAATCCTGACGAACGACGGGAGCGGACACGACTACGACTTGGATCCGGTCCTCGCTCGGTCCTTCAACGGGCTGGACGCGCGCGCGACCTTGTTCCTCGATTCCGCAAAGCACGACATCCGAACCCTTCGTCTCAATCTCACGCTCTCCGACTGGAACGGGGTCACGCTGACGCCCCTCGCCTACGTCGAGCAATCCGTGACGACGAACGCGTTCAACGACTACCAACCGTTCGCTTTTCCCTTTCCGTCCTTCAATCACACGTTCCCGTACGCGGGACGGATTCGGTTGACTGTCCGCAACACCGCCGCGAGCCCCTCCGATGCGCTGCTGGCGATGAACGCCACCTTCGCGGCCTCGGTCGTCGAACTGGACACGACCACCTACGTGCGGATCGAACAGATCGACATGCGCGATGCCATCGGCTCCGCGAGCGTCTGGTCTCCCAAGGACACGCTCGTCGTGCAGGCGAATGTCTCGGACCCCTTCGGGAGCTCGGAGATCTCGGGCGCGTGGATCAACCTCACATCCCCCGCCGGCTCAGTAATCGTCAACTACACCGCGATGGCCCTGTTCGCGACTGACCCGGCCTCCCCGTCCGCTTGGAAGCTCTTCCGCTTCACGCTCCCGCCCTCGTTGCAGCAAGGCACCTATCATGCGACAGTCACCGCGGTGGAATCGAACGGCGTGCTCGATGTCGCCGAGTCGTCCGCGCTCGTCCGGGCACCGGCCTTCTCGATCGCCAAGACCGCGACGCGGTCGAACGTCCGAGGCGGGGACCTCTTTTCCTACGACCTCTGGTTCAACAACACCGGCTCCGGTCCGGCCGGCCGCCTGTGGATCAACGATAGCCTCCCGAGCGAACTCACGTTCCTGAGTTCTTCGGACCCAGGCGCGATGACGGGCAGCTACAACTGGACCTGGACCCTACTCGGTTACGGGAACTACCGGCTCACCCTCGGCGTCCAGGTGAAGACGGCGGTCCCCCCCGTCCCATACTTCCGAAACTTCGCGTTTCTGAACTACACCGATGAGAAGGGTTTCTCCTGGCCCCTGAGGACCGCGTTCGCCGATGTCGCTTTGAGCGGACCGGTGATCAGCCTCACCAAGTCCTCCGTCAAGACGCAGCTCCATTCGCGCGAATCGCTCGTCTACCAAATCACGATGCAGAATACGGGGGACACCGCCCAGACCCTCTGGGTGAATGACACCTTGCCTGCCGGGCTGTCGTACGTCACCGATACGGCGTCGGGCCTCGGAGGAGTCCGTCTCCTTTGTTCGACCCTCTGTTTCCGATTCACAACGATGCAGGGTTCGCAAACCTGGTCCTTCACCATCACCGCGGTCGCGGCGCCGGACCTCGTCCGCGGGACGATCCTCACGAACACGGTGTCCCTGAACTACACCAACGCGAACGGACTCCTCCTCCCTCCGAAGATCACCACGTGGCCGGTCCTCGTCAGCGCCCCGAACATCCCGTCGGCCGCGATCGCCGTCGCTCGCACCCGGGTCACTCCCGCGGACATCCTCTCGGCCACGGTGACCTTCGCCAACACCGGCAGCGAAGCGGCCGCCGATGCGTGGGTCAACTTGACCTTGTCCTCCGACCTGATCTTCGTCAACGCGAGCCTCGTCGCGTATTCGAATGGCGATGAGGTCCATTTCGCTTTGGCCGATGTGACGGTGGGCACGACGACGATCTTCCTCAATGCCTCCGTCGATTCCGCAGTGGGCGACCACGCCCTCATGAGGATCAACGGGACGCTGGGATACACGGACGCGTACCGCAACGAGATGCCGCGGATCCTGATCGCGTCCGGTCTGGTCGAGGCCTCCGTGCCCAAGATCACCCTCCGAGTGAGCCCGCCCACGCTGTTGGTCGAGGCGGACGCGGTCGTCTTTTACAATATCTATCTCGTTAACACAGGGAGCGGAATGGCAGGCGATGTCAATCTTTCTTTGCCGCTCCCTGCCAGCTTTTTGTACGTCATGGATACGGCGGAGCTCTCCGGCGGAAGTCGCAACCTCCTCGGATCCATCTACACATGGAACTGGACGGACGTCGGACCCGGCTCGAGGTCCTTCACGCTCGAGATGAAGGCCAAGTCGACGGTCCTGAACGGCACCCGGGCGATTCTGAAGTTCCACGCGGACTACCGCGATCTGAACGGCAACTTCCGATCGAACGAGACCTCGGCGGTCGCCAACTTCGGCGCGTCCCAGATCGTGCTGACCTTGCCCTCTCCCTACGGGGAAGCACACGCCGGAGATACGAGGACGTATCTCCTGACGATCCGGAACGTGGGAGGCTTCGTCGCCCACAACCTCTGGCTCGTCTTCACGAACGACTCCCATTTCGACATCGTGAACTCCAATTCGTCCGTCCGTGCGGTTCCTCAAGGCGACCAGCAATTGAATTGGTCCTTCACGGACGTCCAGCCGGGGGAATCGCTCACCGTGCGGATCGACCTCCGGGTGCGAGACGGGACCCCGACCGGACTCGTCCTGCCAATCGTGTTCGAGGCCGAATATACGAACAGCGTGGACACCGTCATCGGCTACGCGCGCGTCGACGCGACCGTGCGGGTCCTCACGGATCCCGTGACCTATGTTTGGATCGGGCTCGTCGCGGCCGGGCTGGGGTCCCTGATCTTCTTCGCGGTGTTCCGCCGCTGGGGCACCTTAATCGAGGAGGTCTTCCTCGTCTACCGCGATGGTGTCCTCCTGTACCACCTCTCTCGGAGCCTCTCTCAAGACAAGGACGAGGATGTGCTGAGCGGCATGCTCACCGCCGTCACGGAGTTCGTCCGCGATGCGTTCGTCTACGGCGAGCACCGCGAGCTTCACCAGCTCGACTTCGGCGACTACCGGATCATGATCGAGCGCGGGCGGAACCTCTACCTCGCGGTGGTGTACGCGGGCAAGGGCGCGTCCGTCATCCGGAAGAAGGTCCGCTGGGTCCTGGACCACATCGAGTCCGCCTACGGCAGCGTGCTCGAGAAGTGGGACGGGGACATGGACAAGGTGGCCGGTGCCCGCGACTTGATCCGCGAATACCTCCTGAAGACGAGCCGCAAATCGTTCCGCGGCCTGCCCGGCCTCCCGTGAGCGGCGGTCGTCGATGGGCCCGGCCGGAATTTCCGGCCCCGCGGGGCCGCGGGACCTTTTGAACCGACGACCATCTGGTTATGAGCCAGACGCTCCACCGGACTAAGCTACGGGCCCTCGTCCGCGAACCCCCCGACGTTACTTAAGGAGTGTGTCCGGCGCGGACGTCCGACCCCGTCGAGTGCGACGGCGGCGCGTTTATGAAGGCATGATCCGGTCTCCCTCGAGATGGCGGAGGAGGCCCAGGACCGGCCCCTGTTATTGGAACTCGCGAAGGAATCGTTCCGCCAGCAGGTGGCGAAGCGGGTTCGACCGCTCGCGCGATCCTTCGTCGAGCGCTGGATGAATTGCGAGCTGTGGCTCTACCCGGCCGTTATCCAGAGGCACGGCAACGAGCTCCATTCCTACAAGGCGGTCGTCCTCGAGACCCTTCGAAAGACGAGCCTCGATGAGATGCTCTCGATCTGCCGGGCCACGCGGCCGGATCTCTCGGACTTGTGGGCGAAGGCGGCCGCTCGGACGAAATTGCAGAAGGAAATCGAAAGGGCCATCGAAGCCGTCGAGGCGGCCTGACGCCCATCGACTCCGTCGCGGCGACCTTGGCGGACGGCGAACGAGCATGATGGCGTAAGGGGACGCGAACCATGGCAACCCCCACCACACCAAATCTCCACGAGCCAGCGGGATCCTCGTCCGGGCTTCATCGAGTCATCACCCTACGTCACGCCGTCGCTCTCTACGTCAGTTCCCTGCTCGGATCCGGCATCTTCATCATCCCCGGACTCGCGGCCCGCATCGCCGGCCCGGCGTCGATCCTCTCGTGGATCATCCTGTCGGTCGCGAGCTATCCGTTTGCCTACACCTTTGCGAAGCTCTCCGCTCGGCGACCGGAGTCCGGAGGGATCTACGTCTTCGCGCGGGAGGGTCTCGGAGTCGGTGCCGGCGCCGCAACCGCTTGGCTCTTCTTGGCATGGGCGGTCCTCGGAGCCCCTGCCGCGACGGTCGCAGCGGCCTCGTACCTCACGTTCGTGCTCCCCTTGAGCCGACTCCACGTGTTCCTCGTAGCCGCAGGAATCCTCATCGCGGCGTTCGTCGTCAACTACCTGGGGATTCGCTTCACGGGTCGCGTCCAGCTCGCGACTGTGGCTGCGATCCTCGCGGCGCTCACGATCGCGGTCCTCGCTTCCGTGCCGAGAGTGTCTCCCGCGAACTACACGCCGTTCCTTCCGGGCGGCGTGACGTCCATCGGCACCGCGGCCGCGCTGATCGTGTGGTCCTACCTGGGGTACGAAAACACGTCGAACGTCGCCGAGGAGTTCAAGGACCCTGAGAGGGACTTCCATCGGAGCGTGGTCATCAGCGTTTTCCTGATCAGCGGCCTCTACCTCGCCATCGCGATCGTCACGGTCGGCACCGGGGCGTACACGGTCGGGGGCGGCGCCACTCCCTTCGCGGTGATGATGTCGGGCGCCTTCGGCACCTACGGCGGGGCGATCGTCGCCTTCCTGGCGATCTTCGTCACCTTCGGGACCGTGAACGCCTACGTCGCAGGCATGGCCCGCGTCTACTTTGCCGCGGCCCGCGACGGTGTGTTCCCCCGCGCGCTCGCCAACGTGCATCGCACGACGGGGGCGCCGCGGCAGGCGCTGGTCTTCTTGACCGTCCTCGTCCTGCTGAGCCTCGTGATTTTCTATATCTTGGATGTCGACTTCGTGCCCGCGTTCCTGATGGCGAGCGGCGCCGCAATCCTGACCTACGTGATCGGCTCCATCGCGGCGATACGACTGCTCAAGGAGAACGGCTTGCGACGAGCCCTTCCTTGGATCTCGCTCCTTGTATCACTTGCCCTCCTCCCTTTCATCGGAGCGTTACTGGCCGCAAGCGCGGCGATTGCCGGTGCCGGGCTGCTCATAAGCTGGGCCGTTTCCACACGACGCGGCATGACGAAAGCCGGCAGCTAAACCGAGCTCTCACTCGTCTTACTTCGAGGGTCTAAGCGCTTTGATCTAAATTGCCATGTCGTCAAAAAAACCAAACGGCAAGGATTGCAGAGCTGTTCGTCGAGAAGCAAGCGTTGCCTCCTCACCGCCGTGCGAGGCCCGCGGAGGCACAAAGCTGGACCGCTTGGTTGGCGAATCTAACGGCCGCCTGATAGTCTGCAGCCTTGAGCGCCTTCTTGGCCTGCGTGAGCGCGGCCTTCGCCACGTGAACGTTGAGGCCCCGAGCTTTGGCTTCCTGTATCGATCCGGTCGCTTGCCTGATCCAGATACGAGCAGATTCCGCGTCTGTAGACTCCGGGGGACCGCCTGTGGAGGTTGCGTTGGCCGGCATAGCCGGGTGCGCAGGACCGGATTCGAATAGCTCGAGGACGTAGTCTGCGCGCTCCGTAGCGACACCGTAGTTGCCGGCCTCAAACGCGGTCCGGGCTTCCAGGAGCGCTCTTCGGGCGATCTGTACGTTCGATCCGCGATCCCTCGCGCGTTTCGCCGCCTCGAGCGCCAATGTCATGCGGGCAAGCGCCGCGCTGCGTGTCGAATCGGTGGTCGTTGGCAGCGGAGTCCCACCGTTGAACTCGATTCACGAACCGAAGATTAAGATTTGGGACGACGCGAGACTGAAAATCGTGGCCGACATGGAGAAAATCGGGAAGGGACGTCGTCGTGCGGAGTCGCTCTATATCTGTGAAATCGGCGTCAATGGAAGGGCAGTGGCCAGGACCCAAGGCTGACATCCACCGATGTCCCCGATCGATCCACCCTCCGGAAGCCGTGGGACCCACCGCGTTCAGCGCATGCGCCCCGAGCGCTTCGCGAGCGGCGATGACTTGCCCCCGGGACGTGCTGGGTGGATCGGGGTCCATTTCAACTCCATGTGGATTTCCAGTTCGTCCTCTTCCTTGGCGTAGAGGAGCTTGAAGGTCACCGGCTCGGTGGGCTGAACCAGGATCTTCTTCTGTCCCGGCAGGACCTTGGAGATGTCGACCGAACGCCGGCCCAGTCCTTCCCCCAGCGCCACCAGGGACTTTGAGAGATCGTCCTTGCTGAACCGGCCCTTGTAACGAAAGATCGATTCGTGGACCTCTCGGTAAATTTCCAGGACCTCCATCATTTTGGTCCAATGCCTCATGGTCTGGGAAAGCTCGCCCCGTCCTTTCTTCGTGAGAGCGTAATGCTTCCGGTCGAGACCTTCATCCCGGAACTCGATTCGACTCGTCACTAGACCTCCCTCCTCGAGTTTTTCGAAGGCCGGGTAGATCGTGCCGGTCTTTGGCCTCCAGTAGCCGGAGAACCGCTTCTCGAGCTCCCGGATCACTTCGTATCCGTACATCGGCTTCTCGGACAAAAGAAGGAGTAGCCAGAGGGATACGGCTCCGATTTTCATGCCTCGCGGTGCGGTCGCCGCCATCAACTCACCCCGTGCCGGGCAATGCGCGTTCGGGCTTATACGCGTAGAGACGCTTCTCAATGGCCAGGCCAACCGACTCGTCGGACAGCTTAATATACATAGATACACTACCTGCGTAGATACTCTACTCAAGGAGGGCTTTGAATGAAATGGGTAACTCGAGAGAAGGCGAAAGTCGACCGGATCGCGTGTCCTTGGCTCATCAGGAAATTCGTCGATCCGAAGGCGGAGTTCCTATTCGTGCCGCGGGAAAAGGTCTTGGACGTGGCGAAGGAACAGGACGCGACGCCTTATGACAGTCCCGGTGCCGAGCTATTCCACTATAAGGAGAACGGCGATGAGCGGTGTAGCTTTGATGCCATCATCAAGAAATACAAGCTCACAGACCACGCGCTCCTCGACATGGCCGAGATTGTCCGCGCGGCGGACGCGGCGCCACGAAATCCTCGGCCGGAAGGCGCAGGTCTGGAGGCGATGGCCCTCGGCTTCCGTGAGAGCTCGAAAGACGATTTCGACAACATGCGGCTTCAGTTTCCCGTGTACGATGCGCTCTACACGTTCTGTCGTCTCAAGGTCGAGGGCAAGGCCAAGTTGGAGCATGCGACTCGATGAGCCTTCGCCTTCTGAGCCACATCGAGCTTCCCGCGCATGCAAAGCAAGGAGGCTTTGATCACGCTGCAGTCCATCACGAGTCCTCCCGGCTCTACGTGGCCCACACGTCCAACGATGATGTTGACGTCGTCGACGCCACTTCCGACCGGTTCCTTCGGTCCATTCACGGGCTGAAAGGTGTCGCGGGCGTGCTGGTGTCGGACGAAAGGGGCCTCCTCTTCACCTCAAATCGAGGCGAGAACACGATCAGCCTCTTCTCGGCCGGTAGGGAACAAGAGATGGTGAGACTCTCCTCGGGAATCCGTCCCAACGGGCTCGCGTTCGATCCGTCGCGAGGGCTCTTGCTCGTGGCAAACGTGGGCGACCCCGAAATCGGCAATTCATCGACCGTTTCGATGATTGACGTCAGCCAGAAGACGGCGATCGGGACCGTGGTGCTTCCCGGGCGCCCTCGGTGGGCCGTGTACGACGAGAGGACGGCCGCTTTCTACGTGAACATCGCGGATCCTCCCCTCATCGTGGAAATCGAGGCGAAGACTCCCTGGACGATCCGGGAGAGATACAAGGTGCCCGCCAAAGGACCGCATGGCCTCGATCTCGATCCGATAGGGAGACAACTCTTCTGCGCTTGTGACGGACAGAAGCTGGTCGCGGTTCACTTGGACTCGGGAGAGATTCGGGCGGTCGGGGAACTGAGCGGCCCGCCGGACGTTGTCTTCTTCAACCGGGGGCTGGGCCATGTCTATGTCGCCGTCGGCAATCCCGGAGTGATTGACGTCTTCGACGCGAGGCGCAACCAGCTCCTCGAAACCGTGCCAACGGAGACGGGAGCCCACACGTTGGCGGTCGACCAAAAGAAAAACAAGGTCTACGCCTTCCTTCCTGCTAGCCACCGGGCGGCGGTGTATCAGGACGAGTAACATCGGGAGTTGTGACGGATGGACCAGCATGACATGTTCACCGAAGTCGTAGCGAACGTCGCGAAGATGTGCGCCGTCAGCGCCATGACTGCTCCGAAGAGCGGAGGGCAGCTCTTTCTCAAAGGATCCAAGCCCTTCATTGAGACCGCCATCGTCGAGGACAAAGAAACCCTCCATCGCCTCGCGGAATGGCTTCGGGCGCGGGGGACGAAACTCAAGAACCCCATCTTCTTCCGCGACGCCGACACGACCGAGAAGGTGGATCTCATCCTGTTCATCGGACTCGAGAAGTGGTATCCGCCCATGTACGACTGCGGCGCGTGCGGGTACGGCACCTGTAACGAATTTCTGCG
>Ga0209055_1002702_pt1 | contig 11066 bp, 8 predicted proteins | sample GraSoiAngelo_110_FD_185875 | JGI IMG/M metagenome (GOLD analysis project Ga0209055, IMG submission 185875) | Grasslands soil microbial communities from the Angelo Coastal Reserve, California, USA - 14_0903_12_30cm (SPAdes) (version 2) | ecosystem: Environmental > Terrestrial > Soil > Grasslands ... | reverse complement strand
GTTGGCCACCTGGCCCAGCGGGACGGGCGACCCGTCCTTGGCGACGGCGGTCGTGTGCTCGAAGTCGGCGGCCGACAGGATGGGCAGGACGCGCTGGATGCCCAGCTGCTGCGAGCCGGTCTGGATCGCGCCGCCGGTGCCGATGACCGACGCGTTGCTGTACTTGAGCAGGCCCGAGTCGACCGAGTCCGAGGTGGCCTGCATGACCGAGTCGAGCGTGAGGTCGTGCGCCTGCATCAGCTTCGGGTCGACCTGGACCGTCATCATCTGCAGCCGCTCGTTCCAGATGGCCACGTTGGCGATGCCGGGCACGCGCAGCAGGCGGGCCCGGATCGTCCAGTAGGCCATCATCGACATCTCGATCAGGGAGTGGTCCTTCGACGTCATCCCGACCTGCATGACCCGGCTGGTGGCCGAGACGAGCGGCATGATCACCGGCGGCGACGCCCACGTCGGGAGCTGGGTCTGGACCGTCGTCAGCCGCTCCTGGACGAGCTGGCGCGCCAGCTGCTCGTCGGTGCCCTGCTTGAAGACCAGCACGAGCGAGGAGAGCTGGGGCACGTTGGTCGAGCGCATGTCGTCCAGGCCCTGGAGGCCGTTCATCGCGTGCTCGACGGGCAGCGTCACCAGGTTCTCGACGTCGGACGTGGACAGGCCCAGGCAGATCGTCTGGATCTCGACCTGGGGCGGGGCGAACTCGGGGAACGCGTCGATCCGCATGTTCTGGATCTGCAGGGAGCCGACCACCAGCAGCCCGGCGGCGCCCGCCACCACCAGGAAGCGAAGGCGCAGGCTGGAGGCGACGATCCACCCCAGCAGCGTCCGGCGTCCGCCCATGCTCACTGGCCCCCCGCCACGCCGTACTCGCTGCCCAGCAGCTCGGCCGCCCCGGTCGTGACGACCGCGGTGCCCGGCGGGGGGCCGGTCTTGAGCGTGGCCGTGTCGCCCGCGGCCTGGGCGATGGTCACCTGCTGCCGCTCGTACGTCCGGGTGCCCGCGACGGTGTAGACCCACGTGGTCCCGTCCTTCAGGTAGATCACCGCCGCGAGGGGGACGGTGTCGCCGGCCCCCGGCAGCTGCCGCACCGGCGCGGTCTGGAGCCCGATGCGGCCCACGGCCTCGGGCGTCAGGATGACCCGCTGGACGTTCGAGCCCTGGACCGGCTCGAGCCGGGAGGGGCTCTCGGCGGCGCTCGCGATCTGGTTGCCGCAGCCGGCGAGTGCGAGGCCGAGGCCGAGCAGCGCGATGGTCAGCCAGGTGGCGCGGTTCATCTTGGAGCCTCCAGTGGGGGTCATGCCGGCATCTCCGCCATGTCGGACCGCTCGGGCCGGGCCGGAGCGAACCGCACGAAGAGGGCCGGGAGCACGAGCAGGGCCAGCAGCGTGGACGTGACCAGGCCGCCCAGCACGACCGCGGCCAGTGGGTGCAGGATGTCCGCGCCCGGGATGCCGGCGAACAGCACCGGCGGGACCATGAGGGCCGCCGTCGCGAACGCGGTGAGGAGGACGGCGCCGGCGCGTTCGCGTGTCACGCGCAGGACGGCAGCCGGGTCGCGCGCGTCCTGCCCCAGCGCCTGGTAGGCACCGATGAGCACGACGGCGTTGCGGGCGGCGATGCCGAGCACCGTGAACAGGCCGACCAGGGCGCCGATCGTCAGCAGGCCGCCGTCGAGGCTGGCCGCGGCGACGCCGCCGGCGCCGGCCAGCGGCAGCGTCAGGAAGGCCAGGGCGGCGAGCCGCCAGCTCAGCAGCGCGGCCTGGAGCAGGAGGAAGCCGACAACGGCCGCCCCGATCGCCAGTCCAGCCACCCAGAGGGCCTGCGAGCGTTGCTGCGTCAGGTTGTCGAGCACCTCCGCGTGGTACTCGAGGGGCATCGACGTGCCGGCGACCTGGGCCCGCACGTCGTCGAGCACGGCGCCCAGGTCGCGGCCGCTCACCGTGGCGGTCACGTCCACGCTGCGCAGCGTGGCGTCGTGGCTGATGAGGGCCGGTTCAGGCACCACGGTGACGCTGGCGACGTCGCCCAGGCGCACCTGGTCGCCGGAGGGGGTGTCGATCAGCAGGTTGGACAGGGCGGCCGGCGTGGCGAGCGTCTGCGGGACGCCCTTCACCACGACGTCGAACACCGCCTGGTCCTGGTAGAGCTGGCCGACGGTGAGGCCCTGGAAATAGATGGTGGCGGTCCGCCGCACGTCGCCGGGGTTGAGCGCGTACTTCTGCGCAGCGGGCAGGTTGACCTCGACCTGGAGCGTGGGCTGGGTGGTCAGGGACTGCACGGTCGGCCGGACCACGCCCGGCACCTTCGCGATCTTCTGGCTCAGCTCCTCCGCCTTGTCGTGGAGCACGCCGAAGTCGATGCCGTAGACGCGCACCACCAGGGACTGGTTCGTGTTGGACCGGACGTCCTGCACGCGGTCCTGGGGATACGTGCCGACCTCGCTGCGCAGGCCCGGGTAGCTCTCGAGGGTCCGGTCGATCTGGCCCACGGTGGTCTCGTAGTCGGCCGAGTCGGCGAGCGTGACCCAGATCTGGCCCGAGTCCACGCGGGCGTCCTGGTCGGACTTGACCGCCCGGCCCAGGTCGGCGCCGACGTCGCGCACGCCGGGGATCCGCGCCACCTCGCGGGTGGCCGCGGTCGTGATCCGGTCCATCTCGGTCAGTGACGTGCCCGGCGCCGCCTGCCACTGGATCACCAGGCTCCGGTCCTGGGGGCTCGGCAGCAGCGAGCTGCCGCCGCCCACCTGCGGCACCAGGGTCAGCAGTCCCGCCGCGAGGACGGCCACGACGCCCCACGCCCAGACGGGCCGGCGCAGGAACGCGGGGACGCTGCGATCGAACAGCCACGCCGCCGGCCGCGCCAGCGGGCTCACGGGCGGGCCGGCCGGCTCGCCGCGGAAGAGCAGGGAGGCCAGCGCCGGCGCGACGACCAGCGCGACCACGGTCGAGACCGCCACGGCGGCGGCGTACGCCATGACCGCGGGCCGGGAGAACGTCTCGGCGACGCCGCCCAGGAAGACCAGCGGCAGCGGCGCCAGCAGGATCAGCAGCGTCGCGCACACGCGCTGCACGGTGACCGGGTGGGACGGGACCGTCGCGGAGGCGACCGCGTCCTCGACGACGAGGCCGAGGGCGACCGCCAGACCGGCCAGGACCATCAGGTTGAACGTGACCCCGGCCAGGTACAGGACCAGCGCCGCGGTGGTCATCGACAGCACGATCGTCGCGAAGGCCACCACGACCAGGCGCCACGAGAACAGGGCCAAAGCGAGGACGATCAGCAGCAGCAGCGCGCCGGCGAGCGTCCAGATGCCCAGGTTGCGCAGCGCCGAGTCGATGTACGACTGGGCCTGGTAGACGTTGGAGTCGATCTGCACCCCGGACAGGCCCGGGCGCATGTCGTCGAGCGCCGCCTGGACGCCCGCGGTGACGTCCCGGGTGCTGGCGCCGGGGAACTTCTCGACCACCAGCATCACGCCCTGGCCGCTGCCGCCGGAGACCACGGCGTCGCCGATCAGCGGCTGGTGGTCCTCGACCACGGTGCTGACCTGGTCGAGCCGCAGCGTCCGCCCGCTCTCGTCCTGGAGGGTGACCGAGCCCAGGCCCAGGGGCGTGTCGATCGGGAGCACGTGCTGGATCGAGAGCCGCTGGTTGGCCATGTCCACGAACCCGCCGGTGCCGGGAGTGGACGCCTCCAGGAAGCCCAGCGGTGACGCCACCAGCGCGTCGCCGGCGGTGGTGACGACCTGGTCCAGCGTCACGCCGTTCTGGCGCAGCCGGGCCGGGTCCACCTGGACCTGGAGCTGCTTGTCGCGCTGGCCCCAGATCGTCACGTTGGCGACGCCGGGGATGGCGGTCAGCCGCGGCTTCATCTTCCAGCGGGCGAGCACGGACAGGTCCACCAGGGACAGGTCCCTGGAGGACAGGCCGATCATCATCACGCGGCTGGCAGCCGCGGTCGGCTGCACGATGACCGGCGGGCTGCCCACCTGGGGCAGCGCGTAGGCCTGCGACATCCGCTCCTGGACGGCCTGCCGGGCCTTCACCGGGTCGGTGCCGGGGTCGAAGATCAGGTCCACGGACGACAGCCCGGGCGTGGACTCGGACCGGATCTGGCTCAGCCACTGGACGCCGTTGAGCAGGTCGTGCTCGATGGGCACGGTGATGAGCTGCTCGACCTCGGCGGCGGACAGCCCGTTGGCCTCGCTCTGGATCTGTACCTCGGTCGGCGTGAACTCGGGCAGCTCGTCAACGGGCGCGTTGGGGAGCTGGACCACGGAGAGCGCCAGCACGGCCGCGGCCGCGCCGACGACCAGGATTCGGAACTTGACGCTGAGCGCGACGATCCCCCGCATCACGAGAGGTCCTCACGACCAATTGAAACGGTCGCCACCGATCGTCCTCCTCGGGGACGCCGGAGCGCACCTGTGAACCGCGCCCTTCGGGGAGCGTCGGCAGTTCCCGCACTGCGATGCCTCAGACGCCCCCCACACACACCGGATCCTTGGCTGAGATGACGGCGTGCGAGTCGAGTACGAAGCGTAGGTAGTGACCTCTGGAACCCTGGGATCTACCGCCGCAGCCCTTCTGCGGGCACCACACTACTCGGCTGTCAAGAGCCTGTCAATGAGACGTCTGGCCCAGGGATTGCGATCGCCAAGGGACACCAGTACTACGTGAGACACTGTGAAGCGGACGTGAGTTGCGTGTGATGTCGGATTCTTTCATCAAATGCAATCGCGCGCGCAAAAACGTGTGAAGTACACATATGAACGGCGACCGCTGGATTGGCAGCGCCGGCCGCGTACGCTCTGTCAGCCGAGGTGGCGGAGCTGCTCGCGGACGTCGAGGCAGCCCGCGCGGCCCCACTGGCGGCGCAGGCGGCGCCCGGCGAGCCGGCCCCGCGACGGGCTCACCGCGTCACGGGACGGGGGCCGCGGCCGCCCCGAGGACGCCGTCCTCCATCAGCAGGACCCGGTCGGCTCTGGAAGGCCCAGCCGACCGTCCGCTGGAGGAACCGCCCGAGGGCGGCGTCGCCGAGGGCGGTCACCTCCTGGCCGGCGACGGTCACCCGGCCCGAGGTCGGCCGGTCCAGACCGCCGCACAGAAACCGGTCCAGACCGCCGCACAGAAAGAGGACGGGGGACTTGCCCGCGTCCGACCGGCCGAGGATGGCAACCAGCTCGCGCTCGCCGACGCGCAGCGAGGCGTCGCGCACCGCCACGACCACCTCGTCGCCGGCGCGAACGAGCGCGACAGGCCCTCGGCGACCAGGTCGTCAGCCATCACGCGGTGTCGATCTGCGCCCGCTGGAGCCGGCCCGAGTAGTCCACGTACACGGACTTCCGCTCGGAGAACTCGTCCACCGCGGTCGTGCCCGCCTCCCGGTGGCCGTTGCCGGTGCCCTTGATCCCGCCGAACGGGAGCTGGATCTCGGCCCCGATCGTGGGCGCGTTGACGTACACGATCCCGGCCTGGAGCTCGCGCATCGCCCGGAACGCGCGGTTGACGTCGCGCGTGTAGATCGACAGCGACAGCCCGTAGGCGGTCGAGTTGGCGTGCGCGATCGCTTCGTCCAGCGACTCGGCCGCGATGATCGAGACCGTCGGGCCGAAGATCTCCTCCTGGGCGATCCGCATGGTCGGCCGGACGTCCGCGAAGATCGTCGGCGCGTAGAAGTGGCCGCGGCCCAGGTCGCCGCCGTCGAGCACCGCGCCGCCGGTGACCAGGCGGGCGCCCTCGCTCACGCCGACCTCGGTGTACGAGTGGACGCGGCGCAGCTGGCGGTCGTTAACGATCGGGCCCACGTCCACGGCCTCGTCCAGCCCGTTGCCGACGCGGAGCGACTCGGCCCTCCCGCGCAGCTGGTCCGTGAAGTCGTCCAGCACCCGGCGGTGGACGATCATCCGGGACGCCGCCGTGCAGCGCTGGCCGGTCGTGCCGAACGCCGCCCACACCGCGCCGTCCAGGGCCAGGTCCAGGTCGCCGTCGTCCAGCACCACGATCGCGTTCTTGCCGCCCAGCTCGAGCGACACCCGCTTGAACTGCTGCCCGCCGCGGGCGGCGACCAGCCGGCCCACCTCGGCCGAGCCCGTGAAGCTGAGCATGCGCACGTCCGGATGGTCCACCAGCGCGGCGCCCGCCTCCTCGCCGATCCCGTGCACCACGTTCACGACGCCCGGCGGCAGGCCGGCCTCCACCAGCACCTCGACGAGCCGGCCGGCGCACAGCGGCGTGTCCTCGGCCGGCTTGAGCACGATCGCGTTGCCGGCCAGCAGGGCCGGGAACAGCTTCCAGCTCGGGATCGCGACCGGGAAGTTCCAGGGCGTGATGAGCCCGACGACGCCGACCGGCTCCCGCCACGTGAAGCAGACCTTGTCGGTCAGCTCCGAGGGCACGGTCTCGCCGAACGGCCGGCGGCCCTCGCCGGCGATGTAGTCGGCCATGTCGATGGCCTCCTGCACGTCGCCGCGCGCCTCCACCAGCACCTTGCCCATCTCCCGCGTCATCAGGCGGGCCAGGTCCTCCTTGCGGCCGCGGAGCAGGTCGGCGGCCCGGCGCAGCAGGTCGCCCCGGGCCGGCTGGGGCGTGGCCCGCCAGGCGGGAGCCGCCCGCCGGGCCGCGGCCACGGCGTCGGCGACGTCGCCGGCCGCCGACCGCGGGAACACGCCGACCGCGTCCTCCCGGTCGGCCGGGCTGACGCCGGCACCCACTCGCCGCCGATCAGGTTGCCGTACTCGGGCGCCCGGCTCATTCGCGATCCTCCCGGCGGCGCGGCTCCAGGCCCGCCTCCTCCGCGCTCCGCCCGTAAATGTGCTGGACGCCCCAGCCGTACAACCCGGCGTACGTCTGGATCTGCGAGCGGTGGTGGACCTCGTGCTCGACCATGAACAGCAGCAGGCGCCACGCGGGCGTCGGGCGGCCGTCCAGCATCGGGACCGGGCGCTGCAGCCACTCGGCCGGCGTGCCCGACAGGAGCTCCTGCACCCGGGCGGCGCTGCCGTCGAGCGCCGCCACCCACTGGTCATGGGTCTCGGTCGGCCCCGGCCACTCCTCCGCGTGCCAGCTGCCCTCGACGTAGGCGCGCGCGAAGAAGACCCGGCTGGTGGCCATATGGGTCACGATCTGGCCCACGCCCCACCCGCTCTCGCCCTCTCCGGCCGGCGGCGTCCACGTCAGCGCCTCCGGGCTCAGGCCCCCCACGTCGCGCACGGCGCGCCGGTTCAGCCCCCGGAAGTAGTGCAGGAAGTCCTCGATGTCGCCGAACATGACACCATCATGACCACAGACGTCATCGTCATCGGCGCCGGGACGATGGGCAGCATGGCGCTCTGGCACGCGGCCCGGCGTGGGCTCGCGGCCGTGGGGATCGAGCAGTTCGCGCCGGGGCACGACCGGGGCTCCGGGCACGGCGAGTCGCGGATGACCCGGACCGCCTACTTCGAGGGCCCCGAGTACGTGCCGCTGATCCAGGCCGCGCTCCCGCTGTGGCGCGAGCTGGAGGCCGAGGCGGGCGCCGAGCTGCTGACGATGACGGGCGGGCTGATGATCGGGCCGCCGGCCGGCGAGCTGGTCAGCGGGGCGCTGCGCAGCGCGCGGGCGCATGGCCTGGCCTGCGAGGTGCTGGGTCCGGCGGAGGCTGCGGCCCGGTTCCCCCAGCACCGCCTGGCGGCCGACGAGGTGGCGCTGTGGGAGGAGGGAGCGGGCGTCCTGCGTCCGGAGCGGGCGATCCGGGCGGCCGCCGGGCGTGCGGTGGCCCTGGGCGCCGAGCTGGTCACCGGCGTCCGGGTGACGGCGATCGAGGCGGACGCCGGCGGCGTGGCGGTCCGCGCCGGCGGGACGGTGTACAGGGCCCGCCGCGCGATCGTCTGCGCCGGGCCGTGGCTGGGCCGCCTGCTCCCGGACCTGGGCCTGCCGCTGACCGTCGAGCGCCAGGTGATGGCGTGGTTCCCCGCGGCCGATCCATCAGCGTTCGCGCCGGACCGCTTCCCGGTGTTCGTGCACGACCGGGCCGGCCGGCCCGCCGCGTACGGGCTGCCGGCGCTGGACGGGGCCACCGCGAAGGTCGCGATCCACCACGGCGGCCGGCTGGCCGACCCCGACGCCGTCGATCGGGCGGTCACCGAGGCCGACACGGCGCCGGCCGCGGCGTTCGTCGCCCAGACGATGCCCGGCCTGACGCCGGCGGTGGCGCGGTCGGCGGTGTGCCTCTACACGAACACCCCGGACCTGCACTTCCTGGTCGGCGCGGCCGGGCCTCCGAACGTCACGGTGGTGTCGGCCTGCTCGGGCCACGGCTTCAAGTTCGCGCCGGTGATGGGCGAGGTCGCGGTGGACCTGGCCGTGGACGGCCGGACCCGCCACGACGTGGCCGGCTTCAGTCCGGCGCGGTTCGCCGCGTCCGGTCGCGTATCGCCAGGCTGACCAGGACGCCGAGCGCGGCCCACCCGGCCAGCGCCAGCCAGGACCACGCGTACGAGCCGGTGTGGTCGGCGATCAGGCCGAACACGGGCGGGACGGCGAACATCCCGATGAACGTGATCGTGGTGCCGGCCCCGACCGCCGTGGCCGCGTGCTGGATCGGCACCACCTCGGCCGACAGCGTGATGTAGAGCGCGTTCCAGCCCATGCACGAGAGGCCGAGCAGGAACGCGAGCAGGGCGAGGAGGGGCGCGCCGGCCCCGCGATGGCCCAGCAGCGCCATCGCCGCGCACGCGCCGACGGCCAGCGTCGCCGAGAGCGACATCACCAGGCCCCGGCTGCCCAGCCGGTCGGACAGGACCCCGAAGCCGAGGCGGCCGGCGATCCCGCCGACCTGGAGCACCGCCAGCAGCAGCCCGGCCCGCACGGGGCTGAGGCCGGCGTCCTGGTTGAGCGACACGGCCAGGTACGCGACGACCGAGCCGAGCGCGCCCATGAACACCCAGCCGTACGCGGTGGCCGCCACCCACGTCCGGCTGCGCAGGAGCGCGCGGACGTCGAGGGTGCGGCGGGAGCCCCGCGACTCGGCGGGCGGCTCCCGGTAGAAGAGGACGAAGGCCACCATCCCGGCCAGGGCCAGCATCGCCACGGTGACGAAGGCCGCCTGCCAGCCGAACGCGAGGGCGATCGGGGGCAGGATCACGGCGGCGAGCACACCGGCCGCGGTGACGCCGGTCTGGCGCACGCCGATCGCCATGCCCCGCCGCCGCGGCTCGAACCAGGCCGCGAGGGCGCGCGTGCCGCCCGGCGAGGCCGCCGAGGCGCCGACCGCCGCCGGCACCAGGGCCAGGAACAGCGGCTGGAAGCTCGCGGCGCGCGACGCCAGCAGGAGGAAGCCGACCAGCAGGGTGCCGCCGGCCAGGAGCATCGAGCGCTCGCCGTAGCGGTCCACCAGCATGCCGAACGGCAGCATGCCGATCAGCATCCCGCCCCAGATGGCGGAGGTGAGCAGGCCCAGCTCGGTCCGGCTGAGGCTGAGGGAGTGCGCGAGCAGCGGGCCGATGGCGGCCGGCGTCTGCTGCGGCAGCGACACGCCGACCTGCATGAGGGTGGCCAGGCCGAGGACGACCCACTTGAACGAGCCGCCGGTGGCAGCGGACGGCGCTGAGATGCGGCCTGCCGTCCCCTCGTCGCTCACCTCGGTGCAGTCTACGAACACCCCGCGTCCCGGCGGGGCCGTGCCAGCGACTCACGTGGCAGCTCACTTGACAAGCCGGCGGCCGGTGAGCGCTAATGAGCGGCCTGTTGGTTCGGGTGCTCCGAACATCGAGGTGTGGGAAGGGACGGATCTTGTACAGCAACGTAGTCGACGTGTCCGCGCATGGCTGAGGCATCCGGCGCGCCCGCCGGCGCCATCGACCGGGCGCTGGCCGTGCTCGGCGTGCTCGCGGAGGCCAGCCAGCCGATGGCGTCGGGCTGCCCAAGAGCGTCGTCCACTACCATGTCAGCGCGCTGGTGCGGAACCACTATGTGGAGGCGCGGCCCGACCGCCGCTACGGCCTCGGCCACGCGGCGCTGAGGCTCGGCCGGGGCAACCATTCCAACGTCGAGCTGCGCGCGCGGGCGCTGCCCCACCTGCGCGGGCTCCACCACGAGACGTGGGAGACGGTGACGCTCAGCGTGCTCGTGGGTCGCGAGCGCGTGTACGTGGACCAGCTGGTCAGCCCGCGCGAGATCACGCTCTCGGTCGAGCTGGGACGGCCGTTCCCGCTGCACGCCGGCGCGTCCGGCCGGGCCATCCTGGCGTTTCTGCCGGGCGACTCCCGCGAGTCGGTGCTGTCCGAGCCTCTGGAACGCCTGGCCTCCCATACCGTGGTCGACCCGGCCGACCTGCGCGAGCTGCTGGAGGCGGTCCGGGCGACGGGCATCGCGGTCAGCCGGAGCGAGCGGCACGAGGGCGCCGCGGCGATCGCGGCACCGGTCTTCGACAGCCACGGGGTGACGGGGGCGATGGGCGTGTGCGGACCGGAGTTCCGCTTCGACGAGGACAGCCTGCTCCGCTGGGCCCCGCTGCTGAAGACGGCGGCCGCGCAGCTCTCGCGCGAGCTGGGCTGGCGATGAGGCTGCGCGCCGCGCTGGCGGCCGCGCTCTGCCTGTGCCTCGCCGGGTGCGGCGGCGGCGCCCTGCCCTTCATGGGCGGTGGCGGCGGGTCCGGCGTCGTGCACGGGCCGGTCAAGGTGGCGCTCGTGGACGTGTTCAGCGGCACCTCGCCGTATGCGTCGCAGGGCACCCTGCTCCAGAACAGCCTCCAGATTGAGATCGACGCGGTCAACGCGCAGGGTGGGCTGCTGGGCAACCAGGTCCAGCTCGTCACCGCCGACGACCAGCTCGACCCGACCCGCACCGCCACGGTCGTCAAGCAGCTGCTGGCCGACCGCTCGGTCCGCCTGCTGGTGGGCCCGAGCCTGGCCGGCCTCTACCTCGATGCCATGCCATACGTGAACCAGGCGCGCGTGCCCGACTGCCTGACCAGCATGGCGGCGGACGACCTGATGACCGGCGCCCGGTACACGTTCCGGGCCCAGGCGCCGGACCAGGCCAACGTCCCGGCGCTGCTCGGGTACGTGCAGCACGGGACCCAGATCAAGA
>Ga0209055_1002700_pt1 | contig 11067 bp, 10 predicted proteins | sample GraSoiAngelo_110_FD_185875 | JGI IMG/M metagenome (GOLD analysis project Ga0209055, IMG submission 185875) | Grasslands soil microbial communities from the Angelo Coastal Reserve, California, USA - 14_0903_12_30cm (SPAdes) (version 2) | ecosystem: Environmental > Terrestrial > Soil > Grasslands ... | reverse complement strand
ACCGTATCGACAACGTCGTGCGACGTGGGCCCCGCGGGGCCTCCCGGCTTCACCACGAGCGCCACGCCCGAGATCAGCCCGCGCCCTCCTTGAGGTTCCGCAGGACCTGGTCGATGCGCTGCGCGTGCTCGATCCCGCGATCGAGCTCGAAGTGCAGCTCGGGCGTGGTGCGCAGCGGCAGCTCCTTGGCGACCTGGGCGCGGAGGAAGCGGGCCGCGCTCGCCAGACCTTCGAGCGACTTCGCCTTGTCTTCCTCGCTTCCCATCACGCTGACGCGCACCCGGGCGTGACCCAGATCGCCGGAGACCTCCACCGCCGTAACGGTGACGAACCCGACGCGCGGGTCGCGCACGTTGCCGGTGAGAAACTCGGCCACGGTCTGGCGGATCGCCTCGGCTACGCGCTCGGGGCGGTGGCTCGGTCGTCGCATCATGTCAAAAAAAGCTCGTGCTCGTGTCCACGATCCGGGCGCCGTCGGCGGCCTCCACCAGCTGGTCCGCCTCCCGCAGCACGCTCTCGGCGTGCCGGCGGTCCGTCGCCACGACGCACGCCGTCAGCTCGGCGCGCTGCCACAGGTCATGGTGGGCCGTCTCCGCGGCCGAGACGTTGAAGCGGTTGTGGAGACGGTCCTTGAGACTTTTCAGGACGTGGCGCTTGTCCTTGAGGGAGTGACACGCCGCGAGATGCAGCTCCCAGGTCATGACGCCGACGATCACGCGGGGGTCAGCGAGCGCGCGACCTCCTCAATGCGATACGCCTCGATCAGGTCGCCCACCTTCAGGTCGTTGAAGTTCTCGACGCCGATGCCGCACTCGAACCCCTCGCGCACTTCGCGCACGTCGTCCTTGAAGCGCTTGAGCGAGGCCAGGGTGCCGTCGTACACCTCGACACCGTCGCGCACCACCCGCACCCGCCCGGTGCGTGGAATCACGCCCGAGCGTACGAAGCTGCCGGCGATCGTCCCCACCTTCGCGATCTTGAAGATCTGACGGACTTCCGCTTCGCCCAGGACCACTTCCTTCCGTTCGGGCGCGAGCAGGCCGGCCATCGCGGCCTTCACCTCTTCGACGGCCTCGTAGATGATGCGATACGTGCGGATCTCCACCTTCTCCCGCTCGGCCGAGGCGCGCGCGTTGGAGTCGGGCCTGACATGGAAGCCGATGATGATCGCGTTGGAGGCCTTGGCGAGCAGCACGTCGCCGTCGGTGATCGCCCCCACGCCCCGGTGCACCACCTCGACCTTCACCTCGGGCGTGGACAGCTGCGCCAGCGCGTCGGCCAGGGCTTCGGCGGGACCGCCCTGATCGGCCTTGATGATGATACGCAGCGTGGCCGCCCCACCCTCCGCCCGCTCGGCCATGAAGTCCTCGAGCGTCTTCACGCGGCCGGTGCGGCGGTGCTGCGCCTCGCGCTCGAGCCGCTGGCGCTTCTGGGCGATGTCGCGCGCCGCCGCGGCGTCGGCCATCACCTGGAACGTGTCGCCCGCCTCGGGCACGCCCTCGAAGCCGAGCACCTGCACCGGAGTCGACGGGCCGGCGCCGTCCACCGTCTGCCCGCGCTCGTCGTACATCGCGCGGACGCGCCCGTAGAACTGGCCACAGATAAAATCGTCCCCTACGCGCAGCGTGCCGTTCTGGACCAGAATGGTGGCGAGCGGCCCCTTGCCCGGATCGAGCGTTGCCTCCAGCACGGTGCCCTGGGCCTTACGGTCGGGGTTGGCCTTCAGGTCGAGCAGCTCTGCCTGCAGCAGGATCTGGTCGAGCAGCTCCTGCACGTTGGTCCCCGCCTTGGCGGAGATCGGCGTCGCGAGCGTCGTGCCCCCGAACTCCTCGAGCACCACTCCGTGCGCCAGCAGGTCCTGCTTGACCTTCTGCACGTTGGCGGTCGGCAGGTCGATCTTGTTGATCGCGACGACGATCGGGACGCCGGCGTTCTTGGCGTGCGAGATCGCCTCGATCGTCTGCGGCATAATGGCGTCGTCGGCCGCGACCACCAGCACCACGATGTCGGTCACTTGCGCGCCGCGGGCACGCATGGCGGTGAAGGCCTCGTGCCCCGGCGTGTCGAGGAACGTGATCGAGCGGCTGTCCTTGAGCTTCACCTGGTAGGCGCCGATGTGCTGGGTGATGCCCCCCGCCTCGCCGGCCACCACGTTCGCCTTGCGGACGTAGTCGAGCAGCGACGTCTTGCCGTGATCGACGTGGCCCATGACCGTCACCACCGGCGAGCGGGGCTTGAGCGCGCCCGCGTCCTCCGTCACCGTCTCTTCCGGTGCCGCGACGGCGTACTCCTCCTCGCGCACGGCTTGGAAGCCGAACGCGGACGCGATCAGCTCGATCATATCGAAGTCGAGCCGCTGGTTGATCGTCACCATCTGCCCCAGCTCCTTGAAGGCGAACGCGACGATCTCCTTGGCGGGGACCTTGAGATTGTTGGCGAGCTCGGAGACGGTGATGAACTCCGTCACCCGCACCAGCGTCTTCTCGCGCTCCTTCTCGTCGCGTCGCTTCTGCTCCTCGACGTCGCGGAAGCTGGGACCTTCCTCGCGGCGGTGTACGCCCTTGCGCCCCACCGGTCCTTTGATCGAGGCGAGGGTCCGCGAGATGTTCTGCGCCACGGCCTCCTGGTCCACCAGCGACTTCTTCCCCTTCTTGCGCTTCTTCCCCTTGTCGCGTCGCCGCTCTTCGAGCGGGCCCGCGCCGGGGGCCGCGGACGCGACTGGTCGGGGCGGGACGGCGCCGCCGGGCGCGGCACTGGCCACGGGCTTGGGACGGACGGGCGTGGGGATCACGGGGCGCGGCGCCAGCGACGGCGGCGCGGCCAGCCCGGGGGCGGAACCGGAGGCGGTCGGCGGCGTCGCGAACGGGCTCGCGAGCGGCTCCGGATGCGTCTCATCGGCCGCGGGCAGCTCCTTGAACAACGCGGCGGCGCGCTCTTCGAGCGAGGGCTTCTCCTCGTCGTCGACCGCCTTGGCGGCCTCGAGCGCCTCGCGCGCCTTGAGGTCGCGCTCCGCTTCGATAGCCGCTTCGGCCTGCGCCTCCGCTTCCGCGACGGCGACTTCGGCCGCGGTGCGGCGGCGGCGCTTGGGACGCTCCTCCGGGGCCGCGGCCACCGGCTCGGCGGCGGCCTTGACGGCGCGCCGTCGCTTGGGCGGCGCCGGCGCCTCTTTCAGCTTGCGCTTCTCGCGCTCCCAGCGCGCGCGCATGAGCGCCACCTGCTCCGGCTTGAGCGGGGTGAGATGGCTGCGCACGAAGATGTCCTGCTCCTTGAGCATGCCGATGAGCTGCTCTGCGGAGATGCCGAACTCAGCCGCCAGATCGTGAATCCGCGTCGTCGTCACTCACTCCTCCAAAGACCCGACCAGGCCGCGCGCCAGCGCGGCGTCGGCCACCCCGACCGCCTGGACCGGCGGCCTGCCGAGCCCGTGGCCCAATTCGAACGCCCCGGGCCCTCGCACGATCGGCACCCCGCGGGCCCGCGCGAGGCGCTCCACCTTTTCCAGCGTGCGCGGGCTGGCGTCGCCCGCCAGCACGACGCAACGCAGCGCGTCGCGCTGCAGCTGCGCGCGCACGCCCGCCACGCCGACCACCACTCGCCCGCCCCCGCCCCGAAGCCCCAACCCCAGCAGCCGGACGACCCGCCCGCTCACGCCGCCGGGGCGGGTGCTCCGCCCGGCGCGCCCGCCGGTCCGGGCTCGGGCTCGTCCTCGCCGCCCTCTTCGGTCATCTCGTTCAGGAAGGCCATGAGCTTGTCGGCGAGCTCGGGCGTCATGCCGGCGATCTTATCCACGTCCTCACGCTCGAGATCGAGGACGTCCTGCAGTGTCTTGTGCCCCGCCTGCGCCAGCACGTCGACGAGCTCCACCGGCAGCCCCTTGAGCTCGCGCAGCGCGACGTTGGTCGTGGCCTCTTCGTCCGCGCGCGGCAGCGGCGCGAACAGCGGTCCTTCGCCGCCCCGCTCCAGCCACTCGCGGCTCGAATACAGGTCGATCTTCCAGCCGGTGAGCTCGGAGGCGAGACGCACGTTCTGCCCGTTCCGCCCGATCGCGAGCGACAGCTGGTCCTCGTCCACGATCGCCTGGATCGTCTTGGTGTCCGGATCGGAGAACACGCGGGCCACCCGCGCCGGCGCGAGCGCCAGCTTGGCGAACCGCTCCGGATCGGGCGACCACGGCACGATGTCGATGCGCTCGCCGTTGAGCTCGTTCACCACCGCCTGGACGCGCGAGCCCTTGAGCCCCACGCAGGCGCCCACGGGATCGATCGAGTCGTCGCGCGACGACACGGCGACCTTGGTGCGGCTGCCCGCTTCGCGCGCGGTGGCGCGGATCTCCACGATCTGCTGCTGGATCTCCGGCACCTCGAGCTTGAATAGCGCCTTGACGAACAGCGGATCGGCACGCGACAGGATCAGGCGCGGCCCTTTCGGCGTCTCCTCGATCCGCTTGAGCACCGCCCGGATCGTGTCGCCCTGGTGGAAGTGCTCGCGGTGATTCTGCTCGCGGTAGGGAATGATCGCCTCGGCCTCGCGGAACTTTGCGAGCATGACGACGATCTTGCCGCGCTCGATCTGCTGCACTTCGCCCGAGAGGAGCTCCCCGACCTTATCGGCGAACTCCTCCCGAATGCGGGCCCGCTCGCCCTCGCGCACCCGCTGGATGATGCGCTGCTTGGCGGCCTGCACCGCCGTGCGGCCGAACGCCTCGAACGGCACCTCTTCCTCCAGCACGTCGCCCACCTGGAAGTCCTGGTCTTCGAAGCGCGCTTCCTCGAGCGTGACCTGCGAGCCCGGGTCTTCCACGGTCTCCACCACGGTGCGCAGCACGACAATGCGGATGGTGCCCTTGAGCTCGTCGATGCCGATCTCGGCCCGCACGTTGGGGCCGTAGCGTTTCACCAAGGCGGCATGCAGCCCGTCCTTCAACAGGTCGAGCAGCTCCGTCCGCTCGAGCTGCTTGGTGTTCGTCAGCTCGCGGATCGCGGAGACTACGTCGCTGGTATTCGCCGTCATGAGTTCCTCGTCACCAATCCACCGCCAAGCGCGCGACGCGGATCCGCGCGAGCGGTATCGGCTGCGCCTCCGCCCCCTCCCGCTGCAGCACCACCGTCGCCTCGTCGGGGACGGCCACGATCCGCGCCCGCACGCGGCCGAGCCCCGCCACCGTGGCCTGCACCTCCCGGCCCACGAACCGCACCCAGTGCCGATGCCAGCGGAGCGGACGCTCCAGCCCCGGACTCGACACCTCGAGCACGTAGCGGCGGCCGAGCGGACCGTCCGCATCGAGCCACGCTTCCAACAGCCGGCTGGCCGCGGCGCAGTCGGCGACCGACACCCGCCGCGACGCGTCGTCCGGAGGCCACTCGATGCGCACATGAACGAGGGGCCGCTGCGGCGTGCCGCCGATTCGGAGGTCGGCCAACTCGAGACCCAAGACTTCCAGTCGGGACCGAAACGACTCGACGAGGCTGTCGGAGAGCATGACCAAACGCAAAAAAAAGCGCGGGCCGAACTTCGCCCGCTTCAGAGGCGGAATCTAGCCGCCCGCCTGCGGCTGTCAAGCCGCGGCCAGCGGCAGCCCGAGATACGCGATCATGCGCCCGTCGCGCCCGCCCGAGGCGCGGTGCGAAAAAAACTGGTCGCGGTCGTGCGCACTGCACCAGGGAGACGCGCTGATCTGCGTAAGCCCCAGCGCGCGTCCCTGCGCCGCCAGCACCTGGCGCAGATCCACTCGGCCCGGCTCCGTCTCGGCGTGGCCGGAGAGCTGCGACAGCACTTCAGAACCTACTTCATAGCACGCACCACAAATTCCTGTGCCACAATGCATTACGATATCCTCCGCGCGCACGAACGCCTCCCGCTTCACGAGCTCTACGCCGCGCTCGAGAATCCGCCCCACCGTGCCGCGCCATCCCGCGTGCAGCAACGCGACCACGCGCTTGTCGGGCGCCACGAGGTATACCGGGATACAGTCGGCGACCGTGACGGTGAGGAGCAATCCCGGCGCGCCGGTCGCATGGCCGTCGATACCGTCGAGGATGAGCCAGCCCGATGGGGACGCGCGGTGCCAGGTAACGGCCGTGCCGTGGATCTGGTGCGAGAGCACCAGCCCCGGGAAGCGCGGGCCGAAGGCCGCGCGCACCGCCCGCCAGCGGGTCATCACCTGCCCCACGTTCTCCTCGCTCCACAACCCGAGCGAGAAGCCGCGCCCGCGTGTGGTGATGCCGGCTACGACACCATAGCGCTCGGCCCATTCGCGCAGCTCCACGCGGGGGACGGCAGAGTCGCCCACGGGCTGCTCGCGGAGCAGGGTGGGACTGGCGGACGGGCGGTCAGGCGGACGGAAGGTCACGTCGGGCATCACCGTCTCGCGCTCCGCTGGTCGGGCTGTCCCTCGAGCCGCTCGATCTGCGCCCCCAGGGCCCGCAGCCGCTCGTCGATCCGCTCGTAGCCCCGCTCGATCTGACCGATGTTGTGGATCACCGACTCGCCCTGAGCCGCGAGCGCCGCGAGCAGCATCGCCATCCCGGCCCGGATGTCGGGGCTTTCGACCACGCCCCCCCGCAAGGGCGAGGGCCCGGCGATCACGGCGCGATGCGGGTCGCACAGCACGATGCGCGCCCCCATCCCGATGAGCTTGTCGACGAAGAAGAGGCGCGACTCGAACAGTTTTTCGAACACCAGCAGTAGCCCTTCGCACTGCGACGCGACCACGATCGCGATCGACATCAGGTCGGCCGGGAACGCCGGCCAGGGCCCGTCCTCGAGCTTGGGAACGTGCCCTCCCAGGTCGGGACGGATGCGCCGCTCCTGACCTGCGTCCACCACGAGCGTCGTGCCGTCGAGCCGCGGTCGCACGCCCAGGCGTTCGAAGGCGAGCAGCGTGGCGCGCAGGTCCTCGCCCCGTACGCCCTCGATGGTGATCGCGCCGTTGGTGACGGCCGCGAGCCCGATGAACGAGCCGATCTCGATGTGATCAGGCCCCAGGGCAAACGTCGCACCCTTGAGCGGGCGGCCGCCCTCCACGGTGAGCGTGTTGGTCCCGACGCCGCCCACCTCGGCGCCCAGAGTCGCGAGGAAGCGGGCGAGGTCCTGGACGTGCGGCTCGCAGGCCGCGTTGCGCAGCGTCGTCGTGCCGCGGGCCGCGACCGCGGCCATCAGCGCGTTTTCGGTGGCGGTGACGCTGGGCTCGTCCAGGAAGATGTCGGCGCCGGCGAGCCGCTTGGCCTCGACCTGGTAGGAGGTGCCGACGGTCACCGCCGCGCCCAGCCGCTCGAGCGCCAGGAAATGCGTATCCACGCGGCGGCGCCCGATGACGTCGCCCCCCGGCGGGGGCAGGCTGACCCGTCCGAAGCGGGCGAGCATCGGACCCGCCAGCAGGATCGACGCGCGGATGCGCGCGCCCAGCGCGGGATCGAGCTCGCGCGGCTCGGCCCGCGCGGCGTCCACGTCCACGCTGTTCGGTCCCGTCCACGCGACGGCGGCGCCGAGGTGGGAGAGCAGCTCCAGCATCGTCTCGACGTCACGAATGTGGGGCACATTGTCGATGCGACAGGGCCCCTCGGCCAGGAGCGTGGCCGCGAGGATGGGGAGTGCCGCGTTCTTGTTGCCCGCCGGACGAATGGTGCCCTTGAGCGGGCGACCGCCCGTCACCGAGAAAGACGGAGGCATGGGTGAGGCAAGCTATGCGGCGGCTTGCGCCGACGTCAAGCGCGCGCGAACGTTCGCGCGTGAACGTGAGCCCCGTGCTCGCGCTCGCGGGACTCGCCGCGATCGGCCTGCTCGCCACCCGGCTGCCGCGCCCGGCGTGGCCACGCGTGGCGAGCCTGGACCCGGTGCGCGTGGCGGGCGGTCCGCTCGTCGCCGTCGGCCTGGTGCTCGGCCCGGGCATCGGCTTCCTGAGTCCGGCGCTGCTGCGCGCGCTCGCACCGGTCATGGCGCTCGCGCTCGGCTGGATCGGCGCGGCACTCGGCGCGCGGTTCGAATGGCGCTACGTGCGGCGCATTCCACGCGACGTCTGGCTGCTGGCCGGGCTGGCGGCCATGAGCGCGTTCGCGGCGGTGGCGCTCGCCGTCGCGCTGCTCGCTCGCCTCGTCCCGACGCTGGGCGCCGCCTGGACTCCCCGGCTGCCGGCGATCCTCACCCTGGCGGCCGTCGCGGCAGCATCGGGACCCGGGGCCGTCACGCTCGTCGCCCGGACCCTGGGGCTCGGCGCGCTGATCGCACGGCGCATCGCACGGGCGGCCGTGCTCGAGACCGCCGCCGGCGCGCTGGCGATCACGGTGCCGCTCGCGCTGCACCGCTCCCAGGCCACGACCGGCGCGGAGCTGGGCTGGCTGGCCTCGCTCATCTTCGCCGTGGGCGGCGGCGCGCTGATCGGCATGGCGTTCCTGTCGGTGAGCCGGCTACGGCCCGCGGGCGACGACCTGGGATTCGCGCTCTTCGCCACGCTCGTGTTCGGCGCGGGGCTGGGGTATGCCGCCGACCTGTCGCCGCTCGTGGTGTGCGCGCTGGCCGCGGCCTTGATCGTGAACCTCTCGCCCCGACGGCACCTGGCCCGCCGCGTGCTGGCCGATGGGGCGGACCCCGTCACCGTCATATTCTTGATCGTGACGGGCGCCCTGCTCACCCTCCAGACGCCGTGGATTCTCGTCGCCGCCCTCCTCGTGGCGCTGGTGCGCGTGGCCGCCCAGTGGGGGGCGGTGCGGTTCGGGCACGCAGCCCTGGGCCTGCACGGTATCCCGCCCCACGCCGGGCTCGCCACGGTGGCGCAGGGCGCGACCGCGCTCGCCTTGGGCGTCAACTTCTTCATGATGTACGGCGGCCACGCCGCCGGTGTCGGGGGAGGAGCCGCGGTGCTCGCCACCGTGGTGGGAGGCGTAGCCGTGGCGCAACTGGCGGCGCCGGCGCTCCTCACGCTTGCGCTCCGGGCCGGGCCAGCGCCGTTGACGCCTGCGCCCGAGACGGCCGAGCTTAGTCCACGATGATCCCGACCTGGGTGGCGGTGGTGGCGGCAATTTCGCTCGCGATTCTGGCGCTCTCCGCGATCGCCATTGCCGTCTCGTCCGTGGCGGCAGCCCTCGGCGTGCGTGCCTTCCTGCGCGTGCTGCGCGACCTCGCGGGCCCGGCCGTGGGGGACGTGCGTCAGCTGGTGGGGTCGATTCGCACGGAGGCGGACAGCCTGGTCGGCACGTCGCGCGAGCTGCGGGAGCGCATCGTGAAGGCCGCGGACGCGGCGCAGACGCGCCTCGCCGATCTCGATGCGCTGTTCGAGGTGGTGCAGGAGGAAGTGGAGAGCACCGTCCTCGACGCGGCGGCCAGCGTTCGCATGGTGCGCCGCGGTCTCTCGCTGGTCGACTGGGGCCGCCGGGCGCTGAAGCGCGGGAGGAAGCACTGAGGGGGAGGAGGGGGGGCCGGCGCCTCCTCATCGCGGCGGCCGTCGCCCTCGCCGGCGTGGCGCTGTTTCCCGACGTGGCGCACGCCTGGACACCGGGCACGCACGTCTACCTGGGCGAATCGGTGCTCGCGAATCTGCACCAGCTGCCGGGCCTGGTGGCCGACCTGCTGCGCGCCTTCCCGTACGACTTTCTGTACGGCAACATCGCCGCCGACACGTCGATCGCCAAGAAGTACGCCCCGGTGGGGCGGCATTGCCACGCGTGGCACGTGGGACAGGAGATCTTCGACCTGGCGCCCACGGACCCGCTCAAGGCATTCGGCCTTGGCTACCTGTCGCACCTCGCGGCCGATTCGGTGGCGCACAATTTCTTCGTGCCCCGTCAGCTGCTGCTCACCTCCGGCACGACGGCGCTGGGCCACAGCTATTGGGAGAGCCGGTTCGAAACGCACCTCGGTGACGCGTATGCCAAGGAGGCGAAGGAGGTCATTCTGCGCGACCACGCGCCCAGCGATGCGCACCTCGACTCCATCATCTCGCCCACGCTGTTCAGCATGGGCACCAACCGCCGGCTGTTCCGCGGCATGGTGCATCTCACCGAGAGCGAGAGCTGGCGTTGGGCGTTCCAGCTGCTGCTCGAGAACACTCGCTGGGACCTGCCCGACCACGACGTCGAGCGGCACATGGCCGTGGCGTTCGAGTACGTGATGGAGATGCTGGGGGAGCGCGACGCGGCGGCGCGGCGGCTCGATCCGGCCGGCGACCAGGCGCTGCGGCTCGCCAAGCAGATGCGGCGCCAGGCGCTGCTGGAGGGTGGCCGGGAAGACCCCGACCGGATGCTCGAGACGGCGGAGCACCACTTCGGTCTGCCGACGCCCGCGCTCGCCTACTGGAAGCAGTCGCAGTCGCAGCGCCCCTGGCGGGACCGAGGCGCCTGACGCCGGTTCAGCGCACGTCCAGGGCGAGGACGCTGTTGTCGCGGGCGACCCCAACCAGGGTATTCCCGTCCGGGAGGGCCATCAGCCGTCCCACCACGGTCGGCACGAGCATCCGCCCCACAACGACGCCGTCGCTCACACGCACTTTGAGGACCAACGCGCGGTCCGTTCCATCCACAGTCTGGCTGAAGTACGCCACCGTCCCGTCCGGGGAAATCGCGGACACCACCGCCGTGTTCGGGAATCCGGGACTCGAGGGGAAATCGAAGGTGCGCAGTACCGCCAGGTTGTCGTCGAGCAGCGTCCCGCCGAGCAGGTAGCGCGTGCCGGCGCTGTCCACGGAAGCATCGCCGGTCGCGAGGCCGCCCGAGGGAAGCGTGACGGGCGCAGAGAAGGCGTCCCCGGCAACGCGGTAGATCTGTCCCAGGTTGCTCCAGATCATTGCCATCCGCGTTCGGTCGGCGTTGGGCAGGAACAGCACGAACGTGGGGATGTTGCCGGACTCGCCCGCATCGCTGCGCCGCGTTTCGGTCCTCGTGGCCAGGTCGAACTCGTCGAGCTCGCCGAACCCCGTCATCGACAGGATGGGAATGAACGCCTTGTCGCCGCTCACGACACCGGTTTCGGCCGGCCAGGTATTGACCGGGTCACGGGCGACGTGCGCCGTGTCGACCGTGCGCGCCGTCTGGGTGAGGTCCACGGTGGCCAGCACCACGAACACACTGTCGGTGACCA
>Ga0209055_1002697_pt1 | contig 11079 bp, 9 predicted proteins | sample GraSoiAngelo_110_FD_185875 | JGI IMG/M metagenome (GOLD analysis project Ga0209055, IMG submission 185875) | Grasslands soil microbial communities from the Angelo Coastal Reserve, California, USA - 14_0903_12_30cm (SPAdes) (version 2) | ecosystem: Environmental > Terrestrial > Soil > Grasslands ... | reverse complement strand
CTTCAGGAAGGCGTCCAGATCCTGCAAGAGCGCAGGGTAGTCGTGCTTCCGAATGTGAACGTTGGCCAGGAGCAAATGGAGCAGGGCGGACTCGGGATTGCGCTCGCAGGCTTCCTGAGCAATTTTCTCAGCGGCGTCCACCCGGTCCATTCGCAACAAATACACCACGACGAACCCGGTGATTTCAGCCGCTTGGGCCGCCCCTTGATAATATTCCGTGTACATCATCCTCCCCCTCCTCTATAGGTCGAATTGAATGTCTGTTGTCGCCAAGCGCCAGTCATTGGAAATGGCTTGGTTCGTCAGCGCGGGAGGAAGCTCCGCCTGAAGTCCTGGTTACGGGCCAGCGAGCCACGGACCTCTAGATCGCTGCATGGCAGTTGGAGCTGCGCCGGAGAAAAGGGGTGCCTTCTTTCTCGGGTTGCGGGGATCAAGACAGATTCCAAACGCTAGGACTGTGATCTGCATGGCGCTTGCGTTTCCTGCGGGGCGTCGCAAGAAAATCTCATAATACGAGCAGAGGCGCAATCCGGTGGATCTGGCATTTTCCGGCCGTACTACTACTGAAAACAGAGAGGAAATTAAGAGACGTTAATCTAGGACTAACACCATAGTGAATACAGTCCAAGAATGCGGGCTAAAGCTCTCCTTCAGCCAGGTTACCTCAGTGCGGCGGGCCCCTAGGCTCGCTATTTAGACAACAAGGAAACAATCTATAGCACGGCCCTGGATGGCTCTAGGAGGTACGCGCAGGGGAGCGTTCTGTCCAACGGTTCGCGCGGGAGCTGGGGCTATGGTCTGCATGGTTCTCGTTACTGAGACTCCTCCCCTTCGAGATGGTGAGTGAGTGAGTGAGGTTGGGGGAGGAGTCAGGAGATTTCGGACGAGTTAAAGACTAAGCCTTCGGCGGCGGGAAAATCTGCTGGTCAGAAGGCTAAGTTTGAGCCAAGTTGTTACACTGTGCTTCCCAGTCGGCAAGATCATCTCTCACCAGCTTGTGTCCTTTCCGGCAGCCGCGAGGGGCTTCAAGAAATGTCATCTCCGCATTTGCTTCGTTATTTTTCCAGAGGCGAATTTGCTTCAGGGAACTGCACGGGCGATCCCGGCGCGGGCCCTTCCACTAATATCAAACGGCCCGGCGCGGCAAACGCGTCTTCATTTTCTGCATTCGACTCTTCTGGCGCGGTCTTGTGAGTGTTTCTGGCCCCATTCACGGCCGGCCGAGCGAACGCTAGCGCCTGCGGCATGGGCGTTGATGCTTGGGCTACGCTGTCGTCGGGCGTGCACGCCAAGAACAGGGCCAACACCCAGCCGAGAAACGTCCAGCCGAGCGAGAGATTGAGCAACAGAATCGCCCCGGCGTTCTTTCTTCTGTTGATACAGGCTACTAATGCGGGCAAAACGTACAGCAGGGCGAGCACGGCGACTACAGCCACGCCAGCCGCCCCTTGGTAATTTGCAGTGTACATTGTCCGTCACCCTCTGGGGATCGAATTTGAATGTCTGTCGTCGGCAATCAAGTCATTGGTAATGGCTTCGTTCGTCAGCGCGGGCGGCGGAAGCACCGGCTGGGGTCGTCGGGGCTGCACAACGGCGAGCTCCGGGCCCTATGTCGCTGCCACGGCCGTTGGAACCGTACCGAAGGAAGGGGGCGGGGCTGCTTCTTTCTCAGGTTGCTCGGGGGCCAATACAGATTCCCACCGCGGGAAGTACTGATCTTCATAATAACCTCGCAGGTTGTCCAGTGCGAACCGTAGCGACAAGCTCCCATAAGGCGACCAGGAACGCAATCCAGTGGATCTGGCATTTTACAGACGTAGTATTACTGAACAACGAGAAACATGTTAGGTGACACTAATCTATCTAAGACACCACTGTGAATACACACTAAGAATGTAGGTTTATAAAAAAGGCTTGACAGTTAATGGCAGTTAATGGTTACAATTCATCTGTCTTAAGCAAGTCCCCCCTATAGAACACCCCGCTTCTATTTGAATCTCTTCTCTAATGAGGTGAAAGATGCGCTTTAAGACTCCAGCCAGCGTCTACACACGTAGACGTAACAGCAAATCTGTAAGCTCCGCCGCAATCTTGGCTCTCGCGGTCCTGGCCGCGGCAGCGTTGGTTGTGGGCGCGCAGCACCCTTCGGTTACGCTAGCTGATGGCGGTGGTGGCAATGGCCTGGCCTCGCTCAAGACCGTTGCCGTTCCGCGCCCCGCCAACCTCGCCCGGTTCATCAAGGACGAGCAAGCGGCCATCGCTCTTGGTAAAGCCCTGTTCTGGGACCAGCAGGTCGGCAGTGACGGCCAGTCCTGCGCCAGTTGCCACTTCCATGCTGGAGCCGACAGCCGGTCGAAGAACCAGATCGACCCGGGATTGCGGGCTGTCCCACCTGATCCTACCCTCCAGTTGGGCGGTCCCAACTTCCAGTTAAAAGCCAGTGATTTCCCACTCCACAGACTGGCGAATCCGAATGATCAAAACTCCGCAGTTCTGTTCGACACCAACGACATCGTGTCCTCCCAAGGTGTCCGGAACTTCAACTTCACGAATGTGATCGTCGGAAATGCGGCCGACGCCGGGATCTCTGTAACCGACCCGATCTTCAGCGTCAACGGCGTGAACGTCCGGCGGGTGGAGCCACGGAACACCCCGACGATGATCAACGCCGTGTTCAACTTCCGCAACTTCTGGGACGGCCGCGCCCGGAATGAATTCAACGGTGTGAATCCCATCGGGAAACTCGACCCCGGAGCCAAAGTCCTTCGGGTCGCGGCTCCCGGCCAGGCACCGCAGCTCGTGAGCCTGATCGACGGCTCGCACCCCGAATTGGCGTTGAACAACTCCTCTCTGGCGTCGCAGGCCGTTGGTCCGCCGCTCAGCGACTTCGAGATGTCCTTTGCGGGCCGCACCTTCGTGCTCCTAGCCCGGAAGATGGTGGCCGCTCGAGCGCTAGCGTTGCAGCACGTCGCCCCCGACGATAGCGCGCTGGCCTCCCTCAGCGCGGCACCCGGCACGGGCCTCAAGTCGAAGTACGATGCGATGATCCGCGCTGCCATACAATCGGAGTGGTGGGACTCGAGCAGTGTCATCCAGATCAACCCGGATGGCAGCCTCACAGTCCTGCCAGCCGGGGCATCTGCAGCGCAGGACCGGTTCTCGATGATGGAGGTCAACTTCTCCCTCATTTGGGGGCTTTCCGTCCAGGAATACATGGCCTCGCTGGTCTCCGACAATTCCCGCGTGGATCAGTTCCTGGAGGGGAATAGAAGTGCTCTAACTGCCCAGGAGCAACGTGGCATGGGCATTTTCACCGGCAAGGGACAGTGCTCCAAGTGCCACGGTGGCGCCGAAACAACCGCAGCCTCGGTGTCGAATGTGCAAGCCAAGGGCCTCGTCAGCGACGATTCTGATACCGGATTCTTCAACACCGGTGTTCGCCGCATCAACGACGACCTGGGCATCGGTGCCTCGATCGGGCCGCTCAACCTGCCCCTCTCGGCAGGCAACCCGGCTCGCGCGCAAGGCGCCTTCAAGGCACCCGGTCTCCGGAACGTAGAACTCACCGGGCCGTTCATGCACAACGGCGGCATGGCCACGCTGGAACAGGTGGTGGACTTCTACAGCCGCGGTGGGGACTTCGCCAAGGAGAACGCAGCCGTCCTGAGTGACCGGATCAAGAACCTCGGCCTGAGTCGAGAGGACAAAGCGGCGTTGGTGGCGTTCCTGAAGGCGCTCACCGACGAGCGTGTTCGGCTGGACCAGGCTCCATTCGATCACCCCGAGTTGTTTGTCCCCAACGGGTCGATTGGCAACGCCAACACTGTACTCGCCGACGGCACCGGAAACTCCGTGCAGGACACATTACGGATTCCGGCTGTTGGCAAGAACGGTGTGCGTGTAGCAACCCCGAACTTCCTGGAATAAGGAGGGGGTAGTCAGTCTGCAGCCGCTAGCGCGGGCGTGGTCACTGGGTTCCCACGCACGACGCCGGCGGCTGCACCTGTTTCTGCGCAACACCGCAGGAGCCGCACACCATAGTGAATACAGGCCGAGAATGCGGGTTAGACCCGCCCTCGCGTCCGCCTCCGGAGCCAGGTTATCTGTTCGTCCCCTGGTGCACGAACCGCCGCCCCCCAAAAAACTCCTTGACAGTTAACATAGGTTAATGATATACATTCATGTCGATTAACCTAGACTCCGATGTCGAGCGCTAGAGCAATGACGGAAGCGGTGGGATGCAGCGTTCGAGCACGAACGGTGTGCGTGTAGCAACCCCGAACTTCCTGGAATAAGGAGTAGGTAGTCAGTCTGCAGCCGCTGGCGCGGGGCGTGGTCACTGGGTTCCCACGCACGACGCCGGCGGCTGCACCTGTTTCTGCGCAACTCGCACGAGCGGAACCTACCCCGGAGCCGAGCAGCAATTCACGCGCACTTGACTTGGTCCACCACTCCAGCCAAGCTACGTCACCTGCAAACGGCACCGCGCCAACTCCATGGGCACACCCTGAGCCAGGATCTGTGCCCGTTCTCGCTCATCCTCAGCACGGACCACGGCTGGCAACTCCATCTGTCCGGGCACGACGGCGCGATCCAACAACTGCAGAACACGCTGGCCATGGATCCGAATTTTTCGCGTGCGCGCATTTTCCTGGGGCCAGTCTAAGAACACAACGGCCAATTCCGAGAAGCCATCGGTGCATGCGCTGCGTGAGGGAGAGATGGCCCTGTGCGCGCCAGAAAAGCCGCTTGTGCAAAATGTGGAAATCCGCAAGGCCAGCGCGTCACCGCACATAATTTTTCGTTTGCGCTGGCGTTCGCGATGTGTGCTCGGCCCGCGCTTACGCCTTCGCGCGTAGCCGCACACCACAGTGAATACAGGCCACGAATGCGGGTTAGATCGCCCTCGCGTCCGCGTCCGGAGCCAGGTTATCTGTTCGTCCTCTGGGCACGAAACTTCGTCACCAAAAAACCCTTGACAGTTAACATGGGTTAATGATATAAATTCATGTAGATTAAAACCACGATGTCAAGCGTTACAGCAATGACGGAACCGGTGGGATGCAGCGTTCAAGGCTGCGAGCAGCCAGCCGCTGCGTCACTGCAGATCCGCTCTCTCTGCCGCGAGCACTTCCTTTTCACTTGCCAGGAGCAACTCGAGCAATGCAGGCGCTGGCAGGAAGACAGGCTTTCCGCCAACCACAGGACCGCGGAATCGGTGCGCCAGTTCCTGGCTGAGTGTTCTCTGCAAGTGGCAGACCTTGCGCTCAACGGCAAGGAATTGAAAAGCCTGGAGCGAGACCAACTGCTCGATATTCTGCTGCGAGCCACCGATCTCTTCCGTCATCTGCGGCAGAGGCCGCGATTTGCAGCTTCCATCCCAGTGCAGCTGCGCTGGGAAAAGCCGGGCTGCGCCTGGGAGGAGCAGACACGAACGAAACATTTAAGCTCCGGTGGCGCGTTGCTCGAGTGCCGCCATCCGCTCAGGCCCGGCGAAATACTCCTTGTGGTGCGGACGGACACTGGCCGCCAGGCAAAGGCGCGGGTGGTATGGCGGCGGCGCGAACTTGGCAGACGCCAAGAAATCGGCATCGAGTTTCTGGACTGCGAAAACTTCTGGGACTTGTTTTGGGATTTGGATGAGAGCGGCGAGGTGCATTAGCGCCAGCAGGCAAGGCGGCCTGGGGACCGGAGTGCTGGGATCCTCGGCCACCCGGCCCCTGGTGCCGGCCCGGCGGAACCAATTCGATGTGGGTCTCCAGCAAGGGTTGGGAAACCGCTTTGGGTGGACGCCGAGTACTTTTGGAAATTTACGCGGAGCACTTATGATTTCAACCTTCTTCTTTAGACTCCTTTTCGCGGGCTCACTTCTACTTGCCGTTGCAACTCTGGCATTGGCCCAGGGAGAGACCACCAGCGCCATCGTCGGCCAAGTGACGGATGCAACCACTGCGGCCATTCCCGGGGCCACGGTGAAAATTACGAATCGGGAGACCGGCCTACAGCGAAGTGCCAAGACCGACGATGAGGGCCGGTTCAATTTTCCGCAGCTAAAGCCGGGTACTTATTCGGTCAAAGTGGAAGCGGAAGGCTTCGCACTGCAGCAGAACGACAATGTCTTTTCGGGCCTGGGCCAGAAGCAGACGGTCAATTTCACTCTTAGAGTCGCTGAATCAAAGCAGACGCTTGAAGTAAGTGCTGCACCTCCACTCCTCAATCCTGGAAACGCAAACACATCCACAAATCTGAATGCGCAGGCGCTGGAGAACCTTCCGAATCCAGGCGGCGACTTAACTTACCCGTTGCAGTTTGCCCCAGGCGCCCTCATCAATACGGCGGGCAGCGGCAATGATTTCGTTGGCGGCACGAACGGGTATGGCAACGTGCAATTTAACGGGCTCCCGGCGCTCTCCAACGGCTACATCGTAGACGGACTCGAAACGAACGACCCGCTTACGAACCTTAATAGCGGCCTCTCGACGAATCTCGTGCTTGGGCTGAATTCGATTTCAGAGGTCACCGTCAACACTCTTTCCTACTCTGTAGACCAAGGGCGATACGGAGCATCCCAGGTGAACTACGTCACCAAGTCCGGGACGAGCCAGTTTCACGGGAATCTCTACGAGATCTGGAACGGTTCGATACTGAATGCGGCGAATTATTTCACGAATGCGACGCCGGGAAATCATAAGCCACGTTCAACCGTGAATCATTTTGGAGGTAGTTTGGGTGGCCCGATTGTACGCGACAAGCTTTTTTTCTTCTTCGATAGCGAATGGGTTCGCATTGCACTGCCCATCGTCACGGCCACAACCGTTCCGACTCCGGCATTTCAAAACTACGTTTTGCAGCAACTTCCCTTGGGTGGGACTGATTCCGTGAATGGATCGACGTATCAGCCGGCACCGCAATTGGTGTCCTTCTATCAGAAGATGTTTTCACTGTATGGAAATACCAGCGGAACGCCGCTCGCGGTTCTCGGGTGTCCGTTCAATTCGGACGGCAGTCCAGCAGCGGGCAGCCCGCCGAGCGGAAATGGTTGCGCCAACCGGCAGAGTGTTTCGCACTCCAGTGGTGACCACGAGCAAGTGCAGACAGTTCGCATCGACTACAACATTGATGTCAAAAACATGGCTTGGTTTCGCTTCCAGACGGACAACGGGCTACAGGCTGCCTACACCGATCCCATCAACCCTTTGTTCAACGCAATCTCTTCTCAGCCCCTCTATTCATTCGCGGCGGGCTACACGCATGTCTTCTCCCAAAACCTCGTGAACTATTTCAATCCGGGGTTTTCCTGGTATGAGAGCCTGTTCGGTCCCGCCGATTTCCAGAAAACGCTAGCCGCATTTCCGATTGTGTTGCAAGGCAGCGGTGCAAATGCGCCCTTCACCACACTCGGGGGACTCGACAACACTTGGGTCCAAGGAAGACGCGCCTCTCGGTTCTTCATCAATGACAATCTCGCGTGGAGCCGTGGGGCTCACGAGCTCAGGTTTGGAACGAACACCAGAGTCTTTCGACTGAATGACTACAATTTCAGCGAAGGGACGGTTCCCACGGTCACCTACAGCACCTTGCCGCAATTCATCTATGGAGTGGCGACCACCGCGACGAAGACTTTTCCCCTTTCGGCCAACGAGCCTTTCAACTTCCTCAATTTGGACTTGTACGCGCAAGACACGTGGAAAGTGACTCCGAAACTGACCTGGACCTTCGGTATCCGCCATACGTTGAATTCCAATCCATTGAATCCTCACGAGCACATCGCCCGTCTTCGTGGCTCTTTCGATTCCATCTCGCATGATGTGAATCAGCCGCTGAACGCCGCCATCCAAACTCATCTTGGGAAGCTGTTCGCTTCCACACCACTTGCAATCTTGCAACCGAGAACAGCGATCGCGTGGCAGTTTGCACCCAATTCCATACTCCGCACTGGTTTCGGCCTCTTCAGTGACATCCTCCCTGGCAGTGTTGCTGACATCATTGACGCCAATCCGCCGTATGTCAGGACCTTCCAAGGAGGCCTGCGGGGCACGGTCGGCGGAACGGCCATTGCGCCGGGAGTGCCCAACAGCGCGGTAGATGCAACTGTCGCCGCAGACCAAGCGTTTAGTGTCGGTTTTCCCCAAGGCGAACTCTCATGTGCGTCTCCACAAGCAAGCTCTACAACATGCCTTCCGCCAGTAGAGATCACGGCGGTGCCGGACGGTAAACTCCATGCGCCGTACTTCATGCAGTGGAGCCTGGGGATCGAACATCAGTTCGGAAGTACGGCCAGTGTGCAAGCGCAATATGTCGGGACGCGTGCGGTGAACCAACCATATTTGACGCAAGTGAACGGTTATCAGACGGTTTGCCAAGGCTGTTTTGCTCCATTTCCGTACCTCCAGCCGAAAGATCCAAGGTTTGGTGCCGTGACACAGTTTTCCACCGGCGCGAACAGTCACTACAACGGCCTTCAACTCACCGCCATGAAACGACTCGGACATGGCCTGCAGGGACAGGTCAACTACACTTTCAGCCGGTGCATGGACGAAGTTTCAAACGGCGGATTCCTGCAGTTTTCCGCAGGCGCGATCCTCTCCCCTCTTCCGGGAGAGCTGGCTCGCAATTATGGCCCTTGCGACTACGACATCCGACACAATCTCAATGCTCAATATGTTTATCAGTTGCCGATCAGAGTCCGGAGTCACCGGCTCGGATACGCGTTGAACGGCTGGCAAGTGTCCGGAAGCGCCTTCTGGCACAGTGGCGTTCCGTTTTCCGTGCTCAGCACGTCCTATTCGGCGGAAGGAAGCGGCATCCTGCAGGGTGGTGGGCCGCAGTTCGCAGGAATCGTTGCTGGCGTACCGCTTTATGACCACCATGCGATTCCCGGTGTGACGCAACCAGGCACAATTCAGTGGCTCAATGCGCGCGCCTTTGTGTCCACCGTTGACCCTGGCACAGGCGATTGCAATGGCGGCGAAAGCCTGAAGAATTGCCAGTTCGGAAACCTAGGCCGCAACGCTTTGCGCGGTCCCAATTTCCTCTGGAGCGATTTCCAGCTTACGAAATGGTTTCCTTTGGGCGAGCGCTTAAAACTTCGGCTCGAAGGTCAGTTCTTCAATGTGTTCAACCATCCGAATTTTGGGCTGCCAAACATGGTGCTGGCCGGCATTCCAGGAAAGCCTTCTACCCAGACTGGGTTCGGAGCGCTTACTTACACCGTCTCTCCGCCCACCGGCCTGCTCGGCGTCGGTTTGGGCGGCGACAGCTCTCCACGCATGATCGCGTTTCAAGCGCGGTTGGAGTTCTGAATCTTTGCGGGCCTCAGCGTTTGCTCACGAACACGAGCAAATGCCTTGGGAGCACGATATCGTGACCCCGCGAAGTTATCAGGCTGAGATGGGCTTCTCCTTCTGAAATACAACGCGTTTTCTGCCCTGGCGACCCTCCAGGGTTCCGCTCTGGGGCTGTGTTTTGTCCCGATCCCGCGGCATTTTCTATCAGCGTTTGCTGGAGGACCCGCATCCGAAAATCGCCAGGTCGCCGTGTATTTGTTCGACAGGTCTTTTCTGCTGGCGCAACCTCACAATTTTCTTAAAGTACCTGCGCGCCACAATCTGTTACCATCCGAGGTTAGTCGAACGGAGCGGCGCACAGTGGGACGCCTCGGACTCCCAGAACTTGTTCTACTCTTTGTTGCAGCGTTTTTTTATTTCCTGACGAATTGCTTCGCGCATAAGAAGCGCAACCGTGCTCCCATCTTCGCCATCAACTTGCTGCTCGGATGAACCGTGGCTGGGTGAATTGCGGCGCTATTTTGGGGCCTAACCAAAGACCTACCTTCCTCGGCCAGCACAGCATGAGAGTTGACTGGCTGTTTTTCACAGTTGTTCAGCGCACATGTATATTTTTATCTCTGCTTACTCTCGTGGCGCATGCTCAGAAGCCTGATGATACAGGTGTTGAGGCCAACCCCGGGCGTCCCACCGTCTCCACTCCGGCAACCCTCGTCCCTGTCGGTTATCTCCAGTTTGAAACGGGCGTGCTCGGTGCCACTCACTCGCCTGAGTTCTCATCACGCTTTGGCCTGAACGGAGTCATAAAACTCTCCGTGGCACGGCGCTTAGAGCTGCTGGCCGCCGCTGAGCCCGCAGTTCACTACCGTGCCGGCGGGAGGAAGGCAAATGGCACAGGGGAGGTCTTTCTCGGCATGCAGGCGGTGCTTCGCCGCGGTGAAGGTGCAAGGCCCACCGTGGCGGCGAGTTACTTCAGGCGCGTGTACGATGGCGGCGTGCCAGAACTCGATCTGGGCGCTCCTCGCAATTCGTTCTTGCTCCTCGCCAGCGCCGACGCAAGAGGATTTCATTACGACGTGAACGCGATTTTCAATGAGCTGGTTGAAAGCGGCGTGCGGAGGGCTCAGTTTGGCCAGACACTTTCCATCTCACATCCGGTGTCGCGCAGGCTCACTATCTCTGGTGAGCTGTGGCATTTCACGCAGCCGTTCCTCCACAGTCAAGCGGTTGGGAACCTTTGGGCCTTGACCTACAAAGCACGGAACAACTTGGTTTTCGACGCGGGGTTCAACCGAGGATTGACTGGCACCTCAACCCAATGGGAGGTTTTTGTCGGGTTCACTTACTTGGTACCACGAAAGCTCTGGCGCTAGTTGCAAAAGACACGAGGCTTGTACCGCGCCAGGGACGGACAGCGAAGGCTTGCCGCGCGTCATTGTAGTGCTCGCTGTGCTGGCGCGGATGCGCCGGCAGAAGGCGAGGTCGCGGCGGCCGGCGTCGGCGCAGCGGGGGCTACCGACAGCACAGGAACGTTCTCCTTGCGCATCATCTCGTTCAGCGCTGCGAGATCTTTGCTCACGATTTCGCGCCATTGGGCCAACTGCCCCTCGACCTTGCCACTCAGCTCCTGAAAAACCTCGTATGACTGCTGGGTCGGCGCGGCGTCAGCACTTTCCACGGTGCCGTGCAGCGCCATGAGTTTTTCCGAAAGCCGGATGGGATAGTTCAGCGGGTCTTCGCTACTCTTCGACTTCGCCTGGATCAAAGCCTCTTCGACCGAAGTCATCTTCTT
>Ga0209055_1002696_pt1 | contig 11079 bp, 10 predicted proteins | sample GraSoiAngelo_110_FD_185875 | JGI IMG/M metagenome (GOLD analysis project Ga0209055, IMG submission 185875) | Grasslands soil microbial communities from the Angelo Coastal Reserve, California, USA - 14_0903_12_30cm (SPAdes) (version 2) | ecosystem: Environmental > Terrestrial > Soil > Grasslands ... | reverse complement strand
CAGGGTCTCGAACAGCTGTGACGCCTCGAAGGCGTCCTCCATCGTCACCTGGAGCAGGGTGCGACGCGCCGGATCCATGGTGGTGTTGCGCAGCTGGTCGGGGTTCATCTCCCCCAGCCCCTTGTAGCGCTGCACCATGACGGTGCCGTGGGGCGTCTCGCCGTTCGCGAACCGCTTCACGTAGCCGTCGCGCTCCTTTTCATCGTAGGCGTAAAACTCCTCCTTGCCTTTCGCGACACGGTACAGCGGCGGCTGCGCGATGTACACGTACCCCGCGTCGATCAGGAACTTCATTTCCTTGTAGAAGAAGGTGAGCAGCAGGGTGCGAATGTGGGCGCCATCCACGTCCGCATCGGTCATGATGATGATCTTGTGATAGCGTGCGTCGTCGACCTTGAAGTCCTCGCCCACCCCGGTGCCGATCGCCGTGATGATGGTCCGAATCTCCTCGTTGGAGAGGATCTTGTCGATGCGCGCTTTCTGCACGTTGAGGATCTTGCCGCGCAGCGGCAGGATCGCCTGGAAGCTGCGGTCCCGTCCCTGTTTGGCGGACCCGCCGGCCGAGTCGCCCTCGACGAGATACAACTCGGTGAGCCTGGGGTCGCTCACGCTGCAGTCGGCGAGCTTGCCCGGGAGCAGGCCGCCCTCGAGTCCGCTCTTCTTGCGGACGAGCTCGCGCGCCTTGCGCGCCGCCTCGCGCGCCCGCGCCGCGCTCACGGCCTTGGCGATGATGGTGCGCGCCACGCTCGGGCTCTTGTCGAAAAAATCGCCCAGCGCGTCGTTGACGACGGTCTTCACGATCCCCTCGACCTCGGAATTGCCGAGCTTGGTCTTGGTCTGCCCTTCGAACTGCGGGTCCTTCACTTTGACGTGCAGCACCGCCGTCAGGCCCTCGCGAATGTCGTCCCCCGTAAGGGTGAACTCTTCCTTCTTGAGGATGCCATCCTTCTTCGCCCACTCGTTGATCGTGCGCGTCAGCGCGGCCCGGAACCCCGTGAGGTGGGTCCCGCCTTCGTGCGTGTTGATGTTGTTCACGAAGGAAAGCGTGTTGTCGTTGTAGCCGTCGTCGTATTGGATCGCGCCTTCGACGACGACACCTTCTCGCGTGGTCTCGAACACGATCGGCTTGGGGTGCAGCGTCTTGCGGTTGCCGAGCAGGTGCTTCACGAACTCGGCGAGGCCGCCCTTGTAGAAGAACGTCTCCTCTTTCTGCTGCCCCTTGCGCTCGTCCTTGAGCGTGATCGTGAGGGCCTTGTTCAGGAACGCGAGCTCGCGCAGCCGCGTAGCGATCGTGGCGTAGTCGAAGCGCGTCTCGGTGAAGATCTTCGTGTCGGGCTTGAACCAGACGGTCGTGCCTGTGCCCTTTGCCTTGCCGATGACCTCCAGTTTCTTCGTGGTTTCGCCCCGCTCGAACGCCATGTGGTGCCGCTTGCCATCGCGGTCCACCCACACCTCGAGCTTTTCCGACAGCGCGTTCACCACCGAGACGCCGACGCCGTGCAGGCCGCCCGACACCTTGTACGTGCTCTTGTCGAACTTCCCGCCGGCGTGCAACACCGTGAGCGCCACCTCGACCCCGGGCTTTTTCTCGGTCTTGTGAGTATCGACGGGGATGCCGCGGCCATTGTCCACCACGGTGATCGCATTGTCGGCATGGATGGTGACGTCGATCTGCGTGCTGTAGCCGGCGAGCGCCTCGTCGACCGAGTTGTCGACCACCTCGTACACGAGGTGGTGCAGCCCCCGGCCCGACACCGACCCGATGTACATCGCCGGCCGGCGTCGCACGGCCTCCAGGCCCTTCAGGACCTGAATCGAGTCGGCCTGGTAGTCGCCGTTACCCTTATCCTTCGAGGCTCGGGGTTTCGCCTTCGCCATAACGCTCTATCGTGAGAGAAGCCAGCGGATCGTCTTGATCCGTCCGGCGCCGCGGCCCGTGTTGATCGCCGCCATGATCTGGGGACCTTGGAGCTGCAGCTCCGTCATCCAACCGCTCGTCGCCACACGCACGAACAGCGTGCCGTCGGGGGTCACGCTCTCGGGGGCGGTCACCGCCGCGATCTGCGCCCCCACCAACCGGGGCCAATCGGGAATCACCTGCGCCTGCACGACCCGCCGGATCAGCCCGGACTTGGCCAGATAGCTGTGCAGCGCCTCGCCGACCGCGGTCGGCCGGCCCCGTCTCCGCTCCGCCATTGTACCCCCCTACGAACAGCGCCACGGGGCTTCCCGTGGCGCAGCGCGGGCGTGCCGCGAGAGCCCCAGATAAGCAGCTAAAAATACTCAGAAGTTATTGTCGTGGCAAGACTTACTCATTTTCCCCGGAACCGCGGAGGGCGCTTCTCCAGGAACGCCGTCAACCCCTCTCTCATGTCCTCCGTAGCCGCCAGCAGCCCGAAATGATTGGCCTCGAGCAGCAGGCCCTCCTCGAGCGTCATCTCCAGCCCCTGGTCCACCGCTTCCAGGGCGAGGCGCACCGCCAGGGGGCCCATGCCGAGTATACCGCGCAGCGTTTTCTCTGCCGCGGCCAGCAGCTCAGCGCCCGGTACCACTTGGTTCACGAGGCCGATACGGTGCGCCTCGCGGGCGTCGATCATCTCCCCCGTCAGAATGAGGTGTAGGGCGTTTCCTTTGCCCACGAGGCGGGGCAGCCGCTGCGTGCCGCCATAGCCGGGAGCGATGCCGAGCTTCACCTCCGGTTGACCGAATTTCGCGGTGTCACTCGCGATCCGCAGATGACACGCCATGGCGAGCTCGCACCCGCCGCCCAGGGCGTAGCCGTTGACGGCGGCGATGACCGGCTTGCCGCAGGTCTCGAAGCGGCGCAGCATCGCCTGGCCACGCTGCGCCCGCGCCTTCCCGTCGAACGGGCCCTGCTTCGAGAGATCCGCGATGTCGGCGCCCGCGACGAAGGCCTTGGTGCCCGAGCCCGTGAGGATGGCGCCTCCGATCGCTTGCTCCGTGGCCACGCGCCCGGCCGCGTCGGCCAGCTCGTCCACCACCTGATCGTTCAGGGCGTTGAGCTTGTCGGGCCGATTGATGGTGATCAGCGCGATGGCGTCTCTGATCTCGAAGAGGAGCGTTTCGTATCGCATGGGGGAAAGGTAACGCGGAAGTCGGAACGCGGAACGCGGAACAGGGGGGCCGACCTCCGCTCTGGTGTTCCGCGTTCCGCGTTCCACGTTCCGCGTTATGTTCCGGGCCATGAGCGTGCAGGCAATTGCCTGGAGCCCGTCCGGAGCCGTGCGCATCGTCGACCAGCGTGCCCTGCCCGAGGCGCGGATCGAGCGCGATCTGGAGAGTGGCGAAGCGGTGGCGGACGCGATCCGCACGCTGCAGGTGCGCGGCGCGCCGCTCATCGGCATCGCTGCCGCGATGGGTTTGGTCGCGGGCACGCGCGAGCTGCGCGCGGCGCCGCGCGCGCCGTTCCTCGCCCGCGTGCACCAGCTCGCGGTGCTGCTCGGCGCGACGCGTCCGACGGCGGTGAATCTGCGCTGGGCACTCGACCGCATGGCGCGCGCCGCGAGCGCCACGCCGGACGGGGCAGGCGGGGGCGCCATCTGGGACCGGCTCCAGACCGAGGCGACGGCCATCTGGGAGGAAGACCGCGCCATGTGCCGCCGCATCGGCGAGGCCGGCCTGCCGCTCGTCCCCGACGGGGCGAAACTGCTGACCCACTGCAACGCAGGGGCGCTCGCCACCGGCGGAATCGGGACGGCGCTCGCGCCCATCTATCTCGCGCATGATGCCGGGCGCCGCGTGGAGGTGTTCGTGGACGAAACGCGTCCCGTGCTGCAAGGCGCGAGGCTCACCGCCTGGGAGCTGGTGCACGCCGGCATCCCGTGCACGGTGATCGCCGACGGTGCGGCGGGATCCCTGATGCGCCAGGCGAAGGTGGATCTTGTGATCGTCGGGGCCGACCGCATTGCCGCGAACGGCGACTTCGCGAACAAGATCGGCACCTATTCGCTCGCCGTGCTGGCCCTGCACCACGGCGTGCCGTTCTATTGCGCGGCCCCCTCGTCCACGATCGACTTCGCGCTCGCCGACGGCGCGGGCATCCCGATCGAGCAGCGGGCGCCCGACGAAGTGAAGAGCGTGGCCGGTCGGCCCATCGCACCCGCGGAGGCCGCGGCGCTGAACCCGGCCTTCGACGTGACGCCGGCCCGCTACGTGACCGCCTTCATCACCGATCGCGGCCTCGAGCATCCGCCGTTCCGCGACGAGGGGCGCCGATGAGGGCTCCGCTCGTCGCGGTCGTCGGGGGTGGCAATTGCAGTGGCGCGGAAGCCGAGTGGGCGGCGGCCGTGGGACGGTTGGTGGCGGAGCGCGGCGCCGTGCTGGTATGCGGGGGACTTGGCGGGGTGATGGAGGCCGCCGCCCGGGGCGCGAAGCAGGCCGGGGGGCTCACGATCGGGATTCTCCCGGGGAGCGACCCCGGAGCGGCGAACCCTCACATCGACGTGGCGATCGCGACCGGGATGGGTGAGATGCGCAACGCACTGATCGTGCGGGCGGCGGGCGCGGTGATCGCCATCGGGGGCGGCTGGGGCACGTTGTCCGAAATCGCGCTGGCGCGCCGCATCGAGACGCCGGTCGTCGGGCTTCATGATGGCTTCATGCCGGCGGTGGAGATTCCGCGCGTCGCGCAGCCGGAGCAGGCGGTCCAGTGGGCGCTGGAGCAGGCGCGGCGCCGGGAGGTATAATTGGGCATGAACGCGGGGACGAAGTTCGCCGTCGGGGCGGGGCTGATCGTCGGCTCGGTGGGCTACCTGATGGCCTCGGGCGTGAAGCAGACGGGGCAGTACTTCCTCACCCCGACCGAGTTGTCGCAGAAGATCTCGGTCGATCCGTCGTTTTACAACGTGGGGATGAAGGTCGGCGCGCACGTCGTCCGTGGCTCCGTCACCAAGGACATCGCGACGCAGACGCTGAGCTTCCAGGTCACCGACGGGAGCGCGCGCTATCCCGTCGTCTTCCACGGACTCCCCCCCGACACGTTCACCGATTCGGTCGAGGTGGTGGTCGAGGGTCGCCTGCAGCAGGACGGCGTGATCCACGCGACCAACGTGCTCGCCAAGTGCGGGTCGCGCTACGAATCCGTGCCCAAGGCCTAGATGACGGTCCTCGGCAACCTGGCACTGTGGCTCGCCCTGCTGGTGGGGGTCTGGGGCGCGCTGGCCGGGTTCGTGGGCGGTCGCCAGTCCCGGCCCGACCTCGCCCACAGCGCGCGGCGGGCGGTGTTCGCGATGTGCGGCGCGCTGCTCGTCGCCGTGTTCGCGCTCGAGTGGGCGCTGTTTCAGCACGACTTCAACGTCGAGTACGTCGCGGCCTACACCAGCCGCAACCTCCCGATCTTCTATACCTGGTCGGCGCTGTACGCGGGCCAGAAAGGGAGCCTGCTCTTCTGGGCGACCGTGCTTTCGGTGTTTGGTTCGCTCGCGCTCGTGCTCACGCCACGCCGCCACCGGGAGCTGCTCCCGACGGTGGCCGGCGTCGTCGCGCTGGTGGCGAGCTTCTTCATCTCCGTGATGCTGTTCGGCCACGCCAATCCGTTCCAGCGGCTGCCCTACACGCCGCTCGACGGCAGCGGCTTGAACCCGCAGCTGCAGAATCCGGGGATGGTGTTCCATCCGCCGATGCTGTACCTCGGCTACATCTCGATCACCATCCCGTTCGCGTTCGCGATCGCCGCGCTGCTCTCGAAGCGCCTCGACGCCGACTGGCTCGTCGCGATCCGCAAGTGGACGCTCTTATCCTGGCTGTTCCTCTCCATCGGGATCTGTCTGGGCATGTGGTGGGCGTACGTGGAGCTGGGGTGGGGTGGCTACTGGGCCTGGGACCCGGTCGAAAACGCGTCGCTGCTCCCCTGGCTCACGATGACCGCGTTCCTGCATTCGGTCATGGTCCAGGAAAAGCGCGGCATGCTGAAGAAGTGGAACCTGGGGCTGATCATCGGCTCGTGGCTGCTCTCGATCTTCGGCACGTTCATCACGCGCTCGGGCGTGATCTCGAGCGTGCATTCGTTCACCCAGTCGAGCGTCGGCTACTTCTTCCTCGCGTTCCTGATCGTGGCCGGGGTCGCCAGCTTCGCGCTGTACGCGACCCGCCTCCCGTTACTCACCGCGGAGACCCAGCTCGAGTCGATGGTGAGCCGCGAGGCGAGCTTCCTGTTCAACAACTTGCTGCTCATCGGAATCGCGTTCTCGGTGTTGTGGGGGACGCTGTTCCCGATCCTCTCCGAGCTGGTCCAAGGCACCAAGGTTACTGTCGGGCCACCGTTCTTCAACCAAGTGAACATTCCGCTCGGCCTGGCGCTGCTCGCGCTCACCGGCATCGGGCCGCTCATCGCGTGGCGCCGCGCGTCGCTCCCCAATTTGCGGCGCCAGTTCGCGGTGCCCGCGACGACGGGCGGGCTCACGCTCCTGGTGCTGCTCGTCGGCGGAATGCGCGACCTGTACGCCCTGCTGGCGATCGCGCTCGGCGGATTCGTCGCCGCCACGATCGCGCAGGAATTCGCCCGCGGCACCCGCGCGCGACACCGTCAGTACGCCGAGGTCTATCCGCTCGCTTTCGCGCGCTTGCTGGGCCGCAACCGGCGGCGGTACGGCGGCTACATCGTGCACACCGGCATCGTGATCCTGTTCGTGGCGTTCGCCGGCATGGCGTTCAAGACGGAGACCGAAGCGACCCTCCGGCCCGGCGAGTCGGCGTCGCTGCGGAGTCCCTACGGCCACACCTACACCTTTACGCACCTCGGCATCTCGCAATACGACGCCTTGAATCGGCAAATCACCGCGGCCACCGTCGAGGTGCGTCGCAACGGCAAGCCGATCGGATTCCTCACGCCCGAGAAGCGGCAGCATGTCGACGGGCTCGGCCGCCCCACGTTCCAACCGTCGACCGAGCCGAGCATCATGAGCATGCTGCGGGAAGACATATACACCGTCCTTGGCGGTACGGTGAACGGCACCGAGCAGGCCGTGTTCCGCTTCACGATCAATCCACTGGTATGGTGGGTGTGGTACGGCGGGATGATCGTGGCGCTGGGCGGGCTGATCGTCATGTGGCCGGGCGGCTCGCCGGCGGCCAGACGGGCGCAGGCCGGGTACGCGGTGCGGCTGGTGGGGGAGGAGCGATGACCGTTACACGACGCCACGACGGCACGTTGCCCGTGAGCCGGCGAGGCTTTCTGACGCTTGGTGTCGTGAGCGTCCTGGGAGCGTCGTGGAACGTGGCGTCATGGCGTCGTGCCACGCTTCAAAGCCAGGATTCCCTCCCGGGCACCGGACCATCCGGGCGCTTGTGGGATCCCGCGCGGGCGGGGCGTCCCCTGCCGCCCGTCACCGCCGCGGACAATGACGCCGCGATCCAGGCGATCGAGAAACAGATTCACTGCACCTGCGGCTGCAACCTCGACGTATATACGTGCCGCACCACCGATTTCACCTGCACCGTGAGTCCCGCGATGCACCAGCATGTGCTCGCGCTGGCGCAGCAGGGGCAGAGCGGGCGCCAGATCCTCGATCAGTTCGTGCGCGAGCACGGCGTCGCCATCCTCATGGCGCCACCGAAGCGGGGGTTCAACCTCGCGGGATACTTCGTACCGTCGTTGCTGATCGTTGTAGCCGGCGTCGCCCTCACGTTGGTGCTGCGCCGCTGGGTGCGCGTGGCGGTGCGCGCGACAGAGGCGCCCCCGCCTGACGCCGCGGGTGCCACGCCGGAGGAGCTCGCGCGCCTGCGGCGCGAGCTCGAGCGGCTCCCCTCCTGAGCGGCCTCCTTGAGCTCGCCGGCGGGATCCTGCTCGCCGCGGGCGGGATCTACTTCGTCTTGGAGCCGATTCTGCTCCCCAAGAACGGGGGACGGGGGACGGGGGATGACGGACGGGTGCTGGATGAGGGGGAGGACCCCGATGACGACCTCTCTCCTCAGGCCGTCGCGCTGCGCGCGCTCAAGGAGATCGAATTCGATCGGGCGACCGGAAAACTGTCCGACGGCGATTACGAGACGCTGAAGGCCAGGTACACTGCCGAAGCGATCGCCGCGTTGCGCGCGGAACAGCCGGGAAGCGAGATGCGGGATGCGGGAAGCGTAGCATCCGATGCCGCATCGCATCCCGTATCCCGCATCCCGCATCCCGCCTGTCCGACGCATGGCCCTCGCCCCGAACGGGATGCAGAGTTCTGCTCCGAGTGCGGCTCCCGGCTCGCGAGTGCGCCCGGCTACTGCTCGCGCTGCGGCACGTCGCTCGAGCGCGACGCGCGCTACTGTCATTCCTGTGGAGCGCGCGTGGCCGCCTGACGGGTGACGTCCCTCACGTTTTAACAACTTCCACGACGCCGCGTCTGTACCGCTCGGAGTGCTGACTGACGTTCGCACCTTCGAGAGGAGACGCTCGCCATGCGTTACACCTTGCAGTTGGCCGTGGCCGCCGCCGTCGCCGGGGCCGCGGCGCTCGCCTGTACCGAGGGCACGGCGCCCTCCTCGCCCCAGGCGCAGGTGCTTGCCGCGGAACAGGAACAGCTCGGCGCCATGGTCGACAGCGACTTCGGTGCCGCCGGCGCCGCGGCGACCGACGCCGGGGCGGGTGTGTCGGCCGACCTCGCCGCCACCGCCGGCGACACCGCGCCGACCTTCTGGGGTCGGCTGCGCGTCGTCCCGGGCGGTCCGCGCCCCATCTACCATCGCGACGTGACGATCCAGGGTGACACGGCCCGCGTGGAACACGACATCACCTACGACGGGATACTGCTGGTCGACACCAGCGCCGACGGCGTGTTCAACCCTACCGCCAAGCCCCTGGCCGACCGGATGACCCAGCACGCGGTGCTGGTGCGAGACGACTCGCGGCCTCATGGCTGGTGGGTCGTGCAGCTCTCGCCGCAGGACTGGACGGTCGTGGATGCGAGCCGCCAGACCGTGACGGTCACGGACGTGAAGGTGTACCGCAACGATACGCTGCTCGTGGAGGTGACCGACCCCGCGGCGCTGTTCGACGTCGCGAGCCGCGTGCCGCGGTTCCGGCTGGGAGACATGGTGAAAGTGGTCGCGGCGGTCGCTAACACCACCAATTCGGGGTTCACGCCACCGAGCTTCGTGTTCCTGCACGTACGGCACGCCGCGCTTAGCGGCACCAGCTGGCGTCGCCTCAAGATGACCGACAACGGCGATGGCACCTATCAGCGCAGCTGGATCGCGCGGCAGACCGGGATCGACCGGTTCCTCGTGGACGCCCTCGATTCGGGCGTGCTGCTCGAGGGGACGGCGGACAATTACCGGACTAATGAGGTGGGGATTCCTTACCGGATAGAATAGGACTCGCGGGCACACCGCACGCGGAGTCGGGGGCTCCCGAAGCGACTGCGTATTTTTGTCGCGGAGGGAGCCCCCGACACGCGTCCGTGCTCTTGATTTTCACCACTCGCCTCCCTATCACTGTGCGACCTTCAATCTGGGAGCGCGGGTGTGACGCGTCTCACACTGCGAATCGGGATGGTGGTCGCGGGATTGGCCGTCGTGGGCACGACCGTGCAGGCCCAGCGGCGGATGCGTGGTGGTCGAGCGGTCTTGGTCGACCAGCCGGGGATCGGGCCGCGGGTGGGCTACGACTTCGACGCCGACCATGTGTTCGTGGGCGGTCAGCTGAACCTGCCGGTCGGGCGGCGCTGGGCGCTGGCGCCGTCGGCCGAGTTCTACCCCGGCCTCACGGGCTCGCCGTTCCGTCTCAACGCGGACCTCAAGTTCCACCCGCCGACGGTGTACGGGTTCTTCTACGTCGGCGGAGGGTTCGCCTACCTGCACGCGTCCGGCGCGAGTGACGCCGGCGCGAACCTGTTCGCCGGGTGGGAAGGGCGACGGGCGCGGCCGTTCAAGCCGTTCCTGGAGGGGAAATTCGTGTTCGCCGACCACACCTCGTTCAACGTCGAGGCGGGGCTCAACTTTCCGCTCTAGCTAGAACTCGAACCGCTCCATCCGCCGCAGCCCCACCCACAGGGGCAGCGCCGTCGCCGCCGCGCACGTGGCGGCGACGACCGCGAAGCACAGCACCATCCATGCGGTCACGACCACCGGCTGCCCCTCGTACACCGCCCGCACGTATGCGTATACCGCCTGCCACAGCACGAAGATCACCCAGCCGAGCAGCGCGATCGTCGCCATCATATAGACCAGCCCGCCGAACGACGTCGGGATTTGCGCCGCGTTCTCGGTCTCGAACTGTGGGTACAGCGCGCCGAAGCCGAGCGCCAGCGCCGCGATGGCGAGGGTGAGGCCGCCGATCGTCAGCATACTCACGACCATCATGAACGGCCGGACCTGGAGCAGCACGTTGGTCAGCCCGGTGAGCAGCAGCGCGAGCACGAGCAGCGGGACGGTCCCCACCCAGTACTTGGACCAGAGCAGCGTCTTCAGCTCGAGCGGGCTCGAGCGCAAGAGCCACATATGCCGGCCTTCGAGCGACACGGCGGGGAAAATGAAGCGCGCGGCGATGGCGGCGAGCACGAAGCCAGCGAGCCCGAGGTTCAAGAACGACACCAGCGTGACGTAGAAGAAGCCCACTTGCTCGCCGCGGTGCAGCGGCAGGGCCTTGATGTTGAACAGGTACACCACGACGAGCACCGCCAGCAGGATGAGCTGGCTCCACTGCGTCGTGTCGCGGAAGAACAGCTTGACGTCCTTGAGCACGAACTCGCGCTTCGCCACGGGAAGGAAGCCGAGCAGCGTGCCGACGGTCCAGCGCCACCACGCGCCGCGCACGAAGCGCTCGGCGCCCTCCTGCGCCTTCGTGAAGCCCGGGGCGAACAGCGCGCGGTGCAGCATTGCCCCGATCGTCACGAGCCCGGCGGCGGTGGTCCAGAGCAACACCAGCGGCAGCGGGTCGAGCTCGCCGCGCAGAAACGTCATGATCGCCTTCGTGGCCCACTCGCTCGGCAGGAACGGCGACGTCGGGGTGCGAAGCACGGCGATGAAGTCGAGCAGGTTGCGGAATCCTTCGGGAGAGGCGAGCCGCTCCGGACGGATCACCCGCAGGAGCAGGATCAGGCCGCCGGCTGCGCCCAGCGCGACGATCGACAGCAGATC
>Ga0209055_1002694_pt1 | contig 11089 bp, 13 predicted proteins | sample GraSoiAngelo_110_FD_185875 | JGI IMG/M metagenome (GOLD analysis project Ga0209055, IMG submission 185875) | Grasslands soil microbial communities from the Angelo Coastal Reserve, California, USA - 14_0903_12_30cm (SPAdes) (version 2) | ecosystem: Environmental > Terrestrial > Soil > Grasslands ... | reverse complement strand
CAGAGAAACCAATCGCCGCTTCAAGTATCTGATATCTCACGGTGAGACCGGGCTCAGCACAGCATTCGACCTGCCAACACAGCTCGGTCTCGACTCAGACCATCCAAGGGCTGCCGGAGAAGTTGGAAGAGTTGGGGTTGCAATCAGCAGCGTCCACGATATGAGGCGTCTCTTCGAGGGCATCGACCTTGGAGGGGTCAGTACGAGCATGACAATCAACGCTACCGCACCGATTCTGCTTTCTCTCTATGTTGCCGTTGGAATGGAACATGGGGTCCCTCAGAACAAGTTGAGGGGAACGACACAGAATGATGTTCTGAAGGAGTACATTGCAAGGAACACGTACATCTATCCTCCTGAGGCATCGCTTAGACTCTCTGTCGATCTCATTGAATACTGCGCGCACAAAATGCCCCGCTGGCACCCTATCAGCATCAGCGGCTACCATATTCGCGAGTCGGGCGCGAACGCGGTTCAAGAACTGGGATTCTGTTTTGCAAACGCGATCGAATACGTAAGGGCCGCTCTTGAACGAGGGCTCAAGATAGACCAGTTCGCTCCACAACTCTCCTTCTTCTTTGCCTGCAGGCAAACGCAATCGAATACGTCAAGGCCTCTCTTGATCGAGGGCTCAAGATCGACCAATTCGCCCCACAGCTCTCGTTCTTCTTCGCCTGCAGGAATGATTTCTTGGAGGAGATTGCGAAGTTCAGAGCTGCGCGTAGAATCTGGGCCCGCATAATGAAGGACCGTTTCAAAGCTCGAGACCCTGAATCGTGCAAGCTACGCTTTCACACCCAGACTAGCGGTGAGACTTTGACCGCGCAGCAGCCTGACAACAACATTGTCCGGGTCGCAATCCAAGCTCTTGCGGGAGTCCTCGGTGGAACGCAATCTCTTCATACAAATTCCAGAGACGAGGCACTCTCTCTACCAACCGAAGAGTCCGTCCAGATTGCCTTACGGACCCAGCAGATAATTGCCCACGAATCAGGAGTGACCAAAACAACGGATCCACTAGCCGGCAGCTACTATCTGGAATACTTGACAAGAAATCTTGAGGCCGACGCGACTCGTCTCTTAGAGAAAGTGGAAGATTTAGGCGGCGCTAGAAAAGCCATAGAATCCGGATTTGTCCATCGCGAGATACAAGAAAGCGCATACAGGTTCCAAAAATCTATTGATGAAGGCCGAACGATTATTGTTGGAGTTAACAAGTTCGCTGAGGGAAGCAACGAGCCAAAAATCCAGCGCATCGATCCAAAGCTTGAGAGAGTTCAGATAAGACAGCTGAAGAAGATGAAAACAGCAAGAAATACAGGGCAAGTCAAGAATGCTCTGGGACGTCTCTCTAGTTCAGCGAAGCGTGGCGAGAATCTGGTGAATCACATCCTAGGCGCCGTCCGGGCAAACTGCACTGTTGGAGAAATCAGCGATGTTCTAAGGGAAGCATTTGGAGAATACCGGGTCAGAATCGACGTGTGACGGGGCACGCTAGGAATTATGATATGAATCGCCCATTATCAGCCTTGTTCTCGAATCTAAACCCGCAATTTCTAGAACACGATCTATCACGCTGATTCCAAGGGGAAAACACACGGATCGAAAAACCCCAGACATGCCTATAATATGCCAGTCTCGAAGAAATAAGCCCAGAATCCCGTTTAGACAGAGATAAGGTTCAGGAAAAAAACGGATCCCTAGGGCATCCTTCGCGACGCAAAACCGGTCTTTGAGGAATAGACATGATTTCTAAAAATCGCCTATTTTCAGCCCTGATCTCGGTTCTAGCAGCCCTTCCCTAGATTCCTAGCAAATCGTTCTTGAGGCCCGCTAGATTCGCCTGGCATCCAAGCCCAGACCAAGCCCTGAATCCTGAGACTCGCCCATAATCACCGCAGACACCAGATATTCAACTGGGAGGGGGGTCTAAGCGACTCGACCTCGCGACCCAAAAGTGGGAGAAACGGAGTACCCCGGAGTATCCCAGATCGGACCCGGTGTTCGGTTAGTCTTGGTTGGCTTCTATTCGAAGCTGGTGCAGCTCGCCGTCCGTTTTCATTACTGTAATGACGACGAGCTTCCTTTCGATATCGACCTTGAGGATACGACCGCAACGTAAGATGTGTCTTGCTTCTCTCGGGATGCCTGAGCTTGGCTTGGCCTTCGGCTTCGGCTGCTTTTCCAGTATCTTCTTGATGCCATCGTAGAGGCTGACTACAGCCTCATTGTCAGTGTCCAGTTCTCTAGGCTCTTCCCAGGTCGCCAATTCCCCGCATTCCCTGCCTTAGTATTCCATACAAGGCCGACACAGTTAGCCAATTTGCTGGTCGTTACCGGAGCCTCAGCCTCGAAGTGACTTGTTTCTCTGAGTACCTACTCTGTCAAGGACGACGCGAAGAGGTGAAGCGGACCCAGAGACGCTGCCCGAGCGTTTTCAAGCGAGGTTCTTTTCCAGTGTTATCCAGCCGACTTCTCGCTTGAAGCCCAGCATCGTGTTGACCGCTAGCATAGGCGCGTTGTTGGATGCGTTCCATGTCTTCACCTTCACGTACCCGTTCCGTCTCGCGAAATCAATCACTTTCAGCTTCAATGCGACCGCTATTCCCCTTCCACGATACTCACGCCTAACACCCGTATTTCCTTGGACGAGGCCTCTAGGCTCCTGATCGATACGCCAGACAGTGCTGAGCCCAACATACTTGGAACCGTCCTTTGCTACCATGTAGCCCTCAGGCAGGAGATTCGGGTTTTTGAGCTCAAATGACTCCCACTGCTCATATGAGATGGGCGTGAAAGGCGCGAGACTGGGCATATCAGCAGAGATTAGCTGGACGAGCTCGTGGAGCTTCCGCATCGAGTCATGATCTTCCCTGCGCTCCGTGGCGAGGTTCGTAAATGTGATCCCTTGCCTCAACACTTTCTCATGGTATTTCTGGAATTTTTCCAGATCGATTGTCGGCACGTCGAGTCGTGATTCCCAGGCCTTCTGTTTCTCCCCGAAACCCCGCTTCTGATAGAAGTGTGTTAGTCGCGGTAGGTCTTCCTTGCTTCCGGCCCAGGCTGCGACAGCATTCAGCTTCCGAAGTTCTCGGTTCAATCTCTCATATATTGCGCTGCCAATTCCTCTTCCATGGGATGACGGATCGACAAGGATGTTGATCCAGAATTTCTGCGGATGGAACATGTCTGTGACATGGGATACATCACCATATCCGACTACGGCCTTGTTCTCGAGAAATGCGTATCTCTGTAGATAATACTTTGACCTGTCCACGCTCTCATCTCTAGAACTCCACTCGCCGATGCTCCGAGGATAGTCAGGATAGTTCGCGTTGTAGATCTCCGATAGCCTCGGATAGTCCGTGGAATCGAACTCTCTCATTTCAGGGGAGAGAGTCCTCTGACCAGACATGCCATCCCAAAACCCGCAGGCGTTATGTTAACATTCCCTGCCCTGAACCCACCTTTCGCTCAAGCTTAGCGATTCAAGATTTCCAACCCCATAACACTCTTCAGAGCGAGACTCGAAACCCATCATACGCAAAGCGTAACCTGTATTTCTTGTACTTCTTCTCAAGTTCAAGATAGTCAGCGTAAGAGCGTCCGTTCAACTCTTCTATGTGGGTTGCAACTGCCAAGTGTGGATTGACCTTCTCAACACGTTCAAGGGTCTCTTCGAATGAAGCTTCTGACTTGCGAATCCAGTGTCCGGTTGGAATAATCTGCTCTCCTTTCTTGTCGTGTTCGAACCAGCCAGTCTCGAGGACCAGCACATCCGGCTCCAACAGCTCGCTCCCGGGATTCCAGTCTTTGATCTCATCAAGGGCAAGCACGACCCGTTTCCCATTCTGGTGAACTAGATACGAGGCGAGACCGGGCTGAGCCATACGAAAAGCCTTCACGGTTGTGTTGCCCAGCTTGATCGCTTCGCCCTCCGCAAACTCGTGAATCCTCACAATCCCCATCTTCTCAAAGAACTCGAAATGATCTTCCAGACCCAACATTTTTCGGAAGTCGTCGCGGACCCAAGACGGGAGCCAGACGTCAGTGATCGCTTTTGTTCTCTTTCGGAGATTAAGATTGAGCTGTTCTAGAACCCGACGACCCATGGTATGATCCGGATGCCAGTGACTGTAGAGCAGATGGGACACGCGATGAATATCTTCCCTCTCTAGACTGTGGGCAATGTCTTCAGGAGTGTCAAATAGCAAGCCTGAACCTGTAAAGAAAACGCTTGGTCCGTTACGTGAATACCTTCCGCGCTTTTGACGCGCTTCTGTGCATATCTCGCACAAACATCCTACACGGGGAGTACAATCTGCACCACCAGTACCTAGGAAAACCAAGGCTTCGGCGTCGGGACGTTTCGCTGACAAAGCCTAACACCGATTCAATTGTACTAATTACTTCCCAATTAGAACATATCTTGGCCCAACGACCAGTGGGCCCACAGTTTGGTGAGCTTAGCTCGTGTCCGCGGAAGCTTGGGGCCGCGCACGTGTTTATAGGGCTTGCTGAGGTTAAGGTCGGATATGGCTGCGTTGAACCTCTAAAGATGCTGTCCGTCGAGGGCCCGTTCCAGAGAGTCCAGCGGGAAGACACAGAGGAACCAAAGCCAGATGCGTCCATACCCCACCACGGGAGAAAGACACTAGCAAGTGCGAGAGCTCCAGCCAGAAGGGAAATCAGGTTGATCCCTGGAAAGTTGGCCCTGCCTCGCTTGGTCATTGCTGGAACTCGACTGCACCGGACATGGATTTAACGGGTTTCATGTTCTTCATTATTGAACAGAGCGTGAACAAGGCTTTGAAACCGTCAATTTCTCCGAACTTTGAGTCCAAAGGAGACCACACGAAGGTGGCATGCGATGACAGGTTACCTCTGTCCGAAGCCGAGGGCTCGACAGTACGTCTACGCCCAAATCGAACGAAGCCTAGAGAATAATGGGGGAGAAGTACATTTGGGGTCGGATTCCAAGAAACCCCCGAGGCCACGTCACCGATTCAGTTTTTCCGGCCAGAGCAAGCGACCTGAGGGTTCCTCTATGCCTCGCGCCGCCAACGTTACGAGAGATGATATTTTGAACAGTCTAACGAAACATGCACATCCACAAGAACCCGAACAAACCGTTCCTGAGACGGAAGAGGCAGCCCAGTTCCAAGGACCTAACGAGACTGCTGTCGAGGTTAGAGCCCGAAATCGGGGTTCCGCTCGTGGTGCGCTCGTAATTTTTCTGGGCGGCTTCGTCGCGGTGTGGCTGTACGGATATGTTACGGGAGCCTACGAAATACCGTACCTGAGAGGGGTTACACAGAACCCAGCAGTTCAGGTGGGCGTTCAACTTGGTTCCTCGAACCCAATCCTATTTGGAGCCGTTTCATTATCCGTTCTACTCGGAGCGATCTATTTACTGCACAGGAAAAAGAACTAGGGTCTGCGTCCTCGACCGAACAAGAGTTAATCCTTGATGACAGGCGGTTTTTACTCGTTCAGAAAGGACTCGTGTTCGCCCCTAACCTTCAGGACACGCGAATCTATCGGTTCGTTAGACCTTCACGTAGTGGGCGACGAGGCCGATTAGGCCCCCGATGAAGACCAGTATGCCGCCGAGGCTTCCAACGAATAAGCCGAGTATTAGGAGGATGAAGCTCCATGCAGGATCGGCAACTTCCCTTGATCCCACTAGTGCCAATATTCCCACGAGGATTCCTATGACTATCCCTGTCAAACTTCCTAATCGGGCCAAGTTGGTACCGAAATCCACTAGAGCTCTCACGTCAATAGCCTGCAGTATTCCCCCGATCAAGAGAACGATGCCTCCGATCAGGACTAGGAATTTCGCTAGCCTGAGCAAAGGTACTTGCGATGCCATTTTCCAACTGCTAAGACAATGCGATCGGGACATTTAGTTCAAGAGTTTGAACAGGAGAGGGCCGTCCCACGCGACTCTCCATATCACGCCTTCATAAGATTCTTGTCTTTGGCATTCTGTTGTGCTCAAATCTAATTTCCTAGTATCGGAAAATCTTCCGGATTACATCACTCCTGTTTTTCTTGATGAAAAGTAGAGATAAGCGGATCCGACTGCTACGAAAGCGTAGATGAAAACCCATACGCCCGTCACTAGCACGCTGGGGCTTTGGATTGATATCACGTCCCAGTGAATTCCGACAGCCAAAAGTGCGAGGCTTGGAAAGATCACGTCCAGCGGCAGTAGAACCCTGATTCTGCCAATATCCGTCTGCAAGGAGGCCCACCCAGTGGCGAGACACGTCGCCAAGAACAAACCCGCGAACATTTGGAGAGTAGGAATTGCAACCTGCCAAGGCCAAAACTGAGCCTGCGCAATACTAGGCAGCAACAGCATCATGATGCCAAACACCCCAACAACAACGGTTTGGATCCGAAAGAACCAACGGGCGGTCTTCCAAGGTTGGCTAGCGCCCAACCTGTCCTGAGGTTTCCGAGGCCAACCGTATCGGTTCAACAGGTAGAAATTGCCTAGATTTGCAACGAGGAAATACCCCGTCCAACTGGAGACAACGTATCCGACACCCTGTGATAAGGCGAGGACGATTGCGACGATCGATGTGATTCCGAAGAATGTTCCTCCGACGAGCACGAGAATCTTCGCCCTCTGCCAGATCTTAGCTCTGAGAGCGGACCAGCAACCAAAGGCTATCGCGAGAAATATTGCACCGATAAACCGTATTGCCAACGCTTTCACCGGCCAAGGCCAGAGATCGACCACCAGGCTTGGATAGACAAAGAACAGCGCCCCCATTACAAGGTTGATTTCCGATAGGAAGAGGAGGAAGAGCCTCGCGTCTCTACCTAGCTCAACCGGACGCTTTGACGACAAGACAAGGCCAAGCTAAACGGACATTATGAGCCATGTCCCACTGCACTTCGCTATAATCTCCTTCTTCACGTTCGTCAGAACCGCTTCGGTGAATGCGATGCGTCGGCCTCTCTTTGCAATTGTTCCCTCTGCAACCAATCGTCCCTTGATGTGAGGGCGCATGAAGCTCATCTTCAACTCAATTGTAGTCATATCCTCATCTGGTTTCAGCGTCGACGCCACTGCGATCCCCATTGCCGCATCCGCGATATCCACCATAACTCCCCCATGCATCGTCCCGGACAAGTTGTGCAAATGCTCGTCCACGTCCATTTCGAGAACCGCTCTACTCTCCTCTATGTTGCGAACTCTGATGCCCAGCGTCCCAATCGCGGGGCTAGGAGGCTTCCCCTCTTTCCATGCTGAGTAGACCTTGTCTCGGACCCCTTTCATGGCTTTCCCGGTCGATTAACTGGTATAATATGAGTTCAGGCGATGCTGTTCAAGTTCGAAGCTTTATCTTCAGATAGCGTTTCTCTGAAGCAGAGATGTCAGAAAAGAAGAACATGCGAGACGAAGTCCGTCGCGAAGCAAAAGAAGCCCTCGAGGCCATGCGAAAGGATCTTCAACAATTGAGCAAAGACCTAGTTGCGGCAAGCAAGACATTGAGATCTTCTACAGAGAAGTTTGTGCAAGACACGGGTCCAAAAGTGTCAGCCGGACTAGAAGAGACTGTTGAGACTTTCCGTCGGACCATGACCACAATCGACAAGCAGACCAAGCCTCAGCAAGCGAAGCTTCTCAGAACGTACAAGAAGTTCCTTACAAGACAGTTAGACTTCATAGAGAAAAGGCTCAAGGAGACAGAATAGGCCTTTCTCCTTTCTCAGGGCTAGACGATTCCCGGGGCTCCGGAGGTGCACGTCCGCGGAGAGGCAAGCGATTCTTCCGTCTAAAGTAGATGTACAATCCCATTCCCATAACGACCCAAACAATGCCGAGTTCTCTGCCTAGCTCGTGGGTCACAATCACGGCTATCCATATCGCGCTCGTGGCGAGTAGACCAAGGAGAGGCAAGAGAGGAAGTTCCAGCATTCCCGATCTCCTCTTGAAATGAAGCGTTAATGGTACTCGGAACGGTCTGAACCTCGGCCTGTCGGTGTTGCGGGTGACAATGAGGCTCGCGTGCGCGGAGACGTATGCGACAAGGGCTCCTACATTGTAGAGGCTTCCCAGTAATACCAGGGGATCCTCACCACCGGTTAGATAGACGAAGGTGCTGAATAAGACCAAAAGTATGCTTCCGACTCCGAACGTCATTACGGCAATGTGAGGGGTTCTGAACCTAGGATGTATCTGACCGAATCGTCTTGGAAGCAGCCTGTATCGAGACAGCGCGAAGAGAGTTCTCGAGGACCCGATGATCCCGGCGTTAGCCCCAATAATGCTGATGGCACTTCCTAACAGCGCGATCCAACCAGTGATGAGTGCACCCGTTCCAGGAAGATTACTTGCTACTCCTGCAAGAGGATCATTCTTCCATGTGCTCGACAAAACGGTCGGCGGAACGACGTTGACCGCAACCAAGGAAATTGCGAGATAGAGTGCGATCACAATTACTAGAGTCAACATCGTTGCCCGAGGAATAGTCTTTCCAGCAATCTTCGTTTCCTCTGCTGCCTGGGCCAATGCTTCTATTCCAAGATAGGAGACCATGGCCAGGGTTACCCCCTGAATGAGCTGGGACCATGTGGGCACAGTTCCGAGGTTGAACGTCTGAGGCCAATGAAACAGGCTACCGTTGGGTATCACTAGCGCAAGTCCCAGGATGATGAGCGCGATCTCGCTGACCAAGCTGAGAATACTAAGCCCGAAGGTGAAATTCGCAGACTCTTTGATTCCCACTACGTTGAGGAGAAGGAGACTACCAAGGAGGACGATCGCTCCTGTACCCAGCCATATGGGCTCTTTGAGGAGCGGCGTGAAATAGGATAGGTAGCCGATGGCTGGGATGGAGAAGATTGCCGCGGTGACGACGTAGTCCAGACAGAGCATCCATCCTGCGAGAAAGCTCACCGTGTCTCCGAATGCTGCCTGCCCGAAAGCTGCCGACCCTCCCGCGGTCGGGTAGGTTGAGGATAGCTCCGCGTAGGTGAGTCCAGTTAGGAAATAGGCAATAGCTGCTATCCCAATGGCTATCGGAGTCGCGTAGCCTGCATGTAGGGCAACCAGGCTCAGAGCGAGATATATTCCGGCTCCAACGTCTGCATATCCGATGGAGAACAATCCGCCGATTCCAATGGTTCTCTTCAGTCCCCTCCGTCGAGCAGACTTCTCAGGGGACTGGGTCAAAGAAGATTTTCCTCTACGATTTCGTGAGCTGTGGAAGCGGGTTCCCGAATCCCCGCGCTAATATGGCTTGACGTTCTAGCTACTTTCGAGCGTTGAGGTCTGGGAGGAGTTCGTAGAATTTCTCTTGAACATCTGAAATGAGCTGGTCGCGCTTGGCCGGATTGGTTATCCTGAGGATTAGCACTAGGTGGGCTTGCTGGGAAGTCACCTGGGTGACCCTTACTTGGGGAGGCGCGTCAGGAATAAGATCGGTTTTCAGCTCCTGACCAATTTCCAAGAGGTTTTTCTCTACTTCTTTCAGGTCAAACTTGCTGTCGACGGTCACTGGAATCTGGACTCGCAAGCCGCCTGATCGGCTTCTGTTCACGACGGACCTCTTCAACAAAGTTGAGTTGGGGACTATAACGATCTCGTTGTCAGGGGTTAGAATCTTCGTCTGTATCAGGTTTTTCTCAACGACCCTGCCATAGTAGTCCTGAACTTCTATCCATTCTCCCACTTTGAAGGATTGATAGGTGGAGATGAACTGGGACGCGGCCATATCGGTGAGAATATTTCTGTAAGCGACGATTATCGCCGCACCTCCAAGGAACAATATGAGGAGGAGCACGTTGATCGGCACATCGAGTTGGCTCAGTATGATAATTATTCCGAGGATCCAGATGGCCCAAGACCCGATTTGCTGAAGGCTGGCTACTAGCCCGGAAGGAACCGACCCTGCCGCTCTCTGAATGATAATCCGGTAAAAACGGACGACCAAGAAGGTGATGAGGAGGGTTACGACGACCCGGAGTAGGCTTATGGCGAAGCTACTCGTCAGGAGGTCGTAGATGGTTGGAATAGCCATAGTAACCTGGCAAGACCTTCGTTATGATCGAGCTAGGCTCATTCACTTGATCTTAAGAGTTCCACGGTTTGTGCTACCGATGGAGCGTCGCCTAAGAGCAAGACCTTGTCGCCTGATTTCAATTCAAGCTCGGGCTCGGGGAAGACGAAGCCATTGTCACGGCAGACGAGCCCAACCCTGCATTTCTCGGGCAATTGTATCTCGTGGATTTTCTTTCCTATGAGCGACGCGTTCAATGGGATGATTGCTTCTGCCACGCGCAGATTCTCGGCAGACCGATACATGAGCGTAATAGAATGGTCTTTCGAGAGGACGTTCTCAAAGTCCCGAAGGGCAAGGTCAACAGGGCATATTACCACATCCGCGCCTGCCTGCATAAGACGTTCCTTGTTCTTGGGGCTGTTTGCAACAGCAATAACCCGGGGAATGCCGAACTCCTTCTTTGCAGCTCTCGTGGTGACAAGGTTGACTCGGTCATCATCAGTAGCGACGAGCAACAGGTCAGCCTGAGAGGCGTCAGCTTTCTTCAGAATGTCTAGCTTCGACCCGTCTTCGTTTAGAATGATAGCGTCGTACTTGTCCGCGACATCCTTGCATCGTTCTCCTTTCTTCTCGATAACCGTAAGCTGGTTCTCATCGCTCGAAGATAGATATCCAATAAGGTGCATTCCAATCCGTCCCGCTCCAACGATAAGCGTTCTCATAGGCTGTTCTCCACCTCTTTTTCGGGAAATGTAGGTAATAGCTGAAGGCCGGTTCAACGTACCGAGTAATAAGCTTCCGTTCCCGAAAGGACGTCTAAGACAATCGACACGCTCGGGATCTTACCCACAATTCGGCTGAAACAACTCCCTTTTTCCCAATCGAAGCCCTATTTCGACTGTATCAAGTGGACGCGGGAGACAACCGTGGAAACACGGCCATCCAAGCGGGTCCGGCCTTGATGAGGGAGACTAGGGCATAATCCACGCTTTATTTCGATGATTTAGCTTGAAACATGAAGATCCAAATTGTCCCGAAAAAAAAGGAGAAGATGGGACGGTGGT
>Ga0209055_1002691_pt1 | contig 11100 bp, 10 predicted proteins | sample GraSoiAngelo_110_FD_185875 | JGI IMG/M metagenome (GOLD analysis project Ga0209055, IMG submission 185875) | Grasslands soil microbial communities from the Angelo Coastal Reserve, California, USA - 14_0903_12_30cm (SPAdes) (version 2) | ecosystem: Environmental > Terrestrial > Soil > Grasslands ... | reverse complement strand
GGTTGGCCGTCTAGCCGCCGTAAACAGCCGTTGCGCGTGTCGCCAAACCGCCAACAGGCAACATGGCGGTGTTTCTTGAAACTAACGAGGCCGCGCCGTACAGCTTCGCTTACCGCTTGCGGGCTAATCCTGAGTTGTGCCGCCAATTCATCTGCCGAATTTTCGTTGAGCGTCATACAAGCTCGCAGAGTTTCGCGAATGCCGCGTCCCTGTTTGTAAGCGAGAAGCCATCCACGCCCCAGGCTTCCGCTTTTGGATAAATCTCGGCAGGCTCTACGAACCGACCGTTGACTTGAAACCCATCGTGTCGGCGGATGCGAATTACCTCGTAACAAACGCTAGGCTCGGGACAGCCGCTCCAGGTTTGTTCGTATATTGCAGCATCTCGTTCGCGAGCGATCTGCCGGTATTCGAACCCATCGCGCCGGAATCGTGTTGGCAATGGCTTATAGGAATGGCGTTTCTTACCCCAAGCCTCGGCCGTAGCACGCGTTTTGATATTGAAAGCGCCCTGGAGCAGCGGCAACACGCGCTTGGTTGCTTTTTGTCGAGACGGCTGACCTATAGGCCCCCGACTCATCTTACCTCCATCTTGCAGTGCTTCTGTAATGCGGTAGCATTTTCAGCTGCTCCTAGCGGTGTGCTTCGCCCGCGAGTTTGCATCGGGTTGTATTCCCGGCGACGTGCAAGGACTAACTCAATTTCCGCGCGCGGGATGATTATTCGGCCGCAATCAGCGATTGGCTTTACGCGCCCGGCGTAAATCTGTCTGTAGCCCCAAGTGGGCGAGCGCCCAAAAAGGGCGGCAAACTCGGAAGGGCTGTAGCCGAGCCGTTCGTTTAATGGAATTGGTTCACGCGCAACACGCGACTGCGTTTGCGCGCGTTGGCGGTGCGATTCGTTCGATTGCATAATTATAGGACTATTGTTACATTTGCAACACGAAATGCCGCACCGGACGACCATCTGGCGTTGGAAAAAAAAGGGACGACCCCGATCTGGTAGAGGGCGGCGGCTGCGCACGAAGCCAGACAATCTGATTCGCGCGCGGCTGATTACATTGCTCGCGCAATCTGAGATGATAGAGGAAGCCGCCGCCAGCGAATTTGTCGATTCTGCGCCGAGCGACCCGATCGATTTAGTTGCAGTGGTGCTAAATGATTTCTTCCACCTGGGCCTGCGGACGCGCACCCCTAATTTCGCGCAACTCACCCGCCGGTTGCAGGCGGCTTATCCGAAGCTAACAAAAGAGCAGTGCGAACAGTTTGCTGCTTCCGGCAAGCCCTGGCTGGCTGAGTTCACGAAGCATACTGAGCCAAATATGAGCCTGAACGGCGCGCGACTTTTTAGGGAAATGTTTTCCGATAATGACGATAGCGACTTGCCCGCCATGCAGACGTTTTCTCACAGAGAGCGCCAATGCTGTTCAATCTCGCGGCTGTTCCCAAGCATTTCCCGCCGGATGGAATGGTATTGGCGAAGGGACCCGCGGTACATGCGCATAGCCAGACGCTTAAGACGCATTCACGACCGACAGCACAAAGTTCACGCTGATCGGCCACTGACTGTAACCGAAGCAATAGAAGAAGTGCGTGGTTCAGGATTCGCCGACTTTGATAATCTGGCTCCGCTCAGACAGCGACTGGAGGCGGAAACGTGATAATGTCCGCCTTTGTAGCCGGAACTGGTGCGAACGTGACACGCTGCGCCTGTGCGATGCTGTGCTCGCGCCGCAAGTGACCGTACGTTTTCATCGCCAACGCCCCGCCGTCTTTGTGTCCAAGCCAGCGGGAAACCGTTGGAATGTCCACGCCGCTTTCGATGCAGCGCGTTGCAAACAAATGTCGCAAGTCGTGATGAGTGATTCGATCTGCGCCGACTTTCTTGCATGCGCGATCAAGCGCTTTCTGGCATTCGCCCACACGAAAGACTTTTGCGTCCAAACGCTCCGCACGCCGCTCAGCGCGCATGCGTTCAAACAGCGCACGAGCATCAGGGATCAGCGGGACCCGGCGCACTGTCCAATTCTTTGTGGCCGTTTCGGGGTCGCCGAGCACAACAATCTCGCCAGCTTCAAAGTCCACATCGCGCCATGTGATTTGACCGGCTTCACCTTTCCGGCAGCCGGTGAATGCCAATCCGCGCACGAAGTCTGCGCAATCTTGCGAACACCACGCGCCTGCGTGTTCTACCACATCGACAAGTTGCAGAAACTGGTCACCGCTTGGCAGCGTGAGTTGCTTCGCACGCACGGGCACGCGCTCCAGGCGTTCCGCAGGGTTGCTGTAGATAACTCCTGTATCCTTCGCCACGTCGAACACATGTCGTAGCCCCGAAATTGTGTTGTTGTATCGTGTCGGAGACGCAACCTTCCGAAACGTCCGCGCCCACTTCTTGCAATCAGTTTTGGATATGCGCCGAATTTCCATCTCAGCCAAGCCAGGCCAGCTTTTCAGCAGGGCAACGAAAATCTGATTCCAGTAGTGCCGCGTTGTCGGCTTAATGGTCACGTCGTCGGCTTGGTTCCGCTGATGGATTTCGAGCGCCTCGCCAAAGGTCATTTTGGCCGACACTTCGCCGTTGCTGTTGCTCACGCGCTCGCGATGCTCTTTCATAAATTCAGCGAGCTTGGCTTCCGCAACGCTGTAGTGTGAGGTCTTGAGCGATTGCCAAACTTCTTTGCCGCCAGCGTATGCTCTGGCATAGTACCGCCCGGACTTATGACGGAGAAGGTTTGGCTTTCGAGTTTTCGTCCATGTTTTGGTCGATTTATGCGGTTTCATAAGGTTGACCGTAGAATACAACCGTGAAAATTAGCGTCAAATCCTTTTTTCCGGATCGGATTTACATATGAAAATGGGCCTGTAGCTCAGCGGTTAGAGCAGGGGACTCATAATCCCTTGGTCCCAGGTTCGAATCCTGGCGGGCCCAGCCCGGAAGGCTTTCGGGCTGCGACGCAGCGTCCTTCGGGCAGGCCCATACGGGCCCTCAGAAACGAATTATTTAGTACTATGAAAGCGTTGTTTTCGATAATTCTCGCGTTTGCGGTTTCCGTCGGCACGATGCAGGCGGGACCTGTGAGAACAGCGAAAAACGTGGCGAAAAGTAGTGTACACACGGCCAAGAATGTCGGCCATAGTGTGGTCAAAGGGACAAGGAGAGCCGTGCACACTGTAGTTAATACATTTACGCCATAGGCGCGCCAGTTCTCACGGTCTCCGAACTTGCCAGCGTATTCGGGGGTCACAGACGGTGAGCGACTGCGCGGAGTGTTCCGCCCCGAGGCAGGGTCACTGCGGTGCGGTTTACAAATACCGCCCCAGTGACGAATGCGTTTACGCGCTTACCGGCGCGGCTGCGCTTTCTTGAATAAGTAAATCGAGCTTGTTCAAATCAATCGGCTTGACGAGATGGTGCTGGAATCCTGCCTCCCGACACTTGCGAATATCGTCTTCCATTCCGAAACCCGTGAGAGCAATGCCAAGAAGCGGGCGCGTGGACTGCAGCGTCTGCATCAGATCAATGCCGTTGCCATCGGGCAAAGCCAGATCGCTAATGAGTACGTCAAATTCGTGCTTTGTGCCGAGATCGAGCGCAGACTGGAAATTCAGAGCTGACTGCACGTGATACCCGCGCCGTCGAAGCAAGTTCGTAAGCGATCGGTTCGAATCTTCATGATCTTCGACAAGCAGAATCCGCATGGCTTGATGTTCCGGCAATTTGGGCGAAACCGCAGGCGTAATTTGAGCCGCAGCTCTTTCGCTGGTCGGAAAAACCAGCGTAAACGCGGAGCCTTTGTTTCGACCGGCGCTTTGCGCAGTGATTGTTCCTTTGTGCGCTTCCACAAGCGCTTTGCTAATGGCCAGGCCAAGACCCAGTCCTCCAAGTTGTGTCCGGCCACCTTGTTCGAAAGCATCGAAAATTTTCGGCAGTTCTTCTGACTCAATTCCCAAGCCGGTGTCCGCGATTTCAACGCGCAATTCTCCCTTGGAAGTGTTGCTCGTCGAAATGGAAATCTGCCCATCGCTGGGTGTGAACTTCACCGCGTTATTGATCAGGTTCCAAAAGATCTGCTGGAGTCGCGCCGGATCTGCTCGCAAATGAACTTTCCGTGCGCCGAGATTGAGGGTACGGCTCAGATGCTTTCGATCAATTTCCGCCTGACAAATCTCAAGCGCATTCTGCAACAAGGTATGAGCGTCAACGACTTCAAAATTGAGCTGTACTTTCCCTCGATCGATACGAGTTAAGTCGAGCAAATCATCGATCAGCCGCGCCTCCAATTCCACGTTGCGGCGGATCATGTGTAGCGATTCGTGCACTTCCTGTGGCAATGCCGGCTCGCTCTCAAGCGCGAGGGCGGACGCCAGCACCGGCGTAAGAGGCGTGCGCAACTCGTGGCTGAGCATCGCGAGAAATTGATCCTTCGCCAGATTGGAGCGCGCTTTTTCTGCCAATTCCAGGTTGGTTTTTTGCAACTCTTCCTGGCGATTCTGAAGCTCTGACGCGAGTGACTGCGATTGCTTGAGGAGATTTTCGGTCCGCGTGTTTGCTTCAATTGTGTGTAAGACGATTCCGATACTCTCCGTTAGTTGATCGAGAAATGCCTGATGCGTTGAATTGAAACGCTCTAACGATGAAAGTTCCATGACTGCCTTTACTTCTCCTTCAAACAAAATCGGCAGGACCACAATATTCATTGGGCGAGCGGCACCCAAAGCGGAACTTACTTTCACGTAATCGCTGGGCGCATCGTTTAGTAGAATACGTTGTTTTTCCAGCGCGGCCTGCCCCACCAGGGTCTCGCCTAGCATGAGTGAAGTCTTCAACCCGCTCTCTTCGCGGCAGGCGTAGCTCGCGAGGAGCTTAAGCTCCGGTTCTCGCCCCGACTTGTCCATAATGTAGAACACTCCTTGTTGAGCCGGAACCACCGGGGCGAGCTCGGACAAAATCAGTTTACTAACCGTCAACAAGTCTCGCTGGCCTTGCAGCATACGCGTAAACTTTGTGAGATTAGTTTTGAGCCAGTCCTGCTCCTGATTTCGCAATGTGGTGTCCTTCAAATTGCCGATCATTTCGTTGATGTTGTCCTTCACGGCCGCAACCTCGCCCTGTGCCCCCACCTGAATCGAACGTGTCAGATCACCTTTTGTGACGGCGGTAGCAACCTCTGCAATGGCTCTGAGTTGCGTCGTAAGATTCGCCGCGAGCCGGTTTACATTATCGGTTAGGTCGCGCCATGTCCCGGCCGCTCCGGGCACACTAGCCTGTCCGCCCAGTTTCCCTTCGACGCCGACCTCGCGCGCGACAGTAGTTACCTGATCGGCAAACGTCGCGAGGGTATCGATCATGTTGTTGATTGTGTCGGCGAGCTCGCCGATTTCTCCTTTTGCTTCAACAAGGAGCTTTTGGTTCAAGTCTCCCTTTGCGACAGCGGTGACAATTTTCGCGATACCACGCACTTGGTTCGTCAGATTGCGCGCCATGAAATTCACACTGTCGGTCAAATCCTTCCACGTGCCGGCAACACCTTGAACTGTAGCTTGTCCACCGAGCTCACCTTCCGTGCCGACCTCACGCGCGACACGCGTTACCTCCGACGCGAATGAATTAAGCTGGTCCACCATCGTGTTCACGGTGTTTTTCAACTCAAGGATTTCGCCCTTCACATCGACCGTGACTTTTTTCGACAGATCGCCGCGCGCGACCGCCGTCGTTACCTCGGCGATATTGCGAACCTGAGCTGTGAGATTTCCCGCCATCATATTCACGTTGTTGGTAAGATCTTGCCATGTTCCCGCAACTCCTCGCACGTCTGCCTGCCCACCCAGCTTTCCTTCGCTGCCAACCTCCCGGGCCACGCGAGTCACTTCGGACGCAAACGAACGAAGCTGATCAACCATCGTGTTGATCGTGTATTTGAGCTCCAAGATCTCACCTCGAACGTCCACGGTGATTTTTTTCGATAAGTCACCGTTGGCCACCGCTGTCGTTACTTCAGCAATATTGCGCACTTGTGCCGTCAGGTTACTTGCCATGGAATTGACGCTTTCAGTCAAGTCCTTCCAGGTTCCTGCGACACCTCTCACGTCCGCTTGCCCGCCAAGTTTCCCCTCCGTGCCGACCTCGCGTGCAACGCGCGTCACCTCCGAGGCAAACGAGCTTAGCTGATCGACCATCACGTTAATGGTATTTTTTAATTCAAGGATCTCACCCTTCACATCGACGGTGATTTTTTTCGACAGATCTCCCTTGGCGACAGCTGTCGTGACTGCGGCAATGTTGCGCACTTGGCCGGTGAGATTTCGCGCCATGAAATTGACGGAATCTGTCAGGTCCTTCCATGTTCCTGAGACGCCCTCGACGCGAGCTTGTCCACCGAGAATCCCTTCGGAACCCACTTCGCGAGCCACGCGTGTTACCTCCGAGGCAAACGAACGAAGCTGATCCACCATCACGTTGATTGTGTCTTTCAACTCAAGGAACTCTCCTTTGACATCAACCGTGATTTTCTTTGTTAAGTCGCCAGTCGCCACTGCCGTTGTCACCGTCGCGATATTACGGACCTGATCGGTAAGGTTGCCGGCCATCAGGTTGACGTTATCAGTCAGATCTTTCCACGTCCCCGCGACGCCTTTCACGTTTGCCTGGCCGCCCAGCTTGCCTTCTGTACCCACCTCTCGCGCGACACGTGTAACTTCGGAAGCGAAACCACTGAGCTGACGTACCATTGTATTTACGATTTTTGCGGTACGCAGAAACTCCCCTTCGAGCGCCTGGCCTTCAATTTCAGTCGCTATCGTTTGAGAAAGATCTCCCTTTGCGACAGAACCGATTACTCGCGCCATTTCGCTCGTAGGATGACCCAAGTCTCCGATCAAATTATTGACCGACCTCATCGCGTCAGCCCATAAGCCCGACGCCTCTCCGAGGGACGCTCTTTGTCTGATCCTGCCTTCCTTTCCAACTACGCGGCTGATGCGTGCCAGTTCTTGTGTCAGGCGCTGATTGAGCCCGATCACGTCGTTGAAGGTATCCGCAACTTTGCCGGCTATGCCTGTCCAATCGTCCGGCAGTTGAGCGGAAAAATCTCCGCGCTTGAATGCTGTCAGGGCTGCAAGGAGCTGCTTGCTATCGAGTTGGTCACCGTTGAGAGAGGAGCTATTGGCTGATCGGAGGCGGGGAGCAGAGGCAGTTTTCTTCATAGGAGATCAAGAGGCCGGGGATTCTCGGGGTCTCGAATTCGACGCGTAAAATCAGAAGACTCATATTTCAGCGTTGTAGAGTAATCGCCCCATCAATCGCACCAAGCCGTATTTTCTTTAACAAACCCGCAGGCTCCCTGGTTTGTCGCGCAAAAAAGGGGCGCGGCGCAAAAATTGCATGCCTAATGCCTAAAAGGGCGCCGCAGGAAGCCCAGTTCCGCACGCTTGGCTTGGTACAGATATTTTAAGAGGGAGCCAACGTTCGCAGGCTGCGCAGTCGGAAGCCAAAAAACATGCCAAGAATGCCGAGTACGACCGCGTACCATGCGATGAGCCAGATCACTGCGGCCGCGCCAGCGATAGGATTCCACAGAAGCAGCACCGCGAAAACGATTGATGCCAGCCCCATAAGAATTAGAAACCATTCGCCTTTAATTTCGCGGCGCATCTTGACTGCTATCGCAATCTCACTTGCACCGATCATGAGTGCCCAAGCTGCGATATAGATGACTAAAGCGAGCGCCGTTATCTGAGGCGCGTGGAATGTGAGAAGCCCGACGACGATCCCGAGAATTCCGATGACGAGGTGCCAGCCCCAGTCCGCGTCGGAAGCACGATGTCCAATCGCGCCGACAATGCGAAATATCCCGTCGATCAATACCCACGCTCCAAAAAACAGCACCAAAGTTGCGATGGTTAAGCCAGGATATACGAACGCGATAATTCCAAAAACAATTGCAGCGATACCCCTTATCACCGGAACCCACCAATGACGTTTTAAGGTTTCGATTAGCATTTGTTCGTTTTAAAGACGGGCCCCAATGAAGGCAAGCAGCATTTGAGGAACGTTTCGTCCGGGAAGAGGCGACTACCCAACGATGTCTTCCCGTCGATGGCTAGGAAGCCGTGGCTTGTGGCGCAACCATCACAATCCGCACTTGGCGCCGGCTTCCGCAATGCTGGAACGAGTTCGAAGGAGAGACGCTAAATAGGTATCGACGAACGGGGCGTTGTTGATCCGCGCGAGATTGTCGGGCGATTGAAGACGCGAAAAAATCGCATAGGCAATCTTGCTTCGCGGAACACTTTTCTCGCCGTAGCCAGAGGGAATATTGCTCGACCAGTAGCGGACATACTGGCCGTCCGGGCGATTCTCCGTGCCTAAAAAAATCGTGGAATGTCCGTGCTCGTTTTTTCCCACTTGCCGCGACCAGAAAATCTTCATGAAATCGCCCGGCTTCGCTTGATCGAGGTTGTCGAAATTCTGCCCAAGCCGAAGCTCGTGAAAAAGACGGGCTGTGCCAGGTCCGTTTGCGTTCCATCGGCCCCAGACACCTTCGCCGTCGCGCTGATCTCGAATGATCAATCGCTCCAACGTGGAATAATCCAGGTGCAGCTGGCCGTGCGCACGCAAAGCCTCGATCGTTCTGATAAAAACCAGATATGTTGCGCCTGAGCAAAAACTCGGCGAGGCCTGCGAAGGCAAAATGAAAAATTTGCCGGACTCGAAGTGTGCCGAAGATTGAAGACGGATCTTTGCAAAGTGCGAAACAGAATAGCGCCCGCCTTGCGGCATCTCCTTGATCTGCTCAAGGATTAAACTGTTGCAATCGCCGGCGAACGACGCGTGCGATAAAAGAATCCCGAGGAAAACCCAAGCCGCTAGTTGCTTCACGGCGGGATAAGTAATCATCAAAACGCGATCTGGCAATGGCCCTGGCCTTCTTTGTCATTCCGAGCGTAGTCGAGGAATCTCTGGTCCTCGGGTACAATTAGAGATGTCTCGACTTCGCTCGACATGACAATGAAGCCGTGACTCTAGAAGCGTTGGCTTTCGTTGCAGGCTATGCTAACGAACAGACATGCTGCGTTTCACCAAAATGAACGGCGCAGGAAACGATTTCATCCTGATCGATAACAGGGCAGGCGATATCCATCTAAATCGCACCCAAATCGCGCGCCTTTGTGATCGCCACCGTGGTATCGGAGCGGACGGAATTTTGCTTTTGGAAAATCCATCGGACCACGCCGATTTCCGAATGCGGTACTTTAACGCCGATGGGGGAGAAGCGGAGATGTGCGGGAACGGCGCGCGCTGCTTTGCGCGGTTTGCAAATAAGGCGGCAGGCGCCAAGGATAAGATTTCTTTTGAAACTCCAGCCGGCGTCATTTCGGCCGAGTTAGCCGGAGACCTCGTGATTCTGCAAATGACCGAGCCCACCGATTTGCGGCTGAGCATTTCAGTTCGCATCGGGGCGGAGAAAAGAATCGTTCATTTCATTAATAGCGGCGTGCCTCATGTGGTTGTTCCCGTCGCACAAGTCGGTGATGTCGATGTGTCGCGAGAAGGCTCAGCCATTCGTTATCACGAAATGTTTTCGCCAAAGGGCGCAAACGTGAATTTTATTGAGAAACGCGGAGTCGATAAGGTCGCTGTCCGCACCTACGAACGAGGTGTGGAAGACGAAACTCTCGCGTGCGGCACCGGCGTAGTTGCAAGCGCACTCGTGTTCGCGGTTACTGAAAACGTGAAGGGTCCGATCACCGTGATTGCACGCGGCGGAGACGAACTACGCGTTGGGTTTGACAGGATCGACAAGCAGTTTCGCAGTGTTACGCTCACTGGCCCGGCCGAGTTTGCATTTGAAGGCACGATCGAGATTTAGCGCCCGCAACTCTGGGCCTCTCTCATTCCGAGCGCAGTCGAGGAATCTCTAATCTTAACGGACAAATAATCATCCCGCAGCAGCGGGAGACTTCGCTCGACATGACAATTGAATAGGCCAAACCTACAGTTAATCGCATGTTCCGCGGTACCTTCACGGCCTTAGTCACACCGTTTCGCAATGGCGCGATTGATGTTGCTGCTTTCGAGAAACTAATCGAAAACCAAATCGCTGTCGGAATTACCGGAATTGTTGCGGTAGGCACCACCGGCGAATCGCCGACGCTGTCACACGAGGAACGCCAGGAACTGATCCGCCTTGCAGTCGCTACCGCGAAAAGCCGTTGTCAAGTTCTCGCAGGTACAGGTTCCAACGCGACGCAGCACGCCGTCGCCGATACAAAGGCGGCCGAGAAACTTGGCGCTGACGGTGCACTGCTCGTCGCGCCGTATTACAACAAGCCGAGCCAGGAAGGTTTGTTTCGCCATTTCAAAACAATTGCCGATGCCACAGCCCTGCCGATCATGCTCTACAACATTCCTGGGCGATGCGGGGTGGATGTTGCACCCGATACGGTGACGCGCCTGGCGAAAGAATGCAGGAATATTGTTACAATCAAGGAAGCCAGTGGGAGTGTCGAGCGTGTCAGCGAGTTGGGCGCGCGTTTGGCTGAGTCATTCACGATTCTAAGCGGTGACGATTCGCTAACGCTTCCGTTCATGTCGGTCGGAGCCGTCGGCGTTGTCAGCGTTGCTTCAAATCTGTTTCCGGCTGAAATCTGCGCGCTCGTCCGAGCTTATGAATGCGGCGATGCGAAGTTAGCCTTGAACCTGCATCGTAAGATGTTTCCGCTTTTCAAGGATTTGTTCATCGAGCCGAATCCTGTTCCGGTAAAGACAGCGCTCGGCTGGCGCGGGGCGATGTCGGGCGAAGTGCGTCTCCCTTTATGCGAGATGAGCGAACCGAATCAGGCGCGCTTACGCAAGACACTCGAAGAATTCGAGCGGACGAAGTAATTTGCAGTCCCTCACCTCAGTCCTCCCCTCGACGGGGGAAGGCTGACTCGCCGTTCTGGCGACCGAGGACGCGAATTTCGAGAGCGAGGAGCATCGCCTCTCCCTTGCAAAGGGAAAGGGCAGGGTGAGGGTTCTGCTAACATGAGGTCATCTTCCGTGCGTGTATTGCTCATCGGCGCGGCTGGGCGTATGGGAAAAACTCTTAGTGATCTT
>Ga0209055_1002689_pt1 | contig 11101 bp, 5 predicted proteins | sample GraSoiAngelo_110_FD_185875 | JGI IMG/M metagenome (GOLD analysis project Ga0209055, IMG submission 185875) | Grasslands soil microbial communities from the Angelo Coastal Reserve, California, USA - 14_0903_12_30cm (SPAdes) (version 2) | ecosystem: Environmental > Terrestrial > Soil > Grasslands ... | reverse complement strand
TAAAAGCCTTAGTCCGCGGGGGCGGGCCAGACCCGCCCCCGTAAAGTTCGTACTACGCAAGAAAGCGCCCCCGCAGTTGAGGGCAGAATTCCAGCAGCCGCTCGGAATCCACGCGCAACTTGCGTCTAAACTTTAAACATCCACTGGATCGCTGCGGCGTCTTCGGAGCCTGTCGCCAGAACCAATAGCTCCCTTTCGACCCGGTTTGTGACCCAATTAGGTAGCGCGGATCGGGTCCACGGTGTCGCGTATCTTGCCCACCAGGAAACTGTGACTAACAACCGTCCCGACTTCCCTCGCCGAGCGAGCCGATCCCCACCCAATCTGCCTGGGTAGATCCTTTGGCATGCCTTGGTGGCTTGGGTTCTGGCGATACATCCGAGGGAAGGGAATATGACGTTGCGTGAAAGGTGAGTTTTGGAATTTCGCTACTTCAGAGTGATGTGTTTTCTCACTTTTCAAAGCTGCGGACGCGGGCCGCAACGCTGGGGGCGCGTATCTCCCTTGGAGGAGGCTCTGTAAGTTACTGATTCAGAGCAAATTGCACTGGAAGTGCCGAAAGAGTGCACACATTTTCCTCAATTGGCGCTCAATTTGCACTTAGGATATGCGAAAGGGGAAATCAAAATGGGAATTCATCTATATAGCATCGCAGTTGGGGCTTGCGCTGGTGCAGTTGCCGGGGCTGGCATCGCTCTTCGCAACGAAGTTGCGACACTCAAGCAGCTAGCTACGAGGATGAAGACTTGGGGGCAAGTCTCCATCAGCAGGATCATTCCCTAAGCTTTGCCGGCTAGAGCGAGACACCAGTGTCGGCTGGTCGCGCTAAGCTGCCGAAGCTGGGGCCCGGAAGTATCCCGTTATAGGTTAGAACCTAGCAGGTCTGGCTAGCAGGTGGGGCATTTAAGAGGAGCATTATCAACGAAATTCATGTTTGAGCGCTCGGCATCATAAAATTCGAAGTTCTTCAGTTCAAACCTCACCCCCACCCCCGTACACGGAAACAAGGGCGCCCCAATTGGGGCGCCCTTTTCCGTTTTAGTCGCGCAGATGTTCGGCGGGGCCGATCATTCGCAATCGTACCGCGCAGCCATCAGCCGCTGATCCCTGCGGGCGGACGTAAATCTCCCTACCGCCGCCGCGCTCCAGGGAGGCCAACTGGACCGAATCTTCCTGCCGCGCTGGTTGAAATACCGTTAGTTATCCAGCCAGGGCACTAGCCTTCGCCGCAACTTGTCCGGCATGCGTTGACTTGCCTTTGGCCACAGCCTAGGATGACCGGCCAAGGCAAGTATCAGGCGCGGAATAGCCAGCTTGACCGCGGCGCGCACCCAAGGTTTTGCCGCTTGCAGAGGCGTTCGGGCGTGGCGGCGGCGTGAGGCGCGCTGCCCCTGACACTTTCCAACAGCAAGGCCAATGGGTGGAGGAGTACCTTGACCTACCGGGAGCTATGGCGTGGTGCCGTGTGGAATTTTGCCCTGGGGATGCTCGTCTCGGTGGTTCCAGCGTTAGCGTTCTATTATTTGGCTTTCGACTACACGCCCGCGCAATTGCGTCGCCTGAGCTGGCTAGCGATTCCGGGAATCACGGCCCTCTTGGTAGTGGACCTCTCGGTGCTGGCGGCAACATTACGGCCGGTGCGTCGAGCCCTGGCCGCCGACGCCAGCCCCGCTGACCATCAGCGCGGCCTGGAACGCCTGCTAGCTTTGCCGATGCTGGTTCTCCCACGCATCTTTGGTCCGCACGCCATCACCGCCACAGTGGTTTTCAATCTCCTTGTGCTTTGGGCGAACCGTGCCTACAGTCTGGGCATCCCTGAGAGTCACTTTCTACGCTACTGGCTGCTGAATCTTACGGTGGTGCCCGTGGGGCACGCTGTCTATGAGTATCACGCCACGGAGCGCTTGATTCGCCCCCTCATGCCGTTGCTGCTCCCGCGCTTGCCTGGCCGGTTTGACCCGAGCCGATTGGTGCGGCTACCGCTCGCGTCGCGCATCTTCTTGTTTTCGGTCTTGCTGGGGCTGGATCCACTGGTCATCGGGGGTTTCATCGCCTACCAGCGGGCCGAGGCCGCCGGTTTGACGCTGCCGACCGTTTTTGCCTTTCAGCTCGTTGCCGTGGGTGCCGCACTGACCATGCTCTGGCTGGTGCTCCTGCTACTTATCTCCCGCGAAGTGAGCGAGCAAACGCACGCCATTACGGACGGGCTAGATCGCATCGCCTCGGGCGACCTCAGTACTGATGTGCCAGTTCGCTCGACGAGTGAATTTGGGCGCATCGCCCTTGCAGTGAATGAGATGACAGCGGGATTGCGCGAGCGACAGCACCTGAGGCAAGACCTTGCTGTCGCCCGCGAGATTCAGCAGGGGCTGTTGCCGCAAAGGTTCCCGCCTTATCTCCACCTACAGGTCACAGGCCTCAATCGCCCGGCTCTGGCGGTGGGGGGCGACTATTTTGATCTGATGGAGCTCAGCCCCGACCGCACCGCCTTTATCATGGCTGATGTCTGCGGCAAAGGCGTGGGGGCAGCGTTGTTGAGCGCCATCCTTCAGGGAACCTTCTCGTCTATGACCCCCGGGCAGGAGCCGGCGAGCGTATTCGCTCAGATCAATCGTTTCATTTGTGCCCACTCTGACGCGCCGCGGTACGCCACGCTCTTTTTTGGCCTTCTCGACACAGCCGGAAGACTGGAGTTTATCAATGCCGGCCATCTGCCTCCCATCTTGGTTCACGAGGGCCAAGCCCAGTTCGCCTTTCCGGCAGGGACTTTGCCGCTGGGCCTGTTCCCGGAAGTTGAGTTCAAGACTTGTTCCTCCAGCCTCAAGCCTGGCGACACTCTGGTGTTATTCACCGACGGCCTCAACGAGGCGGTGAATCCGGAGGGCGAGCAATTCGGGATGGAGCGGTTGCAGGAGGAGGTGGCGCGCAACGCTACTGCCGGAGTTGATGGGTTGCAGGCCGCCATCTTAGCAGCAGTCGAAAAGTTCACTCGCGGTATCCCACAGCCTGACGACCTAACCTTGCTCATCATTCACTACCGCGGCTAGGACAGCGCGGAATAGTCTTCCGATCCGCGTTACACGTAGCGCCAGCGCCTCGCCGGCGGTTTTGTTTTCTGCGTTAAGTTCGATGGTTTCCGCGAACTCCGGCCCCTATTTCTTCGTATACTTCGAACCAGTAGCGCAGACGGGTGATTTGATTATTGAAACAGCCCCAAGCGCCTGGCCAGACCCGCGCGCAGCCGGCCCCAGTTGGTTCCCAGCCAATCAGTCCAGCGGACCTCCTCCCATTCCGCCAGATAAGAGTAGGCCACCGGGACAACCAGCAGCGTTAGGAGCAGGCAAAGGGTCTGGCCGCCGATAATGGTCACCGCGATGGCGGCGCGCTGCCCCGAGCCGGCGCCGATGCCTAAAGCCACCGGGATCAAGCCCGCGACGATAGAGAAAGTGGTCATCAGAATGGGGCGCAAGCGCACGCGGTTGGCTTCGAGCAGCGCCTCGCGCAGTGGCTGGCCTTCCGCGCGCAGCCGATTGGTGTAGTCCACTTGCAAGATGCCGTTCTTCTTCACGATGCCGAGCAGCAGGAATACGCCTAGCGCACTCCACAAGCTCAGCGCGCGGCCGGTGATCCAGAGCGAGAACAGCGCAAAGGGAATGCTGAGCGGGAGAGTGAGCATGATGATGAAGGGGTGCGAGAAGCTCTCAAACTGCGCGGCCAGCACCATGTACATGAAGATGGAGGCCAGCAGCATAGCCAGAAGCATGTTGAAGGTAGTTTCCTCGAGTAGTTTCACTTGACCGGAGAACAAGTACGAGTAGCCGGGTGGCAGGCCCACAGCCTTGATGGAACGCACCGTATAGGCTGCAGCCGCATCGAGAGGATAACCGGCAGCGACGTTGGCATTGACCGAGACTTGAAACTCGCGGTTATAGCGCCACAGCGTCGCGGGGCCCGACCCGCGCTGGATCGTGGCCACGTTCTCCAGGCGCACCTGGCCGACTTTCGACGACGGCACCATCAGGCGCCCCAGCACGTCCGGATTGTCGCGCTGTTCGGTGAGCAACTGCATCGTTACGGAGTACTGTTCGGAGCCTTCTTTGAAGGTGGAGATCTCGTCCCGGCCCGAATACATCAGGCGCACCGTGGAGCCGACATCGGCCATGCGCACGCCCAGGTCGGCGGCGCGCTGCCGGTCCACCTTCACCTGCAGCTCGGGGCTATTCAGATTGAGGTTGGGATTGATGTCTACCAGCCCGGGAAACTCCCGCATTCGGGCGGCAACCTGTTTTGAGATCTCAACCAATTGAGGGATATCCGGCCCGCGAATGATCGCGCGAATGGGAAACCACAGCTCGCCGCCCAGCGTTGAAGGGAGGCGCACGTTGTAAGTGATGTTGCGAAAGCTGCCCAGGATGCGACGCACCTCCTGGGCCATCTGCTCGTGCGTGCGTTTGCGTTGGCTCCGGTCGACCAGACGGATGTAGAGGTGGGCGTGGTTGGTGGTGCCGTGGGTGTAAGGCTGGACGAACTCGACCTCGGGCAGGGCTTCGATGCGATGGGCCATCTCCGTGACGGTAGCCATCGTGCGCTCCAGCGAGCTGCCTTCGGGAAGATCGAGCGAGCTCTGCAGCTCGCTCTGGTCGTCGGCGGGGATGAAGTCGCGGCCCACCCGGCGATAGAAAAAGAAGCTGGAGACAAACGTGACCAGGCAGATCATCAATATCATGGCGCGGTGCGCGAGCGCCCACTCCAGGCTGCGCAAGTAGAGATTCTCGATGCCGTGGAAAAACTTCGACTCCCGCGAGCGCGCGTGCCCGGCGTTGGCCCCCACCACGAGGATGCGGGAGCTCATCATCGGCGTCAGCGTGAAGCTCACCAGCAAAGAGACCAGGATGGCCATGGCCATCGTCCAGCCGAAAGAGTTGACGTAGCGCCGCGCATAGCCGCTCATAAACGCGATCGGCAGGAAGATGATCACCAGCGAGAGCGTGGTGGCCATCACCGCCAGCCCGATTTCGCGAGTGGCCTCGACCGCGGCCCGCTTCCGCTCCACGCCTTTTTCCTCCATGTAGCGAAAGATGTTTTCCAGCACGATGATCGCGTCGTCGATCACGATGCCAACGGCCAGCGTCAACGCCAGCAGAGTCATATTGTTAAGCGAGAAGTCCATGTACCGCATCAGCGTAAACGTGGCGATAATGGAGGTCGGGATGGCCAGGGCGGCGATCAACACGGCGCGCCAGTTGCGAATAAACAGCAGCACCACCAAGCTCGCCAGGAAGCTTCCCAGGACGAGGTGTTCGAGCAGCGAGTGCACCGAAGCCTTGATGAAGACGGAGATGTCCTGGACGACCTCGAGATGGACGCCGGGGGGCAGCTCCAGCTTCAGAGTCTCGAGCCGGCGCTTGACGTTATCGGCCACGCGCACGGTATTCGTGCCCGATTGCCGGAGCACAGATACGCTGACTGCATCCCGCGGCACATGGTCCTTGCGGAGGAGCATGGCCCACGTGCGCAGCTCCTCGGCGCCGTCTTCCACCCCGCCGACCTCCCGCACGCGCACAGGCACCCCGCCGCGCGTGGCAACGATGATGTTGGCGAACTGGACGGCGGAATCCACCCGGCCGAGCGTCCGCAACCCCAGGTCTTGCGGGCCGCGAATGAGGTGGCCGCCGGGTGCTTCCACGTTCTCCCGCTGCACCGCGTCACGCACATCCGCTACGGTCAGCCCGTGTGCCGTCAGCCGCTCCGCGTCGATGAAGATGCGAATCTGGCGCGCTTGGCCTCCGGTGATGTCCACTTCGCCCACGCCGTTCACGGTCTGGATGGCGCGGCGCACCTGCTTGTCGGCAATTTCGGTGAGTTCGCGCCGGCTCATCGGCCCAGCCACAAGCACGGTGAGGATGGGGTCGGAATCTGGATCCAGCTTGCGAATCACCGGCGGAAGGATGTTGGGAGGGAGGCGGTTAAGCGCGCCGGACACTTTTTCCCGAATATCCTGGGCCGCGCCCTCGATATCGCGCTCCAGCACAAACGTGCAGATGAGGCGGGAAATGCCTTCCGTCGTGTACACAGTCATCTCGTCGAGCCCGTTCACCGAGGAGATAGCATCCTCGAGTGGCAATACGACGCTCGTGGTCATTTCCTCGGGGCTGGCCCCGGGGAGTTCGACTCCGACGTAAACGGTGGCGGGATCAGCGCGGGGGAACAGATCGACGCCCAGCGTGCGGTAAGAGAAAATGCCCAGCGTCACCAGGAAGGCGATGAGCATCACCGCAAACACGGGGCGCGCGACGCAGACTTCGGCAAGTTTCATCGGTTAGCAGCCAGCTTTCAGTTCTCGGTGTTTCGTTGTCGGCTCTCTGTGCGCGTTTGCCAGTTCTTGCCCTTCAATTCTCAGTTTCAGATTCCAGAGCGCATGAGCAGTGTTCACCAGGCTCGCTACTCCGCCCGAACAGAGGCGCCGTCGTACAACTGGTCCCGGACGGCCACCGCCACGCGCTCACCGGCACGCAACCCTTCGAGGACTTCCATGCGCTGGTTTTGCTGCGTTCCAGGCTTGATGGCGCGCTCGCCCACGCGCGGGCCATTCAGCACAAAAACCTTGTAAACCCCATAGCGGTAATTCACCGCCTGCTCCGGCACTGTGAGCGCCCTCTCCTCGACCTCGCTGGGCAACGACGCCTGAACAAAAAAGCCGGGTTTCAATCGCCCGGCCGGATTGGCCAGCAGGGCTTCCACCTCGAAGGTGCGTGACTCCTGGAGCACAGCCGGGTTGATGCGCCCCAATCGCCCGCGGAAGACTTCGCCCGGATACGCCTCCACCTGCACCTCGACGGTCGCGCCGGTCTTCACCGCCCCGGCCCACTTCTCCGGCACTGCCAGGCGCGCGCGCAACTGGTCGGTCCGGACGATCACCATCACCGGGCTCTGCACTTTCAGATATTCGCCTGGGCTGACATGCCGCTGCTTGATCGACCCCGGGAAGGGCGCGCGAATCGTGGCGTCCGCCAGTTTCTTCTCCGCCAGCTTGCTGGCCGCTTCGCTGGACTGGAGGCGCGCTTCGAGCTCATCCACTTGCTGCATCGCCAAGTCGTGGGCCGCGCGGGCGCCCTTGTAGCGCGTCGAGGCTTCGTCGAGTTGCTGCTGGGAGATGAGCTGGTCGCGGAAAAGCTGCTCGGCGCGACGGTGTTTCTGCTCGGCATCGAACAGGTCGGCGGCTGCGCGCTGCACAAAGGCGACCTGCGCAGGGTCGCGCGGCAGCGGGTCGTTCGGCCCGAGTCCCAACTGCGCGCGCACCTGCCGCACCGTCGCGCGCTGGCGGTCCAGCTCATATTGCAGCTCGGTGCCTGACAGCGTGACCAACACCTGGCCTTCCTTCACCGTGTCGCCCACATCCGCAAGCACGCGCTCCACCCGGCCCTCTACCTCGGCGCTGATCGTGCTCTCCTCCAGCGCATAAAGCGATCCGACCGCCTGCACACGCCTCCGGACCACCTCTTCTTCCACTGGGAAACTCCGCACCGCGATCGGGTTGGCAGCATCGCCGCGGGCGCTGGCCGGCTGCGTGCGCGAACAGCCCGCCTGGACCAAAACAAGCAGCAGCGTCACCAACGCGCCGAGGGGAAAGCGCCTCGCGGAGCAACGCGCCCACCCGGATAAAACGACAGGATCTAAAACCGGCACACTCATCAAACGCAGCCCCGTCCCCCATGCTTCGCGACTAGGTTGCCGGACCGCTAGTACGTCCGGTCGCCCATTCTTTGTAGTTTTCTATCACAACTTCCCCACAGGTGTGAATCGAAGTTCTCCGGGAGAGTGAGAACTGACGGGCAGTCGGGCTGCCGGTGAATTCGCTTGTCGCCAGGGGATTTCTCGCCAAGGATGCTGGATTCCCCGATCGTGTTCGAGAAGGACGTCTCCAAATGCACGTGCGGAACTTTTCGAGTGATTCTTGCGTTTTTCTGAGACGGGTGCCTGTGGCCTCATTGAGCATGGATCAGACGGTGGTTGAGCAGCGTCGTGGAGATTGGATGCTCCTCGGCGGGCTCACGCTCATCACCTTTGTTCTGCACGTTGCGTTCTACAAAGGCTATGGATTCTTCCGGGATGAGCTGTACTTCATCGCGTGCAGCCGCCATCTCGCCTGGGGATATGTCGATCAGCCGCCGGGAGTGGCTGTCGCTGCCTGGGCATCTCGCCACCTGCTCGGCGACACGCTCTTTGCGATTCGCTTTGCGCCCATGCTCTTCGCGGCAGCGCAAGTACTTTTCATCGGGCTGACCGCGCGCGCGATGGGCGGCTGCCGCTACGCGGTACTGCTGGCCTGCATATGCGTTGTCGCCGCGCCTCAATACTTCGGGTCCTATCTCAACACGGACGTGTTTATGATGCTTGGCTGGGCGGCGTGCGGCTATATTGCCGTGCTGATCCTGGCCGGTGGCAGTCCACGGTTGTGGCTGTGGTTTGGGCTTGCTGCGGGTTTTGCGCTTCAAGGCAAGCACGCAATGCTCTTTTTCGGCTTTGCGTTCGTGGTGGGGCTTCTGTTGTCGTCGCAGCGCAAAATGCTCCTGGGCCCGTGGCCCTATGCGGGCGGCGCCGTGGCTTTGATCATCTTCCTCCCCAATCTCATCTGGGAGTACCGTCACAACTGGGCGACGCTCGAGCTGCTGCGAAATATTGCGCACGGCAACAAGGACCTCCCTGTTGGACCCTGGGCGTACTTCGTCTCCAACGTGCACTCTCTTTCGGATCTGTCGTTTCCGATTTGGTCCGGCGGCATCCTTTGGTGCCTCTTCGCCAAGGCGGGCCGGCGTTTCCGCGCGATTGGCTGGATGTGGATTGTCGCCTACGTGACTTTCATCGTCCTCAAAGGGATGACGTATTACCTCACACCGATCTATGCTCCGCTGTTCGCAGCGGGCGCGGTCGCCGTCGAATCATTGTTGGAGCGGCCCGCAACGAAACGTGCCTGGCTCAAGCCGGTCTTGGGCACCGTCACCGCAGTACTCATCTTGCTCTACGGAATGATTGGGTGGCCGTTTGCAATGCCGATGATGCCGGTTCAGAAATTCATCGCCTATGAGCAAGCGCTGGGTGTTGCGCCGGAAAAATGGGAGACGGTAAACCTCAACCTGTTGCCGCAGCAATATGCGGATATGTTCGGGTGGCCGGAGATGGCCGCAGCAGTCGCCCGTGTGTACGACACAATGCCCCCCGAAGAGCGCGCGACATGTGGAATCCTCACACGGAACTACGGTGAAGCAGCCGCGATTGATTACTTCGGACGCGCATACGGCCTGCCGCACGCCATCAGCGGCCACCAGAGTTACTGGCTGTGGGGGCCGGGGCCTTACACCGGAGAATGCTTGATCGTGATCGGCAATGACCGCGAGACGCTGCAGAAGATGTTCGCGAGCGTTGTGCAGGCGGGCGAGACCTATCAGCAGTACGCCATCCCATATGAGAACCATCGGTCCATCTGGATTGTCCGCGGACCGAAGTTCGGCACGCTCGAGCAGGCCTGGCCGAAGTTCAAGGCCTGGATCTAGCGGTGGCCAGCGTCATTCACAGCCACGGCAAACCCCGGCTTGAGCGGCGGAAGTTCGGACAACTGAGCGGGTTTCAATCCTCACAGCCTAAATTTAGGACAGTACCAGGATTCTTGCCGTACGATCCTCTGACGGCAGCATGATGTATAATCACGGACCGCTCTGTCCCCCAAAGGCGGAGACCATCAAAGAACACATAAGGAGCACCACTATGGAGCAGAATCGCAGGAATTTTCTGCAAGGGGCGGGCGCGGTTTGCGCCATCGCAGCGACGGGCCGGTTGACTGTAGGACACACCGAGCCCAAGCCTGCAAGCAACCATGCGCGCGGCATGGCCCGCGGGCTGACCTTGTTGACCATGCGCCGCAACGGCGAATATTGGCTTGGGGTTAAAACCGATAAGGGCATTCTGGATGTGAACGAGGCGTCCAAGCTGCTTCATCTGCATGCCCCGGCCACCATGGATGATTTGCTTCAGAATGAGGACGGCCCGAGCCTGAATGCGCTCGTAGACGCCGCTTCCAAGTCCAATGCCGCGCAAAAGGCGTTTGTCAAAGAAGAGGGTATTCAATACGGGCCAATTGTGACCCGGCCGGAAAAGATTGTCTGCGTGGGCCTGAATTACCGGCGGCACGCCATCGAAGTCGGCATGCCGGTCCCCAAGCAACCAGTGCTTTTCAACAAATACAATAACGCGCTCAATCGTCACAATGGCGCCATCAAGCTGCCCGTCGAGGTTGCAAAGAAATTTGATTATGAAGTCGAGCTGGTGATGATCATTGGTCGGGAGGCGAAAAACGTCAGCGAGGCGGACGCGCTTTCGTACGTGGCGGGCTACTGTACCGGCAATGACTTTACTGCAAGGGATCTGCAGCTGGAGACCGGAGGCCAGTGGATGATTGGCAAAACGCCGGACCAGTTCGCCCCGTTGGGCCCCTACCTGGTTACCGCCGAGCAGATCGAGCCGAACAACCTGAAGATCGAGTGCCGGGCCAACGGCGAAACACGCCAATCCTCTAACACCAGTGACATGATCTTCAACTGCCGGCAGATCATCAGCTACATCTCCCGCCACATAACTCTCAAACCCGGCGACATTGTTTTCACCGGCACCCCGGAAGGCGTGATCCAGGGCCATCCCAAAGACAAACAGGTCTGGCTCAAGCCCGGCGACAAAATCGCTTGCAGCCTGGAGAAGCTGGGCGAACTCAAGTTCGAACTGGTTTGACTCCTATTTCGCCAGATGGTCGGAGAGCAGGGAAGTATCGGCACTCAAGGGCGGATGGGCAACAAGCGCCCTGCAGCAGGATGCCACTCCGCATCAGTTCCTAATCCTTTAGTATGTCGGCGATATCGGCAAGCGTGAGGATGCGGTATACCTGCGCCGTCCCGTCCTGACTGGCCGTTACGACCCGCTGGCCGTCCGGCGAGAACTCCGCGTGGTTGACTGCGGCGGAATGGCCTTCCAGCTTGGCCACCAGCTGCCCATTGGCCGCGTTCCAGACCCGCGCCGTATTCTCCCCGCTGGCCGTCACGATCCGCTGCCCGTC
>Ga0209055_1002686_pt1 | contig 11115 bp, 12 predicted proteins | sample GraSoiAngelo_110_FD_185875 | JGI IMG/M metagenome (GOLD analysis project Ga0209055, IMG submission 185875) | Grasslands soil microbial communities from the Angelo Coastal Reserve, California, USA - 14_0903_12_30cm (SPAdes) (version 2) | ecosystem: Environmental > Terrestrial > Soil > Grasslands ... | reverse complement strand
GGGTGGGCGTGCAGGCGTGGTGGCTGCTGCCGGTGGTCGTGATCGGGGTGCTCGGCGTCAGCTTGCGGCGGGCCCGGCGCCCCACTTGACGTTGGCGCAGGGGGGCGTAGGCTCCGGGCCGTGGGTTCGTACGACGACCTGGTCCGGGAGACCGCCGACGCCGTCCTGAAGCCCGGCGCGCCGGTCAGCATCCACCAGCTCGCGCAGGTCGTGGCGGCGCGCTTCCTGGCCGTCTCCCGGGACGACCGGCTCCGGCCGCTCGACATGCTCCTGCTGGAGGGCGTGCTCCGCAACGACCCCCGGTTCGTCGAGGTGGCGTCCGGGCTGTGGGTCCGCCGCGACGACGGTCCGGAGGCGGGCGTGCCGAGCCGGCCGCCCCGGCTCCCGCTGGCCGGCAGCGCCGCGACCGGGGCCGTCCCGTCCGAGCCGCCGCTGGACCTGGACGCCGTCGGCGGCGGAGCCGGCAGGGCCACGACCGCGCCCTAAACTGGCGGCGTGGGGGGTCGCTTCCGGCCGGGGGTGCTGGCGCTGGCCGTCGCGCTGGTCGCGTGCGCGCCGGCCGGCTCGTCGTCGCCGCCGCCGGAGCTCGCCGCGGTCTTCGTGGCCGATCCCGCGCACCACGACCTGCTGCTGTTCGGCGGCCGCTCGCGCAGCGGCGTCCTGGCCGACACGTGGCTGTGGACGGGGGGTCGCTGGCAGCGCCAGGACCCCGGGGCCGCGCCGCCAGGCCGCTCGTTCGCCGGCGCGGCGGCCGACCACGGCGGCGTCCTGCTGTTCGGTGGCGACCCGTCCGACCCGACCGGCACGCACGACGACACGTGGCGCTGGGACGGGACCCGGTGGACGCGGCTGCATCCTCGCACGGTCCCCGACGACGGCGCGTTCCGGACGATGGCGACCGGCCCGGACGGCGCTCCGGTGCTGGTGGTGTTCGCGGCCGATCGCACGGTCCACACGTGGACGTGGCGGGGCGACGACTGGGTCGAGGCGCCGGCCGGCACCGCGAGCCCGCCCTGGCTGGACGACGCCGCCCCGGTCCTGGACCGGACGTCCGGCCAGCTGCTGCTGGCCGGCGGCATCCCGCCGCCGGGGGCCAGGCCCGACGGCACATGGGCGTGGGACGGCACGGCCTGGACCGAGCTGCGCACGGCCCACCAGCCGGCCGGCGGCCCGGCCGCGGCGGCCGACCTGGCGGGCGGCCCGCTGCTGCTCGAGCAGGACGGCACGTGGACGTGGGGCGCCGGCGACTGGAGGCTGGCCCAGCCGCCGGGCGAGCCGCGGTGGATGGCGTACTCGGCGCTCGCCGCCGTTCCCGGCGCGGGCCCGGGCCAGGTCCAGGCCGTGCTCCTCACGGGCGCGGCGGGCGACCGGGGCCAGACCTGGCGCTGGAACGGGTACGGCTGGACCCAGACCTGAGCGGATCGTTCGTCACTCGATCCGGTGGAAGGCCAGGTCGAAGTCGTGCCTCCAGTCCGTGCCGTCCTCGGAGGCCTCCCAGGCGCCGCGCAGGGTGCGGCCGTCGTCCTCCACTCGCCCGGTGAAGCGCTGCCAGAACCCCGGCGCCTCGCGCCACACCTTCCAGGCGCCGTCCTCGAAGGTCGTGCGGTACACGCGGGAGACCCCGCGGGAGTCGTGGTAGAGCATCGTCAGCGGGCCGCCGGAGTCGTCGCTCCCGATGACGCAGGTGCTGTCCGGAACCGGGTCGGGCGCCTCCGACGTCCAGAGCAGGTACGCCCCGCCCTCGATGCGGCGGAAGGAGTCCCGCCCGCGGCTGCCGGGGAACAGCGGGCTCTCCATCTCCCACTCGCCGACCAGCGCCTCGAACGCCTGGAGCGCGCCCGCTCGCCCCGCGAGCAGCTCCGCGATCCGCTCCATCGAGTCCACCGCCCCTTCCTCCATGCCGGTCGCGACCATGGCGTCGCGGTCCTCGACGGTCTGGAAGACGGAGGTCGTCGTCAGGCGCGTGCGGCCGCCCAGGTCCTCGAAGACGGCCGTCTCCAGGACCACGTGGCCGGGCATCCCCTCGAACTCGAACGTCTGCACGATCCGCTCCGGCCGCGCGATCTCGTGGTAGACGCCGCGGAAGGCGAACTCGTTGCCGTCGGCGTCGCGCTGGACGAACCGCCAGGTGCCACCCGGCCGGACGTCCATGTGGTCCACGGTGGTGGTGAGGTTCCGCGGCCCCCACCATCGGGGGATCGTCTGCGGGTCCGTGTAGACGTCGAACACGAGCCGGCGCGGCGCATCGAACTCGCGCGTCAGGACGACGTCGTGCCGCGCGGGCGGGGCGGTCAGCGTGGCTCTGCTCATGTCGTCTCCTCCTGTTGCTCCGGGCCGGCCTCGGACTGCAGGTCGCGCAGGAAGTCGGCCAGGCGGTCGTGCCGCTCCTCCCAGAGATGCCGATAGCGCTCGATCCACTCCGACACCTCGCGCAGCGGTGCCGCCTCCAGCCGGCAGGGCCGCCACTGCGCCCTGCGGCTCTGGGAGACGAGCCCGGCCCGCTGCAGCACCTTGAGGTGCTTCGACACGGTGGGGAGCTTCAGGTCGAATGGCTCGGCCAGCTCCAGCACGGTCGCCTCCCCCCGCTCCAGCCGAGCCAGGATGGCCCGCCGCGTGGGGTCCGCCAGTGCCGCCAGGATCTCGCTCAGCCGATCGCTCATCTAGTTCTGCTCAGTGGCTAATTAGCCTATCGGCAGAATACGGCTGCTGGCGGGATCGCGTCAAGTCCCGGGGCCCGCCCGTTGTAGCCTGCGAGCATGTGCGGCCGCTACGGCATGAGCGTCTCACCGCCCCGGCTGAGCGAACGGTTCCCCCACGTGGACTTCCCGCTGACGATCGAGCCGCGCTACAACATCGCCCCCACCCAGGACGTGCTGGCGATCCGCGACCTCGGGGACGGGGCCCGGGCCGAGCTCGTGCGCTGGGGCATCGCGCTGCCCGCCGGCGACTCCGCTCGCAGCCTGATCAACGTCCGCTCCGAGACCGCGCTCGGCGCTGGCTTCTTCCGCCGGCTGCTCGAGGAGGACCGCGTCCTGCTGCCGGCCAGCCACTTCTACGAGTGGGCTGGCCACGGTCCCGGCCGCCACCCGCTGCTGATCCTGCCCCGCGACGGCCTCCTGGCCTTCGCCGGGCTGCGTGGACGCTGGACCGACCAGCGGACGGGCCGGTCGGTCCCGGCCGTCACCATCCTCACGTGCCCTCCCAACGACCTGATCCGACCGTTCCACGACCGGATGCCCGTGATCCTGGACCCGGCCGCCTGGGACGTCTGGCTCGATCCCCGGAGCGGGTTCGAGCAGCTGGCCGCGCTGCTGGCGCCCTGCCCGCCCGGCTGGCTGGAGACCCGGCCCGCGTCGCGTCTGGTGAACGACCCCCGCCGCGAGGGACCCGAGCTGCTCGAGCCGCCGCCGGCGACCGAGCCGGTCCAGCTGACCCTCCTCGAACCCCCGACCACACGTTCATGATTCGGGGTCGTCAACGACCGGCGCCGGCGCGAGATCCTGGCCGGCCTCGGCGGCTGACCGCCCCGTACGCCGCCCTGTGGTCGGGTGGCAAGGACAGCGCGCTGGCCGTCGTCCGGGCCCGCCGCGCCGGCCGCGACGTCGACCTGCTGCTGACGTTCGGCGACGCCGCCAGTGGCCGGGTCCGGTTCCATGCCACCACCAGGGCCATGGTCGAGCGCCAGGTCCGGGCCACGGTGGCCGGACGCGGGCGCGCCATCTTCACCTCCTGGGAGGAGATGCCCGCGGCCCTCGACGAGCGCCTGGCCGAGCTGGCCGGGGCCGGCTACGCGGGCGTCGTCCTCGGCGACGTCCACCTGGCCGACGTCCGTGCCTGGTACGAGGAGCGGGTGGTCGCCGCCGGGCTGGAGCACGTCGAGCCGCTGTGGGGCGAGGATCCGCGGGCGCTGGTCGCCGAGTTCGTCGCCGGCGGTGGCCGCGCGGTGGTCACGTGCGTCGACACCGAGCGCCTGGACCCGGCCTGGCTCGGCCGGGTGATCGACGAGGCGTTCGTCGAGGAGATCGCCGCGACCGGCGCCGACCCGTGCGGCGAGAACGGCGAGTACCACTCGTTCGCGTTCGCCGGACCGGCGTTCCAGGAGCCGGTGGGCTGGAGCCCCGGCGAGCGGCGGTCCGACGGCCGGTTCGTCCAGCTCGACCTGCTCCCGACCTGACCCGGAAGGTCAGGTGGCTGCCGGTGACGTGGTCGCGACCGGCGCGCCCTCCGCGCCCCACTGGGCGAGCGTCTGCCGCAGCATCTCGGCCAGGGCCTCCGTCAGCTCGGCGCGGGGCACCTCGGGGCGCTCGGCCCACTCCAGGCTGACCGCCTCCACGAAGCCGATCCAGCCCAGCACCGCCAGCCGCAGCAGCGGGGGCAGCGGCTCCTCGCGGCCGAGGAACCACAGCACCCGCCGGTAGATCGCCTGCCGGACCCCGTCCACGATCGCGATCACGTCCGGGTCGCCGCCCAGGTCGCCGCGCAGGATCGTGCGGTACGGGCGGGCGTGCTCCTCGACGTAGCCCAGGTAGGTGGCCAGGCCCGCCCGCAGCGCCTGGCCGGGCTCGCCCGACGAGGCCCGCTCGACGAGCTCCAGGAGCTGCTCGGCGGCGAAGCGCAGGGCCTCCACGTAGAACGCCCGCTTGGTCGGGAAGTAGCGGTAGACGAGCGGCCGGGAGATGCCGGCCGCCTCGGCCACCTCCTCCAGGGACAGCTCCTGGTAGGAAACCTGGCCGACCAGCCGGACGCCCACCTCCAGGAGCTGGCGGCGCCGCGCGTCCGGCTGCAGCCGGGATCGAGTGCCCACGGACCCCAGCATAGCGCGAGCTATTGACGTGGTGTCAGTAGCGAGCGTACGTTACTGACATGGCGTCAATAACGCAGGCCATCACCCCGGGACTCTGGTTCCAGACCGAGAACGCCTGGCAGTGGCTCGTCCTGGCCGTGGCCGTGGCGCCCCTGCCGGTCGGGCTCGCCGTCGTCCGCCGGCTCGGCCTGGAGCGGCTGACCGGCATGCCCGCGTGGGCCGCGGCGGCCGTCCTGCTCTCGAGCTGGGCCCTGGTCGTCGCGTTCTTCGGGTTCATGTGGGACGTGACCTGGCACGCCGACCTGGGCCGGGACGTGGAGCTCTTCACCGTCCCCCACGCCCTGATCCTGGCCGGCCTGGCGGGCATCGGCGCCGCGTTCCTGGCGGCGGTCGCGCTGGCCACCCGCGCCGGCGGTCCGGGCCTGCGCGTGGGGCCGCTCCGGGTGCCGGTCTCGGCCACGCCGCTCGGCCTGCTGGCCGCGGGAGCGCTGGCCGGCTTCCCGCTCGACGACTACTGGCACGCCGTGTACGGCATCGACGTGACGATGTGGGGGCCCACCCACCTCCTGATGATCGGGGCCGCCTCCCTCACGCCGATCGCGGTCTGGCTGGTGTTCCGCGAGGCCGGCGCCCACGACCGGCGCGGCCCCGCCCGCCGGCTCTGGCTGTCGATGCCGGCGACCGTGCTGGTCGGCCTCTCCACGTTCCAGCTCGAGTTCGACCTGGGCATCCTGCAGTGGCAGCCGCTGTACCAGCCGCTGCTGATCGCCGCAGCCATGGCCATCGCGCTGACGGCCGCCCGGGTGGCCGTGGGCCGGGGCGGCGCGCTGCTGGCCGCCGGCGGCTTCCTGGCCATGCGCCTGCTGGTCGCCGGCGTGCTGACCGTGGGGTTCGGCCGCGGATTCGCCCACTTCCCGCTGACGATCGCCGAGGCGCTGTGCGTCGAGGCCGCGTTCCTCCCGCCCCGGCTGCCGTTCCTCGCCGAGGCCGCCTGGACCCACCTCTGGTACGCGGTGCCGTGGACCGGGGACCTGCTCCAGTTCTGGTGGCTGGACGGCGCGGCGGCCGTGGCCGGCGCCCTGGTCGGCGCCGGGATGGGCAACGTCGCCGCCGGGCGCCGGGCCGGCCTCCCGCCGCTGGCCGCCGCCGGCGCCCTCGCGGCCCTGGGCATCGTCCTGGCGCTGCACCTCCCGCTCCGTCATGCGGACCCCGGCGGCGTCACCCTGACCGCGACCCCGGCCGGCCCGGCGCGCCTGGAGACGACCCGCCTCGGCGTGACCCTGCCCGAGCAGCCGGTCTGGCTGGAGGTCACCCTCTCGCCCGCCGCGGCGGCCGAGGGCGTCGACTGGTTCGGGGCGGTCGCCTGGCAGGGCGGCGCCCCCGTGCAGCACGCGGCCCTGGTCCGGGAGGCGCCCGGCCGCTACCGGTCGGCCACGCCCGTCCCCACCGGGGGCGGCTGGAAGACGCTGGTGATGCTGTACCGCGGCGACGTCCTGGAGGCGACGCCGGTGGCGATGCCGCCCGACTTCCAGTACGACCTGGCCCAGGTGCCGGCGCCGCTCCAGCCCCGCGCGGACGCGTTCGTGCCCGCCTCCAACCTGCTGATGCGGGAGGCGCACGGCGGGCCGCCCTGGCCGGCGGCGCTCATCGTGGCGTTCTTCGCGGTGATGGCGGTGGCCTGGACCGCCGCGCTGACCCTCGCCTACGCGCGGGTCGGGGCGAGCGGGCCGGGGCCGTCGCGGCCGGGCGACGACGCGGCGGCCCCGGCCGGCGGTCCCCCGCGCCGGCGCCGGCCGCGGGTCGTGATCGTCGGCAGCGGCTTCAGCGGCCTCGGCATGGGCGAGGACGACTTCGTCGTGCTGGAGAAGGCCGGCGACCTCGGCGGCACCTGGCGCGACAACCGCTACCCCGGCTGCGCCTGCGACATCCCCTCGCTCCTGTACTCGTTCTCGTTCGCGCCCAGCCCGGGCTGGACCCGCAAGTACCCGCCGGCCGAGGAGATCTGGGCGTACATGCGGCGCTGCGCCGAGCGGTTCGGCGTCGTCCCGCACATCCGCTTCGACACCGAGATGACGGGCGCCGAGCTGGACCCGGCCGGCGGCGGCTGGCGCGTCCACACCCGGGAGGACGGGATCGTGACGGCGGACGGCGTCGAGCGGCCGGTGGACGTGATCGTGTTCGGCACCGGCTTTCACGTGACGGACGCGATGGAGCGGATCCCGGTGGCCGGCAGGGACGGCTTCCGCATCCAGGACGCGTGGCGCGACGGCGTCGAGGCGTACCTGGGCACCGCCGTGGCCGGGTTCCCCAACCTGTTCCTCGTCCTCGGTCCCAACACCGGCCTCGGCCACAACTCGATGGTGTTCATGATCGAGGCCCAGACGCGGTACGTGCTCCGCTGCCTGCGCCTGCTCCCGGCCGGGGAGACGGCGTCGCTGGAGGTGCGGCCGGCGGCGCAGTCGGCGTTCAACCGGCGCCTCCAGGAGCGGCTGCGCCGGGCGGTCTGGAGCGTCGGCGGCTGCGCCAGCTGGTACCTGGACCGCACGGGCACCAACCGGACGCTCTGGCCCGGCTCGTCGTTCCGTTTCTGGCTGCGCACCCGGCGCCCCCGGGCCGCGGACTACGCGGTGGACGCGGGATGAGCCGCCGTGGCCTCGACGGCCAGGTCGTGCTGGTCACGGGCGCGGCCCGGGGCATCGGCGCGGCATTGGGCCGGCGCCTGGCCGACCGCGGCGCCCGGCTGGCCCTGGCCGGCCTCGAGCCCGAGGAGCTGCGCCGGGTGGCGCGGGCGTGCGGGCCGGATGCCTCCGCCTGGGACGTGGACGTCACCGACTGGGACCAGCTGCGCGGCGCCGTCGCCGGCGTCGTCGAGCGCTACGGCGGCATCGACGTCGTGGTGGCCAACGCGGGCATCGCCGCGGCCGGGTTCGTCCGGTCCATCGACCCGGACGCGTTCGAGCGGGTCATCGCGGTGGACCTCCTCGGCGTGTGGCGGACGGTGCGCGTCTGCCTCCCCCACCTCGTCGAGCGCCGGGGCTACTGCCTGGTGATGTCGTCGATGGCGGCCGCCGTCCACCTGCCCGGCATGGCCCCGTACAACGCGGCCAAGGCGGGCGCCGAGGCGTTCGCCAACACGCTCCGGGCCGAGGTCCGGCACCTGGGCGTCGCCGTCGGCGTGGCCCACCCGTCGTGGATCGCGACGGACATGGTCGCCGCGGCCGAGGAGCACCCGGTGTTCGGGGCCGTGCGGCGGCGGATGCCGGGCCCGGCCACGCGGACGTACCCGGTCTCGGCCGCGGTGGACCTGCTGGAGGCGGGCATCGCCCGGCGGGCCCGGACGGTCCACGTCCCGCGCTCGATGCTGGCCGCCAAGCTGGCCCGGGCGTTCCTGCCCGCGCTGGTCGAGCGCGCCGCCGGCCGCCTGATGCCGGAGGCGGACGCGGCCGCCCTGGCGGACGTGGAGAGGCGGGGCGGCGAGGCCTCGGCGCCGGTCGGCCCGGGAGGCGCCGCCGCGTTCCGGCGCTGAGCGCGGTCAGGGCACCGGCTCGCGGGTCCAGGCCAGGCAGAACTCGCCGACCACCCCGTCCGCCAGGCAGAGGAGGTGGTACGTCGGGTCCATCCGGCACACCAGCGGCCGCCCGGCGCCGGCCGGCTCGTACGACCCCAGCCGCACGTCGCCGACGGACGCGGTGAATCCAGGCGGAACCCGGCCGGCCGGCACCGGCACGCGCCCGGTGGTCGCGCCGCCGGCCAGCGCGAACGACGCCACGAGCGCGCCGCTCGCGTCCACAGCGAAGCTGACCGGGTTTCGCTCCACCGCCCGGCACGGCGCGCCAGGCGCCTGGCGCGCCCCCGCCGGCTGCGGGGCGACGGCCAGGAGCGCCACGAGCAGACCCGCGGACAGCCGTGCCACGCCTCAGACGCTCGCACCCCGCCGGCCCGGCGCGCCCGACCGGGCACCGATGAGTTTCCGGCGGCTCCCCTGTCCATACCGGGCGCCTCCCACCGCCACCAGAGGAGCCCACATGACGACACGAGACCTGCACGGAACTACCGCCATCGTGACGGGCGCCAGCCGGGGCTTCGGCCGCGCCACCGCGGCGGCGCTGGCCGGCGCCGGCGCGCACGTCGTCGGTATCGCCCGCGACCGGACCCGGCTGGACGAGGTGCGCGCGGAGCTCGGCGACGCGTTCACCCCGGTCGTCGCCGACGCCGCCGACCCCACCGTCGCGGGCCAGCTGCTGGACCGGTACCGCCCGGCCACCCTGGTGCTCAACGCCGGGGCCAGCCCGCTGTCGCGGCCGCTGCACCGCCAGACCTGGGAGACGTTCAGCCGCAGCTGGGAGGTGGACGTCCAGCACGTGTTCAACTGGACCCGTGAGGCCCTGCTCCTGCCGCTCGCGCCGGGCAGCTCGGTGATCGCGTTCTCCAGCGGCGCCGCGCTCGCCGGCTCGCCGCTCAGCGGCGGCTACGCCGGCGCCAAGGCCACCATCCGGTTCATGGCGGCGTACGCCGCCGAGGAGTCCGAGCGGGCCGGGCTGGGCATCCGCGTCGTGTCCGTGCTGCCGGGCCTGACCCCCGCGACCGAGCTGGGCGCGGCGGCCGTGGCCGCGTACGCGCAGCGGCAGGGCCTGGAGGTCGAGGCGTTCCTGGAGCGGCGCGGGGCGACGCTCACCGCCGACCAGGTGGGCGCGGCGATCCGGGACCTCGCCACCGACGCCGGCCTGGACCGGGCCGCGTACCTGGTCACCCCCGATGGCCTGGCGCCGGCATGACGCCCGCGGACCAGGAGGCGTTCCAGCGGCTGGTCGAGCCCCACCGGCGCGAGCTGCGGCTCCACTGCTACCGGATGCTCGGCTCGCTGGACGACGCCGACGACCTGGTGCAGGAGACGTTCCTGCGCGCCTGGCGCGGGTTCGACCGGTTCGAGGGCCGCGCCTCGGTCCGCACCTGGCTCTACCGGATCGCGACGAACGCGTGCCTGAACGCGCTCGCCACCCGGCGCTCGGCGCGCCGGGTGCTGCCGGAGTCGGCGGTGCCGCCGGCCGAGGGGATGCCGGCCGGCGACCCGGTCACGGAGATCGCCTGGCTGGACCCCTACCCGGACGCGGCCCTGGAGGGCGTCGCCGACGCGGCGCCCGGCCCCGACGCGCGATACGAGCTGCACGAGTCCGTGCAGCTCGCGTTCGTGGCCGCGATCCAGCACCTGCCGCCCCGGCAGCGGGCGGCGCTCCTGCTCCACGACGTGCTGCGCTGGTCGGCGGCCGAGACCGCGAACCTGCTCGACGCGTCGGTGGCGTCGGTCAACAGCGCCCTCCAGCGCGCGCACGCCACGCTCGAGCGGCGCTTCCCGGACGGCCAGCCCGCCTCCCCTCCGGTGCCCGACGATCGCCAGCGGGCGCTGCTCGACCGGTACGTCCGGGCCTGGGAGGACGGGGACCTGGACGGCTTCGTGGCGCTGCTGCGCGAGGACACCGTGCTCAGCATGCCGCCGTGGCCCCAGTGGTACCGGGGGCGGCGGGCGATCGGCGCGTTCTTCGCCTGGGCCCGGGAGCAGCACGCCCGCACCGGGCTGCCGCCGTACCGGTTCGTGCCGACGGGCGCCAACCGGCAGCCGGCGTTCGCGATGTACGTCCCGGACGCCGAGGGGCGCGAGTACCGGGCCCACACGATCCACGTGCTGGCGCTCCGCGGCGCCGCCGTCGGGTCGATCGTCGGCTTCCGCGACCCGGGCCTGTTCGCCGCCTTCGGGCTCCCGGCCGTGCTCCCACCCGCCCCGGCATGACCTCGGCCAGGGGCCTGCTGCGCTGGCAGCTCCAGGTCGCGCACGACCTGCTGGACGGGGCCATCGGACCGCTGAGCCCGGAGGCGGTCGGCCGGCGCCCGGCCGGCCCGGCCGCCCGCGCCGCCGCCTGCTACGCCGGGGTGCTGCTGAGCGAGGACCTGATCGTCAACGGCGTGCTCGCGGCGGGGCGGCCGCTCGCGCTCACGACGTGGGCGGGCCGGACCGGCGTCAGCGAGCTGCCGCCGCTGACCGCCCGGATCGACTGGCGGGGCTGGGTCGGGCGCGTGCGGCTGGACCTGGCCGGCCTGCGGCCCTACGGGCTGGCGATCCGGTCCGCGACCGACGCGTACGTGGCCGGGCTGCCGGACGAGGCGCTCGACCCGGCGCCGTCGTGCCTGCTCACCGCCCTCGTCCTGGACCTGGCGATGCGGCGGGGCGAGATCGGCTGCCTCCTCGGCCGTCCCGGGCCGGACCAGAACCGGTAGTTTCCCCGGGTCGGTCCGGCGGACCGGCGGGCCATGCTTGG
>Ga0209055_1002681_pt1 | contig 11130 bp, 4 predicted proteins | sample GraSoiAngelo_110_FD_185875 | JGI IMG/M metagenome (GOLD analysis project Ga0209055, IMG submission 185875) | Grasslands soil microbial communities from the Angelo Coastal Reserve, California, USA - 14_0903_12_30cm (SPAdes) (version 2) | ecosystem: Environmental > Terrestrial > Soil > Grasslands ... | reverse complement strand
TCCCCCGCGCTAGGGCGCGAGCAGATGAATACAAACTCTGCGCGTCGCTTCCGGTACAATCGACCAAAGCTCATGCCTCCAACAGAGACCCCGAGCGCTGTCATCCCGAGCGAAGTGAGGGACCCCACAATTGAAGGTTTGACCCTACAAACTAATGAGCGTGATCAATCGAGTCTATCCGAGATCCTTCACTCCGTTCAGGATGACAGCCGGAAATCGCTTCGACTTGCTGTCTGGACATCCGTCGCTTGCAAGGCGAGCCGTTCGAGGCAAAGTCAGGCTCGTGCGTCTCGACGGCTGGCAATTTCATTGGAAGGCGCCCTGCTCAGTCGGGGGTGGCGAGTTTAAATCACTAACAATCCGGAGGTAACTTATGTCGAGGCTTAAACCAATTCATCTCGCATTCTTATTCATTTCCCTTTCCAATTTAAGCGTTTTTGGGCAATGGTCTCCGGTTGATTCGGGGACGACTAGCAATTTGAACGGCGCTATTCTCCTTGATTCTGGAACAGGTTTCGTTGTGGGAGATACCGGCACGATTCTGAAGAGCACCGACGCCGGAGCGACTTGGGCGCCGCTTGCATCGGGGACAAGCACCACGTTGCACGGCATTTATTTTCTGGATCCCAATGACGGAATCGCCGTCGGCGATAGTGGCACAATTCTTCGCACGACTGATGGAGGCGCTGCCTGGCAAAACGTTGCCAGCGGCGTGGTAGATGGTCTCAGATCGGTCTCGTTTAACGGGGTAAACGGAATTTGCGGAGGCGACTCGCAAACTATTCTTTACTCCACTGACTCAGGAGCATCGTGGCAGGTTGCTCAGGGTGGATTCTTTGGCGGCGGATTTCCCGGCGCTCAGATGCTGAGTGGGACTACTGGGTTTGTCGCGGGACAAAATTCGATTTTTCAAGCGTTGGTCGGCAAGACGACTGATGGCGGAGCCAGTTGGTCTTTTCTGAACTTCTATTTCGACGGAAACGAGGGCGGCGCGAATGACGTGTTTTTCTTCGATCTAAATACTATCGGTCTGGTCTCGGGAAGCGTTTTTGACGGGAGAGGCGCAATTGCAAGGACCACCGACGCCGGGATGAGTTGGTCGACGTTATTCTTCGATCAGGCGATAGAAGGCCTTGGTTTCCCGACGGCGGCTAGTGGATTTGCTGTTGGGTCGGGCGGCAGAATCCTGCACACCACGGACACTGGAAGTACATGGAGCGATCAAACAAGTGGAAGCTCTGCAAACCTGCATGACGTCGCCTTTGCCAGCGACGCATTGAGAGGCATCGCAGTCGGCGATGGCGGCGTTATTCTTCGGACCACAGATGGCGGTGAACCTTTGCCGACGCCGAGTCCAACCCCGCCGGAGGTTACACCGACGCCAACTGTGACCCCGTCTGTAACTCCAACCCCCACAGCTACACCAAGTGTAACACCGACTCCAAGGGTTACGCCGACTCCAAGGTCCCGTCCAACCCCAAGGCCGCGCCCAATGCCGCTACGCTAACACTTCACCAACTCACCCTAACCAATGAAACGCAAATCCAATTCTCAATACGCCTTTTCTAACCTCCGTCTTTTAATCGGCCTGTTCGTTGTTTCACTGAGCGCCTCTCTTACGCTCGTTGGCTCGGGCACCATCTCAAACGGATTTGGCGACACAAAGGAATCAATGGGCTCGCGGCAAATAGCGACGGCTACCCCAAACCCCCAGCCACACGCAAAGGGTGCGGCGCTCAGGGACAACCCACGCCGCTATCTCGATGAAAAGGGAAATCGCGCCAGCGGCACCAAACCCGGTACCGCTGTGGGCACGAAATATCGTGGCGAAAGACCTGTTGGCGCCAGCGCTTGGACCTCACTTGGCCCACCGGGTGGCGACGTATTCGATGTCGCAGCCTCCACTGTGGATGCCAACATAGTACTAGCTGGCCTCGCGCCAGGTGGCAGCTTCGGTGGTACACTTTACCGTTCTAGCGACGGCGGTAACACGTGGTCGGAGGTGCCTGCTCTGGACGGCGTCAGTGTCTTCGACATCGAGTTCGCACCCGCACCTGACGGCATCACCTACCTGGGCACTCAAGACAGTGTCCGGAAAAGCACCGACGGCGGTCTAAGCTGGGTAACGCTGAACCTTGGGATTGGCGCTAACGACCAAGTGTTCGATGTTGCACTCGACCCATCCGATTCCTCGATAATCTGGGCTGGGATAGCCGATGCTAGTGGCTCTCAACCGGTCAACGTCATGCGCTCGACCGATGGCGGTGCAACGTGGACAGATCGCACGCCACCGCATGCACCGATGTCGGGCAGAGCTATTGCGGTTGATCCTAACGATTCGAACACGGTAATTGCCGTTTTCGGCGGCGACTTCGGAGGCGGCGAGGTCTGGGTTACCACTGATGGCGGGGACTCGTGGATGGATCGTTCGGCAGGTCTCCCCGGCAATCCTTTGAACGCGGTGGTTTATGATGGCACACGCCTGCTTGTTGGAGGTGGATTGTTATTCGGCTCGCAGTTTGTCGGCCTGTACGAGTCGCCTGATTTAGGGGTTACCTGGACTCCGCTGCATGACGGAACCTGGCCGGTCCTGGTAGTCGAAGATATTGCTGTCGATCCCAGTGATGCTGCGACAATTTTTGTAGCAATCGATGGCGGCGGAGTTAACCGAACCACGGACGGCGGGGCTACCTGGCAGATCGGCATCGGAGGTAGCCAGGCGTTGGCTGGGCGCTCGATTCGGTTTCGGCCCGGGAACTCGCAAGAGCTATTTCTCGGCACCAGTTCGCTCGCAGTGTTTCATTCCACAAATGGCGGTGACACGTTCGTTCAGTCCTCGCAGGGTATTTCTCAACTGGATCTGTTCTCAATTGACGCTAACCCGCTCGACCCAGATGAAATCGCAGTTGCCTTCCAAGGCGCCAACAACGGAGGGATATTCTCTTCCACGGACGGTGGCACTACGTGGTTGTTGGAGTCAGCACCGCCGACGCGGTATAGCAATGTGCACTTCGCGCCGGACGGAACGCTATATGCCATTTCCAGTGGGCCATCGTCTGTGGCCCAGGAGGGGTTATACCGGCGCGAGAACAACGGGAGCTGGACCCCACTTGGTCCGGACCAGGGTCCGTTGTATGAATCTGATCTCGACACAATGCGTTTTAGCGTCAACGACCCGAACCTGATTCTGCTTGGCGGTGCCGACTTCGGAGTAGCTGGGTTTGAAGGCACTATCTGGCGCACCAGTGACGCCGGCCAGACTTGGACCAAGGTCTACGAGGTTGGCGACTTTCAGCCGGTGACCGACATCGATATCGTCCAGGACGGGCTCGATCAAGTTATGATCGCGTCGCACGATGACACCAGTGGCGGTAATCAGGGCGGTCTGCTCCGCTCCACTGATGGCGGCCTGTCGTGGGCGCCATCGGGGACCGGCCTGCCAACTGCGTTCCTGCGTGCGCCTCGGCTGTGCGCGTCGCCCAGCGATCCGCAGGCATTCTATCTTTCGGCGTGGCTCAGCTTCAGCTCCAGCGGCTTGTTTCGGACAAGTGATGGTGGCGTCAATTGGGCATCCACGGGCTGGACCGGAAACGCACTGGCGGCCGACGTCGCGTGTCACCCCGCCGACGACCAAATGCTATTCATCAGTCTGCCGAGCGGGGGATCGCAAGTAGTGCGCTCGCAAGATGGAGGCGCCACCTTCCTGCCATTTGCCAGCGGCCTCGAGGGCGTTACCGCTCCTCGCGATCTTGCTTTTGCTGGCCCCTCTCGACTGCTGTTAGCGAGTAGCACGGGAAGTTATGCCACCCCTCTGGCGGGCCAGCCAACACCAACGCCAACTCCTACAGCTACAGCAACGCCCAGTTCTACTCCTACGCCGACAGCGACTCCGACACCAACCGCCACACCAAGCTCTACTCCGAGAGCTACGCCAAGGCCCCGCCCGACGCCAAGACCTCGTCCAACGCCACCGGGATAGTGCGGGGCGACAGCTTTATGTTACTAGGTGATAGATATCAGGGTGGAACGCGTTGTCCTCAACGCGTTGGCGAGACCGATGCAGCTCTGCTGCCAGTTATTTGTGCCTTTGGCGAATCTTTTGCCATCGTTTTCGGAGAAGCCGATCCAGCTTCCAGATGTGCGAGGCGTTTCGCTCTCAACTACTTAACGACAATCTAATATGACTAAACAGCAAGGCCGTATCATCATAACCTTTCTTCTTCGAAGTGGATTCCTTCTCGCTCTGCTTCTATTCGCCGCTTCTCTGTTGCCACGCGCGGTCGGTCAGCCACAAATCGGCCGGAAACGTTTGATCGACGCCCAGGCACGCTGGGTCTGGCAAAATCCTCTTCCTCAGGGCAACACTCTCTACAGCGTCTCCTTCACAAGCGCCAGCACGGGAACCGCCACCGGCGACAACGGAACCATCGTCCGGACAACCGACGGAGGTAATAGCTGGGTCATTCAATCAAGTGGAACGACAAATACGTTGTACGGGGTTTCGTTCACTGACATAAATTACGGGACAGCCGTTGGTGCTGCCGGCACGGTGGTTAGGACGACGAATGGCGGTAACACCTGGTCCAGTCAAACGAGTGGAACGACCAATGGCCTCCTGGCCGTTTCGTTTACCGATGCAAACACAGGAACTGCAGTTGGCGAGAATGGAGCAATCGTCAGGACTACAGACGGAGGAAATACCTGGGTTAACCAAACAAGTGGGACGGCGAATAATCTCACTGCTGTTTCATTCACCGATGCGAATAACGGAACAGCTGTTAGCTGGGACGGGATAATCCTCAGAACAACAGATGGCGGCGCTAACTGGGTTAGTCAGACGAGCGGGACCAATAACATTCTCTATGGCGTCTGGTTTACCGACGCAAACAACGGAACAGCGGTCGGTTTTGGTGGCACGATCGTTAGGACAACAGATGGAGGATCGAACTGGGTTAGCCAAACGAGTGGGACTGAGAGCTCTCTCTATAGTGTCTCGTTTACCGATGCAAACAATGGAACAGCTGTTGGTAGCGATGGAATGATCGTCCGAACAACGAATGGGGGAACCACCTGGGTTAGCCAGACCAGCGGAACGACCAACACGCTTATAGGTGTTTCCTTTACTGATGCGAATAATGGGACGGCTGTGGGTCTCGTTGGCACAACCCTGAGAACAACCGATGGAGGGAACAACTGGGTCAGTCAATCAAGCGCGGTTACGATCAACTCGTTGGAGGACGTTTCCTTTACCGATGCCAACAATGGAACCGCCGTCGGTGACAACGGAACCGTCCTCCGAACAACAAATGCGGGAAACACGTGGATTAACCAGGCAAGCGGAACGACCAACACGCTTCTAGGCGTTTCCTTTACCGACGCAAATAACGGGACAGCTGTGGGTGTCTTTGGCACAATCCTGAGAACAACCGATGGAGGGAACAACTGGATGCCCCAGGTAAGCGGAACAGAGGTTGATCTCTGGGGCGTCTCTTTTACCGACGCAAATAATGGAACAGCGGTTGGATTTGATTTTAACACTATTACAGGGCTGATTTTAAGAACGACAGATGGAGGAAGCACCTGGACAAGCCAATCAAACGGGGCTTTCGCTCCTCTTGTGGGGGTTTCCTTTACGGATGCTAATACCGGAACAATTGTTGGCGGCGCTGGCCTAATTCTCAGGACAACCGACGGCGGGAACAACTGGATCCCGCAGGCAAGCGGAACAGAGTCTGATCTCTTACGAGTCTCCTTTACCGACACGAATAATGGGACAGCGGTTGGTCAAGTTGGGACGATCCTTAGAACTACAGATGGCGGAAGCCATTGGGGGCCACAACAAAGTGGAACAACCGAGTTGCTCGCAGGGGTTTCTTTTACCGATGCAGACCACGGAATTGTGGTTGGTGTTCTTGGTATCATCCTACGGACAACAGATGGAGGAAAGAATTGGGTGAGCGAGACGAGCGGAACAGGCTATGATCTTTCGAGAGTTTCCTTGAATACAGCCGTCGGTTTTGGTGGCACAATCCTCAGGAGAACGGTAACGCCAAGGCCTACTCCGACTCCAAGACCCATCCCAAGCCCAAGGCCGCGCCCTACCCCGCCGCGCTAACGCGTGGCTCGCCGGGATATGAGGCCGTGGGGGTTGAGGCAGAGCTATTCAGTAACTGATATCAATGATTAGATCCGGCTTATAAATGGGAACAGCCTGAGGGCAGGCTGTCTCCGCTGTTCTCCGTCGATAGACGTCGATGGAGCCGGGCCGCCCTCGGCCCGCAACAACCTGGCGAAACTATCCATGAGATGAATCCGTAACGATGGCAATAACCTATTATGAAAATGACACACACTAGAATCCCGTTAACTATCCTAAGTCTTACAAGCGCCTGCGGACTGGCGCTGGCCATCCACGCTGGAAGCAAGTCGGTAGCCACCGTCGCAAGCAAAGCCACAGGTGGCTCATCAAGTTGGCACTGGCAAAATCCTCTTCCGCAGGGAAATAATCTTCGGGGCGCTTCTTTTGTGGATGCGGACACCGGCACCGTCGTTGGCGAATATGGCACAATTGTCAGGACTACCGATGGCGGAAATAGCTGGACGGTTCAGGTCAGCGGCACAACACAAGCTTTGTGGGCTGTTTCCTTCACGGACGCAAATAACGGTACGGCCGTGGGTGAAGGGGGCACCATCGTCAGAACGACGGACGGTGGCGACCATTGGGCGAGCCAACCAAGCGGAACAACTCTTCAGTTTCGTGGAGTTTCGTTCGCTGATTCAAACAATGGAACGGCTGTCGGTTTAGGTGGCACCATTGTCAGAACTACCGATGGCGGAAATAGCTGGGCTCCTCAATCAAGCGGGACCTCGAACGATCTTTTCGGAGTTTCATTTATCGATACGAATACAGGGACGGCGGTGGGCGGAGCGTGCGGAATCGGCGGAGAAAGCACCATTCTCAAGACAACTAATGGCGGAAACACATGGGTTCCTCAGTCAAACCCAGGAGCGGTGTGTCTCTTCAAAGTTTCGTTTACCGATGCCAACACCGGCACCGCCGTCGGCGATGGAGGCCTGATTCTCAGAACGACCAATGGAGGTAATAACTGGTCGATTCAAACAAGCGGAACAACAAAAACTCTCTACGGAGTCTCATTCACCGACACGAATAATGGAACGATTGCCGGATTCGAACTAGGCGGGACGGGTATAATTCTCAGAACAACAGATGGGGGGAACAACTGGGTTGAGCAAACAAATTACTCGCTGCCGCAAGGAGCGAACGCTTTCTACGCCGTATCCTTCACCGATGCGAACACGGGTACCATTGTCGGCGACGCTGGCATAATTCTTCAGACAACCAATGGCGGAGAGCAATGGAACAGCCAGCCAACTGTCACCTTCAATTATTTGTACGGCGTTTCGTTTACCGATCCTAACACGGGAACTGCCGTGGGCTATGAGAATCCGGACGGCATGATTTTAAGAACAACCGATGGCGGTCACAGCTGGGTACGGCAAAACAGCGGAATAGGCGATCCGTTTGCCGGCCTGAACTTTTTCGGTGTGCACTTCGTCAATTCCAACGTTGGAACCATCGTAGGCCAGGACGGCATCGTCCTAAGGACAACAGATGGCGGCAACAACTGGACTCAACAGACCAGCGATACCACGGACTGGCTTTACGGGGTCCACTTCACTGACGAGAATAACGGGACAGTTGTTGGTTTCCTCAACGGAACAATTTTGAGAACAACGGACGGCGGCCAGAGTTGGGTCCCTCAGGTCAGCGGCACAATCAGTGGGTTGTTTGGAGTTTACTTTACCGACGTCAACACTGGAACGGTGGTTGGCGGGGTTACTGGCGAAAGCGTAATTCTCAGGACCACCGACGGAGGTGAGAACTGGGTTCCGCAAAATAGCGGAGCGAATAACCAGCTTCGAGGTGTCTGGTTTGCAGATGCCAACACAGGCACTGTCGTAGGTGATCAGGGTACCATTCTAAGAACCACAGATGGAGGACAGACCTGGGCTAGTCAGGTCAGCGGTGTCTCCGAGATCCTTTTAGGAGTCTCTTTTACGGATGCCAATAACGGAACAGCCGTTGGCCAACTAGGCACCATTATTAGAACAACAGACGGAGGACAGACCTGGACCCGCGAGGAAAGCGGTACAAACCAGGATCTCTATAACGTTTCCTTTGCTGAGACGAACACCGGAACCGCAGTAGGCGCCTTCGGTACGATTCTTAGAACAACCGCCGGAGGTCCTACACCAACCCCAACGCCGACTGTAACACCTACGGCAACCCCGACTCCGTCGGGGACACCGAGCGGGACTCCGACAGCTACACCAACGCCTACTGCCACGCCTAGAGCTACGCCAAGACCCCGCCCAACCCCGCATCCTCGCCCCACGCCGCCGCGGTAAAAAGAAGTGGTGATTCGTGATCGGCGATAAGTCATCAGTTGTAGCCGGGGTCGCTGACCCCGGCTCTGTGTAGTGTTGTAGAAAGGTGGATCGGCTTCCTGCTCGCGAACGCTTTCGGAGACAATGTCAATGGCCGAAGGCGCAGGTAGAAATCCCGGATCATTGTGCGCATGGACAGCCAGGCGGCAAAGGCCGCATCCATGCTAACCAACACGTTGAGGAGTCGCCGCGGCGACCGTTCCACCTTGGAACCCAAAAGCGGTGCGAGGACGCACCGCACTCCGAAAGCACTTCGTGCAAAATCCATGGAGAAACCTCTTCTGTTTCGTCCGGTGAAGTCCGGACCTTTGGAGTGCAACGCGTGCTCTCGAATTCAGGAAAAACAAGCGAAATCAGAGACAGCTGACAGACAGGCTTGAAAGCTTTTGACGCTCGCCTAGAATTCCGACTCCACGACGCGCGGCAAACTATCTATGAACAAGAAATCCACGTCCCAATCCGCACCTGCCCGCAGTAGCCTTGGCGAAGGGAGGTTCATTAATCTGCGCGTTTTAGTTGCTCTGGTTGTAGCTGTGACTGGCGTTGCTCTTGTGTTCTTTGCTACGTCCGCCCCTGGACAGGCAAAGCCGGGCGTCCACACCGACCGCGGCTCTGCCAAGTGGTCGAAGCCACTTGCCGCCGCTCCACTTGGCAGTCCGGTGGTCGTGAGCATTACTCCTATCCGAGGCCCGGAAAGGGCATACCAACCCGGTGCTGGCCTCGCCGACCTCGACCATGGCTTTGCCGCCGGGGCCACGCGTTACCTGCACGATGACGGCATCATCTACAATGATACGCGCGCCTGCTTCTTGTGGTCACAGGACGGTACCACGACGCTGTTCGAGCCGTCACATGACCTCAACACGACGCGGAGTGTTTACTTCGCGCATCAAATCACTCCCGATGGGAGCAAGGTGGCTGGTAGCGTGGCATTCCTGAATACGCGCACTACTGCCCCATGGATCGGGGAGCGCGACGCCGGGCTCAAGTATCTTCCGTTGCTGCCGAATTATAGCGGCACCACAATCGCCATCTCGAACGATGGACGGCTAGCCGCTGGCACGTTGTTTGGCGGTGGGTTCAATCCTCCACCCAGTCAGGCGGCAGTTTGGCTCGATGGCGTGTTACAAACGTTGCCAAGCGCTCAGCTTTGGTCGGAGGTCGCAGGGGTATCAGAACCACACTTGCCACCCAACCCCCACCCGGTGAGTAGCGACGGCTCAATCATCGTCGGCGCGTCCGGCCCGGCTTCCGACCAGCTACAAGCCACTAAGTGGGTGAATAGCGTGGAAGTGCCGCTCTCGACAGGCGATCCTCAAACTCAATCCAGTGTAGCGCTGTTCGTTACTGATGACGGAGTTGTTTTTGGGACTGCAATCGGTACCGACGGGCGCGTGCGAATGGTTCGCTGGGACAGCGACGGCACGCCGCAGATTCTCGAGCCGCCAAACGGTCTCAGTATCATCACGCTAAACGCTATCGACCGCTCGGGCACGGTCGCGGGCGGGTCGCTCGCCTTGTCCACATCCTGTATACAGCTCCCCGATCCGGCCTGCAACCAATCGCCATTCGTGTGGACTGCCAGCGGCGGGTTCACGATCCTGCCCGAAAACGGTCATGAGAATTTCTATGATCTGAGCACAGTCACCGCTGTTTCTGACAACGGAAGAGTGGTTGCCGGAGCGCTTAGAGCATCGACTCGAACCGATGGGGACCCGCCCGACGTAGGCTTCTTATGGTCAGCAGATACAGGATTAACGCTTATCAATGATATTATAGGCCAGCCTAACCCGGATTACTCGAGCACCGATCAAGTTAGCAGCGATGGGAATCGCGTCATGGTTACCGGCAACGCTCGCAGCCGGCCAGGGAGTGACGACCATGACACGTTGGAATTGATTCTCGACCTGGCCTGGCCTAACGCGACGCCGACGCCTACTCCAACACCTACGCCCAGTCCAACTCCGACACCAACAGCCACGCCTTGCCCAGCCCCCTGGCAGATTGTAGCGTCCATGCCCGTGGATGTCTACGGGGCCGAGGGCACGTCTGACGGCACTTACGTTTACGAGGCTGGCGGCTACTCTTTCAACTCGGGAAACACCTTAAGCGTGTTTAACCGCTACGATCCGGTCGCTGACACTTGGACGACGCTGTCCGATATGCCGACCGCGGCGTTTATGGCTTCCGCCGTTTATTATCCGCCCGGCAACAAGATTTATGTGTTCGGTGGCGAAGATGCTAATAGTGGCGTGAACTACAACGTGACTAGGATCTATAATATTGCCTCCCAGACATGGAGCACGGGCGCCAATATGCCGGATGTGCGGAGCTTTATGGCATCCGGCTATAACAGCGCCAATGGCAAGATATATCTGGTTAGCGGTTACAATACCGGCGATGTCACGAGCGCCCAACCCGATACCTGGGAGTATGACCCTGTCACTGACACCTTCACCACGCGTACACCGATCCCCCACGCGGTAGGTGGCGCCGCCTTCGGGATCATCGACGGCCACCTCTACGTGGCAGGCGGGCGCGATGGCACGGATACCGTTGTTAACCTCGTATGGGACTATGATATCGCGGCTAACAGTTGGACACAGAAGACGGAGATGCCAGCTATCCAGAACAACGTTCCCGGTAGCGCGGTCGCGCTTG
>Ga0209055_1002679_pt1 | contig 11134 bp, 9 predicted proteins | sample GraSoiAngelo_110_FD_185875 | JGI IMG/M metagenome (GOLD analysis project Ga0209055, IMG submission 185875) | Grasslands soil microbial communities from the Angelo Coastal Reserve, California, USA - 14_0903_12_30cm (SPAdes) (version 2) | ecosystem: Environmental > Terrestrial > Soil > Grasslands ... | reverse complement strand
CCGGAATAATGGTCATGTATACTCACCTACCCAATCCCAACGCTACTGACCAGCATGTCATGGTCCCCTTCACATCCTATCAGGAGTTGCACAGCTTCATTCTCACAAAGAGCTGCAACAGCACCGAGGTTCGCAACCTCTACAATCCCACACCCGCTCCGGTAATCCTGAACACGAACACGAACGGTCTCAACCCTGGCGGGTTCACGGGCACCGTTTCGACCACTGCTACAAGTGGAACCTCTACGGTTTCAATATCAACAAGCGCAACTCCCAGCCACTCTGAGACAAACGCTCAGGTGGCCGGCGTCGACGAACTTGACACCGTAAAGAACGACGGCACCTACATCTACACGGTAACCAACAACACCGTCGCGATCGTCCTCGCCTACCCCGTCACCGACGCAAAATTGCTGGCCCATGTATCTGTGAACGGTTCTCTTCAGGGAATTTTCGTCGACGGCAACAGGCTAGTTGTTGTCAGTCAGCAATACCAGCAGTATCCTCTACCATACACTGGTACCGTACAACCTGCAATGGGAGCTTCCATCGCCGTCTACCCAATATTCCTCAACTATCCCCAGACCACTTCTCTCTCGATCTTCGACATTTCTAACCATGCCAGTCCAGTGCTGACGACTACTCTGGTGGTGAATGGGACTCTCGCCGGGGCCCGGCTAATTGGAGACTACGCTTACCTGGTAGCGACACAACCAGTCTACTGCACCGGCCCGATTCTGCTTCCGGTCAATGTGGTAAACGGGCAGGCGTTGACAACTGGGATTGCGACGGTCTATCATTCTGATATCGCTGATGTGGCTCACAGCTTCACTACGGTTGTTGGTATCAACGTAACCGAAGCCAACCCTACTCCGGCGGCTAAGATCTTCCTCATCGGGACGAGCAGTAACATCTACGTCTCTCTTCACCAGATATATCTCACTCAGCCGATCTGGAGTCAGGTCGAACAGACTGCTGTGCACCGGATCAGTATTGATGGTGCAAGTATCAGCTATCAGGGGACGGGTACTGTGTCGGGCCATGTTCTGAACCAGTTCTCCATGGACGAGTACAACGGCAACTTCCGCATCGCCACAACCGGCTACGGTGCCAATCCAGCATCCTCGACGGGAGGCGTAGTGTCTACTTACATCCAACAAACCAACCTGTACGTCTTAGATAGCGGCCTTCACATCATCGGAAGACTCGAAGGACTCTCGCCCGGCGAAATGTTCTACGCAGCCAGGTTCATGGGAGACAGAGCATACCTAGTCACTTTTCAGAGAATGGACCCGTTGTTCGTCATCGGTCTGCAAGACCCCACCCAGCCCAAGGTCTTGGGCCAGCTCAACATCCCTGGAGTTTCTGACTATCTGCAGCCCTACGATGAGACTCACTTGATTGGTTTCGGAAAATCTTCGACGAACGTTACCTGGGAGAACGCTGCACTGTTTCAGGGTCTCAAGCTCAGCCTCTTCGACGTCACGGATCCGAGTCACCCTATTGCTACGAGCGACTATATGGTCGGAGATAGGGGGAGTGATTCTCCTGCTTTGACTGATCACAAGTCGGTGCTTTTTGATAGGTCCCTTAACCTGCTGGTAATACCTCTGACGGTTGCGCAGGCTCCAACGAGTACAACTTGCACATGGTGCTATAACCCTCCTGTCTGGCAGGGAGCCTACGTGTTCAACGTCACCATTCAGAATGGAATCGTCTTTCGCGGCGGAATAACACACCTCGCCACGGGCCAGCTTCCCAGCTGGTATAGCAGTAGCTTCTTCGTTACTCGCGCTCTCTACATCGGCAGCGTACTCTACACAATCAGCAACAACACGGTCAAGATGAACAGCCTCTCCGACCTCACAGAACTCAACACGGTAGGCCTAGCCTAAGAACTTCGCAGCTCCCAACTACCCCGTCTTGTGTCCCTGGAAATATTTTTTGTAAAATCCTAGGCAGAAGATGAATCTCCCAAAGAGCACTCACGCGTCGCGAGAAAAAAAATCGTACCCCCCTTTTTCTAGAAAGCTCCCGCCAGTTGAAACTGATCTAGGCGAGTCCCACGTTTCAGGGCGCGGAATAGAACAGTCGACCGATTTTCCAGGTCCGAGGTCCCGCGTACGGGTCAGCGTGAAAAAGTAAGGATCTGAAATCGCCTGCCCCGATTCCTGTTTAGGGCTTGTTCTGCGCCTGTCGCGTTTGAAACAGAACATTCTGCCGCCCAGACGGAGCCAGAGTTACTGTCTGTTAATTCCCTTCCAACAACGACTTTCGCGTCCCAACCATCAAGTGCGCTGAGATTTCGAGCAGACATTTTCCCGGGTAACGGGTTTTCTGGGCGAGTCGAAAGATTCTAGGCGAGGAATAGGCGCGTCGGACGTTTCAGGAAGCGCGGGTTCATCGCAAGGAAACCGCGCGAAAACAAAACCACCCCGACAGATTCCAGGTCAACGACTCGTACAAGCGTATGGAGGGCGACGTGCGTTAGCGCTTCACCATAGACGTAGCGAGCCTGAGACAGTAACACGAGGAGGTGTGGCGGCCAAACTGGACATCAATTGAAGTAATTCGTGGCCTTCAACCAAAGGGTCGGACGAGTATTTCACCGGCCATCGCGCGCCGACTCCCTCTTCTTTGCGAAACTAAATTATTCGTTTCGTCCGACTACCCGTCTTAGCCTAATATTCGAATCGCGCTCAGATGCGTGGGAATTGTTTGACCGTATATCTTCCGCTGACAAGCAGGGTTGTCATCGAGACTGTAAGTCACTCTTCTGCCCAGGTTCGTAACCGTCACAATTCTAATAGCCTGACCTCGAAGCTAACATAGTATTTGCATTTGCCAAGTAATTTCGTCACTGGAAAGTTCCTTGGATGGGTCCTGCTCATCGCAGGTCCTGTGATGGTCTTTCTCGGATACGAAGACACCTTCGGCTTTACTGGTTGCGGTCCGGGGGCCATATCTTGCATACGTGTCTACTCATTGGACCTCCTAATCGCCATCGTGGGCCTAGTGGCCATTGCGGCAGGAATTTTCATGCTGACCCGTTCGCGCCGGCACCCGCTCTGAAGCACGATTTCCGGAAAGACCGATTAACCATCCGAACGCAGGCCCGCTGATCGCCCTGCATCTCCCGAGTCTGTTCCTTGGAGTCGCTACGGACAAGAACTAGTTGGTTCCTTAATTCTTTCCTTCGCCTAAACAGGGACCCCGAAAACAAACAATGTCATTTGTAAACATAAATAATATATAGTCTTTTCGCATGAAAGCTTCAGTTTATGCAACGACAGGGGCTGGTGTCCCTGGTGCTGCTCGTTGTCGCAGCTTCGCTTCTCGTCTTCGCAATTAGCGGGGCCGCTTCCGTTAATAGACGGCTAGGGGCAACCACTAATTATGACCGCTTTGGTAGTAACGGAATAGGAAGCATCGGATGGCAAGTGCCTCCGAATACTGTGGTGTCGACTTCTCACATCTCGAACAAACCTATAGCCGGATTCATCGAAGCGACCTTGAACGTTTTCCCCTATCAGGTTCAGGGAGGAACGGTTCTGTATCTCAGTCTTTACCTGGACGGCCAGCTAGCGGCCGCGACAAAATACGATTTGAGCAGCAGCTATGAGACTCCCGCATCTGTGATAGGAACTGTCGAAAAAGGGGTAGCTAAATTCTCAAATTCTATGCTTGGCTTCACAGTCTCACAGTTTCCCCTCAATACATCGTTTCCGGCAGGTACCAAGGTGACTCTGTTGAGTTGGGTGAACAACCCGATTTGGGTGCAGATCGATAGCAACTCGCAAACACATTCGTATGAAACGTTGGGGGTTGCTTCCTACTCGTCTTTGTCCTCAGTCAAACCAGAGGCGGGTATCATCGCACCGTATGTCCTGTCAGTGGGGTTCGAGTCAAATGCGGTATAATATTCGACAGTTTACTCCTTCCTTACTGACCATAGTAGCGTTGTCTCTATTGTTGATGCCACCCGCCCATGCGACCAACTGGGTCGGGAACGACGATGGAGAGTTCGACGTGAGCGGCAATCCTACATACGTGGGACTTCTCGAGTCATTTGGTGGAAACATGCAATGGTCATCTTCACCACCGAACAATATTGTAAGCATGCAGTACAATCCTGACTATTGGACGTCCTTCTGGTTCCAATATTTTGCTCATTGGTTCCAGACGGTGATATGGTCGGACCAGAACGGTTGTGGAGGGTTCAGCATTCAAGTGTACAGCACAACAAGTGGTAGTCTTATCTGGCGGGCGGACCAGGGCTTCAGTACGTGTTCAACTGCTTTCTTGGCCAATGGGGCAACATGGTTCATAAGGGAAGATATGGTATCTTCGACCGACAGACGTATCAATGACGTTTTCTTTTCCATCGGCTCTGGTTCTACTACTTCATCGTTTACGCTCTATCCTTCTCCGAATCATTGGGTCTGGGAGCGGTCAAATCTTTGCTGGTGCGGCACCGATAGGGGTTCGACAAGCTTTACGACGGCTTGGGGTACCTCAAATGCCTACTCAAATGTCAACGTGAACGCGATAAGCCCACCTGTAACGGTATCTACGGCCGAGGACTCTAACATGCCTTATGATGGGTTCCAGGGCAGTGGGACAACAACGATGTGGCAACATTTTGGATGGGTTCCACCACCGCCTCCTCCAGGCCACTGTGGATTCTGTCCCTGCACACCATCTTCTACTGCCGGAGCGGTTTCTGTCAATAGTCCAAAGAAGACAGTCGAGCCGTATTGTAATTGAGTTTGGTTCGTCCTTCAAATTTTGGCGAGTTGTTTTTTCGACACTGAATGCTCTCCTCTGAGCACTCGCATGACAATAGGCGATTTTCATCGTCTCCCAGGGATCTCGAAAAATCGGGTTTCGCTTGAAGGATGCAGGCGTCGTTGATGAGGTATCGGCTCGGCAGGTTGTCCGTCGCCGTCGATAATTGCATCATATTCGCGGATTACTTCCATGGCGTTGCCAGAGTCAAATCTGACCGCGTGAGGGATCACTCGGATCTGGGGATTTATGAGGCTAAGCTTCTCTTCGGCGGCGTCGACTTTTCCTCGTCCGAGGTCGGCGTTCGAGAAGATGAACTGCCTCTGAAGGTTAGACAACTCAACAGAATCGGAGTCGACGACCCCAACTCGGCCCACTCCAGCGGACGCGACATAAACAGCGGCGGGAACTCCAAGACCCCCGAGTCCAACTACCAGTACGGACGAGCGCTTGAGTCTCAGCTGCCCTTCGGGTCCCACCTCGGGGAGGACGAGGTGTCTGCTGTATCGTTGCATTTCGTCAGCAGTTAGGCCGACACTGTCGAACAATTCAGAACATGAACGTGAGATGTTTGGTCCCAGATAGAACCTTCGGCCAAGCTATCGCCAAGACGCAAGATTTGCGAAGCACGCGTCGCGAGGATCAACTGCTGAGATTTCGCACATGTTAACGGGTCTGGTTACCATGAATGGTGACAGAATCTCATCTTCGAAGGTCCAGAGATCTAAACGAGATCGGATCTGACCTAGGCTAACAAGGCGTGTGGGAAACGGCGGGGTGTTTTCTTTTCAGGTCCAGGTTCAATGCTTAAGGGCGAGTTGAGCCGGCCAGTAGAGAGGGAATGGGTCTATCTTGACTGTGACTTGTGGTTTTAGGTTCGAGGTTCGGCCTGAGGATGAGGTTGTTGTGTTGGAGGCTGATCATCATACTGTTCATGTCTGTGTGGACTGTCTTACGTTGTTGACGGTTCATCGTCGTATTCATCATATGAAGGTGGAGAAGGTTATTGTTGAGATGGCTGAGCGTAGACCCGTGCTGGCTGAAGTGTGAAGAGCCAAGTCAGGTTCGGATGCCGAATCTTCCAAGCAGCCAACGAACCCTTCCGTCATATTGTAGAGCGGGCGCGGTTCTGCGAGAAGCACGGCTTCGACTCTGTCCTCATCGACGACCATCTGCTCTACGGGACTGAAGTTGCAGCCGCACCCGAACCGTTCACCACCCTCGCCGCGATAGCCGCTGGGACCCGTAGGATCAGAGTCGGAATCGCAGTAACAGACCTCGTCCGTAGACACCCTGCTATCATCGCCCAGACCCTGGCAACACTCTCCAACCAGTTTCCAAAACGACTATTCCTCGGACTCGGCGCCGGCGATCCTATGAACCAGACACCGTTCGGCTTGTCCTCAGAACACCGGGTCGGTAGACTGAAAGAGGGTCTGAAGATTATCCGGCAGCTCTGGAACTCCAGCATAGAGAAACCACAGAACTACAAGGGACAATTCTTCTCCCTGAACAACGCATACTTGCAAGCCGGCCAGGAGAACCAGCCCGTCCCGCCAATCTATCTGGCAGCCTTCGGTCCCAGAATGCTGAGGCTCGCGGGTGAGATGGCGGACGGATGGATGCCGCACTGTCACACACCCGCAACATACAAGATGGATCTTGATACCATCATCGGGTCAGCGCATAATGCGGGTCGAGATTTCGGTGTGTTCCGCTCTGCATACTACACGCTCTCCTCCATCTCCACCAACCGCGCAGAAGCAGACCGGAACGTGCTCGGTCCCGCAAAATATTTCCTGGCCTTGATCCCCGAGGCGTTAAAGAAGATCGATCCTTTAGCAAACCATCCGGGCAGGATCTGGGAGAAGATTTCAAACCCCAAAGAGCAGCGAGAGACAATCCGCAAGATCGCCGCAGAGATTCCTGAATCAGACGCTTACAACACAGTCATCCACGGAACAGTTGAGGATTGTATCGAACAGATACAGAGTTATGCGAAAGCTGGCTGCAAGGAATTCATGGTGACCTTTACGCCTAGAGGAGGACTCTGGTCCATGACAGGTCTGCTTGAACAGATTCGGCTCTTCTCAGACAAGGTCATGAGCAACTGGTAAAGGTCAAATGAAGAGTGGGGTCTCAGCGCACGCACCTCGCAAAGCGGTTGCTGAATGTGTAAGTGGAGTTCTGATAAGCGACGGTGCAGTTCTTGTCGAAAAGCGACGAGCCGATGACGACGCGGACCCCGGGCTAATTTTGCTTCCAGGAGGTCACGTAGAAGTGGGCGAATCGCTGAACCGGGCTCTGGAGAGAGAGATGCAAGAGGAACTAGGAATACGCGTCCAAAGGATCACACCCATTCGCGTCCGATATTACACGGCGTCGAATGGAGAGAGGCAGAGAATACACTACCTCTATATCAAGAACTGGAGCGGAAAAATCAGATCGAACGAAGCAGAGACTGTTTACTGGGAATCAGACATCAGCCATCTAAGCGATAATATAGAGAGAAAGATTGTACTAAAACTATTGAGCCAAGTCTCTCGAGTCTAGAACGTTATCGAAGCTGTGCTATTTTCGACCATGATTCGTTCGAGATGCTTATCGTCAACAACTAACCTGTTGAAACAGATACGCCTCTTCTCCAGAAAGGTGCTGAGTAACCTAGACTAATCATTGAACCATTCTGACAGAGACTAACGAGTGGCCTCGGTTATCCGCTGCCACTGGTTGGAGGTATGCCACCCTACGGTGCCATGAATGGTTGTGGTGTGATGGGTGAGGGGATTTCTCGCCGGACGATGCGCTGTCTCGCCAAGTAGTACGCCGCTGCGTATAGCAGAGCTGGTATGATTCCTAGGAAAATGGTGAGAAAAACGGTGGGAAACACAAGCAATCCGGTTCCGGTTCCGCTAAAGAAAGGAACGATGAACAGTAAGTTTACGATGCTGATTGCAATTGAGGTTGCATAGGCGGTCCATAATAGTATCCGGCCAGTGCTCAGCTGAAGCGCATAGGTCAGCAGGACTTCAGAGATGCCTGTGACTCCGCCACCGATAATGGTGATAACACCAAGCCATGCGAATGTTGGCTGAACTAAACTGCTAGGACCAGTTCGATAAGAAAACGCCGCGAAAAACAGGGCCAAGGCTCCAGCAACTGTAACGCCGATGCCTACGAAGAAGAATACGAGTGCCAGTATGGTGTTTCGGGCATGTTCACGTCCAAAAGCCTCACGTCCAAGAATAACCAGCAGGGCACCGATCAGGGCTAGTAATCCACCTATCGCGCCGATGAATGGAATCCAGCTGATTGCCAGGCCGATGACTAGCAGTAGCAGACCGGTTTTTGTGTTGTCTATCTTGCCAGCTAGATGGTGTTCCCAATAGCCAGCTGCTGACCCGTAGTACGGGTAAGGCGGCGGCTGAGGCACACTAAAGACCGGGGGCATCGTTGAAGGCGCAACTACTAGTGGAGTGCCGCAGGTCAGACAGAATCTAGCCGTTGCCACGTTGCTGGCTCCGCATCGCGGGCAAGCTATGGATGACGTTCAGAATCCTCTCGTATCGTCACAATTGGGAGAGGAGAGAATTAACCCTTGAGGGTTGGACAGTTGCGCTAGATAGAACACAATCTCACTCTAATGGGGGTGCCCGCCTCTTTCCAACGAAGCGTTGAGTAGTCGGAACTAGTCGACCTGCCTCTCAGTTTAGCCTAAGGGAACTACGTCGAGCAATCTTTTTTGTCTTGAAGTCTCCCGTTCCTATTATCGATGCGTAAGCCGGACCGGATTGGTGCAATCGTGTTAGCTTTCACGCTGTTTGTGGCTTACTGGGGGTGGGCAGGCCTCTTGTATTTTCAAGGTGTGATTTCCCTACCGCTCGGTGCACTTGGAAGTGAAGGTCTCCTGCTCGTGTTGGTTGATGTGGTTATTGTGAATCTCTACGCTTTTCGTCAGAGAAGGCGTGCCGGACGAGTCCAAGCCCCGCGCCATTAAGACATAGGAAAGGTAGTCAAAGCAACGGATAGTGGTACTCTTCTCCAACAAGGTGGTGACTAGCGTAAGCTGTCACTTCGATTGCTAGTGTGCTAGGTATGGAAGGAGAGTTGGATGTTGGTCCCGAAAAATTCCCGTAGTAGTCCTGTCTCCTCTTCAACCGCGTGCTTCTGAGCTGAGCTTAGCGCTCCGAAGGGTCTAACGATAATCCCAATCCCAGATTTTGTCCCGGTCTTCTCCCATGTTCCTGCGGCTACTCCGTCAACAAGTAGTACCGGGGCGTTTCCCTGGATTTGCCGGAAGATTTTGGTCCGGTATGCATGTGAGACGAAGAATTCTCTGGGATGGTAGAACATGACATAGGTGTCCCAGCTAGGGACGAGACGGACAGAGTGAGCTTCTTCAACCGATTCTATCTCATCGATGTCTCGGCTAAGCATCTTTGACGGGTGATTGTCAAACTCGATCTGTTCTAGTTCGCTGGCGATGAGTCGTTCTAGGGGTCTGGCTTCGCGGGGCGGGACGCCCCACCAGTGGGCAAAGTCTTCGAAGGTCGCGGGAGCGTACGTAGTGTAGAACTGTCGCAGCAGGGTCTTCAACGCCGGCTCGCTGGAGGGCTGGTCTTGTCTGCCTATCCACTGGTCTGGCCGGGTGAAGGTTACTTTTGCGCCTTGGCTGGGACCGAAGATGAGGCTTCCCTGATGGGCTGCTTGTTGTAGGAGGCTTCCAAAGCCCGAGAGAAGATGGGACTGGAGGATAGGGCGCAACTTCGTCCGCTTGACGATCTCACGGGCCAGCTCCTCCCTTGTTAGCGTGTGCTGGTCGAGTGCGTTGTCGATTGCCTTTGTTATCTGTTCTTGCTCGGCCTTGGTGATCTCGTATTTCTTGTCTTCAGGCCCGGGTCCTATCCGGTACGAGATTTTCTCGCCGTGAAGGTCGTGCCGAGTCTTGAGCGCGGCTACGTATGTAGAGAGGCTATAGGAGGAGAGCAGGTGGAGTGTGCCCCGCATTGCCCAAGTCTTGACGAGGGTCCAGTGTTTCCAGAGAGCGTCCTCAACGTCTTCGATAGTGATGTTTTCGACCCTCGCCCATAGGGAGAGAGCGGCCCCCGAGAGTACCTGGGCCTGGAGTCCACAAGCATCCGAAACCACCAGGGGCATGTCACGCTTTGGTGCCCGTTGGGCCAGGTGGTTTTTTGACAGCCGCCAAGAGTTGACCTGGGAACGGGAGAGCTTGATCATTTCACTGAGAAGGTCTCTCTTTGTCTTTGAATATTCCGAGATTGGTTGTCCTCAACAACTCCAAAGGTGTTAAATTAATGATTCAATCATGTTCTGTGGATTCTCCGAGCGCGGAGGGATCTCTGTGAGACTTGCCGAAGAAATCTGGATGGGTTCCCGCCCGAGACCCCGCTTCCCTCACGGATTTATGCCTTCAATGGAATAAAGGCCTCTTTTACGAGATCCTCTGGGAGTACACTCTCACTCCCGTGACTCTTCACGAGAGGAACGCGAGAGGTTGGTTGTATTATGAAGACAATCGTCCAGCAGGATTTGCCCTTGGGCGCGAGCTACGAGGCTTGTGGTATTTCGAGGAGCTCTGGGGACCCTGCGAGGGAAGTTCTGAACTTCCAACCCGCATAGGAGAGCAAGATCGGTGGAGGGCTAAGCACTTCCAGAGACTCTTGCGCCAGATGAGCTCTCGGATTCTCATCAGAGCCGCAGTCGACAACCCATTTGGCGACATTATCGCTCGAGAAATTGGGGCCCAATGGTGTGGAGGCTATCTGTTGGCTACTCGAAGATTAGGCGGGAAACTCACGGTCGGAGTGCCCGCGGGCTTCAAGCTTCGCAGATTCCGAAAGGGCGATGAGAAGGATATGTCGAGAATTCATCATGCGGCATTCCATATCCCACATCCGCCCAGAGAATATCTCGGGTGGGCCACGAGTCCCAACTGTAGGACGACACTAGCGGTCTTCCAAGGAGAGGCTGTAGGGTTCTTGACAGCTGAAAAGCGACATTACCGCAAGTTTGGGGATTTCAATATAGCAATTGAGCCCAAGTTCCACGGAAGAGGATTAGGGTCTGCGCTGATGGAAAGAGGATTGAACGATCTGATCGAAATGGGGTGCGAGACTGCAGTAGCTGACTATTGGCTTCAGAATGCCAAGGTTCAGGCGTTGAACCGGAAATATGGCTTCAGGATTGTTCGTGCTTACAACTACTACGAAACCGGGGCACCGAGTTAGCCGCCGACCTCCATGACTATTACTCTCGCAAACCCTATCTTCGACTTTGGTTCTCATTGCTGTAAGATTATGCGAAGGCTGGCTGCAGGGAATCTATG
>Ga0209055_1002678_pt1 | contig 11137 bp, 13 predicted proteins | sample GraSoiAngelo_110_FD_185875 | JGI IMG/M metagenome (GOLD analysis project Ga0209055, IMG submission 185875) | Grasslands soil microbial communities from the Angelo Coastal Reserve, California, USA - 14_0903_12_30cm (SPAdes) (version 2) | ecosystem: Environmental > Terrestrial > Soil > Grasslands ... | reverse complement strand
CGATGCGTCTCCGCCGAGCAGGCGAAGTATCCTCCCCCGTGAAGATAGAGGAGCACAGTATTGTCAGGCGACGGGCCTTCGAGGCGCTCGCCCGGGACGCCGCCGAGTTGTATGGGAGAAATATGGACGGCGGACGGAACTTTGTACGGGTCGGGATGAAGGATTCGCCTCGCAACGCGATAATCCCGCACACCTTTCAAGCGGCGTTTTATGCGCCACTTAATGATCCACACCGAAAGCCGGGCTTGGAAGCTAGCCGCCATTCCCTGCCGCCACATTTGGAGTTTTGGGACGAACAGAGGATATCCGATTCGCGGGAGGGATGAAAGACGAGGCGCTTCGGGTCAAGCTGCAGAGCGTTGCCTTTGACGGGCCCGCGGTGCAACCGTTGGTTCCGCTGAGAGGCTTCGTGCTTTGCGTCCACGCCAAATCAGCAGCGTGCAGGCGGCAAGGAGGACGGAAGTCACTCCTACCAAGACCAGCGATTGTGAGGTTGGCCGTGCCGGCTGCTTCAAGGGCGAATCGATCCTGGCCAAAGCAGGCAGAGCGGTGCGAGCGAGCGCGGGTTGCGCTGGATGAAGCGGAAGTAGAGAAGGTGACTGGATTTTGGCTTGATGTCCGGGAGGCGGAAGTGCTCCGCTTCCGGAGACTTCAAACTCCGGGCCTTCCCCGGCCTTTACTTGGTTCACTACGTGGACCTGATAGCGGCTGTTGCCAGTTGCCAGGATCTGGAAGGCTGGTGACGGCGAGGAGAATTTCATGGCCAGCGGAATCATAACCGCCAACTGCTCGAACGGATACGCATGCTTTGTTTGGAAAGCGACGTGACCGTGGTAGGGCAGGTCGTAGTTGAACGCGAACTTGGTTGCTCCAGGACGCAAGGGGAAATTCACCGCGCAGTGTCCGGGCTGGCCGGGCACGGGCGTCACGGAAATCATCATGCCCATGTCTTCCGGACCTGCGGCCATGACAGAATCAATCTTGGCACTCGCCGGCAGATACATTTCAAATGTGTGCTCACCCACTTGCGTCAGAGGCGGGCTGGAAACGTTCGTGATCTCCACAAGGTCAGAAACGTGAAGCAGGTCTCCATTGGTTCCCGTGCGAAGGATTTCGATGCCGCCGGTTATGCCCTGCACCTGTGTGGCCGTGTCGAACACTTCGATGGAACGAGCCTGACCTGCGGAAACCTGCTGATCGTAGCTGACACCCTGGTGAAACACGCGCACCAGGTGTGGTTTGTCAGGACGTTGCACATTGAGGGTAAACGCCCCCTGTGCATCCGTCCTGGCACGCGCCTCCTCCGACATTCCGTCGCCCAGCCGAATCAGGATCACCTCATCGCCGGCAGCAGGTTCGCCCCGGCTCTGATTGCGGACCGAGCCAGTGACGTGGTTCGCTCCCGTTGCCCCGGTTGAAAATAAGACAAGCAGCGCCACGACCGGGAGCATCTTCCGTACACAGGATCGCTTGCCAGGCAGACGAGAGTTGATCATTCGTTTACTGCCTCGGCGGAGGAAGATGTCGGCTGGCGTGGCGCACGTCCGAACATGATGCCCGTTTCGACCTCGACGCGCTTTCCATCGCGCAGGTAGGGTCGGAACCGCCACTGAAATAAGGAATCCGTAATGGCCTTTGCTTGATCAGGAAAGGCGCTGAGAAAATGAACGTGCTTTACCTTGCCTTCTTTATCGATGATAATCCGCACGGGAACCGGATTGAATCGGCGTTCGGCAATGAGCGGATCAATTCTCTCCAGCACGTTTTCGCCCTGGGCGTAGTCCTTGATACACACCGGGACTTCACCGCCGCCTCGTCCCGAAATGGGACCGGCCTCAACCGGCAAGGTCATTCTGCCCATTTCCTGGATGAGACTCTCCATCAACTTGGTATCGCGACTGGTGAAGACGAATTGGACCATATGGCAGCGGATCTGAGTCGCCAGGGCGTGCCAATGCAATTCGGCGACTGGCGAAACATAGTCCAAGCGGACGAAGGAATGGTTCCCAATCCTGACAACCGGCGGCTTTTCCACTTTGTAGTCCGCGTTCAACTTGTCCTTGGTGAAATTCATCAGCTCCAGCGCGTTCCCCGCCGGTGTGAAAAAAAGATCCTGGGCGGTGATCAAAATAATGCCTCGGCTCGTCCCCTTGAATGTGTCTGCGGGCCGGATCTGTGCGAGTACGTAGTAACCGTTGTCCGAAGGAGGCGGACCGGTGTACCTCTCGGTCCAATCTGGCGAGAGAGTGTAGGTGAGACCAAAATACTGGTTGAGAAAGACTTTGTTGGCCACTCTCCCGCCTTCGGGGACAGGAGTCTCCGAATCGCTGGCACTCGACCAAGCGCCCTTAACCAGGATGGTCTCTGACGGCAGCTTATGGGCCTCCGGATTGTTGGCAAAGTCTCCCCCACTCTGAGGAGTGCCCTGCGCGCGGGCAAGCAGCGATACCGATAAACCAAGAAGCACAAAGCAACGCGATAATGTTGTCTGCATATTCAGAGCCCCGTTGTTTCAAAAATAGAAAAAATCGGGCGAGGCACTCTCGTGACTCGCCCGGGAGAAACCGTGACAAAGGATTACAGCGAGCGCAGGAAGTTCAGGATGTCCTGTTGCTGGCTGGGTGTCAGGTTTTGGTCGAAGATCGCCTCCACGGTGGAGGCTTCGCCTCCGTTGCTCTCGTGTGCCTCGATAGCACAGAGCAGGTCGCTGCAACGGCCGTCGTGCAGGAAGAAGATGCGCTGTCCCAGCCCCCACAGAGGAGCCGTACGAAATTGATCTCCACCGGCGCCGCCTTGGGAGACGTTGTCCACCAACGTTGCCCCCATGTGGTGGATCTCGATATCGGAGAACAAGTTGGCAGTAGCGTTGCCCAAACCAGCCGTCAACTTGGACGGCTGGGTGGTGAGCGACGGCGTATGGCAGACCGCGCAGCCCACGGCGCTAAAAAGCCTGCGACCATTAGCGATCGAGGTTGCTCCACCTGGCGAGGTAGTAGAGGGTGTGGGTTGATCCAGGAACTGCATGAAGACATTGAACAGCGCCGTGTCACTGGTGACAGTGGAGGCGCTGGTGCCATCGGAGTGGGTAGTGTCCTCAGGGTAGCCGATCCCTGCGAGGTTCAGGCAGTTGGCCGGAAGTCCGCTTCCCAATTGGTCCTCACCCGGCAGCGGCCGATCTTGCGTAAACAGTTCGTTGGAGATGCCCATTTCCACGTTGTAGGCCTCACCGGCGAAGATCATCAGCGACTTGTTCTGCGCCTTCCAGCCAAAACGGCTAATGGTGCCATCGCTACCGTTGTGATTGAAGGTGCCGCCGATGCCGAGACCATTGTTTGCCTGGGCCGCGTGATTGGCCAGCAGAGTTGAGTCGTCAATGTTTGCCATTAGTCCCGTGCCAAACGTCGGTGTGGGAATGCGGAAGATGATGTTGTTTACCGCCCTCGCAGCATTAAAGCTGGGCTGTGGCAGGTTGCAGGCCCCCGCATCAGCGCGGCCGGTAACGGTGAACAGGTCTTCCACTCCGCCGTTGGGCGCGTTGGTATTGGCCGTGCCGTTGGCGTTAAAAAAGAATGGGAACCGGGCTTCGCGCACCGGACCGTTGGCCACGACGAAAAATGGGATGGTGTTGGTGCTGCCATTCACGACCCCGTTGGCGATCACCTGGCTTTGGGGGTTGGGCCCGACATTCGGGAAGACACCGGAGGCCGGGCTGGTTCCGCCCGCTGCCGGTTGCGAATGACACGCCCCGCACGAGTCCAGGTTGAACCGTGGTCCCAGACCGGGGTTGTCTCCGGTAACCGTCTGGTGCTCGTTGAACTGCCCGAGTCCGGTTTGGAAGAAGGCCAAGTCGTTTGCATTGGCGCTGACGGAAGCAAACGGCTGGCCCGCGTTCACTCCCGTGTTGCTGCGTACTCCTGGATCGGTTTGAGCAAACGCCATTGCCGGAAAGAACAACGCCACCAACAATGCGTAAACCGAAGCGAACTTCATTGTTTTCATTCCTGGTCTCCTTCGATTGGGAAGCCCACCGTGCCCTCCCGTTTGGAACACTTCCAAACAGCTGTTCTGACTATTGGGCAATCTCGCCCCCCACGCGAGTCATCATTCGTTAGAACCTAGCTGTGTGAGTTTCTTTTACTACTCGCCGCTTGGCGACCACAAGAAGAAGTGATTAGCATGACCCGTCTTTCGTTAGCATTTTGTGTAGTTGCCTTGTTTCCGGTAGCGGGCCGGAGCCTGTGTAAAGCGTCGTTCAAATGCTCGGATGAAGCTGGAAGCATGCCCATATCCCACGTTGTGGGCAATTTCTTTCACGCTCAGGTAGCTGTTCTCGAGAAGATGCGCTGCTCTCCGAAGTCTTTGTTCGTTTAACCACTCGCCCATGCAAACGCCGGTCTGGTGCTTGAACAAACGCTGGAGATACGAGGGGCTCAGGTGGAATTCGAGGGCCAGAATGGTGAACGTCCCGGAATCAGCCATCCGAAGAATCTTCTGCACGCGCCGTTCGAGTACCGTGGGCGTCGATGGACGAGATAGGGCGACCGCGGCAGGCGGCATGCCTCCGTCGGGAATTGTGGCGTTTGTGCCATTTGTTCCTACAAAGCTGTCACGAGAATCCAAAGAGCGCACAGATACCTCCTGTAGGGATCATTATTGGCTTGAACGCGTCTGAGGGAACCGCAAGTTAACGACAGGTCCCTTGGTCACGTATCGAAGGCCTTCCCTTTTCACAACTTATCGGACGCGATTCTGAGCGCCGGGAGAAACCAGGGTTGGGTGAAATTGGACCCGGGGAAAATCGCGAGGAAATTATTCGACTCAGCAAACCATGTCAATGGTACTTCTGTTAACTACCCGATTATTGGCCATCGGTACAGGGAAGACCAGGCCTGGTGCATTCGAAGCATCTTCAGTGTGACATCAGTGGCGAATGCCAGCCCAGCACCTCAGGGCGGAGTAAGCGAGCCTAAACGGTCAAAAAGAGTGTGTGCAATTCGGGACCTAGCTCACATCAGACCGCCAGGACGACTTTGCCGAACTGCGAGCTGGATTCGAGATAGGCATGGGCTTGGGCGCAAGCGGCCAGGGGGAAGATGCGGTCGACAACGGGCTTGAAGCGTCCGGAGGCCACCAGGCGCATGACCCTGTGGAGCTCTGATTTGGTGCCCATGTAGGACCCGAGTAGCGAAAGCTGTCGACTGAAGAGGAATCTCAGATCGACCTTGGCATCGTAGCCTGTGGTGGCGCCGCAGGTTACCAGGCGACCGCCGGGGGCGAGACTTGCGAAGCTGTCGTCCCAGGTGGCCGTCCCGACGTGTTCGAATACGACATCCACGCCGCGCTTACCCGTGATGCGGCGGACTTCATCGCGGATTTTCTGGTTCTTGTGATTGATGAGATGGTCGGCGCCGAGTTGTTTTGCCTTTCGCAGTTTTTCATCGGTGCCGGCAGTGGCTATCACGCGGGCGTCAAAAAACCTGGCAATCTGAATGGCGGCGCTCCCGACGCCGCTTCCTGCCCCAAGGATGAGAACATCCTCGCCGGGCTGCAACTCGGCTCGGACAAGAAGCATATGCCAGGCGGTTTGGAAGACAAGCGGAATCGAGGCGGCTTCTTCAAAGGTCAGCTTTTCCGGATACGGCATGCAATTTACTTCGGGAGCGCGCAGAAGCTCGGCGCAGCCGCCGTCGATGAGGTAACCAAGATTGGTGAAGTGGCGGCAGCGGTTATCCTGGCCGGAGACGCAGGCCGCGCATTTGCCGCAGGTCACGCCTGGGGCGAGGACCACTTTCTGGCCAACGCGCACGGTAGTGACATCCGCTCCGATCTGGGCGATTTCACCGGCAACGTCACTGCCGGGAATGTGTGGTAGAGGGATCGGCACATTGGGATTGCCGATGCGGACCCACAGGTCAAGGTGGTTCAGCGCGCAAGCTCTCACGCGAACGAGGACCTCGTTCGGGCGGATCGCCGGGTCGGGAGCGTCCGTGTATTTCAGGACCTCAGGTCCGCCGTGCTGATGGAAAACAATGGCTTTCATGAGGGCCCCCCGGAGGCCGAATCAACCCTAAGCAGCGAACTCACGCTCTCTGACCGACCGATCGTAACATAGCGAGGGACACAAGTCCGATCGACACCCAGCGTTGACAGCGGCGTGCACGCGCCGTAGGCTGTGGGCAGAGGAAAAACGTGGACTTGTTTGAAGAGATTGTGAAGATGAGACGGGCCGGGCGGCGGGCAGCGCTGGCTACGATCGTTCACACCAACGGATCGATCCCCAGCTATGAGAGTTCGCGGATGCTGGTGCGCGAGGATGGCTCGATTGCGGGGACTATTGGTGGCGGGTGCGTGGAGGCGGAAGTATGGGCAGCGGCGCGCGAGGTGATGCAGAAGGAATCGCCGCGCAAAATGGTTTTCAACCTCGGTGTATTTATTCGGCGGAGGGCATGTTTCGACGGCCGTGGCGAAGGCGGCCAGTGTGGCCGGCTTCGGCATTGGAGTGGTGGATGACCGCGAAGCGTTTGCGAATGCCGAGCGATTTCCAATGGCCCAGGAGATTCACACGAGTTACGAGGATGCGTTTCAGAGAATTCATCCGAACGCGTCGAGCTATGTGGTGATCGTGACGCGCGGACACAAGGAAGACATGCGCGTATTGGCATGGGCGGTGCGCACCGAGGCGCGGTACGTGGGCATGATCGGCAGCAAGCGCAAGGTTTTGTCGGTATACCAGGCACTGGAAATCGAGGGCTATAGGGCAGAAGAATTCGACCGCGTTTACGCGCCCATGGGATTGGAGGTTGGCGCGCTTTCACCGGAAGAGATTGCCATTAGCATCGTGGCGGAACTGGTTGCGGTGCGGCGAAATGTGGCTACCGCAGCGCACAAAAAACTGAAATACGAAGGGCGCCCCGCGCCGATAGACTCCATGGGCGAGCGCTGAAAGGGAGCACATGCTGGCCGCCGTCATTCTCTCCGGCGGGGCTTCGAGCCGAATGGGCTCGCCGAAGGCGCTGCTTTCCTACCAAGGAAGGCCGTTCCTCGAACATCTGCTGGAAGTGACTTCTCACCGAAACGTTGGCGTCCGCAGAGTAGTGCTCGGCGCCCACGCCGAACCCATCGCAAAATCCGTAGAACTCAAGGCCGATGAAATTGTCATCAATGAAGATTGGGAAAAAGGGCAACTCAGTTCGATCCAGGCGGCGCTGCGAAGCCTGCCGCCGAGGACTGACGGAATCCTGCTGTGTTTGATCGATCATCCGTTGATCAGCACGGCGCTCGTTCAAGAATTGATCGAGCTGTTTTATACGTCAAAGAAGCCCATCGTCCTGCCGGTGTATGAGGGCCGTCGCGGCCATCCGGTGATATTTTCCTCATCCTTGTACGACGAATTACTTCACGCCCCGCTGGAGACCGGAGCGCGAGCGGTGGTGTGGGCACATCCGAGCGCCGTTGAGGAAGTACGGACAAACGAAGAAGGCTGCGTGCTGAATCTGAACGATCCGGAAACCCTCCATAAAGAGCTGGGTGGCGCGTAAACAGGCTCGACGGCTTCTTCCCTCTCGCGCGACTTGGTCGTCAAAGAGAGATACTGGCAAAAAGATTCTGGCCCATGTCCTCGCGACTTTGCGTTTGGTTCTTTGTCTGTGGCATAGGGCAGACAGGGCTGTCTACTTCCGACCTTCTTTCGGCGGCGATCTATTGTGCCATTGTCTATTTCGTATTCGGGATCATGGTAAGCAGACCGATTGTCGTCCTATGCGGTACGCGCACCTATGGAGGTCCGCCAAGCTCCGTTTTTCCGCGACTTCCTACATGGTCCCGGGAGCTTCCCGGCCGCTTCGTTTCGGGCTCTGGAGCGCGCAGCTTTCTCGCTGGTGTATTGCACGCGGTGACCGTCGGCAGGCCGCCAAAAAACGACTACGTGCGGACTGACCGACTGACCGGAGAAAACCGCTAAGTTGATTTCTCGACCAGGGCTTTCAACGCGTCGATGGCGAGCTGCGCCCCGTGAAATGTTACCGGCGGCAAGCCGCCGAGAGATATCGAGAGACTTTCAGGCGTCAGGGTGCGGGCTTGGGCGACAGACCGCCCACAGATTTGCACGGTGAGCAGCGACGCGCAGGCTATCGAGGTAGTGCAACCGCGGCAGAGGAAGCGCGCCTCAGCGATATGTCGGTCCACGATCCGCGCGGAGAGCTTGAGGATGTCGCCGCAGACAGGATTGCTCACTTCGACGGTGGCAGTGGCGCCGGGAAGTTCGCCGGCGTTTCGAGGGTTGCGGAAGTGATCTAGAACGGCGTCGCTGAACACTTACGAAAGTATCCCAAAGACAGTGCTAGGACTGCAACCCAGCATGAGTCAATAGACCTCAACGCGCGACACAGCGCTCGCATCAGAGAGCTACAAAAACTCGCAAGAATATTCTGCCACAAAAGGATTTATTTCTTGGGGGGCAAATACTTTTTTTCGATGGAGGCAATCACCACGTAGTTCGGATCAACCATCTCGGTGAGATGGATTTTGCCAACTTTCGAGAGCAGCTCATAGGCATCGAGTTCGGAGAGGCCATAGCCGGCGTGAATCCAGGCTACCAGTTCGGTGAAGGCGATGCGCACCGCGTCATCGACGGGACGATAGATGCCCGCGGCCATGATTTCTTTTTCGTTTTCGAGTCGTGGCCAGCCAGTGTGTTTCCCCTTCAGGAGATCGAATTGCAGCCGGGCCTTCATGGGAACTTCGATGGCGCTGCCCGCAATTTCGCCGTCCCCCATGGCGGCGTGGCCATCACCAAAGTAAAAGAGCGCTCCGGACACGTTCACGGGCAGATAGAGTGTGTTTCCAGCGGAGACCTCCGGCGCGTCCATGTTGCCGCCGAATTCCGCGGGCACGATGGAGCTACGCGCTTCTCCGTTGGCGGGAGCGACACCGATACAGCCAAGAAATGGATGGAGCGGAATTTTCACCTGGTAGTTGGAATCGAGGGCCTGAAACGTAGCGGTGCGGCCCGCGTGGTCGATCGGGTAAAACCAGATTTTCTCCGGCAGCGCTTCTTTTTCGAGCATCGGCGTATAATGCGTGGCGTTTATCGCTCCGAAGCCTGGTGAAAACGTGCCTACACCCTGTTGACCATCGACCTGCAGATCGAGGATATGAACGATCAGCGTGTCGCCGGGTTCCGCATCTTCAATATAGAAGGGACCGGTGAGCGGGTTATCTCCTTTAACGAGCGCAAACGTGTCGCCAGGCTTTTGGAGCGCGTTACCGAAGCAATCCAGGGAGTTCGCGTCGAGAATGTTGCCGGGTTTCAGCCGGGCCACGGGGGAAGCGACACCGAAGACGTATTTCACGGTGTCAAGGGTGGCGTGATATTGGACGACTTCTGATTTGGACGGCACAGATGGAGTCTGAGCCAAAGTAGAGATCGGCAGAATCAAACTGAGAGCAAAGAAATGGACGCGCACGAATGGCCTCCGACAATTTAGAGAGGCAGTCGAACACACTCCTGGAGTGGAGTCAATCCACAGTCGCGCGACTCAACGTCCCAGGTGTCTGCTATTCTCTCGCGGTAAGCATGAAAACCACTCGACGAATACCATTGCGCATTGTTTCGCTGGCCCCCAGCGCTACCTCGATTCTGTGTGCCATCGGGGCGAGGCGCGCTCTGGTCGGCGTTACCAGGTGGTGCGCTGCTGTGGCACCGGTCGGCAAACTGCCGAAGCTTGGCGATTGCTGGCACGTCGGTTCTGTAGGTGAAATTCTGCGGCTGAACCCTACGTTGGTGATCGGTTCCGTGCCGTATAAGCGGGAGACGGTCGCTAGTCTCCTAGAGCAGCCGTTCCCTTTTCTGGCCATGAACCCGCGGACGCTCGCTGATGTCGCCGCGGACATTCGCTTGTTAGGTGCGATTATGCAAAAGGCAGCCGCTGCCGAGCGAGTGCTACAGAAGATGCGCCATGCGTTGTCGGAAATCGAGAAGAAGGCGCGGCGATCGAAGCAGCGGGTGCGCGTCTATTGCGAGGCGTGGCCGAATCCGCGGATCAGTTCTCCTCCCTGGGTGGCGGAACTGGTGAACATCTGCGGCGGTGAGATGGTGGTTCCCGCCGGCGAGAAGATCACCGAGGCGCAGGTAGCGGCGGCACGGCCCGAGGTGATCGTTCTCGCCTGGGCGGCGACAGGCACGAAATCCGACCCCAGGCAGGCGTACGAAGTAAGGTCGTGGAGAGATATGCCGGCAATTCGAAACCGACAGGTACACGTAGTCCGCGATGAACTGCTGAACACGCCGGGGCTTCCGCTGGTCCAGGGCGCGAGAGAATTATGGAATGTGCTGCACTCACGAAACCAGAGCGACCACAAAGTACGAAGAACAAATAACGCGGAAACGCAGAGGAACCCCGAAAGATGATCATCGTGGTGGCGGCGGTGATTGAGCGCAGCGACCGGCGATTGCTGATCGGGCAGCGGCGCCAAAACGACACCTCTCCGCTCAAGTGGGAATTTCCGGGTGGCAAAGTCAGAGAGGGCGAAACGCCGGAGGCGGCACTTGCAAGGGAATTGCAGGAAGAACTCGGAGTGACGCTGGTGAAAAGCGTTGAGCTTGGCCGCGTACGTTATCACTATGCTGGAACGTCCGATGAGCTTGAAATCCGGTTCTTCGCCGCAGCCATCGCGGAATCGGAATTATTGCCGCGCACTTTTGAAAAGATCGCCTGGGCCTTGCCAAGAGAACTTGGAGAGTATGACTTTCTGGCAGCCAATGGCGGACTCATCGCGCAATTGGCTACCGGACGGATCAAGCCTGCAGACATCCTCGACAGTGCAGAAGAAACCGATGCGAGCCATGGCCCGGCCGCAGACTGAGGACTATTTCTTAAACGACCGGCGTCATGAGATCGCTGGGTTTGGCTTGTCGGCATTAATGCCCAGGTCTTTGATGGCCTTGTCGAGGACGGAACGCTCGATCTTGCCGTCCACGAAAAGCTCATGCAGTGTGGCCAAAGTGATGAAACGGGAGTCGACCTCGAAGAAGTCACGCAAGGCGGCGCGGCCTTCGCTGCGCCCGAAGCCATCGGTGCCGAGTGCCGCTAGGCGCCGCGGCATCCATTTGCTAATCATATTCGGTAAGGTCTTCAGG
>Ga0209055_1002674_pt1 | contig 11147 bp, 6 predicted proteins | sample GraSoiAngelo_110_FD_185875 | JGI IMG/M metagenome (GOLD analysis project Ga0209055, IMG submission 185875) | Grasslands soil microbial communities from the Angelo Coastal Reserve, California, USA - 14_0903_12_30cm (SPAdes) (version 2) | ecosystem: Environmental > Terrestrial > Soil > Grasslands ... | reverse complement strand
GATGGCGTCCCAGGCTCTTTTCGTGCGGTCCCAACGCCGATCCCGATCCATAGCGAAATAGCGGCCAATCACGGTCATTATCTTGGCGCCGCTTTTCTCAAGCTCCTTTTCGCATGTCTTTAAAAAACCGGCGCCACCAGTCGGAGAAGTGTCTCGACCATCTGTGAAAGCATGGACGAAGATCTCTGTGACCCCTGCTTCGCGCGCCGCATTCGCAAGCGCAATCATGTGCGAATAATGACTGTGCACGCCGCCGTCAGAAACTAGTCCTAAAAGGTGAAGCCGATGACCCCGCGCGGCGGCGAAGGTCTCCTGCAATACTCGGTTACATGTTAGTTCGCCTTCTTTGATCGCGTTGTTAATTCGCGTCAGGTCTTGATAAACAATTCGGCCCGCTCCGAGATTAAGATGGCCGACCTCCGAGTTGCCCATTTGCCCCTCCGGCAGACCAACATCAGCCCCACTGGCGCTCAACCTAGAGCGTGGATAATCCGCGTACAGCTTGTCGTGAAAGGGAGTGGATGCGAGCAGCGTGGCGTCTCCGTTCTCGTCGCGCTTTTCCCTGCCGCCTGGATTGATGCCCCACCCGTCCCGAATAATGAGCATCACCGGGCCAGCCATACGTCGCGCACTTTGCCGGTGAACGAGAAGACCCACAAGCGGTTCTTTCGTTGACACCCATTAGACGCGCGCCTACATCGGCCTCGTGAAATGGCGCAATCAGTTGCTCGCGCTCTTTTGTCTGCTCGTTTTTGCAGGCGTCGGTGTTCTTTATTTTCAGCACTGGGTAATCCGAAAGCCTTTCGGGATTATCTTGTTTGTCGGAGAAGGACTTTCGCCTGCCCGGCTCGCGCCTACGCGCGCCTACGCCGCTGGAGTCGAGACGCGCTTGAATCTGGACTCGATGCCAAACGCAGCCTTAATGACGAATTATTCCAAGGATTTCGCTGCTCCCGATCAAGCAGCTGCTGCGACTGCGATCGCGACGGGCGAGCGAGTGACCAATCACAATCTTGCGATCAATGCAGATGGGAAACCTATCAAGAACATTGTCGAACTAGCGCGCGAACACGGACGAGCCATCGGTTTGGTAACGGACACAAAGCTTACCGATCCGACTAGCGCGGCTTTCTACGCGCACCCGCTTGAGCCCAGCGATGTGGACAAAATCGCAGCTGAGTTTGTAGACCGGGGCAACATCGACATCGCAATGGGCGGTGGCGCGGCGCAGTTTCTTCCCATCACCAAGGGGGGGGGCAGACAAGATAATCGCGATCTGTTGTTGGAGCTCCGCGGTAACGGATTCGATATTGTTCGAACACGAACTGAATTGGAAACAATTCCAGCGTGGCGTCGACCGAAACTGTTCGGCGTTTTCGACGATGGAGACCTGGCCTTCACAAATCAGCTCGAACAAAGAAATCAACAGCCGAGTCTTTCCGATATGGTGCGGCGCGCAATCCAATTACTTCAATACAACACCGGCGGCTATTTTCTTGTCGTCGATGCAGGGCTAATGCGCAAAGCAGCACAGGAAAACAACGGAGAAAGGACCCTCAGCCAAACAGTTGAACTGGACCGCGCGGTCGGTATCGCACGAAGCTATGGTGGGCCAAAATCGACGATCATAGTATGCGGTGATTTGGCAATGGGTGGACTAAGCTTGAATGGGTTTCCTTTTCGCAAAGATAGCGGTATAGCCTTGCTGGGCTTTAACTCAGCTGGCCAGCCCTGGATCACGTGGGCAACCGGCCCTCATGGCACCAAGTCCTATGGTCCGGCGAAAATCCCCGGAAACCAAAACAAAAGCGACACTCAGGAAACCGAACAGCCAGAGCCGGCAGCGTTCTACACGAAATCAGCGCTGGTCACGGTGGAAGACGTGGTTGCCTTCGGCAGCGGACCTGGAACAGACGCGCTGCAAGGGGTACTGGACAGCACAGCTGTTTTTGAAATTTTGCGCAACGAGCTTTGACGACTCCGGTGGCCACGTCCAACCTGGCGCGTCACAGAAACACCCGATTACTCGCCGAAGCACCGAGCTCGTCTATAACAAAGTCAATCATGGTTCCTTCAACTTTGCTGCTTCGCGGTATGGAATGCCGAGTCGATAAAGACGCAATTGTTCCTCGAGCGCCAAAGATAACGAGTGATCACCTGACAGCTGTGATAGCTGTATTGCAGCACCAGCGGTTTCAATCGCTTGTCCAAATTGTCCAGCCTCCGCGTACGCCGCCGCCAACGTACGCAGCACGATCGGATTGGAGCCTCCGGATAGCTCATCAGCTCGCCGTGCAATTTCAACTGCCTTGGCACCATTTCTCAATGATCCATTGGAACAAGTAGCAATTAGCCAACCCAGGTTCGTCAGGGCAGGAATGGATTTTGGAGAAATCTCCAGGGCTTTCTCGTAATGCTGAATAGCTTCTGCTGTTTCCCCTTTTTCATCGAGAGCAACAGCAAGGACGGTGTGACAATCTGCATGCTCAGGCCAGATCAACAGGGCTGCGCGAAAATGCTGGATTGCAGTATCGAGTTCCCCTTTCTCAAGCAGAGCACGGCCGAGGCCGTACCGGGCCAGAAAGTAATCAGGCCGCATTGCAAGCGCTTCTTGGTAGTGCATTATCGCTTCGTCGATCCGTTTCTTCTCAAGAAGAGCGCTGCCTAAAGCGACCTGAGCATCGGGATCGTTTGGTTGCATGGTGACCGCTTTCTCACTATGCACAATCGCCTCGTCTACTTCGCCTTTGCTTAAAAGCGCCGTCCCCAGATTGTACTCGGCATCCCACCAATTCGGCTGCAGTTGCAATGCGTGCTGGTAATGAGCGATTGCATCATCTACCTGTCCTTTCTCGAGAAGCACAATGCCGAGGTTGGTATCAGCCATCCAGCACTCCGGGTTTCTTGCAAGAGTAGTGCGCCAAAGCGTTTCCACATCGCCGAACATTGAGCTTTGCCACCAAGTCAAGATCGCCAACATCGCAACTGCAAATAGCGCCGCGCTACAAATAAAGGCACGCTGCTGCTTAAGGGCGTCGGCCAAACTGACTATCCCCGCCGAGGCAAGCGCGATCGGCCCGATACACGCCAAATACTGGTAGTGATCCGCCACAAACGTATAGCGGTATGTGAAGAGCATGATGAACCCAAGTACTGGGCTAAGTGTGGCAACAAAGAAGGCCGCCGCGACCTCGACGCTGCGTCCGGTGTAGCGCCTCAACCAGTAGATCGCCGTGCAGACCGCAACTGCGGCCACTAACCAGACGTAATCCAACAGGTGCGCCGCTGAGATGTTCCATTTCGGATAAATGAAGGTTAGATTCGACGGCCAGATAAGTTTACTTACATAAAACCAAACAGCCCGGCTCGCGACGAGAACCCGGTCGACTGGACTTAAGAACGGAATGGCCGCTCGGCTCGTCCCCTGATGATAATGCTCCCACCACATGGCTAATAAACCCATGGCGAGACCGAGAACGAGGAAAGGAAGAATCTCGAAAGTCCTCCTCCAATTGATGGCCTTCTTTTGTAACCACAAAATCAAGAACAGCGCTGCTGGCAAGGTACAGGCTGTTGCCTTGGCCGAAAGCGCCAGCATGTAAAAAATGAGAGCTAGCACGTAAAAGGGCCACGGCCGCTTCGTCCGTTCATCAACAAATGCGAGCCATGCCAGGAGCGTCAGCAGAAAGAAAAACCCCATGAGAACATTCTTGCGCTCCGTAATCCAGGCCACCGATTCCACTTGCACTGGATGCAGGGCGAAGACTGCGCCGGCCAGCCATGCCCCCGGCACGTTCAAACGCGCCAGCACTCGCCAGACCAGCAGCGCGTTGGCCGCATGAAGCAGAAGGTTGACCCAATGATAACCGGTCGGATTCAGTCCCCACAGCGCGTGCTCGATGCGAAACGTGCTGTAGACCAGCGGAAAATATTGCGAAGGCGAATCGAGCGAAAACCAGATGCGCCGCAAACCATCAGGCGCAGTCAGCAATTCGTTATTCGTTATATACACGTCATCGTCCCAGATAAAGCCGCCATTCCACGCGGGCCGATACGCAAAAATCGTCAGGGCTGCCAAAACCAAGGCAAAGAACCAGGCGCGACCGCGTTTGGAAGTGATGAGTCTAGGAATATTGCGCAGCATTGCTGTATTGAACGCGATTCGCGGAGACGCAGTGCAACGGAAATCGTTCAGTTGCAAGCTGTCCTTTTCCATCGGAGAAACAGCTTTCGTGGCGCATAAAATCGACAATCAGAGCAAAGCACTGCGTTTCGGCTGGTGTGTCCTCGCCGCGATCGTTTTCGGGCTCGTGATTGCCATCCGGATTCGACTTCTGGACATTCCGTTGGAGCGCGACGAAGGCGAATACGCTTACGCCGGCCAACTGATGCTGCAAGGGATCCCTCCATACACGCTCGCCTACAGCATGAAGTTTCCTGGAACCTATGCCTCCTATGCGCTGATCATGTCGATATTCGGCCAAACAATCTTTGGTATTCACTTCGGTTTGCTGCTCGTTAATGCTGCGACGATTGCGCTAATTTTCTTCCTCGGCCGACGGTTAATCAATTCGATTGCCGGGATTGCAGCTGCAATGAGTTATGCCGTTCTTTCAGCCAGTCCGTCCGTGCTTGGCTTGTTTGCTCACGCGACGAATTTTGTCATGCTGCCGGTTCTGGGTGGGACGCTACTGATCCTGAAGCTTTCCGAGTCAGAGCACCACGCAATTGGGCGGATATTCGCGAGCGGGGCGCTCTTTGGCATTGGTGTGTTGATGAAACAGCCGGCGCTCCTATTTATCCCATTTGGAGTACTCTATCTGCTTTGGAACGATATCCACCGTCGATTTGCCCTGAAAGAAATCGTTCTGCGCAATTTGATCTTTGGGATCGCGGCAATTGTTCCCTTTGGAATCACATGTCTCGTTCTCTGGCACGCAGGGGTGCTCGACAAGTTTTGGTTTTGGACAATCAGGTACGCTTCGGAATATGGCGGTATCCTTATGGGTGCGATATACAGCGGCAGATGGCCTTTAGCCCGCGCCATGCACGTCTTCGCCTTTAGGATTGCGGAAGCGTTCGACATTGGCTGGGTGTTGTGGGCATTGGCTGGACTGGGCCTTGTGTTCGGGATGGTGGACAGAAGGAGCCGCTTCGCCGCAATTTTTTTGCTCGCTCTATTCGTGTTCTCGGCTTTAGCGGTATGCCAGGGACTTTATTTTCGGCCTCATTATTTCATTATGATTCTGCCGGTGGTCTCACTCCTGGTAGGCCTTGCAATTAGCAAACTGTCCGATCTTCTGACAAGCCGAACGATTGTGGTTAGATTTCTTCCGCTCTTTCTGCTTGGCGCGATGCTAAGCCTGCCAGTTCTGTGGGAAAAACAAATCTTCTTTGGAGTTTCTCCGGTTGAGGCTTGCCGAATGATTTATCCCACTAATCCATTCGCTGCGGCCGTTAAGATCGCAGAGTATCTGCGAGAACATACAAACCCGGACGATACAATCGCGGTGTTGGGATCAGAACCGGAGATTTATTTTTATGCACAGCGGCATTCCGCGACGGGATATATTTACACTTATGAACTGATGGAACCGCAAAAATATGCGCGCCAAATGCAGGAGGAGATGATTCATGAGATCGAGAGCGCGCGTCCAAAGTTCCTGGTCTCGGTGGTAATGTTTAATTCCTGGTTGTGGCGTCCTGACTCTGATCGGTTGATGTTCAACTGGGCAAATGAATATGGCGCGCAAAACTACAGCCCAGTCGGTCTTGTGAATATGACTACCAAAGAAGTCGATTATTTCTTTGGAGACGTTCCGCCGCCAGTCGAGAACCTAAAGAACCATATCTTGATTTACAAACGGAATCTTTAAGCAGCCGTTGGCGTGACATTTCAGCGCTCCGCATGCACCGCACTAAGTCTAAATCAATGGCTCGGCTTAACACACCGCGTCTTTTGGTAACTGTGGGTGTCTGCGTCTCTCTGGTAGTTTTTACGTGGATCGTGTTTGGCCAGACGCTCCGCCACGACTTCGTTAACTACGATGATCCGAGGTACGTTTACCAAAATACCACGATAACCCGTGGGCTTAACCTCTCCGGTATCGCCTGGGCGTTCACACACATTCATTCTGAGAATTGGCATCCGTTGACGACGATAACACACATGTTGGACTGCCAGTTATATGGATTAAAGCCGGGTGGACATCATTTTACCAATGTGTTTCTTCATACAATTGCAGTGGTCCTGCTCTTTGTCGTGCTCCAGCAAATGGCTGGCGCGCTCTGGCGGAGCGCGTTTGTGGCAGCACTGTTTGCCATTCACCCTTTGCACGTGGAGTCGGTTGCCTGGGTAGCAGAGCGCAAGGATGTGCTCAGCGGTCTGTTCTTTATGCTGACGCTGCTCGCATACGTCCATTACACGCGGACACCATCGAACGGGCGCTACATGATAGTAGCGTTTGTGTTTGCGCTTGGTCTGATGTCCAAGCCGATGCTGGTGACGCTGCCCTTTGTGCTGTTACTTTTGGACTACTGGCCGCTCGGAAGAATCAAACCTCAGCGACCAGACATCGGACGTCAGCTCTTAACACCCATCGCCGAGAAAATTCCACTCATCGCACTTTCCGCCGTCTCAGGTGTGATCACATTTCTGGCGCAACGACACGCAATCGGTTGGACCGAACAACTGCCGATGTTAGCACGCATTAACAACGCCATAGTCACCTACGTAATCTATGTCCGGCAGATGTTCTGGCCAGTAAACCTGGCGGTATTCTATCCTCATCCTGAAAACCGGCTGCCACTATGGGAAATCGCTCTGGCCCTAGCCGTTCTCATTAGCATTACGAGCGCAGCGGTTATTCTGCGAAGGAAGGCGCCATATTTCATCACCGGTTGGTTCTGGTATCTTGGGATGCTTGTACCGGTAATCGGGTTGGTGCAAGTAGGATGGCAGGGACATGCCGATCGCTACACGTATTTGCCACAGATTGGGCTTTACATTGCTGGGTCTTGGGCCCTTGCCGACTTGTCTGTATCGTGGCGCCACCGGCGCATGGTTCTGAGCGCTGCCGCGCTATTCGTAATTGGCGCGTTAAGCTGGAGCGCCTGGATGCAAGCGTCTTATTGGCGTGATAGCGAGACGCTGTTTACTCATGCGCTTGCTGTCACGAAAAACAACGACGTCGCCGAGAACAACCTTGGCATAATTTTCCTGCAAAAAGGCCAACTCGACGAGGCCATTTCCAGGTTGCAAGCAGCTATCGATCTCCGGCGCGAAAACGGACCGGCTCATGACAACCTCGCAAAAGCCCTTCTTCAAAAGGGGCGGCTGGAGGAGGCGATGGTTCACTATCGTAAATTCTTGGAAATAGAACCTCACAACGTAGAGGCGCGCAACATCCTTGGAACGGCGCTCATCCAGCAAGGCCACGTAAAGGAAGCAATTCAGCAGTGGCAGGAAGCGCTGGCAATCGAGCCGGAAAACGGAAATGCCGCGAGCAATCTTGCATGGGTATTCGCCACCTGTCCCGACGCATCAATTCGAGATGGGGGCCGAGCAGTTGAACTCGCGGAGAAAGCGGTGCAAATCTCGGGCGGACAGATCCCAATGATTTTTCATATATTGGCGGCCGCCTATGCTGAGAATGGGCGTTTCTCCGCGGCAATTGAAACGGCGCGGCGCGGCGCTGCGTTAGCAAACAGCCAGGGCAACGCTGGTTTAGCCAGCGAACTTCAGAACAACATCGCGCTTTATCAAGCTGGCAGACCGCTGCGCGATCCGAGCTTAACAACTCGCGGTTTGTCGCCTAACGGTGAATAAAAAGCGTCAATTTAGCCACCGCACCGACAGGAAGACAACACGTTTCTACAGTCCTCTAACGACTCTCATTATTTGTCTGTTTCTTGTCGCAATCAGTTTGGCTGTATTCGGTCAAACCATCCGCTACGACTTCGTTAATTTCGACGACGATTTGTACGTCTATAATGCGCCGGTCATCAAAGCTGGGATAACGATACAGGGGCTCGCACTTGCAGTTACTGCGCCACACGCACGCAACTGGCATCCCTTAACCACTATCTCGCATATGTTGGACTGTCAGCTATACGGTTTAAACGCCGGCGGTCATCATGGGACGAACGTTCTTCTACATACGATCGCAGTGCTCCTGCTGTTTTTCGTGTTACGACAAATGACCAGCGCAGTATGGAAGAGTGCGATTGTGGCAACGTTGTTCGCGATTCACCCGCTCCACGTCGAATCAGTCGCCTGGGTGAGCGAACGAAAGGATGTGTTAAGCGCAGTTTTCTTTTTACTTATGTTGAGCGCGTACGTTCGTTATACACGCACCCACTCCATAACGCACTATTTAGTGGTCGTTGTTTTGTTTGCCGCCGGGCTCATGTCAAAGCCAATGCTAGTAACAGCCCCATTCATCCTTCTCCTTGTGGATTACTGGCCACTTCAGCGTTTTGAAAAACGATCGTCAGTAGAGGACGACAAAAGTTTAAGTCCCGGTAACGAGAAGCGCACAATAACGAGCCTTTTACTGGAAAAGATTCCCTTGCTGGTTCTTTCCGCGGCCGCTTGTGGCATCACATTTGTGTTACAAAAACGTGCTACTGGCGCAATTCCACCGTTGCCCATTCTCTGGCGCGTGCAAAATGCGCTTGTGAGTCACATAATTTACATCTGGAAAACAGCGTGGCCAACACGACTCGCCATTTTCTATCCGCATCCAAATAACACCCTGACCATTTGGCAGAGCGCCGGCGCGATGACATTGCTGTTGACCATCACTTTGGCGGCAATCGTCTTACGAAAGCAACGACCTTACCTCTTTACCGGTTGGTTTTGGTATGTCGGTATGCTGGTCCCAGTGATCGGCCTTGTTCAGGTGGGCGAACAAGGCCATGCCGATCGCTACACTTACCTTCCGTATATCGGGCTGTTTATGCTTGCGGTCTGGCTCGTTGCTGACGTGACAGCAGTCCATAAGTCCAGAGCACGGTTTGCTGTGGCTGCGGTGGGAGTAATAATCGTGGCGCTCGGCTGGGCAGCAGTGATTCAGACGTCCTACTGGCGGAACAGCGAAACGCTTTGGACCCATGCCCTTGCCGTCACATCTGACAACGATCTTGCGCATAACAATCTCGGTTACCTATGCATCGACCGCGGTGAACTGGACAAAGCGATCTCGCACTTCGAGGCGGCGTCAAAGATTAGGTCTCGTAAGCTGGATCCACACTACAACGTCGGTTCAGCGTTTGTGGAAATGAATCTCGCCGATGCTCTAGGCCTAAAAGGACTAGCCGATGAGGCGATGGTTCACTATGAGGAAGCAATCAAGTTGGTACCGAATTACGCAGAAGCATATTACAATCGCGGGAACATTCTTTTTGCTAACGGTCGCCTTGATGAAGCGATCGCGGACTGGGAGAAGACTCTGCAAATCCAACCCAATGACGCGGATGCCCACACCTGCCTGGGTAACGCTCTTTTACGACAGGGTTTGCGCACCGAAGCGATCGCTCATTACGAGAAGGCAATGGTGTTAGCCCCGGAAGATCCCCACTCGCGTAACAACATTGCCTGGCTATTGGCAACCTCTTCCGACGCAGCAATTCGCGACGGCGCCAAAGCGGTCGGCTTTGCCAATGAAGCAGTGCAGCTTTCAGGTGGGAGAGAACCCTCTTTCCTGCGGACACTCGCCGCTGCTTACGCAGAGAACGGTCGATTCTCTGAGGCGGTCGCCGTCGCCACGCAGGCCTCAGTTATCGCTACCATGCAAGGTAAAACCAAACTGGCCAACGGTCTCGAGAAGGACCTCGTGCTGTACCGGAGCCGCTTGCCGCTTCGGGAAAATTCGCTCAGCGATTAGGACTGCCAGCGCCGGGGAAGTTGTAGTCGGTCACATAAACGATTCCAATAAATCACTTTTAAACCGGCGTTCTCCATAAATAACCCAAAATGCAATCTATGGCGACTGCCTATGGTAAGGATGACCGGATTCGTAAAGTACGATTTCCTTTCGAAGAAGATCGCTTAGTACGGAGTTTCCCTGGTCATCTGCTGCTCGCAACGCCTCACGAGCTGTGTCTGTAGCTTCCGATCAGCTTCGGCATAGGCAGCCGCTAGAATCCGCAGAATAAGTGGCTTCCCATCAGATGACCGCCGGGCCTGTTCAGCCAGCACAACCGCTTCCGGCCCGTTCCTGATGGACGGGTCCGGCGAAGTTGCCAGCAACCATGCCAGGTTACTTTGCGCTGCAACGTTTTCCGGTGCGAGGCGAAGCGCCTCCTTGTATTCGGTAATGGCGTCACCAAGTCGGTGTTTCGCGAGAAAGGCACTACCCAGATTTACACGGGCATTCGCATTCTCAGGAAGCAACTCTAATACCTTTTCGTAGTGTACAATAGCTTCGTCGATTCGTCCTTTGCGAAGGAGTGCGCTCGCAAGATTGTACTGAGCGTCTGGCTGGTTGGGCAAAGCGGCCACACACGTGAGGTAATGAATGATCGCACCATCGATGTCGGCTTTTGAAAGGAGCGCGTCTGCCAAATTGCATGACGCCTCGGCGTAATCCGGTTGGATCGCCAGTGCCTTTTGGTAATGCCCAATCGCATCGTCGATACGTCCTTGTTGAACAAACGTAGCGCCAAGATTGTTGTGCGCTTCCGGATCATCGGGATTGATCGCTAACGCTACTTCGTAGTGATCGACCGCACCATTGAATTCACCTTTCTCAGCCAGCAGCCGGCCAAGATTATAATGCGCTTCCGCATAGCCCGGCCGTAGCACGATCGCCTGCCGATAATGAGTTATCGCTTGATCGGTTTCGCCACGATCGCGAAGGGCAATTCCCAGGTTGTAATGCGCCATCCAGCAACCGGAATTTTGGGCCAGCGTTGTCGTGTACAAGGTGATTAGATCATGGTAAACGGCAGTTTGCTGCCAGGTTAGAATCCCAAGTAAAAGTAAGACGACAGTACAAAGCCCCACTCGCAGAAATGCCAGACCTCGCCCGAGCGACTCAGCTACCCCTAACCGGTTAAATCCTTCACTGCCAGCAGCGGCGACTAACGCAAGCGGACCCATGCTCGCGAGGTATTGGAAGTGATCGCTTACAAAGGAGTAACGA
>Ga0209055_1002671_pt1 | contig 11157 bp, 11 predicted proteins | sample GraSoiAngelo_110_FD_185875 | JGI IMG/M metagenome (GOLD analysis project Ga0209055, IMG submission 185875) | Grasslands soil microbial communities from the Angelo Coastal Reserve, California, USA - 14_0903_12_30cm (SPAdes) (version 2) | ecosystem: Environmental > Terrestrial > Soil > Grasslands ... | reverse complement strand
GTCGTCTGCCTCGTCGTGCAGTACGCGGGATATGACCGCATCCTGGCGGCCGGGCTGCGCGAGAGCGCCCCGGAGGCCCAGCAGCGGGGCATGAAGCGCTGGCTCGTCTTCGCCCTCGTCTGGCAGGCGCTGGTCATCGTGGGCTGCTTCGTGTATGCCTTCGTCATGACGCGCATGCACCCGGCGGGCCTGGCCTGGATCGCGCCGCCGATCGCGGCGCTGCTCGGCACGGCCCTGCCCTACCAGCTCGCCGCCACCCGCCTGCTGCGCGCGGTCCGGCAGTGACCGCGCTCGTCCACCGGGTCCGCGCCGTCAACGAGTCGCGGTCCTCGAACCTGATGCACGACGACGCGTTCGCCCAACGGCTGGGGTTCCGGGGCGGGCTGGTGCCGGGAGCGGCGGTCTACGGCTACATGGCAGTCCTGCCCGAGCGGCGCTGGGGCGCCGCCTGGCGCGCCGGCGGCACGATGTCGGCCCGGTTCGTGAAGCCGTTCTACGACGGCGAGGAGGTCACGGTGTCGGCCGCCGGGGACGGCGACGTGCTGGACCTGGAGGCGCGCAACCCGGAGGGCCAGGTCTGCGCGACGGGCCGGGCGACCGCGGCCGCCGCCGATGCGCCGCCCGACGCCGGCCACTACCCGGCCCCCGAGCTCCCGGCGGAGAGGCGGGCGCCGCTGGACGTGGCCGAGGGCGAGGCGCTGGGGGCCCTGCGGACCGCCCTGCGGCTGGAGCCGGCCTGGCCGGCCCGGCTGGGCAACGAGGTGCTGATGGCCAGCGTCGCGCTGCCGCCGTGGATCCACGTCGAGACGCGCACCCGCCACCTGGCGGAGGTCCGCGACGGCGAGCCGGTCGAGGTCAGGGCGCTGGTCGCCGGCGCCTGGGAGCGCCGCGGCCACCACTTCGTGGACCTGGACGTTCTGGTGCTCGGCGAGTCCGGCCGGCCCGCGGCGCAGCTGCGCCACATCGCGATCGTGACGCTGGCGCCTAGGGAAGCCTGAGCTCCGTCTCCAGCTCCCGCGACAGCGCCGCCACGTCGCGCTCCAGCAGCGACCACACGCGCTCGCGCGCCGACGCCTCCGGCGCGTACCGCTCCGCGTCCACCAGCTTCGCCGCCGCCTCCGGGTGCTCCACCATCTCGGCGAACAGCAGCGTCCACGCGCGCGGCACCACCTCCCGCACCGCGTAGCCGCCGCCCCCCGTCGCCACCCAGCGCCCCTCGCACAGCTCGTGGGCCAGCTCGTGGAACCGGCGGCCGACGTGCGGCCAGATGGCCGTGGACCCGAGCAGGTGGGCCAGCGGGTCCAGGGCGTGCGTGTCGCAGCCGTCCTGCGTGACCAGGACCGTCGGCCGGAACGCCTTCAGCAGCGGCGGGATCGTGGCCTCGAAGGCCGCCAGCCACGGCTCGTCCCACGTGTACGGGGCCACCGGCAGGTTGGCCGACGTGCCCCGGGCCGCCCCCACCCCGCTCTCGTCGGGGAAGCCGGTGCCGGGGAACAGGTACCGGCCGCTCTCGTGCAGGCTGATCGTCAGCACCTCGGGGTCGGCGTAGAACAGCGCCTGCGTGCCGTCGCCGTGGTGCACGTCCACGTCCACGTACGCGACCCGGTGGCCGCGCGAGCGCAGCCACGCGACCGCGACCGCCACGTCGTTGTAGACGCAGAAGCCGGACGCCCGGTCGCGCATCGCGTGGTGCAGGCCGCCCGCCGGGCTGAAGGCGTGCAGCGCCGCGCCCGAGTGGACCGCCTCCGCGGCGACCAGGCTGGCGCCCACGACCTCGGCGCACGCGTCGTGCATGCCGAGCGCGACCGGGTTGTCGGGGGAGCCGAACCCCGCCGACACCGCGTCCCCGCCGATCGGGGCGCCCTCGCTGAGCAGGCGGACCAGCTCCACGTACCGCGGCGAGTGGCACAGCGCGATCTCCTCGTCGGACGCCCGCCGGGGCGCCAGGACCTCGGCGTACGCGTCGAGACCGAGCTCGTGGATCAGGTCGATGGTGAGCTTGACTCGCAGGGGTTGGAGCGGATGATCCTCGCTGAGGCGATACGCCATGAGCTCGTCTCCCCAGACGAGGCTGACAGTGCCGGACACTGGCCATCTACTCTATCGAGCGGAACCGCGGTGATCGAGGCAGACCTGGTCGTGCACGGCATCGGGCAGCTGGTCACCTGCGAGCCGACCCAGGGTGAGGGCCCATTGGGCCTGCTGGAGAACGCGGCGGTCGCAGCCCGGCAGGGACAGATCGTCTGGGTCGGCCCCACCTCCCGGTGGCAGGGGCGTCTGCAGCTCCCCGCCCACGCGACCATCGTGGACGCGCAGGGCTGCTGCGTCCTGCCCGGCTTCGTGGACGCGCACTCCCACCTGCTCTGGGCCGGCTCGCGGGCCGACGAGTACGCGGCCCGGGTCCGCGGCCAGCCCTACTGGGGCGGCGGCATCATGCGCACGGTCCGGATGACGCGGGCGGCGCCGTACGACGAGCTGCTCCGGATCGGGCGGCGCCGGCTCCGGAGCTACCTCCGCCACGGCATCACCGCGCTGGAGGTCAAGTCCGGGTACGGCCTCGACACGGCGACCGAGGAGCGGCTGCTCCGCGCCGGCACCCAGCTCGCCGAGGAGACGCCACAGCGGCTCGTCACCACGTTCTTCGGCGCCAACGTGGTCCCGGACGGCGTGGCGCCCGAGGAGTACCTGCGCGAGGTCGTGGACGTGATGATCCCGCGCTTCCGGCCGCTGGCCGCGTTCTGCGACGCCTGGTGCGACCCCGGCGCGTTCAACGGGGCCCAGTGCCGCCGCATCCTGAACAAGGCGCACGGCCTCGGCTACCAGCTCAAGCTGCACGCCTCCCAGCTCGCGCCCGGCGACGGCCCCCGCCTGGCGGTGGACCTGGGCGCGACGTCGGTCGATCACCTCGACTACCTGCGCGACAGCGACGCCCGGATGCTCGCGGAGTCGTCGGTCGTGTGCGTCGTCTGCCCGGGGACGACCACGAACCTGCGGCTGGCCGGCGAGGGGTCGGCCCGCGCGCTCGCCGCCGCCGGCTGCCAGCTCGCGATCGCGACCGACTACAACCCCGGCACGTGCTGTTCCGAGAACATGTGCCTGATGATCGGGCTGGCCTGCCAGGAGCTGGGCCTCTCGCCCGAGGAGGCCGTGCGGGGGGCGACGCTGGGCGGGGCGCGGGCGCTGCGCCTGCAGCGCCAGTGCGGCTCGGTGCGGCTGGGCAAGCGGTGCGACCTCCTGCTGCTCGACGCCGAGAGCTACCTGGAGCTGCCGTACCGGCTTGGCGTGAACCTGGTGGACAAGACGGTCTGCCAGGGCCGCCTGGCCGGCTAGCGGCGTGGTCTGGGAGGCGGTCCCCAACTTCTCGGACGGCACCGATCCGGCGCTGCTGGACCGGCTCGGGACCGGCCCGGCCGTGCTCGACGCGCACGCCGACGCGGACCACGACCGCTGCGTGGTCACGATGGTCGAGGCGCGGCTCGACCGGCTCGCGGCCGCGGTGTTCCGGCGGGTGGCGCTGGCCGTCGAGCGGATCGACCTCCGCGCCCACTCCGGCGTGCACCCGCGGGTCGGCGCCGCCGACGTGGTGCCGCTGGTGCCGCTGGCCGGCGCGCCGATGGACCGGACGGTGGCCGCCGCCCGCGGCCTCGGCGAGCGCATCTGGCGGGAGCTGCGAGTGCCCGTCTTCTTCTACGCGGAGGCGGCTGACGGCCGCCGGCTGGCCGACATCCGGGCCGGCCGGGTCGCGCCCGACCTGGGGGGCGCCGCCCACCCCACCGCCGGGGCCGTCTGCGTGGGCGCCCGGCGCCCGCTCGTCGCCTACAACGTGGTGTTCGCGGGCCTGCCGCTGGCCGCCGGCCGCCAGGTGGCGGCCGCCATGCGGGAGCTGCCCGGCGTCCAGGCGCTGGCGTTCGTGCTGCCGGGCGGCCGGACGCAGGTCAGCATGAACCTGACCCGGCCGGACGAGACGGCGGTGCCGGACGCGTACGCCCGCGCCTGCGAGCTGGCCGGCTCGCGGGGCGCGCCAGAGCTGGTCGGGCTGTGCCCGGCGGCGTCCGCCGGCCCCGGCTGCGACGGCGGCCTGCTGGAGGCACGGATCGCGGGGCTGGTGGGCCGGAGGGGCGCGGCGGTCGCCAGGGGCGAGCTGGCCCGGCGGCTGGCCGCCGAGGGACGCTTCCTGTGCGACCTGGCGACGGGCCCGGAGACGGTGCTGGAGGGCGCGGAGCGGGCCGCCGCGCTGCGTGGGCTCCTGCGCGGGGCCGGCCTGGCCACGCCGGACCTGGAGGCGCTGCTGTACGCGGCGGTCCAGGGCCTTCGCGGCGCCGTGCCAGCCACGACGCAGGCGCGGTTCAGGGGCCGCGTCCAGGTGCTCGATCGCTGGCTCGCGCGCGGTGACCTATAGTGGATTCGTGCCCCGTACGGTGGAGCTGGACGAGTTCACCGGTAAGGCCAGCATCCTCATCGATGCCGTGGCGGCCGGCGACGAGTCCGTGGTCGTGGTGAGGGGTGGAGCGCCGATCGCCGTGCTCGCCCCCCTCGGCGCCCCGGAGTCCCAGGCCGTCCTGGCCGACCTCCCGCGCTGGGAGGAGTGGGTCCACGAGGTCCGCGAGTCGTTCGCGGAGGCGGCCGGCCGGGCGCTCGCGCCGCAGGTGCCGCTGCCCGACCCGCCGCTCCTGGACAAGACGCTGCTCGGGTTCGACCCGGCCGCCGGCGTGATCGGGTCCGACGCCGGTCGCGAGTACCTGACCCTCCAGCTGGAGCGCCTGAGCATGCCGGTCCGGGACGAGGAGCTGCTCAGCGCCGTGTACGCGGCGGTCCTGCGCCTGTGCGAGGACAAGGAGCAGGTCTACGAACCGGACCTGCGGGTGCTCGCCCAGGAGGTGATCGCGGAGGCGCCCCAGCGGCTGCGGCTCCTCGCCGTCACGGTGACGTCCAGCACCGGGCTGCCCGCCACCGCCGAGGTGACGCTCGAGCTGGGCCAGGGGCCGGCCATGCGCCGCGAGCACGGCGACGGCCCACTGGACGCCGCGTTCAAGGCCATCCAGCGCCTCACGCAGCTGGAGCCGGTCGTCGAGAACTTCTCCGTGGTCGCGGCCACGCCCGGCCGCGACGCCATGGCCGAGGCGGTGATCGGGTTGGTGCTCGACGGCCGCCGGGCGGTCGGCTCGGGCGCGTCCACGAACGCGATCGAGGCCGGCATCCACGCGTACGTGAACGCCCTCAACTTCCTGATCGAGGCGCGCATGCCCGCATGACGCCGGCCCGGCCGGCCGCGATCCTCGCGGCGGTCCTGGTCTGCGCCTGCGCCTGCGCCTCCACCGGCACCTCCACGGCCGGGTCCGTGCCGCCGGCGACCGCCGCCTCCTCCCCGCTCGCCTCGCTGGGGGCCGTGCCCAACTGGCCGACGTACCACGGCGACCTGGCCCGGACCGGCGTCGCGGCGGGCCCCGCGGGCGCGTTCCAGTCGGCGGCCCGGGACTGGGTCAGCGGCGGCCTGGACGGCGACGTGTACGCGTCGCCGATCGTGGCCGCCGGGCTGGTGCTGGTGGCGACCGAGAACGACACGGTGTACGCGTTCGACGCCGTCCGCGGCGACCTGCGCTGGTCGCGCCACCTGGCCACGCCGGTGGACGCGTCCACGCTGCCCTGCGGCGACATCCGGCCGGTCAGCGGCATCACCGGCACGCCCGTGGCGGACGTCGCGCACGGCCTGGTGTACGTGGTCGCGTTCGTCCGGCCCGCGCAGCACGTGCTCTACACGCTCGACCTCGCCGGCAACGTCAAGGACAGCCGGCCGGTGGACCCGCCCGGCGACTCGGCCCAGGTCGAGCAGGAGCGGGGCGCGCTGACGCTGTCCGGGGGCACCGTGTACGTGCCGTACGGCGGGCTGGCCGGGGACTGCGGTCAGTACCACGGCTGGGTGGTCGGGGCCCCGGCCGCGGGCGGCGCGACGATCGCGTACCAGGTGCCCTGCCACCGCGAGTGCGGCCTGTGGGCGCCGGGCGGCCCGACGGTGGACTCCGGCGGCGACCTCTGGGTCGCGAGCGGCAACGGCGACAGCAGCTCGACGTTCGACTACGGCAACGCCGTGCTCCGGCTCTCGCCCGACCTGAAGCTGCGGGACTGGTTCGCGCCGTCCGACTGGGCGTCGCTGAACAGCTCCGACGCCGACCTGGGCTCGATCTCGCCCGTGCTGCTCGGGAACGGCCTGGTCTGGATCTCGGGCAAGGGCGGCACCGGCTACCTGCTGCGCCAGGACCAGCTCGGCCACATCGGCGGCCAGGCGGCGACCGGCGGCGCCTGCTCGAGCTACGCCGGGACCGCGTACGCGGCCCAGACGCTCTACCTCGCGTGCAGCGGCGAGGTGCGGGCGGTCCGCGTCGATCTCGCCGGCCGGGCGTTCACGACGCGCTGGCGGCAGTCGTACAGCGGCCCGGGCGCGCCCATCCTCGCCGGGGGCGCCCTGTGGGTGGTGGAGACGTCCAGCGGCCGCCTGCTGGCGCTGGACCCCGCGGATGGGCACCAGCGGTTCACGTACACGGGCGGCTCGACGGCGCACTTCGCGACGCCGGCCGTGTCGGGCGACCACGTGTACGCCGCGCTGGGCCGCCAGCTGGTCGCGGTGCGGGTCCAGGTGTCGGGCTGACCCGACGCGCCGCCGGCCAGTAGCCTTGGGGCGATGAGCGCGGACCCGCAGTACCTCCGACTCACGTGGACCGACCCCGTCACCGGCCGCCACGGCTTCCTGGTCATCGACCGCCTGGTGCGCGGCCTGGCGGGCGGCGGCACGCGGGTGCGAGCGGGCTGCCACCTGGAGGAGGTGTCGCGCCTGGCGGCCGGCATGTCGCTGAAGAACGGCGTGCTGGGCATCCCGGCCGGCGGCGCGAAGTGCGGGCTCGACAGCGATCCCCGCGACCCGGAGACGGCGCCGCTGCTGACCCGGTTCGTACGCGCGATGCACCCGTTCTGGAACAGCTACGTCGCGACCGGCGAGGACATGGGCGTGCAGCAGTCCACGCTCAACGCGATATTCGCGGACCTCGGCCTGGGCAGCTCGATGCGGGCCGCGCTCCGGATGCGCCCGGACTTCGACGCCGCGCTGGCGGAGATGCGGGACGCCCTCTCGGCGATCCACGACGGCACGCCGCTGGTGGACCTGGTCGGCGGGTACGGAGTCGCCGTGGCCGCGACGGCGGCGATGGAGCGGCTGGGCCTCGAGGCGCGCGGCGCGCGGGTCGTGCTCCAGGGGTTCGGCTCGATGGGCGGGTCGGCGGCCCGCTACCTGGCCCGCCGGGGCGCCGTCGTGATCGGCGTGGCGGACGTGCGCGGCCTGGTGGTCAACCAGGACGGCCTCGACGTCGAGCGGCTGCTCGCGGCGCGGGACGAGTTCGGCGTGATCGACCGGTCGGTGCTGACCGACGACGACACCGAGCTGCCGCGCGACGAGTGGGTGGCGCTGGAGTGCGACGTGCTGGTGCCGGCGGCCGTCGCCGACGCGATCAACCCGGCCAACTGCGAGCGCGTCCGCGCCCGCCTGGTCGTGGAGGCGGCCAACCTGCCCACCTCGACCGCGGCGGACGCCCGGCTGCTGGGTCGCGGCGTGACGGTGGTGCCGGACTTCGTCGCCAACGCGGCGACGAACGGCTGGGCGTGGTGGCTGGCGCTGGGCCAGATCGGGCCGTCGCCCGAGGCCGCGTTCGCCCGCATCGACGAGGCGATCTCCGGCGCGGTCGGCGAGGTGCTGGAGCGGGCCGCCCTGGCGCGCATCGGGCCGCGCGAGGCGGCGCGCCACATCGCCAGGGACCGGCTCGACCGCCTGGCGGCCGAGCACGGTATCGAGGGACCGCTGGCGCTCCCGGTCTAGTCCTCGTCCTCGTCCGTGCGGTCCTGGAGCCGGCGGATCAGGTTGGCCATCTCGATCGCGGTCTCCGCGGCCTCGGCGCCCTTGTTGTTCCTGGGGCCCGAGCGGGCCAGCGCCTGCTCGCGGTCGAACGTGGTCAGCACGCCGAACGCGCAGGGCACGCCGGTGTCGAGGTTGACGTGCTGGACCCCGGCCGACACCTGCTCGCAGACGTACTGGAAGTGGGCCGTCTCGCCGTTGATCACGCAGCCGAGCGCGACCACGGCGTCCACGCTGCCCGACTCGGCCAGCGTGAGGGCCGCCAGCGGGATCTCCACCGCGCCGGGCACCCACACGATCTCCGGGTCCTGGGCCCCGTGCTCCTCCAGCGTCTCCAGGGCGCCGCGCACCAGGCGCTTCGTGATGTCGAGGTTGTACCGGGAGGCGACGACGGCGACGCGCAGGTCGGCTGCGTCGAGATCCTCGTCCCGTGGCTTCTCGCTGCTTCGCTCACCCATATCTGAGCGCGTGATGGTAGCGGAGCGGCTCCCTACAAGTTGTGGCCGAGCTTCTCCTTCTTGGTCTTGAGGTACAGCTCGTTGAACGGGTTGGGCGCGACCTTGATCGGCACCTGCTCGACGACCTCCAGGCCGTAGCCCTCGATGCCGATGAGCTTGCGCGGGTTGTTCGTCATCAGCCGCATCTTGCGGACGCCCAGGTCGTACAGGATCTGGTTGCCGGGCCCGTAGTCGCGGGAGTCGGCGGGCTGGTCCAGCGCCTCGTTGGCCTCGACCGTGTCCATCCCCTGGTCCTGCAGGTTGTACGCCCGCAGCTTGTCGATCAGCCCGATGCCCCGGCCCTCGTGGTTGCCGATGTACAGCACCACGCCGCTGCCCTCCTCGGCGATCCGGTCCATCGCCGCGTGCAGCTGGGGGCCGCAGTCGCAGCGCAGGCTGCCGAACACGTCGCCGGTGAGGCAGCAGGAGTGCGAGCGGACCAGGATCGGCTGGTCGGGGTCGACCTGGCCCAGCACCATCGCCAGGTGGATGTCGTGCGAGATCAGGTCCTCGTACGCGTACGCCGTCCAGGCGCGGTTCCGGATCGGGATGTTGGGGGTGACCACCCGGCAGTCCACCAGCTTCTCGTTCCGGCGCCGGTACGCGATCAGGTCCTTGATCGTGACGATCTTGATGTCGTGCGCGGCCGAGAACTTCTCCAGGTCCGGCATGCGGGCCATGGTCCCGTCGTCGTTCATCACCTCGCAGATGACGGCGGCGGGGTAGAGCCCGGCCAGCCGGGACAGGTCGACCGAGGCCTCGGTCTGGCCGGCGCGCCGGAGCACCCCGCCCTCCACCGCTCGCAGCGGGAACGTGTGGCCGGGCTTGGCGAAGTCGCGCGGCCTGGCATCGGGGTGCACGAGGTGGCGGATCGTCGCCACCCGGTCGTACGCCGAGATGCCGGTCGTGACCAGGTCCCGGGCCTCCACGGAGACGCTGAACGCGGTCCCGTAGCGGCTGGTGTTGTGGTCGACCATCGGCTCGATCTCGAGCTCGTCGAGCCGGCCGGAGACCATCGGGGCGCAGATCAGGCCGCCCGCGTGGCGGGACATGAACGTGATCTGCTCCGGCGTCACCAGCTGGGCGGCGACGCAGAGGTCGCCCTCGTTCTCCCGGTCCTCGTCGTCCACGATGATGATGAACCGGCCGTCCTCGAGGTCGGCGAGCGCCTCGGGGATCGTCGCCAGCGGCATCAGCGGGCCCCCACAGGGGCGGTTCGGCCGATCAAGCGCGCCACGTATCGGGCCACGACATCCACCTCCACGTTCACCAGCGTACCGGGAACGTACTGACCGGCGATCGTGGCCTCCAGCGTGTGCGGGATGAAGGCCACCCGGCAGGATGACGTGGCGTCGTCCACGTCCATGACGGTGAGGCTGATCCCGTCGATGGCGATGGACCCCTTCTCGGCCACGTAGGGCATCAGCTCGTCGGGGATCTCGAAGCGGACCTCACGGCCCATCTCCACGTCCGCGACGGCCAGGACGCGTCCCGTGCCGTCCACGTGGCCCTGGAGCACGTGGCCGTCCAGGCCCTGATCGGCCCGGACCGGCCGCTCCAGGTTCACGCGGCTGCCCGCCTCGACGAGGCCGAGGTTCGTCCGCCGGCGGGTCTCCGGCACGACGTCGGCGAAGAACACCTCGCCCTCGACCTCCACCACCGTGAGGCAGACGCCGTTGACGGCGATGCTGCCTCCCAGCCCGAGGCCCGATGCGAGCTCCGAGCGGACCGCCAGGTGGCCCGTACGCCACTCGACCACCTGACCCACTGCCCCGACGATGCCAGTGAACATCCTCTGGTTCTTACCAGGTTCCGGCAGCTCGCCGCCGGAGCGCCCGCCGGCTCAGTCGGATTCCACCGCGCGAGCGGAAGGACGGGCCTGATCCGCGTGTCGTCGGTGGAATCCGGCTCAGTTGCGCGAGCGGATCTGCTGGAAGCAGTCCTGGCAGTAGACGGGCCGGCCCTGTGTGGGCAGGAACGGCACCTGGGTGGTCTGGCCACACACCGCACACGTCACGTCGTGCATCGTGCGGGCTCTGGTCACGCCACGACCCTCGCGGCGCAACGACCGGCATTCCGGGCACCGGCCGGGCTCGTTGACGAGCCCTTTGGCCTGGTAGAACTCCTGCTCGCCGGCCGTAAAGGTGAACTCGATGCCGCAGTCGCGGCAGGTCAGCGTCTTGTCGACGAAGGTCGTCACCGGTACCTCCTCGGGCACGTATGGTGTAACCCGTACCGGCGCTCTTCTCTCTCGCGCGGTCCCCCGGGCCAGCGCGAAAGTATAAACGACTGAACACCGTCAAGTAAACCTTGGTCAACCGAAATAGGTGATTCGAGAATCCCGCCGCTTGCCGGCGAGTACTTGACTGGATTCCTAGCCACCACCTTCAGCTGAGCTGAAGAGTGGAGGTGCAGACGGACAAGCCCTCGGGCTATTAGTACCGCTCAGCTCAAGCACTCACATGCCTTACACCTGCGGCCTATCGACCTCGTTGTCTACGAGGGCCCTTACCCGGTTAACCCGGTGGGAGACCTCATCTTGGAGTCGGCTTCGCGCTTAGATGCTTTCAGCGCTTATCCGAACCGGACATGGCTACCCGGCAGTGCCACTGGCGTGACAACCGGTACACTAGCGGTCCGTTCAACCCGGTCCTCTCGTACTAGGGTCAACCCTCCTCAAGTCTCCTGCGCCCACGGCGGATAGGGACCGAACTGTCTCACGACGTTCTAAACCCAGCTCGCGTACCGCTTTAATGGGCGAAC
>Ga0209055_1002668_pt1 | contig 11164 bp, 9 predicted proteins | sample GraSoiAngelo_110_FD_185875 | JGI IMG/M metagenome (GOLD analysis project Ga0209055, IMG submission 185875) | Grasslands soil microbial communities from the Angelo Coastal Reserve, California, USA - 14_0903_12_30cm (SPAdes) (version 2) | ecosystem: Environmental > Terrestrial > Soil > Grasslands ... | reverse complement strand
TCAAATTTCATCGGTATCCGCAACGAGGTCGGCGCCGCCATCAGATGTGTTTGCGGCACCGCGAACGCCGCGCCATCATGAAAACACTCTTCGATGGGCACGTCGTACCAGCGGAAAATTTCCACGGGGTTCAGCCGGTAAATGGCTGCCAGCGAATATAATTTGTGCAGGCCCGGCACTACGCCGCGGTTTTCAATGTCCGCCAGCCTGCTGATGTGGACGATGAAGTCGGGACGTCCGCGGCGCGCGGCCAATTCGTAACTGGCGCGCTCCACATCTCGATAGGTTAATCCGAGTCGCTCGCGGGCCTGCCGCAGACGAAAACCGGGAAGCATCAATCCCTCGGGGGCTGAGTGAATCCCTGTAAGCAGAGTACAACAGAATTACCACATTGTTAAGTTTTCAGAACAAATTTGCAGTTGTTTCAATTTGGAACTGTCCATTTCCTGACAAGGACTGACTCGGCTCGCGACACTCATTCCTATTGCACCCACGCCAGACCGTCAGGTTGCCTCCCCGTGGATACGTATCCAGTGACCTCCAAACTTTTCAAATCTACGACAGCGACTTTGTCCTTCGCACTGACGGCTACGTACGCACGGGAACCATCGGGAACAATTAAGATCCCCGCCGCACCGCCTCCCAGATCCAAACTCTTTAGTTCTTTCCGAGTAGCTGCGTCCAAAACCACAAGATTGGCCCCCGCTCCTGCACCCAGGCCCGATGACAGCACGCGCTTGCCATCCGGCGTGAATTTCAGACGGTTGGCTCCTTTCACGGGAATGGGAACCGTTTGTGTGACGCGTCTGCTGGCCACATCAATGATGGTCACGGTGGCGTCCTGCGCATTGGCCGCCCAAATCTCCTTGCCGTCGGGCGACACATCAAAGCCTTCCGCTCCCCGCCCGGCTGCGACGTTGATTACACGCCATGTTTTGCGCGGGGGACCAGTTGGCAAAGAAACTTGCTCGATGATGCTGATCGTTCCGGAGCTAACATTTGAAGTCACAATCCGATCGAGGCTTTCGTTGACCGCCACCATGTGTGTTCTGTCCTGCCCGGTGCCGAGAACCAAATCCACGCTTTGCGTTGCAGGATCGTAACGGCCGACGATCTTGTTCGTCTCCGCTGTGAAATACAGCTTGCCGCCCGCGAACGCCAATCCATGCGCGGAGCGTAGCGCCCCGAGATTGATCGGAGCCAACGCCTTCCGTGCAGCCACATCGACTACCGAGATGGTGTTGAGCGTACTCTCGGAACCGCCGTAGTTCGAAATGTAAGCAAGCTTGCCGTCCGGCGATGCCACGATTTCATGCGGGTCCGGCCCGGTCGGAACGCGCCCCACAATCTGCAAGTTCGCTGGATCCACAATCGCCAGCATGTTGTCGCTCTTTTCCAGGACCAGCAACGCTGGAGAAGGCGTTTGCGCCTCCGCAAGATTCGCGGCCACCAAGAAAACGCCAAGCACGGACGCGCCCCAAATCGAGACTCGTCTTTTTTTATTGATGTATCGCATGGTTCTTTTTCCTTCCCTCCAGCGAGATTCTCGGCGCAAATTCTACACCACGTCTCTCTAAGCTGTATCCCCGGCTCTTCATGTCCTGGGGAGAGTCGGGGTAATGGTGGGCAAAAGCCGGCCGCACAGACGGTACGTCGCGATTCTGCTATCCTGCAAACGATATGACCTCTCACCAGAAACACGCTTGTTTCGGGCTGCGCGCTCTTTTCTTGAGTCTTGCCTTGCTGCTTGGTGTCGCCGTCCCTGCGCAGGAAGCGTCCGTCACTCCTCCCCCTGCCGATTCCAAGCCTGCAACGGATGCCGACTTCATTGCCGCTGCCGATGAAGTCCTTGGCCAGATGAGCCAAATCACCGGCCTGAAACTCGTTACCCCGCTGAAAAAATCGCTGCGTTCGCGGGAGGAAATCCGGGCCTACGTCATCACGCAGATGAACGAAGAAAAGAATGCCGCCGAACGCTACGCCGACCAGCGCAGCGCGGAAGCCTTTGGACTTCTCCCCAAGGGCTTCGACCTGGATTCCTTCATGGTCAATGTGCTCACCGAGCAGATCGAGGGGCTTTACGATCCCAAGACCCGCGAATTTTACATCGCTGACTGGAGCCCGCTGGCCGACCAGCGCATGGTGATGGCCCATGAATTGACACACGCACTCGAAGACCAGCACTTCCAGATCGAGGCGTGGTTAAGGGCGGCCCGCCCCAATGAAGATGCCGAGCTGGCGCGCGACGCCGTGCTCGAGGGCAGCGCGATGGCCGCCATGGTCGACTACCTGATGCTTGGGACAGGGCGCTCTTTGAAGGATCTGCCGGACTTCGATCCCAGCATGCTGATCGGCGATCTAGGCAGCACACCGACGCTGGAAAAGGCGCCGCCGTTCCTCAAGGACGCGTTGATCTTTCCCTATATTGGCGGACTGAATTTTTCAGCCGCCGTCATGAGAAACGTTGGATGGTCTGCTCTGTCGGGAGTGTTTGAGAAGCCGCCGGTTTCCACGCAGCAGATTCTCCATCCGGCGCTCTACCGGTCCGGCAAGACACTCGCAAATGTCGCTCTTCCACAGCTTGAAAAAGTGCTCGGCAACAACTGGTCGAAGCTCGATGAAAATATCATGGGTGAGTTCGGCTGGAAGGAAGTCCTGAAGCAATTCCTGGACAGCGAACGCGCGAAGAATTTGGCGGCCGCCTGGGAGGGCGATCGCTACGCCGTCTTCGAACACAAACAAACGAAGAAGCTCATTCTGGTAGCGCGCCTGCATCTCGACAGCGAAGTGCACGCGGCGCGATTCTTCGGACAGTATTCGGAAGCTCTCGAGAAAAAATACGCGGAACGCACGAACTTGCTTCGCCGGCCGAACTTTTTTTCGTTTGATACTCCCGATGGCGGCGTATTTCTGGATTGTCTGGGACTCGAGTGCGTCACTCTCGAAGGCACGACGCGCGAAAAATTCGACGCTTTCACCAGAGCTCTGGACTGGCCTTTGGCGCCTCAACCCCCGGAGAAACCCGGGTCCGCTCCTGCCAAGACCGCAATGATCCCGGCATCTGGAGAAAACGTCGTCGCCGTGAGTTCAGGTCTAAGCTAAATGCTTCCTTCGGACCGGCCTTCTTACTCCACGCGCTGAACGGCGAGAAGCGTCAAATCGTCCGGTTGCTTCAAACCTTCCGCAAAACTCTGCAAGTCTTCCAGACACTTGGAGATCAATCCAGCGGGCTCGGTCCCTGCGTGCCGCGCCGCCAGCGTGCGGATTCGGTGAAGACCATACTCTGCACCTGCGCGATTCCGTGCCTCCGTCAACCCGTCGGTATACAGGAACAGCGTGTCACCGTGCGCTAACGTAAGCCGATGGACAGGAAAGCGCGTGTTGCAGAACATTCCCAGAGGCATTCCCGTGGAATCCTTTGGCGTTGCTCCGTCACGTTCGATGTGAAGCACGGGAAGGTGGCCTGCGCTGACAAACTCCACCGAACCGTCGTGGGCTGCCCGTCCCACGACGAGAGTCGCGAATTGTCCGGCGAGCGTACTCTCACAGAAAATGCGATTGGCGTCTGCCACCATGCGATCAAGCTGCAGACCGGCTTCGGCGAGACTGCGAAACGTTGCATGAAGGTGGCTCATGAGCATCGACGCGGCGACGCCCTTGCCGGAAACATCCCCCAGCATAAAGAGCAGGCCGCGATCGGTTTCAAAAAGATCGCAATAGTCGCCGCTCACCATGCCTGCGGGTTGATAGTGGTAACGCACGTCCCACCCAACTGGCGCCACTCCCGGTTTCGGCAAAAGAGCGCGCTGGATGTTCGCCGCCATGGAAAGATCGCTCTCCAAGGCGCGTTGTTCGGCGCTCGTAAGATGGTCCAGGCAGAAACGCACCAACGGATCGGCCAGCAGGCGCTCCGCTTCAATGGTGTCGTGGCACGTCTCGCAGATCCCGAATGTTCCTTGGTCGATACGGCTCAGCGCGGTGTCCACAGCCGTTAACAATTCAGAAAGAGAAGCGTCGGCCCCAGGCGAATGCAAAGCCTCGTGAAGGCGCGTGCGGCGCTGTTCCAGTTCCGTGCGCAAATATTTTTGTTCGGCAGTGATCACATTGGCTCCTGCCATAGATTGCTGTTTTGCGGCTGAACTTTCCATCCGATTTCCTCCTTTGAATTGAGGAACGGGAGAATTACTTTGACGCCGTGCGTATCGGCTCTCCGCCTATGATTCGCCGCCGGAGCGTGAAAGAGCAAGCGATCCCGCCAAGCCGCCAAGCATTTTCATTTGATGCTGCAGGCGTGCCAGGCGGTGCAGGAATTTTTGTTCCAGCCGGATACATCTCGCGGTGAAATTCGGGTCGCGTGAGACGCCGCGCTGGCGCCGGAGTTTCGCCAGCGCCAATTGCGCGAATTCCGTGGCACGGTAGAAATCTTTACAGTGACGTTCGTAATAGATTGCCAGTTGTTCGCACGCATGAATTCCGTTGTGCCCATCGGCAACGATCTCCAGCCAGATCTCGGCGGCGCGCGCGTGCTCGCCGCGCCGCTTGGCCATCCGCGCCAGCTCGCGGCGTGCCTTCGGCCGGAATTCTGCCGGAAGCCCAATTTCCAGGGCCTGCGCGCACGCGGAGTGCGCGCGATCGTTCTCTCCGCGGCGCTGGAGGAATCGCGACAGCCCGAAAAGATCGAGGCTTTCGATTTCCATCGCCGTCTCTGCCTGTTCGGAAAGCAGTGCATTGATTTTGCCGAAAAGAGCGGCAAGGCCACGCAAATCCATCTGATTGTGGCGCACCACGGCCGCAAGGGGCTCGGCGGGTCCCCCGCGCAGGTAATCAAAATAAAACTGCGGTATGAGCGCGGAAGAAACATCGTTCTCGCGATGCCAGCCCAGCCGCGGCGCGTCGAGGACGTGGCGCTCGAGTTCCACCAGACGCACCGAACCAAGCCGCAATTTCCAGAGAGCGCGGGCGGGATGCAGCAAATCCAGATGCGCCGCAAGTTTCGGCACGGCGATGGAGCGCGTCATCGTAAAGCGGTTTTCGAGCAGCGGCCAATCGAACGATTTCCCGTTGAAGGTAACGAGCACCGGCCGTTCCGCGACGCGCTGGGATAATTCCTGCAACAGCGAATGTTCTTCCGCGAAGTCGCGCATAAAACACTGCTCGACCTGCAAGCCGCCCGCATCCCACCACGCCAACCCAATCAGAAATGCGTACGTGCCGGTGCCTCCGGCGAGGCCCGTGGTTTCTGTATCCAGAAAGAGCCATTTTTCTGGATCCTGCAATGCAGCGCGTGTTTTGCGCGAAACGGACTCATCCCGAGTGCGCGAAAGTAATTCGAGTGTCATGGGAGACGGACTCGCGAATTCCGGAGTCGAGAACCAGTTTCGAACCGCCAGGTGTTCGCCGAAATAATTCGTAGCGACACTCGCGCCGAGGAGCCGGCCGAGCGCGTCTTCTTCGCCGGGCGTTCGAATCGCCGCCAGCCGCGCTGGCATGAGCCGCGTGGGTTTCAGCGCAGCAAGTCTTGCGAATTTGTCGGCAGCAGCAGCCATTTACGTACACAACCTGTCGAGAATGGCCAAGGCGGCTTCCTTCGCGCGCGGTGCGAGATCGCCCGCGGGGCCGACGCAGGATGGACAGCCTTGCTCGCAGGGGCACGCGGCGATCAGTTCGCGTGTTTTTTGCACCAGGAGCGCGTGCGTTCGAAACAGCGGCTCGGAAAAGCCGATGCCGCCGGGATAAGCGTCGTACAGGTACAGATTTGGTTCGAAGAATTCCCTGGCGTTGCCGGAAACAGCGTCCTGCAAGCGAGTTGGAGCGAAGTCTGTTTCGAACGGACGCGTGCTCGAAGGTGATGAAATAAGTTCATCTCCCTCACGCAAGATGACACCGTGCGAATCTGGCGAACCGGCAGCGGGAGGACGTTCGCCGATGGCTGTTCCAAGGTCGCGGCGATCACACATGAGCAAAAGCGTGGCCACGGATTCGAGCGCGTGCAGCAGGCCAAACATTCCGCTTTGGCGCTCGCCCACGGTGAAGGGAAGCGATTCCACGAGCGGGCGCTCGAGCGTGATCCAATAAGCAGTCGTATGCATTTCGTTTTCGGGGAGTTCCAGTTTTCCGTCGCCGATATTTTCGTTAGTGAAGAATTTTATTTTCTTGAAGCCCACGACTTGCGAGCGCACTAGAACATCGCCGTTCGAATGAAAATGCGCGGACGCCTCCTTGCCAGTGTACTGTTCAGTGGCGGCGATTTCGAGGACGCGGACTTGCGTATACCGGACGGCGTCGGTGTAGTAGTTGACGTCGACGCGTTTCACGTACGCTTTGCGTTCCTTAAAGTCGAGGTGTTCGACGTGGTGCTGCTGGCCGCCGTGAATGTAAATGGCTTTTTCGTGCAGGAAAATGAGAGCACTGGGAAAATCCACTTCGCCGATCACCATAGGCGCGCCGGTAACATCGATGATCACGAAATTGTCGCTGGAGACCGAGCGCAGGCTGATGGTGTCGGCCGGATAGGCTTCCTGCGTCCAGTGATAATTCTCCCCGGCGAGATGAAGAAAACCAGCCTCCGCGAGCCGCGCGCAAATGTCGGGAAGGTCAACATCGCCAAATTTGTCTCCCGGGGCGATGGGCAATTCGAACGCCGCGCATTTCAGGTGATTTATCAGGATTTCCAAATTGTCCGGCTGGATAAAAGCGTGCTCCGGCGTGTTGCCGAAGAAATAATCCGGATGGCGCACGATGAATTGATCGAGCGGCGACGAAGACGCCACCAGCACGGCGCAGGAACTTCCGCTGCGGCGCCCGGCGCGGCCGGCGCGCTGCCAGGTGGCGGCGATCGTGCCGGGATATCCGGCCATGACGACGGTATCGAGCGACCCGACATCGATGCCAAGTTCGAGAGCGCTGGTAGAAACCACGCCGTGAATTTGTCCGTCGCGCAGGCCGCGCTCGATATCGCGACGCTCGTTCGGCAAGTAGCCGCCGCGATAGCCGCGAATCGTTTCCTGTTTTCCTGGCAACTGCGGATTAGCCTGTTGCAAATAGGTGAGAAGAATTTCCGTTTGCAGCCGCGAATTGGAGAAGACGATGGTCTGCAAATCGTGCTTCAGGAATTCTTGCGCGACTCGCGAGGATTCATTGATGTAGCCGCGCCGAATGCCCAGCGCGCGATTTACGACTGGCGGGTTGTAAAAAACAAAAGTTTTTTCAGCGGCGGGCGCGCCATTGGAGTTGAGAATTTCCACTTCCGTTTCGAGAAGGCGTGAAGCAAGCTCGCCGGGATTAGCGATAGTCGCGGAGCAACAAATAAATTGCGGGTCACAGCCGTAGAAGCGCCCGATGCGGCGAAGACGGCGCAACACGTTGCAAAGATGGCTGCCGAAGACGCCGCGGTAAGTGTGCAATTCATCGAGAACAATGTAGCGAAGGTTTTCGAAGAGGCGCGTCCAGCGCGTGTGATGCGGCAAGATTCCTGTGTGCAGCATGTCCGGATTGGTGAGGACGATGCGGCCCTTTTCCCGAATGGAACGGCGCGCGTCGGCCGGAGTATCACCGTCGTAAGTGAAAACGCCGAAGCGATTCTCCAAACGCTGGTTGAGGTCGTGAAGTTCGGCGAGCTGATCCTGCGCGAGAGCTTTCGTCGGGAAGAGATACAGCGCGCGAGAGTCTGAATTTTCAAGTGTCGCGTTCAAAACCGACAAGTTGTAGCAAAGTGTTTTTCCGGAAGCCGTGGGCGTGACGATGACGACATTTTTTCCGGCGTGAACGGCTTCAGCTGCTTCAGCCTGATGAGTATAAAGTCGGCGAATGCCTTTGGCAGTGTAGGCAGAAACGAGATCGGCGTTCACCCAACTGGGAAAATCCGCCCACTGAGCTTCGCGGGCGGGGAAACGGCGAATCGCGGTAAGCATTTCGCCGTTGTGGTCGCGGGCGGCAAAGGTGTCCAGCACTTCGTGGACGCGAGTGAGCGCGGTCGACGTTTCTGCCCTGCGAACTGCCAGCGATTCCAGCATGAAAAGCCCTTTCTGTAATTCGCCTTTTCTTCGCCAAGGTAGCATGGGGCGTCTTGTTGCGCAATGTGGAAAATGCCGGACTTCGTCCAGAGAGCACGCAGGCTACAGAGGCCACGGTGAAAACGTTGCACGGAATAAGGGAATCACGTATTATGGGTACGTGAATATCACGCTTTCCTTGCCAGAGGAGCTGGTGAAACGCGTTCGCAAAATTGCCGTGGACCGCGACACGACGTTGACTGGCCTTGTTCGCGAGTATCTGAACGAACTCGCAAGGCAGGAAGCCGCGGCCGGCCGGCAACGTCGGGAACGGCAAGCCTTGGAGCGCAGCTTCGAGCAGTTTCAATTCAGAGTTGGAAATAGGACCTGGAAGCGCGAAGACCTTCATGAGCGCGCTTGAGTTCCTGGACACAAACGTTCTGGTTTACGCCTACGACCCCAGCGATCCCCGAAAGCAACAGATAGCGCAGAACCTGGTCCGCAGAGCTGTGGCGGGAGAGATTGCGGCTTCCAGTCAAGTACTTGGCGAATTCGCGGCCACGCTCCTTCACAAGCTGAAGCCGGCGGCAAAGCCCGAAGATGTGATGGCCCTTGTAGACACGCTTGGGCCGATCAAGCTCGTACCGATCGATGGAGATGTCGTGCTCCGTGCCGTGCAGGTCCGCGCTCAATATGGAGTGCACTTTTACGACGGAATGATCGTTGCCGCCGCCGAGCGCGGCGGCTGTCAGAAAATCTGGTCGGAAGACTTGAATGCGGGCCAGGAATATTTTGGTATCGCGATTGAAAACCCCTTTGTTTGACTAAGCGGAACGGTCCGCTCGCCCTAGGTTCGAAGGCGAAGGATGAGCAGTGCACCGGCGAAAAAGAGGATGGCGGAGGCGGTAAAGGCGGTCTGGACGTTGAAGGCGCTCCAGAGGAATCCGACCAGGAGGCTGGAGAGAAAATCGCCGACGGCGTTGACGGCGGCGAGCGTGCCGAAGGCCATGCCGTGTTGTTCCTTGGGGACAATCTCGGCGGAGAGGGAGTCTTCGAGGGCTTCTTCCGTGCCGATGTACAGACCCGCAAGAATGAAAATAACCACGAGCAGCGAAAGAGAACTTGTTCCTGTGCAAAGAAGACTCGCAGTGACGCCCGCGAGGGAGTAGCCAGCAACCAGTACCGCTTTGCGGTGCGGAACGTGATCGCTGAGCCACCCGCTCGTGTAGGCGGAGCCCGCATAGAAGGCGTTATGAAGAGTGTAAAGGCCGACAGCGAGGCTGGCGGCGCGGGCGAGGCCGTGAGCGGGCGTCAGCGCGCGGGTGGCGTAGAGAATCAGAAGAGAGTGGGAGAAATCTCCGGCGCCGAACACGCCTACGCCGAGAAGCAGACGCCGGAATGATGGCGGCAATGCTTTTAAGCCGATAAGAAAAGATCGCTGAGGACGCGCTTCCATTGCGCGTTCCCGCACCAGAAGCCAGAAAGCCGCGACGGCCATCATCCCGGGCAAAAGTGTCCAAAGAAAAACTTTGCGGAACGAATGGCCGGTGGCTTCGAGAAGCCACAGCGCCGTCAGCGGCCCGCCGATGGCGCCGAGGGTGTCCATCAGCCGTTCGAGGCCGAAGGCGCGGCCGTATGCATTTGGCGGAACGTCGGCGGCGAGCAAGGCTTTCTTCGCCGGTGAGCGGACACCGCGGCCAAGCCACGCAGCAGCGCGGCCAAACAACACATGATAAGCGTGTGTCGCGAACGCGAAAGAAGCCGTCGCAAGAGCGGTGAAGGCATAGCCAAAAACGCCGAGTGGCTTGCGGCGCTTCAAGCGGTCGGTGAAATGGCCTGCGGCAAGTTTTGCGAAGCTGGATAGGCCGTCGGCGATGCCTTCGATGGCGCCAAGCCACGCAGGGCCTGCGCCAATGGCCGCGAGAAACGCGGGCAGCACGGCGGTGGCGGTTTCGTGGCTCCAGTCGCTGAACAGGCTTGTGAGGCCGACGCCGAGAACGGTGCGGTTGAGCCAGGATTGTTTGGGCGCGGAATTTTGCATGTTTGGGATGCTAAGGTCGTCCGCCTATTTCTTGGCGGGACGGTAGAGGATGACGCGAACTTTTTCCAGGGTGATGAGGCCGCCGTCGACCATTTCGTCGAGGCGCGGGAGAATTTTTTCGATGCGCTCGGCAGACTCGATGACTTCGAGGATGATGGGGAGATCCTGCGAGAGGCGTAGCAGCTTGTCCGTGTGATAGACGCTCGAGCCGCCGTAGCCGCCGACGCCGCGCAGGACCGTTGCGCCGGAGAAGCCGTCTTTGCGGAGCATTTCGACGATGGCTTCATGGAGAGGTTTGCCGTGCCATTTGTCGGATTCGCCGATGTGGATGCGCATCAGGGTGCGCTCACCTTCAAATTTTTGGTGGGTCATGTTGGCTCCGTGGTCTCTGACTTGCCATTGGTGTCCGGCTAGAACCCGAACATCTGCAACGGGTTGCAGGTATCGCGTTGCCCGGACTTCAAGTTTTCCTTGACTTTTCGTATCTCTCTGGTACAATTCTTCTTGGGAAAATCCATATTTAGACTGCGGCACCCTTGGTGCCGCTTTTTTTCTTTGTGTGGCTCACTCAAGGCTTGCCCTCTCTGGACAAGCAAAATCGCAGCCTTTAGAATCAATGAGTTACGAAATGCTTTTTCTGTAAGTCCTTTCTTTTGACATTCATGCGAATTGATGGGGGGTGGGGGGTACCCGTTCACCATTGATCTCCAAGCTTGCCCCCTCACAGCTGATTTGCCAGCCGGATACCAGCTACGCTTAGCAACAGTCCGGCAACGACGCTCGTCGCGACATACGCTGTGGCCCGCGCCCACTCGCCATCTTCCAACATCTTGGCTGTTTCCCATCCGAAGCTCGAGAACGTGGTGTAGCCGCCAAAGAAGCCGACCGCAATAGCCACGCGCCAGTCTGGCGAGAGGACCATGCGATTCAAAGTGAACTGGCCGATCACGCCGAGCAAAAAGCAGCCTGTCAAATTTATGAGCAACGTGCCATACGGAAAAGTGCTTGCTACACGAATCTGCACGAGGCCTTGCAGGCCGTAACGCGCCAGCGTGCCAACCGCCCCGAAAATCGCAATCAACGTGAGACGCAATTCCTCTCCAATCTTGCAGGCCACGCGCGAGTGCCAACC
>Ga0209055_1002665_pt1 | contig 11173 bp, 13 predicted proteins | sample GraSoiAngelo_110_FD_185875 | JGI IMG/M metagenome (GOLD analysis project Ga0209055, IMG submission 185875) | Grasslands soil microbial communities from the Angelo Coastal Reserve, California, USA - 14_0903_12_30cm (SPAdes) (version 2) | ecosystem: Environmental > Terrestrial > Soil > Grasslands ... | reverse complement strand
GCGGCGAGTTGTCATCCGCAATCACTCTAGAGCAGTAGAGTGATGGAAGGCGTTCTTCAGTGCCCGAGTCTCACTTCGCTGGCGACGCGGCGTCCTTCGGCGCGAGGGAGGCGACGATTTGCTCGAAGCGCGGATCGCCGCGGAGCGGGTCCCAAAAGGGGAACAGCTTAAGCATGCCGTAACTCGTGGCTAATCTCTGTGGCGGGTTTAAAACTTGCGCCGCGTTTCGCAAAATTGGCGATCGCTCTTCAGGAAGACGAAGCCAACCTGATTTGGACATCGGCAACGGCCATGCCGCCTTCGCCGACTGCAGCGGCACAACGTTTCACTGAGCCGGAGCGCACGTCGCCCGCAGCAAAAATTCCTGGCAGACTTGTTTCAAGCCGGCCGGGTTGATGTTTACTCGCCTGCCAGGCCGGCGCCGCGGCCACGCTGGTCCCGGTTTTGATGAATCCTTTGTCGTCGCGCTCGATTTCGGGCGGCAGCCAGTCCGTGCATGGTCGTGCGCCGATCATGGAAAACACAGCCGGCGTTCGAACGTGTCGGCGTTCGCCGTTCTGCGTATTTTCCAGCTCGATTTCTTCGAGCTTTTTCCCGCCGAACATTTTGCGGATCTCCGTCTGGTAAAGGATCTCAATGTTCTCACGCGCTTGCACTCGACGCGCGAGGTAGTGCGGCATTTTGTTAGTGATGTCTTTTCCTCGAACGACGAGTAACACCTTGGCAGCGCCCTCGGAAAGAAACATCGCGGCTTGACCCGCGGAGTTGCCACTCCCGACGACTACAACCGTTTCGTTGCGACAGAGCTGACCTTCCATTGCGGTCGCCGCATAGTAAACGCCCATGTTTTCAAATTGCTCGCGTCCTTCCGCATCGAGCCGGCGGTAATCCGCACCCGTAGCAATCAGAACAGCTTTTGCTCGAAGAGTTGCCGAGCAACCTTCAATGTCGAGAGAGGCGCGGTATTCGTCGTTGCCACTGTATTGCAGTGAGAGAGCCTGCGCGGGTGTCGAAAATCTCGCGCCGAATCGATATGCCTGAAGCTGAGCGCGCCAGGTTAAATCATCACCACTGATGCCGGTTGGGAATCCAAAGAAGTTTTCAATTAGCGACGAGGAATCAGCTTGTCCACCTGGAGCATAACTTTCCAGAACAACCGTGCTCAATCCTTCGGATGCGGCGTACACGGCTGCTGCAAGCCCAGCCGGGCCTGCTCCAACAATTGTGAGGTCTGACAGAACCTCGTTTTCATTTGCCGTGGCAAGCGGTCGAAGCAGGCCCGCTTCTTGCGCGACCTCACGTAACGAAGGTTGGCGCAGGCGACGACCAGCCGGGGTGATTAAGACCGGCAAATCACGGATCGTTAGGTGGAAACGTTCGCTGAGTGCCTTTCCTTGTTCACTTTCAAATATGACCAGGCAATGCGGAATACGATTCTTGTCGAGGAAATCGTCCAACTTGTGTCCAAGCGGCTCATCCCGCTGCGCTAGGACACGCATTCCAGCGAATTCACGGTCCCGACTGATCCGCCGGCGTCGCGTAATCACTGCATCAACGATCGTTTTGCTAACATCGGGAATCTCGGCCAAGGCGCGCCTTAATTCGGCTGCGGGCACGTGAAGAATCTCGGCGTCCGGTGAGATTACGCGTCCAGTGGCCAAGGCCGACGTTCCCAGCAACATTGAGGCGTCGCCGATGAAATCGCGTTCACGCGCAGTGGCGAGAGTCTCTTGGGTACCGTCGCGTTCCTCAAAAACTTCGACTTCACCGCGCAGGACAATCGTCAATCCCAAATCGCGCTGCCCGGCTTTATAGATCACGTCGCCGCGATTCACGACGCGCCGTTGTCCCAAGGGTTCAAGCAGAGAGAGCTGGTAATCATTCAGCTTCGGAAAGGCAACGCTCTCCGTATCGCGATAGAAGTGTTCGTCTATCAACATGCGCCGTAACGCGACCTGTTCTCTTCGTGCAGCCGCAGCGGCACGCGCCGCGCTCAGCTTCTCCGGCACTGCAGGATTCCCAAGCTCCCCGGTATACAAATTCACCACCGAGACGCGAACGCCATGTTTTACTTCACACTCGCCAAGTTCATGCAGGTGTGGCTGCCAGTGAGGGTATTCCTCCAGATCTTCAGCCACGTGCTTCGACAGCAAAATGTGTCCGGCGTCGCCGCAGTCCATGACCCGCTGCGCGATATTGATGCCGGGGCCAGCCACGTTCGCTTTTCCGGTTGCGTCGATGACTCCGCTGACTGGTCCACTGTGTACGCCCATTCGCAGCTGAAGTTCCGGATGTTTCTTGAGCGCGCGGCTTATTTCCAGCGCGCATTCAACCGGCGCTTCAGGGCTATGATAAAAAACCAGCGTGATGCCGTCGCCCGTCGGGATTGTGAGCAACCGCCCCGCCGTTTCCGCGATGTGGAATTCATCAGTGCCTCGGACGATCTCGTTTAAGCGCTCCACTAACGCTCGTTGCTGATTGATCGGCAGCTTGGAGTAACCGACGATGTCCGTGAACAACACATGCGCGATTTCCAGCTCAATTTCTTTTTTAATCTCGGCAGCCATATGGATTCACATGGAAATACCCTCCCAAGGATACTCTCAAGCAGGCTGCCGAGAGTCGAGCGCAAAGCTCGCCCCTCGACAAATCGCCCCGCACCGCAACGGTGTCTTGCCCATCTCCATTCAATCCGTTTATTCTTTCCAGATCGTTGTTCCCGTAGTTCAACGGATAGAACAAGGGTTTCCTAATGCCAAAACGGCCTTTTGCTGGAATTCGCTGATGTTGTCTGCAGTGAGCAAATGACTGCCTCCAAACGTATCGAATAATTGTTACGATCATCCCAGGTAATCAGCGATCTCCCGATTTTTACTTGCCCGGGTGACACAAAGGGTGACACAACGTACGATTCGATAATGATTGGGTATTGGCAGATACACCACTCGATCCTGAACTATTTGAAAGAGTGGAATGAGGCTGGTGTTATCGGTGCAATGGCCGCAGCGGGTACTCTCGCTGCAGTTGTCGTCGCACTTCTACCCACAATCAAAACTTGGTGGACAAGGCCGAAACTTGTACTGGAAATCCCGCCTAATGCTTCCGAAGTTTCCGAACAACCGCTCGAAGGCACGGGAGGTACCGTCGTTTTCGCCGGTCCGCGCAGCGCTCCTTTGTTCACGTCTGCTTATTGGCGAGCTGCGCTAGCTATTCGCAACACAGGCCGAACCGCCGCCGTCGGCGTTCGAGTGGTGATCACCGACGTTTATCGAGTCACAGATTCGGGCGAAATTGCAACTGTCGGTTTCTCGCAACGCACATTGCCTGGAGACGGTGAATTGTCATCCCGATTAGTTGCCCGGTTTCTGTTACTATCCCGTGCCAAGATTGCCAATCACGACAGCGGTTTTGTGTTCGGACCGCTTAGCCATGCGATAACAGGCAACATAACCGGGATGCAAGTCAGATTCACCCCAGCTCGTCCCGATCTAAAAGAGGCCGGTAATTACCTGCTACGCGTCGTCACAGCCGCCTCCAATGTAAGAGCAAATGGGCCTGCAGCCTGATGGTCTCATCAAGATTTCTTTTCCGAATGTACCAATTCTGAAGGCAGTAAGAAGATTGGATCGCGCTCGCCAGCAGCCCCCGGTTAGTCATGGCATATGAGAGTCAGGTGGCGAAGGTTGGGGTCGCGTCTAAACATGTGACATTCGCCTGAGGACGTCGCTAGGCAAGCTCGCAACAAACTATCCCCGGCGGGAATGGAGCCGACGGGAGTCAAGCGACATAGACGTCAGCCCGTAAGGGTGAGCTTTCGGGAGAAAGCGAATCAATCGAAGCGCGCGTCAACGCATATTCCCGAAGAGTCTCCTACGCATTGGATCACACAAAGTTATCCCCGGCGGGAATGGAGCCGCTGGGAAGCGAGCGACATGGACGAAGCCCGAAGGGCGAACGAGCGGGAGCGAGTGAGTCAATCGAAGCCACAGCGTTCTGGCATCCCAAAGAGTCTCTTGCGCATGACGTCACACAATTTATCCCCGGCGGGAATGGAGCGAGTCGGGAGCACCGCGACATGGACATAGCCCCGCAGGGGTGAGCGAACGGGCGTGAGCGAATCAATCGAAGCGAGCGTGAAAGAATTTCCCGAAGAGTCTCATGCGCACCGGATCACGCAATCTATTTAGGAAACCTCCGTTCTATCCGTTGAACTACGGGGACGCTGACATTTTCGATTTTAGATTTTCGATTGACGATTTCAGTTTGGCAAATTCCCAGACGAAGCTTGCCGCGGACCGCGATATGAATTCGCTATCCAAACTAGGTCAAGATTGTTTAACTCTTGTGGATGACGGAAAGCCAAGTTGAGGCTACCGAAGGAAGTCGCAGACCTCGTCGTTGGCGTTATTTGATCGACATCATCGTGCTTGTTGCGGTGACGTTTCTTCTCGATGCAGTTCTCGGTGCGTTTATTCCTGCGCCGATCGATTGGCGGACAGGATTTGTGTTCGACGCGATGGGGAAAATGCTACTGGTCGGAGTTGCGTGGGGATTGATTCGGTTGCGCGGAGAGAGGCTGGCCGACATCGGGCTTAAGCGGCCGGCGAGTTGGACGCGCACGTTCATGATCGGCGTTGGCTTTGCCGCGATTGTTTTCATCGCCATGTATCTTTCGGAAAAGGCGGGATTTCGTCGCGACCTCAGCAAGTTCAAGGATGTGCAGGGAAATCTGGAACTCACGCTTTTCGGCGTTTTCTATGCATTTATCGGCGCGGGCTTTTATGAGGAATTCATGTTTCGCGGATTTCTTATGCAGGGCCTGGCCATGCTTTTCGGTGCCAGTCGCGGCGCGTGGATCGTGGCATGTCTTTTGCAAGGTGCACTTTTCGGAATAGCGCACGCTTACCAGAATCCGCTGGGAATTGCGATCACGAGCACACTGGGCGTTTTGATGGGACTGATCGTTCTTGCATCAGGGCGCAATCTTTGGCTCGTGATCATCGGCCACGGGCTTTACGACGCGAGTCGGTTTGTTTTGTTCTATTTTCAAGGGCAGCCGACTGGCTGAGTTGTTATCAGCGGTTGAGCAGGCGGGGATCGAACTCGAAGTCGATTGGTGGTGCAATGCGGATCCGCTTAAAATTCGCATGTTCGGGGTTAAGGAGAAAATTTGTATCGGCAGGACTCACGGCACTCGGCAGGGCCAGCACGGCCGAGCGCTGCTCTTTCACCCAGCGATCGCCGATTTCCCGCGTTTCCGTAGACGCCGGGTGGATACGCCAGTTCTGAGGCAACTGCTTCAGTGGAAAAGTTTCCGTCAGATCATCCGGCCATTCCAAATGGAATGCTTTGTATTGTTCTTCAAGGACCAACGGCATACGATTCGCGAACACTTCGAGCGCAGCCGTGGATTGATGTTCGCTGACATAGACGATGCGCACACCACGCGAACTCCAGCGGCCACCGTAGCGGCACGGACCTTCTCCGGTAAATGCCGTCTGCGCGCGGCTTGCACGCACAATGCGCCAGGCGGACGCCATCGCACTCAGGAATAAACGCCGTAATCGATTCGGCCCAGCAAATCGTCCACTTCTCGTGCGCCAACCTCGGTTTGTGCATAGTCGAGAGGAACGGCACCACCGAGACCGACCTGTGGAAACTTCAGCCACGCTCGTGCCTTTTCGACATCTCCAAACACCTTCGCCGCATGGTCCAGCAGTCGCGAAAGCCGCATCACCTTGTCCGATTCATCGGGTGACAACCGCCCGGCCGCTTTACGCCGGTGCAAGGTAGATCTGGAGATGCAGAGTTTTGCTGCAAGCTGCTCAAATGGGAGGTCGAGGCTGTTTTGCAAAGTCTTCAACTCAGAAAAGCGCAGCCCCTTTTGAATTTGGCGAATCAGCTCGGTTGGATGCTTTGCTTTGGCCAAATGCGTTTTCTTGTCCAGTGTCGCAGTTTTCATTGTGTACCTTGTGATCAATTGACACAATCTAATGTATCAATTGGGCAAAGGCAACAGTGTAGGGCGGGCGCTCCGCCTGCCAAGGTACTTTCAGGCCGCGATCTGGCCCAGAACGCTGCGCAGCTCGTGAAAATCGACCGGTTTACCGAGATAAAAATCGAAGCCGGCCTGTCGCCCGCGCTCGATGTCCTCAGTCGCAGCAAATCCACTGAGCGCCACGGCTGTTACCGGCCCTTTGCGCTTGGCATGAGCCACAACGTCGTAGCCGCTCCCATCAGGCAGAACGATGTCGCACAGAACGACGTCGAACTCTTCCGATTCGATGGCATTCAGCGCGTTTTGCGCGCCATCGGCCAGAGAAATTTCATGGCCGAAATGCGCGAGAAGACGCGACAGCGCTTGCAACGTGTCGCTGTGATCTTCGACTACCAGAATACGCAAGCTTTTGCCGGAACTGTATGAGTCCCTCGTTCGATTATTGTTCATTTTCGCAACGGCCCGGGCACCCGTACACCGAAATTCCCGCGCCGTCCAATTGCTTTGCGATACCATACGTGAGCTTCCCTGAGTAAGATCGGCAATTATGGCTAACGAGAATGCCGCGTCGAGCAATGCACAGCTGCGGACTGCGAGGTTCGTTTACGTCGCGGCGGTGTTCGCCGCATTAGGCGGCCTTCTATTCGGCTACGACACAGGCGTAATCTCAGGCGCGCTGATTTTTATCAAACGCGAATTTGGCCTGACGACCGCTGCTGAAGAAATTGTCGTCAGCGGCGTTTTGCTGGGAGCGACCATTGGCGCAATCGTCGGTGGAAAAGCCGCCGATCTTTTCGGCAGGAGAAGAGTTTTGCTTGTGACCGCGGCAATCTTCGCAATCGGCGCGCTCGCCAGCGCCGTGGCGCCGTCGCCTGCGATCCTGATCGTTAGCCGCGTAGTTCTTGGTTTGGCCATCGGTCTCGCCTCAACGAACGTTCCCGTTTATCTCGCCGAAGTTGCGCCTCCGCACGCGCGCGGCTGGGTTGTATCGCTTTTTCAACTCGCCGTCACCGTCGGCATCGTGGTTGCGTATCTGACCGATTACGCTTTTGCCGGTGTTGAGGGGTGGAGATGGATGCTCGGCCTGGCTGTCGTTCCGGCGTTCGTTTTCTGGATCGGTATGTTTTTTCTGCCGGAAACTCCACGCTGGCTCATCCGCGGTGGTCACCATGAAAGTGCGCACCGTGTTCTCGCACGCATCCGCAAGCTGGCGGACGTGAGTCTCGAAATCGAAGAGATCAAGCTGAGCCTTGCGCAGCAAACTGAAAGTGGACGTTGGACAGACTTGCTGCGCCGGCAAGTGCGCCCCGCGCTCCTTGTTGGATTGGGCCTCGCCATCTTCCAGCAAATTACCGGCATCAATACGGTGATTTATTATGCGCCCAAAATTCTTCAGGCCGCCGGATTCAATTCCGCTTCCGGCGCCATTCTGGCGACCGTAGGCGTCGGCGTCGTAAATGTCGGCATGACAATCGTGGCAATGTTTTTGGTTGATCGTGCCGGCAGGCGGCCGTTGTTGCTCGTCGGCATTGCCGGAATGATCGTGACGCTTACCGCGCTCGGCTTTAGTTTCCGAATCTCTAATCCATCAGGACAGCTCGCGTGGATCGCGGTGATTTGTTTGATGGGTTACGTTGCTGCTTTTGCAATCAGCCTTGGACCAATTTTCTGGCTGTTGATCGCTGAGATATATCCGCTAAAAATCCGCGGCCTCGCGGAAGGGACCGCAGCCACATTCAACTGGGGCTCAAATTTCATCGTCTCGCTTACTTTTCTAACATTGGTCGAGAAACTCGGCGCGAGCTCGACGTTTTTGCTCTACGCGCTTGCCTCGGTGGCGTCATGGCTCTTTGCCTATTACCTCGTTCCAGAAACGAAAGGGCGCACTCTGGAGCAGATCGAAGCCTTCTGGCGAGCCGGCCCCCGATCTCGACTGATGGTCAGTCGAATTTCCTAGTCCTTAAGTTCGGACGATTGTTCGCTTCCAGGTGGAATTTTGCCGATACAAAGGCAAAAATTTCACAGCTCAAAAAATGTTCGTAGCCGGTTGAGGAACGTCGCGGTGTATTGACGTCGCTTTAAGACATGTTCGCCGGTGCTGGGAGCCTCTTTCAGGATCCCTTCGGTTTCCATTTTTCGCTGCGCAAGCAACCCGCTCAACTTCTCAAGGTAGCTGGGCGCGTCCCGCAGCAGTTCTGCCATGACGGGCTTGCCGATTTCCATCACGTAACAATCGCCATCGGCGCGCACTGTTGCGCTGCGGGGTTCGCCAGTCAGGAGCGACATTTCGCCAAAACAATCGCCTGCGCCCAGGGTTGCGACTCGGATTCGCGATCCATTTTTCGACACGAAAACGTTCGCTGCGCCGCGCAGCATCACGAACATCGAATCGCCCTCGGCCCCTTCTTCAATCACCGGTTCGCCACGACCGAAAAGCTTGAGGCGGGCCTCTTGGACCACATGGTTGAGTTGTTCTTCGGACAAAGACTCGAAGAGTGGTTCCGCGCGCAGAATAGACAACGCCTCGGCCTTTTCTTCCTGAACTGGGAGCGCCGCTTTGCGCTGCACTTGCAAGGTGCGAATGGGGAACGGAATAGTGATGCCCCGTCGCTTTAGCTCATACCAAACGTTGGTCCGAACGGCGTCGTTAGTCTCGTTGATCCGGGAGTGATTGCCCATGTAGTATTTGATCTCGTAGATCACGGCGTAATCGGCAAAGTCGACCAGGAACACTCTCACAGGGGGATCGGGAACAACGTTTTTGGCGCCCTGCGCCGCACGCGCGAGCGCTTCTTTGACGAGATTGGGTGGGTTCTTGTATTCAACGCCAACACGAATCCGCATGGCGTGAAGTTCCGTCGGGTAATGGAGATTGACGATCTGGTGGCTCACCATCTCGTTGTTCGGAATGTCGAGGTAAATCTCGTCATTCGTACACAGACGAGTGGAACGCCAGTTGATCTCGCGCACTTCGGCGTAGGTGTCGCCCACCTTCAACCAATCACCGAGCTTGAAGGGCCGGTTAATTTGAATTGCTATGCCTCCGATGATCCCGGCGAACAGATTCTGCCCAGCGAAACCGACGATGATTGCAACCGCGGTGGAGCCTGCGAGCAGACCTTTCAATTGCGCTTCAGCGTGATAGCCGTAGCTCAGAACAAACAGCAGGACGATTAGAAAAATGACGCCGCCCACAACCTCACGCAGAAAATGCGGAATCGTTGTCTGGCATGAACTCCGTAAACGGCGATTGCCGCGTAAAACGCGAGTATTAAAGCGAAGAGCCGAAACAGCAGGCCGAGCCGCACACCGGCGCGCTGTTTTAGGAAACGGCCAATGCCGACGGCGATGAAGAACGTCCCGATAAACACGACCACCGTGATCGCGTCTCGCTGCGCTTCAGAAACCGCGTCGAACATCAAATGCGAAGTATATCAGAAAGCAGTTCGCTTGCCACGCTGAAGCTTGGAGGAGGAGGCGCGCCTGGGAACAAAGGCGGCCGACACAGGCGGCTCTACCATGATCACTTTGTTGGTACGATAATTAACCAGGCCCAGCCAGCAAGGAAACAGAGCCCGCCAAGGGGAGTAACAGATCCTAGCCAGCGCATATTTGTTAATGCCATGACGTACAGGCTCCCGCTGAAAAGGAGTATCCCGACAAGGAGTAGCCACCAGGCGCCGCGATTGATCGTACCATAAAGCGCGAGAACGAGCAGCGCGATCGCGTGAACGAAATGATACAGGACCGCCTTGTTCCACACATCCGACATCCCATGCTGTTCAAGAGTCGATCTCAGGCTATGCGCTCCAAAGGCTCCCAGCGCAACAGCCAGAAAACAAAGTCCAGCTGCGATTCGAATCGTTGTCATGTTGAGCGAGTTTGAGACATTTAGCGTGTCTTAATCAAACTAAAGCAAATTCATTTCCAGCGACTTCGGCGCATCTCCAACTGCTTTTTCAAATCGTTCAATGCTGATTGTCGGCTTTGCCGAATCGTTTTCACATAGAAAATCGTTCCGGCGGCGCCGAGAGCCGCTGCTCCGAGAAAGTTTAGTGCCGGCCCAAGTTTCCACAGATAGGCGCCAACGATTGCCCCGGTACTGACTATTGAATCGCGAACAAGATAGTACGTGCCGATCATTTGCCCGCGTCGCTCAGAGTCGCTATATCCAATGATAAGCGCCTTGCGCGATGTATCGCCGAACTCCTTAAGGCCTCGAATGGAGAATGCGATGACGAGAGCCGGAAAACTTCGCGCCATCAGCAGGCTGATCGGAAAAAGCGTGAACATGACAAAGGTCACGATCACGAATGGCTCCCGGCGGTATCGATCGGCGTAATGCGCGGCGGGGATGATGCATAACATCGAAGCAAGCATTTCTATCGCTGTTAGGATGCCTACTTGCCGGCCACTAACGCCGATGTAATCCATCGCGAAGATTACCACCCACGCATAGGGAACTCGTTCGCAAAAACGAATTAAGATGTCGCTTAAGAGCAAACGTCGCATGGGCGAATTGAACTCACGCAAGCTTCGCCAGAAATTCCAACGATCGCTTTTCTGAACTCTCTCTTTTGGCTCTTCGCGTAATTGTCTTTGTAGAAAAATTGTGCCAGCAGAGAAGAACACCGACACGACGAGTGCGATGCGCACGCCGGGGATGATGCCGAATCGATCGATTAGGATTCCGCCGAAAAACGGCGCAATCATGATCGGCAATCGTTTGATTACCGATTGGACGCCCACACCCATGGAGTGGCGATTTGCTTCGAGCGCCGCTCCAATTAAAGAGAACGTCGCCGGCAAAGAAAAACAGGTCCAGGATAGAAAGAGAAACATTCCAGCGATCACCGCAGCCCAATGCGGAATAAGCAGGACAATCAAGTAGCCGACGATGGAGACGACGTTGAAAATTATGAATGACTGCCGATGTCCCCAACGATCCACTAAGACTCCGCCGGGATACGCGTAGATCGCGCCGAGCAAAGTACGCAGCGCGTCGTAAAGACCGATGACAAAAACCGTTGCGCCGACCGCTTGCAGGTACTTCGGCACAAAACGCATCCAAAGCTCTTCGCCCGCGCCAATGACAAAAATGGCGATGAGCAGGATGACCAGATTGCGTTTGAGCCCGAAGAAGTCAGCCAGAGATTTCAACGTCGGCATGTCCGA
>Ga0209055_1002660_pt1 | contig 11184 bp, 11 predicted proteins | sample GraSoiAngelo_110_FD_185875 | JGI IMG/M metagenome (GOLD analysis project Ga0209055, IMG submission 185875) | Grasslands soil microbial communities from the Angelo Coastal Reserve, California, USA - 14_0903_12_30cm (SPAdes) (version 2) | ecosystem: Environmental > Terrestrial > Soil > Grasslands ... | reverse complement strand
CTCGTCTCCGCCCCCGTTGGGACCTTCCTGGCGACGTTAGGCATCGGCGCGCAGCTTAAGCGCGATCTGTGAAGGCAAGCGCATCATGTCACTACGACTATCTGCTTCGGTACAGGCATCGCTCCTATTAGCAGGCCTCGTGCAAGGCTGCGTGCCTCATCCGCCTGGAATCCCGGTCCTGGTTCTCTCGGACCCACCGGGCGGTCGGGTAGCCACCGGACACGATACCATCGGCACCTCTCCGATCACCGTGTATCGGCGCCCGTCGGTATGGCCTGGCCTAGAGAGTGAAATGTTCATCACCGTTGCGCGTCGCGATGCCGTTCTCGTTCAGGCTAAAGCCTAGGCAATTGGGCCCTAACGGATCGGCGTTATGCCTGGGTCTTCCGCCATTCGACGAACCAATCATTGAGTCGGGTCGGCGCGAGCGGTTCTAGCCTCCACCTCGCTTCCCCCGTCCAACTTCCCCGCCTATAGGCACAAGGCCGGGCGGGGCGCGGACTAGGTGAGTCGCTGGTCGGTGGCACTCTCGGCATCAGCGGGCATCGGGCTTTATCGGTCGTGACGCCTGTCCGGAGCCGGGGTGAGAGTTCGACTCTCTCTTCGGGCATCCCAGGATCTGCACTCCGCGCTCGCGCGGGTGCTGTCTGCAGGAATGAAGATCGCGAGCGCATCGTCGTACAACACCTCACGGCTGCCGGCGATATGGTGAAGGATGAGCCCATTCGCCCCCAGCTTCGCGGCCTTGTTCCGCTCCGCCTCGTCCACCGCCTCCGGCGGGGGCTCCCGACCGCCATTGCCCGACGGGGAGAGCTCCGCGACCTCGATGTATGGCTTGCCCACCTCGCTGGGCGCATCGAACAGAGTGACGGCCGCGGCGCACATGCCGGGGCGCGGAAACGCGCGGTTGAGGATCCTCGCATGCGCGCGAACCCTGGTCGTGGGCGACTCCGGCCCCGTGGGCGACTCCAGCCCGGCGCGGTTCGCGATTTCCACCAACAGCATCTTCTGCTTCCATCCCGTGGCGATCATCGCGCCGCTGGGGTCGCGGAGCGCCCCCACGTTCCCATAGTGATACACAACGCGTATGCCCTCCCAGCCGAAGCCGAGCGTGTATCCCCTTCCAGTGCCGGAGAAGTACGAGGGCTCGTGCGCAACGGGCTCGAGAGGGTCGCCCGTACCGTGCTCGAGCGCATAGTTCGAGAGCCCGAGTCCCGCCTCGACGAAAGCGCTCCCGGTCACGCGGGGGTAATACGCCAGCAACACCGTCCCGGTGCTGATGGTCGGGAGCCTTCCTCGCCGTAGCCCGTTTTCCCAAAAGTCGCCTTGAACCCCGAGCTGCACATGCGGATTCGGCGTCCCGCCGAGGCCCAGATTGAAGGTCCAACCACCGAGCTCCCGGCTGCGGCCGCAGGTGTCGCAGGAGAAACCCGCCGAGCCGTAGCCCAGGCCTACTCCCAGCCAAGCGCCGTGTCGCGTGTCGTCGCCCTGCGCGCGGGCGAGCGCGTCGCAAGTGTACAGCAGCACACTCACGATGATGAGCAACCGAGCAGTCATGGTGCCTCCCTTCGACGAATCCTGCCGGGGAGGCCTCAAGCGGTTTTCAAGCGAGGGCTTGACCCGTCCGCGCCCTCACTGGGACCTTTCACTTCATGGGCATCGGCTCCGCTCGTCGGACCACGCACCTCGTCTGCACCGGCCTGCTCGCGACCGTGGCGGCGTGCGGCTCGCGCGGCGCCGAGCGCACGCTCCTCGCTACCCGCGTCCCCGTGGCCCGGCTCGATTCCGTGCTCAAGGCCGCCGACAGCGTGCGCCTGCCGCTCGCCGCGGCCCGCGCGCTGCTCGGCGTCACGGCCGAGTCCGGATTCGCCGCGCGCGCCCCGCACGACTCAATGACCCTCGCTGAGATCGTCACGTGGGCCCGGGAGGAGCAGGCCCGAAAACGGCAGGCGGACGCCGCCGCGTCGGCGGCCGAACGGGCTCACCAGGACAGCGTCAGAAAGCTGCTCGAGCCTCTGCTCGCCGTCACGATCGTGAAAAAGACGTACCTGCCCAAAGACCCTGCGTCCGAGCAGTACGAGGACTACATCTCGCTCGCGTTCGCCTACGAGAACAAAGGCACCAAGCCGATGCGCGCCTTCCAGGGGGACGCGACGTTCCTCGATACGTTCGGCGACTCGATCTACAGCGCGCACCTGAAGGTCGACATGGCGCTCGCCCCGGGGCAGACACGGCGCGAACCCGCCCGCATCGTGCGGTTCAACCCGTTGCGCGTCGCCCACCAGCGGCTGCGCGACACCCCGCTCAACAAAATGAAGCTCGTGTGGGAAACCACGGACGTGGTGTTTGCGGACGGCACGCGGCTCAGTCTCGCCGGGGATCACGAAGCACCCTAGACCAAAGTGTGGCGACAGCGCCACACCGCACGTGTTACCTCGACGCGCTCTTGCAACTCTTACAAGAGTGTGCAGTTTGTGCAGCCAATGCCCTAGACCGGAACCTTCTCCGAGGCTGCCCAATGACCGATCTGCCCCTGTCGGACGCGCAGCTGGTCGAACTCATGGCCGCGGGCGACCGCCGCGCCCACGAACAGCTCAGCCACCGCCACCGGCTCTCCCTGTACGCCCGCGTGTACGCCTTGCTCGCCGATCCCGCGGCCACCGAGGAAGTCCTGTCGGAGACGTTGGAGCGCGCGTGGCGCGCCGCCCGTCACTTCAATCCCGGCGCTGGCAGCGCCGCCGCGTGGCTCTCCGAGATCGCGCGCGACCTGGCGCAGCGCCGCCAACGTCCAGCCATCTCGTAAATCGCAGGCTGTCAGCTTGGTCGGGGACGCGGTATCTTGAGGACGCGTCCCGATGACCGCGTCCTGGCCGTACACGTTCCCGTCGCGCGCCGCTGAGCCGCTGCTCGGCACGCCACGCGAAGTGCGGATTCCCCGCAATGGGGATCGGGACCTGTCGTTCACGGGGTGGTGCCTGGGTCATGCGGCGGGGCGTAAGGGCGCAGCGGCAGCCACCAGTGGCGTGGACGTCGATATCTATCTCACGGTCGGTAAGCGGCTGGTGGCGCATGTGTGCCAGTGGCACCTGCGCGAGGGCGCCGGGCTCGCGGAGGATCACCGCGTTGCCGCCCTCGAATCCCCTTCCCAAACAATCGCCTGGCTGAAGCAGGACAACGCCGGTCGGCTCGGCTACCTCGCCAAGCGCGCCTGGGTGCAGGCCTGCGCCACGTGGCCGGGCTTGCGGAGCGAGGCCGTCGAGCGAGTCGAGTAGGATGCCGACGGCGTTCCAGTGGGCCCGCCTCAAGGCGGACGTGAAGTCTCCGCTGCGCCGGGGCGCCTGGTACCGCATCCTCAAGCTCACCCCCACCGATGCAATCCTGGACGTGCGCGGCAAGCCGTTCAGCGTGCGCCGCGGCGACCTGCAGCTGTCACCGACGCCGGCGCTGCGGTGGTCGGTCGTGGCGAGCCCCAAGAACTCGCCGCGCTTCCCCAACTCGTGGGGACCGCGCTACGCCGTATGCCCCAATTGCCGCGAGCGGGCTCGCCTCGAGGGCGAACCGGCGGGCATGCGGTGCCACCGTTGCAATGGGTTCTTCGAGATCGCCTGGAACGAGCGCGGCCGCGCCGCGGGCTGAGCCGGAGACCGCTACGGCGCGAGGATGTCGAACGTGTTGGAGGACGCGCCGACCGCCCCGCTCGCGCTGGCCCGCAGGACGTAGCCCGTCCCCGCTTTGTCGATGGTGAGGTCGCCGAACTGAGCGATGCCGTTCACCGGCGCCACGCTGGCCGTGCCGGACAGAGTCCCGCCGCTCGGATTCACACCGATCGTGATCGTGATGGCCGTCGTGAAGCTCGTGTCGGGGTTGCCGAGTGAGTCCCGCACGATAACCTGAATAGCAGGCGTGATGATGTTGCCCGCGGTCGCGCTGCTCGGCTGCACCGCGAAGCCGAGCGTGTCCGCTCCGCTGCCGCCGCCGGTGCCCCCGATCGCGATCCCGCCGTTCCCGCCCAGACCCAGAGGTCCACGCGGACCGACGTCGCACGCGCCGAGCGCGCAGGCGACGAGCAGCAATGACCATCGTGTGTGACGCATACTCAGGAGACGCATTGTCACGCTCCGTTGTTGCGGACCGTTACACGCGGAGCCGCCCTCACGCCCTCACGTGAGCATTATAGAATGTCCCGTACGCCGCAAGCGCTCGGGCCACCCCTTTGTCCACCTCTCCCGCGATGTACACGGCAAGATTGCCCGCGTGCCCGGCGAGGGATGCGGCGCCCGCGGGCACGTCGCCCGGCTTGAGCGCCCGATAGCTCTCGACTAGACCGGCGCCCACCGCTTCGAGCACCCACGGCTTCATCTCCACGGTGGCCTTCGTCACGATCACGCCGCGCACGGCGCCCTGCGGCGAGAACCCGACCGCGACCTCGATCGGGCCATGGGGCGTATCGACGCGGACGAACGTCAGGACGCCCACGCCGGTCGTGCCCGCCTTGCCACTGTAGAACGTGAGCACCCCCTCGTCCGGACTCCAATCCACGAGCTCGTGGAGGCGGTGCGCGTCGGGATCGCTCAGGTGCACTTCGCGCGCGAGGTAGGAGTCGGCGCCGGGGAGGAGCGCCTGCACGGCGTCGGGCCGCTTCACGAGGATCACGGCGGGAGTGATATGGAGGACGGCGGCAATCGTCGCCCCGCGCAGCAGGAGGTTCATCGGTCTACTCCTCTCGTACGAAACCACATTTGGTGGATAGCCAGAGCGGTGACGGCGAGATAGCCCAGGCCCATGGCCCATCCTCCGATCAGGGTGACGGCCGCGAAGCGGCCCGACACGAACTTGGTGAGCCACATCCCGGCGAAGTCCAGCCACGGAGCCGAGAACAGCAGCGTGATGAGGGTCACCGCCCAGCCCTGAGAGAGCGAGAGCCCCGCCACCACGAGCGACAGCGCGGCGGCGATGACCCCGTACATGGGGACATGCACGTGCGTGTCCTGTATCAGCAGGTTGGTGTCGACCTCGTGCACCTCGGGCTTCGCGAACTCGGCCATGGACATGGGGTGCTCCATCACCATGGTCGTTTCGGGCGGCATCGACATCGACATCGCGCGTCCTCCATAAGTCGCCGCCACGCGCTCGGGCGTGAACCCCGCATATAGCGAGACCATCAGCGCCCCGAACACGTACGAGACGCCGAGGGTGGCGAGCAGACACGTGACCAGCCACTTGATGCGAAGGTCGGCGCGTCCCAGGTCGTACAGCATGACGCTTCCTCCGCTAGAAGACGTACACCAGCTCCACTACGGCTTTCGTGTCCGAGCCCTGCAGTGCCCCGGCGGCATCGGCAAAGAACGGCCGCGACGACCAATCGGCCCGGACGGCCGCGCGCAGCGCGAGTTGCGGCAGGTGAAAGCGGGTGTGCTCGATGTTGCTGAAGATCCCCTCGCGGGCCGTGTTGAAGTACCACATCGGTCCCAGCGTCACGGACCGCAGGGTCTGCGGCGTACCGGTGAGCAGGCCGTCGCCGTCTTCCATTTGATCGTAGCGCGCGCTCAAGCCCAAGGTTCTGGTGACCCGTACGAACGCGGTGACGGCGGCGCCGCGCCACGTCGGGGTGCCGCCGCTCGCCTGCTCGCGACCGAGGTTCACCTCCGCGCCGAGGATGAGGCGTCCCCGATCGATCGTCAGGTCGCCCGAGAGGAGCGATCGCTGCTGGGCATCCGTGGAATCGCGCTCCGGTCCGTAGACGCCCGTGACCCCGACCGTCACCCAGGGGATCGGGATGACCTGCGCGCGCAGCAGCGCGGTCTTGCCCCGATTGTTGTCCACCGCGACGTCCCAGCCATTGGCCGCCACGGCCCAGACCTCCGCGCGCGGTGAGGCGGTGTAGTGCAGCTGCACACCGGTCAGCTTGCCCGGTCGAGCAAAGGTGAAGTTGAACGAATTGGTGGCGATCAAGTTGAGCGGCTCGTCGTCGCGCTCGAAGCCGATCGGGGCGTCGAACCGTCCGAACGCCAGCGTCCACTGGTTCGCCTTCTGCGGAGTCCAGCTGACCAGCAGGTTGTCGATCTCGGTCGAGGTCTCCGTGCCGTCGAGGGCCGTCGTCAACTGGGCGAACAGGTAGACATCGCCCACGGGTTTGAACAGACTGACCCCGATCTTGCCGGCCGTGAAGCTGTTGCTGCGCGCCAGCCGATCGTAATCGGCCCGACCGACGGCGAAGCCGCTCACGCTGACTGGCTGCGGCTCCTCGAACGTCACCGCGCGCTCCTGCGCCGCGGCCGATGCCGCAACGCAGCACAACAGGGCGCACCACGGCGCTCTGCGCATACGTGTGTCCTCCGGATTGTTGGTGGCTAACGGATCAGGTCAGCCGAGCGCGTTCGGAGGCGGTGGAGTCGGGGGGAAAGACGGGGAAAGGGGAATGGGGAATGCGACCACGCGCGACGGTTCGGCGACCGGTGGCAGGATTACGACGTCGTAGCCCAGCGGGGTCGGCACCGCCGTCGAAACCGCGAGATCGAGCCCACCGGTCATTTGGTCGCAGAAGCAGGGACCGTTCGACGGAGCGGTCGCGTGCCCGCCCGCCATGTGGTGTGCGGCATGATGGCGGCAGACGAGCCATTCCCGGACGGTCGCGCCGCCCGGGCCCCCGGCGAGCCAGCAGGCCGCCGCGAGCGTGAAGAGTATCGATCTCGGAGCGCTGCGCATCGCCTCAAGTGTACGGTGGTCGTTTCGCCTGGCGCAACCCTGGCGGGGGCGTGTAGACTCCACCCACCTTACCGCTGACAGCAACCGGATATTCCCTCGAGGAGCGTCGTACGATGGGCGAGCGGATCGACTTCCGGGATGGACGCTGGGTGGTGCCGGACCACCCCATCATTCCGTTCATCGAGGGAGACGGCACGGGACCCGACATCTGGCGCGCGGCGCGCCGCGTGTTCGACGCGGCGGTCGACAAGGCCGCCCGCGGCAAGCGTCGCGTCGAGTGGCTGGAAGTGCTCGCCGGTGAAAAGGCCTTCAAGCAAACGGGAAGCTGGCTGCCCGACGCCACGCTCGACAGCATCCGGGCGCACCGCGTCGCCATCAAGGGCCCGCTCACGACCCCAGTGGGCGGCGGCATCCGGTCCCTCAACGTGACCCTGCGCCAGCTGCTCGACCTGTATGCCTGCATCCGCCCGGTGCGCTACTTCGAGGGCGTCCCGAGCCCGATGCGTGAGCCGCAGCGTCTCGACGTCGTGATCTTCCGGGAGAACATCGAGGACGTGTACTCCGGCGTGGAGTACCGCGCGGGCAGTGGGGAAGCCGATGCCCTGATCGGCTTTCTGGCGGAGCGGTTCGGCGCCAAGATCCGGCCCGGCAGCGCCATCGGCATCAAGCCGATGTCGAAGTTCGGCTCGCAGCGCCTGGTGGTGAAGGCCATCCAGTACGCGCTGCGCGCCGGCCGCCGCTCGGTGACGCTGGTGCACAAGGGCAACATCATGAAGTTCACCGAAGGCGGGTTCCGGGAGTGGGGGTACGAGGTGGCGAAAGAGCGCTTCGGGGACAAGACGATCACCGAGGACGAAACGGGAAAGGGGAAAGCGGAAAACGGAAAGGTGATCATGAAAGACCGCATCACCGACGCCATGTTCGCCCAGCTGGTGCTCCGCCCCGACGAGTACTCGGTGATCGCGGCACCCAACCTGAACGGCGACCTGCTGTCCGACGCGGCGGCCGCACAGGTCGGCGGCCTGGGGCTCGCCCCCGGCGGCAACGTCGGCGACGGCTACGCGGTCTTCGAGGCGACCCACGGCACGGCGCCCAAGTACGCCGGGCTGGACAAGGTGAACCCCGGGAGCGTGATCCTGTCCGGGGCCATGATGTTCGAGGAGCTCGGCTGGACCGACGTGGCGGAGGCGATCGTGCGGGGGCTGGGCGGCGCGATCCGGTCGCGCCGCGTCACGTACGATCTCGCCCGTCAGATGCCCGGCGCAACGGAGGTCTCGACCTCGCAATTCGCCGCAGGCATAATCGAGCATGTCTAAGATGACCGGGACGACCCTCACGACACCGCTCGCCCAAGTCGAGACACCGCTGCTCGCCGTCGCTCTGGCGCAGGGCGGCGCGGTCCCCCCCCCGTCGCTCGCGGAGCTGGACCGCGCGGCGGGCGGCGTCGTGGCGCGCGCGATGGCGAGCGGCGACTTCAAGGGGAAACGTGATGAAACCGCGCTCCTCTACCCCAGCGGCGCCAAGCCCCAGCGCGTGCTGCTGGTCGGATTGGGAAAACCGGGAGACGTGACGCGCACCAGCGTGCGACGGGCTGCCGCGGTCGCCGCGAAGCGCGCGCGGGCCGTGGGCGCGACGCATTTCACGTTCGCGCTCGCGGCCGAGGCGCGCAACGGCATCGCCGCCGCCGACGTGGGTCAGGTCGTGGTGGAGGGGGCGGCGCAGGGCGCGTGGGCCTTCACCGAGCTCAAGGCCGCGCCCGACGAGCCGAAGGCCGAGGTCGAGGCGGTCGCCGTCGCATGCGACGCGCAAGACGCCAAAGCCGTTGGTGCCGGCGAGCGGCTGGGTGAAGCGCTCGCCGCCGGGCATTTCCTGACGCGTTACCTGCAGATGCTCCCCGGCAACGTGTGCACGCCGAGCTACCTGGCCGACCGGGCCAAGCAGCTCGCCGACCAGTACGGCTTCACCTGTACGGTGCTCGACCGGGCCCAGATGCGGGAGGAGAACATGGGCGCGCTGCTGGCGGTGGCGCAGGGCAGCCAACAGGAGCCGCGGTTCATCGTGCTCGAGCACCGCGGCGCGGCCGCGGCGGACGCCCCCGTGGCGCTGGTGGGCAAGGGCGTCACCTTCGACTCGGGCGGCATCTCGATCAAGCCGGCGCAGAACATGGAGGACATGAAGTTCGACATGTCCGGCGCGGCGGCCGTCCTCGGCACGTTCGAGGCCCTGGGGAAGCTCAAGCCCAAGCTCAACGTCGTCGGCCTCATCCCGGCGACGGAGAACCTCCCCTCCGGAACGGCGGTGAAACCCGGCGACGTGGTGAAGAGTCACCTGGGGAAGACCATTGAGATCATCAACACCGATGCCGAGGGACGCCTGATCCTGTGTGACGCGCTGTCGTACGTGCGGCGCTTCAAACCGGCCGCCGTGATCGACATCGCCACGCTCACGGGCGCGGTGGTCGTCGCGCTGGGCCAGGTGGCGATCGGCATGATGGGGAACGACGACGCCCTGCTCGCCGAGGTGCGCGAGGCGGGGGAGCGCGCGGGCGAGCGGTGCTGGCCGCTGCCGCTGTGGGACGAGTATCGCGACCTGCTCAAGTCGGACATCGCGGACATGAAGAACTCCGGGGGCCGGGGCGCCGGGTCGATCGCGGGCGGCTGGTTCCTGCGCGAATTCATGGAGGGCGTCCCGTGGGTGCACCTCGACATCGCGGGGACGGCGTACACCGAGGGCGAGGGGCCGCACCAGGTCAAGGGCCCCACCGCGGTCGGCGTGCGGCTCTTCACCGAATTCATCCTCAAGCGCGCGGGGGCGTGACCCGCGGGCTGGGCTGCGCGGCCGTTCTGCTCTCGCTCGCGGCCGCAGCGGCGGCGCAAGTCGACACCACGGCGCAGCGCGACACCACCGCGCGGCGCGACACCACCGTCCGCGATTCCACCGCCCGCCGCGACAGCGCCGCGGCCGACACGCTCGCCCACTACCTCGCCGTGTTCCCGGCGCAGATCCCTCCCGGCCCCGCCCCCCGCGGCACGCGCTACAGCTTCACCGCCGACTCGTTCGCCCTCTCGAACATCCAGACGCTGTCCGATCTGCTGGCCCACATTCCCGGCGTGTACGTGGCGCGGGGCGGGATCTACGGCGCGGCGGAGCCGGTGCTGTACGGGGGGCGCGGGCCCGCGGGGCTCGAGCTGTATTGGGACGGCGTCCCGTATATCCCACTGGGGCGCGATTCGCTGTATCTCGACCCCGCCCGCATTTCCCTTGCACCGCTCGAGCGCGTGGACGTCGTCGTGCTCCCGGCCTCGCTGCGTGTGTACCTCGTCACGCTGCGCCAGCGCTCCACGGCGACCGCGTCCCAGGTGGGCGTCGCGAGCGGCGAAGTCAGCACCGCGAATTACCGGGGCGCGTACCTGCGCCGCTGGCGCTCGGGGCTCGGTCTATCCCTCGTCGCCGATTACAACAACAACGGCGGCGTCTCCGGCACGTCGAACACGCCGTTCAACTCCGTCGACCTGTGGCTCAAGGCCGAGTACCTGCCCAACCCCCACCTGGGCGCTCAGTACCAGGTCCTGAGCTCGACCTGGCATCGCAGCGGTGGCACCACCACCGCCGACTGGCAGAGCCAGCGGCGCGACGGGATGGTGCGCCTGTTCGCCGCGTCGCGCGACGACGGGCTGGGGCTCTTGGCGCAGGCGAGCTTCGCGACGGCGAGCACCAGTCGCGACACCGCGGTGCGCGACCGCCAACTCTCCCAGGGAAGCCTCGAGCTGTCGAGCAACTGGCCGCGCGCGCACGTGGGCCTCGCGGTGCGGACGCTGGACGAAGCCCGGCCGTGGCAGCTCGAGGGGAGCGCCGGCTGGAGTCCGCTCCCGCAGCTCACGCTGTGGGGCGACGTCCGCCGCGCCCGCTACAGCCTGGGGCGGACCGGCGACCGCGCCTGCCTCGCGGCGGGCCTCACGCTCCCCGCCGGATTCTCCGTGCACGCAGATTTCGCGTGGGCGCGCGACCTCCAGGCCCCCGTCGATACCGCGGACACGTTGCAGCGAACCGTCGACCTCGCCGGCGCGCTGCGCTGGGATCGCGACTGGATCAGCGTCGAGGTCGGCCAGGTGCGACGCGATGCGTTCGCGCCGATCGGCGCTCCCGTGGGCTTGGGGTCCGTGGCCGGGCTCGGGCCGGGCCCGCGCACCCGCTATTTCACGACGCACGGCCTCGTGCGCCTCCTGCCCGGACTCGAGCTCGCCGGGTGGTACTTCGATCCGCTCGTCCGGGGCGGGACCGACTTCGAGCCGCCGTACCACGCGCGTGTGTCGCTCACCTTCTATTCGAGGTTCTGGCGCGTGTACCGGAGCGGGATCTTCGCACTGCGCGTGGAGGCGGCGGCGGAGTCGTGGAGCCGGGGCACGGCGGGGCTCGACTCGAGCGGCGCGCCGCTGGCGCTTCCCGGCAAGACGTTCGGGGAGCTGAACCTCGAGATCC
>Ga0209055_1002659_pt1 | contig 11185 bp, 7 predicted proteins | sample GraSoiAngelo_110_FD_185875 | JGI IMG/M metagenome (GOLD analysis project Ga0209055, IMG submission 185875) | Grasslands soil microbial communities from the Angelo Coastal Reserve, California, USA - 14_0903_12_30cm (SPAdes) (version 2) | ecosystem: Environmental > Terrestrial > Soil > Grasslands ... | reverse complement strand
CGCTTGCTTCCGTATCTCTACAGCGCGGTGCGCGAGGGCCATGAAACGGGATTGCCCATCATGCGTGCGCTCTGGCTTCAGTATCGCGATGATCCCGAGGCAGTGAAGCGCGGCGATGAGTACCTGCGGGGGCGCGATATTCTGGTGGCGCCGGTGACCGAGAAAGCTGCGACCGCGAAGGCCGTTTATCTTCCGCAAGGTGACTGGTACGACTTCTGGACGGAAGAAAAGCTCGCAGGCGGACGCGAAATCAGCCGCGCCGTGGATCTGGAGACAATGCCGCTCTACGTCCGCGCCTGCAGCATCATTAACCTTTGGGCCGGTGAAACAATTTACGTCCGAGAAGTCGGACGAACCAGTGACGCTCGTAGTCTACCCCGGAACAGACGCATCTTGCACCATTTATGAAGATGACGGCACGACGTTCAATTATCGCCGCGGCGAGTGGATGAAGCTCGCTCTCAATTGGGACGACGCTGCGCGGCGGCTCGTGGTGAAGCTTGCGCCGGGCTCGCGCATGTTGCCGCCGTTGCGGCGAAAAATCGAAGTTCGCCTTGCGCGAGAAAAAGCAACGCGGGTGATTGAATTTGATGGAAAACCGGCTAGCCTGCAGCTCTGACGGCGCTCACTTCTGCTCAAAATCCTGCTGGCAGTTGTTGCCATAGGTGAACGAATGCAGCGTGAATCCACGCTCCTGCGCTTCCAGTGTAAGCAGGTGCGCACTGAGCGCCGGGTTCTTGATCAGGTAATACATTCGCGGCTCGGCAACTTCAATGTAGGAACCTTGCGAATCGAACTTCACGTCGACACCGGCATCAGCCGAAGTGAGCGGCTTGCCATCTTGCAGCAGGTAAACGCGGCCGGAATTCTTTGCATTCTCCGCGCTCATCACTGCGTATAGCGATCGGGCGTGGTAGCGCAGTGTGGCAGTATCGCCCTGCTTCTCGGCGGAGGTGACGCCATCGTGGTCGGTGCGCCATTTGCCTGCAAGGATCACGCGGCCGTCGTGCGGCTCTCCGGCGGGCTTGAAGTTGAGTACAAAGCCATCTTCATAGCGCTCTCGATTTTCCAGAGCACCACGGCCAAACCAGTCGCCAACGTAGGTTTCTTCCGTCGTTCGCCCGCATTGCGGCGCAAACGTATTCTCGCCGGGATCGAGCGCGATGTTGCTGACCTCCGGATGCTCGCGCTGCAGCAGGTCGCGAATCTTCTGCTCCATTTCGCGATTGCTACCTTCGCCTTCGACGTGCAAAGCAATTTCGCCGTTCTGATCGATCAAGTAGCGATTCGGCCAGGCTTGGGAGTTGTAGGCCTTCCAGATCGCGCCGTCCAGGTCGACGACGATCGGCCAGGGCAATTGAAAGCGCTCGGCGGCGCGGCGCACGTTTTCAACTTTGTAGCCGACGGCAAATTCGCCGAAGTGGACGCCAACGATTTCGAAGCCGAGCGAGTGGTACTTTGCATACCAGCGCTTCAGAACGGCGAACTCGCGGATGCAATTGATGCAGGTGTACTCCCAGAAGTCGACGAGCAGCACGCGCCGGCGATAGCCCTTGATCGAGTGCGGGACCTTGGCTCCCGAGTCGAGCCAGGTGCCGCTGGAAAACTCAGGCGCTTTGTTTGAGGCGGCGAACGCGGCAGCAGCGAGGAGCAGAACGGCGCCGATCAGCAGCGCGAACGGGCGATTTCGTGTAAGCGCTTTCATACTGCCTGACGGTAAGAACGCTCACGATTGTGCAGCGAGTTTCTGGTTGTTATCCTGCACGTGAGCGGTACAATTTGCCAGCGGTTGCAACAGCCAGCGGTGCTGACGATCCCTTGTCGGTAGGCTGCTGCTTGTCCTACCAGACTCATAAACTCTCGCGGAGCATTTTCTCATGCCAGTGGATCACTTCTCCCCCCGGAAATTCATGGCAGGCGCGGCAACGATCGCCGGCGAGATGGAAAGCACGGTAGGGCTGCCGCTCTCGGCCGGAGAGGTCTCGGTTGTGCTGCGTGCCCTGCGTTAGTATTTCCGCGCAGCGAGAGCAGGGCCGGAGCAATATGACCAAGCACTACTACAAAGCGGCTGATGAAGGCTCGCGTCGCGAATTCCTCAAGGGAGTCGCCGCCCTTCCGCTGGCGGCGCTATTCGGAGATGAAAGCTTGGCGCGAAGTGCACTGCAACAATCCATTCCGGCGTCGGGCACGCCGACGAAAAAGAAGTTCGTTGCCATTCAGATCGGCGGCCGCTCCTTTGTGGACGAAGGCGTTGATCAAGTGCTCGACATTCTTCAGGAAAAGGCGCGCGTGAACGTCCTCATGCCCGCCGTATTCACCTACGGACGCGGCCTCGCTGGCCGGCAAGTGTCCGGGCAGCCACTTCCGGACCATGGCCCGCAGGAGTACGACCAGATTCATGGCGGAAGTTATACGCGCGTTCATCCGGCGTTTTACGCCAACTGCGTCATACAGAACATTCGCGCGCCGGAGCTGGGCGAGTTCGACATCCTGGGCGACGTAATCCCCAAGGCGAAGGCGCGCGGCATGCAAACCTATTGCTTGTTCGAAGAGGCTTACAATCCGCGGCTCATGCCCAACTTTGAAAAGATCGCGGAGGTGGATGTTTATGGAAGGATCGGTCAGAGCACCTGTCTCAATAATCCTGACGCCCGGAATTTTCTCCTCTCGATGGTCGAAGATTGGTTCAAATCGAACGATCTCGATGGATTGATGTGGGAATCGGAACGGCAGGGCCCGCTCAATAACACCTTGGGAGCGCATTTCGGCAGGTTCGATGGCAACGCTTCGATTAACTGCTTTTGCTCGCATTGCCTAAGAAAAGGCAGGGAACTGGGCATCAACAGTGATCGCGCGCGCCAGGGCTACATTGCATTGAACCAGTGGGTGAAACAAACGCTGACTCAGCTTGCGTCGGGTAATGGCGCCGCGGTCACGCTATGGCGACTCCTGCTCGAGTATCCGGAGATCATGGCTTGGGAAAAGCTCTGGTTTCACAGCCAGGAAGAGGTGTATGGCCTGATCTACGGGACAGTAAAGGAGATCAATCCGACGGCGCAGGTGGGCTGGCACATCATGCATCTGGTTACGATGAGTCCTTTGTACCGAGCTGAGCAGGATTACTCGCGGATCGCTAACGTAGCGGACTTTCTCAAGCCGTGTCCGTACAACAACTGTGCTGGCCCGCGCTTCGCACAATACATTCGCAACGTACAATCCACGATTTTTCGCGACTTCACGCCCGATGAAGTTCTGGCGTTGCACTACAAGCTGCTTGGTTACAACCGCGAAGCTAGCCTTGACAGGCTACCGACCGCCGGCCTTTCGGCGGAATATGTTGCTCGCGAAACCAAGCGCGCACTGGAGGCTGTGGCGGGCGCTATACCTATTTACCCGGGCATCGATATCGATATCCCCACGACGATAAACGAGAAGCGCACCCAACCCTCAGACGTGAAGGCGGCTGTGCTGGCGGCTTTTCGGGCCGGCGCGCCCGGTGTTGTTCTGTCGCGCAAGTACGCGGAAATGAGGCTCACGAATCTCGCCGGTGCTGGCGAGGCCCTACGCGAACTCGGCATTGCCTGACATCGCTTACGATTACTGCCCTTGGCCTTTGCCGCACCCTCCGGTGATCATTCCCGTGTGATTGCAGCCGGCCTCTAGCATCGGCGCTTGCTCTGTGCTGGACTCCTTTTCACAAGGTCTGCAATTTCCGCGTGATGAAATTCATCTCGCAGGGGAGAAATCGGCAACACCGAAGCGCACTGCCGTGGCCGGTCGAGGAGGGCGTCCGTTCGTCGTCGGCGTATCAGGCGCAGGCAGTGCTTCCGTCCCGACGCCGTAGACTCTGCCGTTATACGCAGTCAGCCAGGTGTAGTCGCCGAGAAATGCCGGCTGCTGCGTTTCGAATGGCATGTCGCTCCAGGCGTAGTTCACAAACGTCTCTCCGCCGTCGCTGGAGCGCGCGAGCGTAACGTTCTTCTGTAACGCCTGAGGCTCATCCGCAGACCAAGGGGCCGGTATTGCCCCTGGGATATGTGCGGTCGCGGGCCACGCGTGATGTGACGCCAAAACCGCCCTGCTTGACGTTTGAATACTTTATCCAGCATAATCCCCTGCCGCAAATGGACTGTCACGGAGGACCTTGATGCGAGCAGCAACGGCGGGCCGAACACTTTCTGTTCTGTTCTTCGTGCTCGTGCTGACGGCGATTGCAGCCGTTGCGCAGGTCATTGTCACCGGCGAAATCGCCGCTACCGTTACGGATCCTTCGGGTGCCGTAGTTCCTGGCGCCGAACTGGCACTGGAAGATCTGGCCAGCGAGTCGGTCGTCAGCGCCACGGCGAATGAAGATGGCGGATATGTGTTCCCGCACCTCAGACCCGGCGCCTACCGCTTGGGCGTGACCAGTAAAGGTTTTCAAAAAAGCGTGTACGACAACATCGTGGTAGACGCGGGGCGCACGACCAATGTGGCGGTGGCAATGCATGTGGGAGAGGTGTCTCAGACGGTAGAGGTGACAGCGGCACCTCCCCTGGTGGAAACGACTTCCAGCACCGTTTCAACGACGGTCCGCGTTGATTCACTCAATTCGCTGCCGCTTGCCGGCCGCGACCTCCTGGCATTTTCCTTGCTGACTCCGGGAGCGCAGCAGCCCGCCGGCAGCGAGCGGTTCAGTACCTTCAATGGCTTGCCGGGGGGCGCTCTCAATATCACCCTGGACGGCATCAACAACAACTCGCAGCGGTTCCACAGCGGAGACACGAGCATGTTCACCTTTGCTCCCCTGCGGCTCGGAGCGATGGAGGAGGTGACCATGTCCACCACGGGCCTGAGCGCGGATGCTACGGGCGAGGGGGCAGCGCAAATTCGTTTTGTTACCAAGCGCGGCTCCAACAGTTTTCACGGAAATGGGTTCGAGCAGTTCCGCAATGACGTGCTGAACGCCAATGATTGGTTCAGCAATGCTGTGGGCGCACCGCGGCAACGGCTGCGCCGCAACGAATACGGCGGCAGCCTTGGCGGCCCGCTCTGGAAGAAGAGGCTGTTCTTCTTCTTCAACTATGAAGAATCGCGGCAGCCGTCCACCAGCTTGCGAAATGCTCCGCTGCTCACACCGGGGGCGCAGAGCGGCCTCTTCAGGTACCTCGGTACTGATGGCATTGTGCGGACAGGGGACCTGTTGCAAATTGCCGCGTCGCGTGGCTTCCCCAGCACAATTGATCCGATGATTGTGAGCCAGCTACAGGCCATCAATGGGTTTGCGGCGAACGGCAACGTCGTGGGGCGCGACCTGTTCACGAATTCTCTTACGTGGAATCAGCCGGGCAATACGTTGCAGCGGTACCCGACGGCGCGTGTAGATTTTCAGGTCACACCCAAGTTGTTGTGGTACGGAACCTGGAACTTGTGGTGGCGGAAAATTCTGGGGGCGCCGAATTATCCTGGAGCGCCGGTCGCCAGTGGCAGTTTCAAGTCAACGTACTACATCGCGTCTTCCGCTCTGGACTGGACGATTTCGCCCCGCTTATTGAACCAGTTCAATTTCGGCGTGCAAAGCAACGTTGAGCTCTTTAACGGCGAGAACAAGCTCGATGTCTATAGGGCGCAAAACAACCGCATACTTCCATCACCGATGGCGTTCGGGATAGTGCCGGTGATTCCTGGGTTCGTCTTTCCACAACCCCGCAATAATCCCGTCTACAACTACTACGACAATCTGACCGGGGCGAAAGGGAACCACAATTTCACTTTCGGTGCGGCGGTCCTACGCACCACTTCGTACCAATTCACTTTTGGCACGGTGGGCCTGCCCCAGTACACGTTCGGCATCGTTTCATCGGATCCAGCTGCCAGCGCGTTCAATTCGAGTAGCTTGCCGGCAATCAGCAGCAGCGATCTGCCCAATGCGCTCGCGCTTTATGCTGTGCTGACCGGCCGGGTTTCCAGCGTAACCGGCAGTCGCGCCGTCAGTGAAATCAGCAAGCAATACAGCAACGGCAACCCTCTCGTTCTGCGCGACGCCAATACGCAGGCCGGGATTTACGGACAGGACTCCTGGCATCTGAACCAGCGACTGACGCTCAACTATGGCCTGCGGTGGGAATTGTCTGGCGCGGCACATAACACGAATGGTGTTTACACGAGCCCAGACTACGCCAATCTGCTTGGGCCTTCGACGGCTGTCTTCCAGCCGGGAACTCTGAATGGCGTTGCCAATCCGCAGATCGCGCTGCGCTCTTATGTTTACAACGCAGATTTCGTCAACCCCGCACCCAATCTGGGATTCGCCTGGAATCCCGCCCCGGAGAAAGGCTGGCTGGCAAAGCTGACCGGAGGCGACAGCACGGTCGTTCGCGGTAGCTTTGCGATTAGCTACTTCCATGAAGGACTGAATACGTTCGAGAGCGTTGCGTCGAATAATCCAGGAGCGACGCAGAACCTGTTTGCCAATGCCGGCACCGATTTCGTCCCTGGATCGGTAACGCTGAGCGGCGCTGTACCGAACCTGAACACATTTCCGGCGAGCTTCTCGTTTCCAATTGCTGAATCGCTGTTTACGTTCAACAACGGTTTTTCTTCGGCCAATCCGAAGATTCACACGCCGTACGTGGAGAGCTGGAATTTCGGTATCCAGCGGCGCCTGGGGAAAAGTGCAGCAGTCGAGGTGCGTTACGTTGGCAACCACAGCGTCCACCTGTGGCGCATTTTCAATTTGAATGAAGTGAACATCTTTGAGAACGGCTTCCTGCGTGAGTTCCAAAATGCGCAAAGCAATCTCGCTAGCAACACTGCGAACGGGCGCACTGGATTCGCCAATAATGGACTGCCAGGGCAGGTTGCGTTGCCAATATTCCAGGCTGCTTTTGGCGCGCTGGGCTCACAGCCTGCTGTCTCGGCCAATGCCGGCTTCAATAACCAGACCTTCATTACCCAGCTGCAAACCGGCCAAGCCGGTGGACTGGCAAACTCGTTGGCTGGCAACTCAACGTATCTATGCCGGCTGGTGGGAAGCAGTTTGCCCGCATGTGCAACTCGTGGCTTCAATGTCGCCGGCTCATTTCCGATCAATTTCTTCCAGGCGAATCCCTTCGCCGCGGGCAATACGGCGCGCCTGCTTTCCGACCCAAATTCGGGGAATTACAACGGACTGCAGTTGCAGTTGCGCCAGAGCAACTTCCACGGTCTTTCGCTCACGGCGAACTACACGTGGAGCCATTCCATTACTGACCGCTATGGCGACCTCAACTCGGATGCATTCGACTTCTTCACCTTGCGGAACACCCGCCTGAACCGTGGCCCGGCGCAGTTCGACGTCCGCCACGTTTTCCAGACCTACTTCGGGTATGCCCTGCCCTTTGGACGCGGACGACGTTTCTCGCTAACGAATCCAATCGTGAATGGATTTCTTGGTGGCTGGGGCTTCGCCTCGATTATCCGCGGTAATTCTGGGCGCTCCTTCCAGTTGAACAGCGGTCGCACTACCGTCAATCAAAGAGACTCGGGTGTGGTGCTGGTCGGAATTACGTCGGCCGAGTTGCAGTCACTGGTCAGCACCCGGCCGGGGCCGAATGGCACGGTCCTCTATTTTGATCCGAAGATCATCGGCAGCGACGGACGCAGCAATCCGGCGTTCCTCACCGTGCCGACCACACCTGGCCACTACGGACAGATCATTGATTTGTATGGCCCAAGTTTCTGGAATGTTGATGCCGACTTACAAAAGCAATTCTCGGTAACTGAGCACGTGCGCGTCACTTTCCAGTCTTTGTTCCTCAACCTGCTAAATCATCCGAATTTCCTGGTCGGAACCAACAGCTTCATCGGCGGCAACTCCGGTACGAGTGTGGGCGGAATCGTTCAGAGCATTCAAGCGACGACTTTTGGCCAAACCACAAGTCTCGCCAACGGTCCCCGCAACATCCAACTGCGCCTGCAGGTCAGCTTCTGAAGTGGTTGCTGATAAAGGGAGCCGAACCGTTGTTCTGCGCTCGAAAGCAAAAACCGCTTCGCGATTTGACAAACTCGCGGAATAAGAATGCAAATACCTGGCACTCTGTGAACACGCGCACTAGCTCTGGCATTCATGGCAGTCTTCGGATGTTCTGCAGCGTTTTGCTGCTCCACGTGCTCGCACACGCGCAAGGCGCGCAGGTACCGGGCCACCCAATCGGCAAGGTGACGACCGACGGGGACTTAATAGTGCTGGAGCTCGATCAGGGCGCACTTGGAAAAACCAACCTCTTCGACCTCGCCGGGCGCACTCTGGTTTTCATCCCGGAAGGAGCAGGTTATCGGGTAGAGAATCGGGCTCTCGAATGGGACGCGGACTTCGGCCCTGAAGCTACTGATCCAGAAGTAACGCTGCATAAGTTTGCGTTTCCCTTCTCAGGTAAGAGCTGGAATTCACTCTCGGTGGGAACAACGGGATCCATACGCTTCGGCCCACAAGAGGCCGTCGGCGGTCCTGGCCTGCGCGGGCCGGTGGTGTTTCGATCGCCCGCTTCGATCAGTTGGGTGAAGCTGCCGGCACACTGATCAACACGGTCCCAGCGATCTGTGTCTTCTTCAAGCCGCGAATGTTGGGAGCTCATTACGAGAAGGAACTGGCGGACCGAGTGGTCATCACTTGGGATCTTACGGAGCCGTTCGGCAATATCCAGGACTTCACGTGGTTCAAGACGGTGAACCGCTTTCAGGCCACGCTGCATCGCAACGGTTCGATCGAGATGTCTTACAAGGAACTCGCCGCGAAGGATGCCATCGTTGGTGTGTTTCCACTACTCTCGAAGACCGAGGAAAGGCCGCTCGCCGTCATCAACTTCGAGCCACATTCTGCAGCGGCTGCGTACGTCGATCTGCGTAAGGTGAGGCTTGACATCGTTGACGGCCTGTTTCTGAAAGTCACCTTCGAAACCCGCGGCCCTGTGCTGACCGAAGGCGATTCTGCGCTGCCCGGAGTCGCCTACCGCCTGTACTTCGACACGGAAAAACCGCCTCCAACGCGCACCGAGGCTGCGCACCCGAGTGTGATCTGGGCAGTGCGAGGTGTTGCCCCGCCGGGTCGCGGCGGAAGTGTCTCAAGGTACGTTGCCTTCGGGCAAGGCGTCTCCCGAAACGTGACTGTTACGGGCAACCGAATATCTGTGCAGGGAATTCTGCCGACTGCGCTACGCGGCGTGGAGCAGGTGGCCGTTTCTGCCGAGGTGTTGGGTTCCGGCAATCAGAGTGAAGCGGGCAACCGGCCACAGCCTTACGTTGTTCGTATGTCGGGCATTTGCAGTCCCGAAGTGCACTTTTCATCACTGACGCGCAACGACGGTCCCTTTGCCGTCGTCTACGAATCGTTTCATTACTTGGCTCTGCCGAATCCGCGCGATCTAGCCTGCTCCGTAATCACCGCGTTGGGCGACAAATTCGACTTCCTGGCGTACTATTCGGATTTTCGCGTAGACAATCAGGAAGCGGGCACTCCGAGCAACGGCCCAATGGGAGGCAATGTCACGGGGATTGGGCAAACGCAACGCGGTTTGGAAGGCTACTGCAGTAAGGGAAGATTTCAGTGGGGGTTCAACCAGCCGGTCTATGAAGGCGCCAATCAGATGCAGGAGAGGCCGCCCGAGGACGCGCCAATCGGGAACGATCATGACATCACGTTTTACCGGCACCAACTCGGAGAACGATCGTCCGACGGGAAGATGCCGCCGTACGTCTATTCAATGTCGCAGATCGGGCATGAAATGGGGCATCGCTGGGCCGCATTCATATCCGCGAAGGTGAAGGGCGAAACCATTCCCCTGGGCCCGACACACTGGGCGCGAGGCCTACAGGCCCCAGCGGTGTTTCCATTTCTGCGACCGATCGAGGCGTCGGCCATGGGTGGAAGCGTGTGGCAGGACAACTTCGACGGCACCTACACCCAACTCGACGACGATTATTACGTGCCTGCAACCGGATGGTCGCATCTTGATTTGTACCTGATGGGCTTGATCTCTGCCGCGGAAGTGCCGGACTTCTTCATGTTGCGAAATCTCGTGCCAGCGGGAAAAGATGCGCATGGGCACCCCATGTTCAAAGCCGATCGCACAAAAGTCACGATCCAGAATGTCATCGCAGCGGAAGGACCGCGCCTGCCCGATGTCGATCACTCGCAGAGAAACTTCAATACCGGGATTGTGGTGATTGTGGAGCACGGACAAAAGCCCAGCCGCGAGCTCCTGGAGCGCGCTAACGGCATTCGCCAGCAGTGGATTGACTACTGGGCAATAACCACCGGTCACAGAGCATCCATGACAGTGAGTCCCCTGTGAGGTCCAGAGCCCCTTCGGCATGCCCGGGTTGCGAGTGATTTCGGTCCAGTGATCGCTGCCATCGGTGGACTTGAATAAGCCGCTGTTGGCCCTGCGGTAACTAGTGAGGAAACGTGAACGGATTACTTCAAGACCTACGCTACGCGCTGCGGCAGTTGCGAACGATCCCGGCCTTTACTGCCATCGCAATCACAACCCTCGCGTTAGGCATTGGCGCAAATACGGCGATTTTCAGTTTGCTTAACGCTGCGTTGCTGGGAACCGGGGTAGCCAAAAATTCGAATCAGCTCGTCTCCGTCTTTTTCGGGGACACCAGCGGACACGGCCTCAGCAACAATTCGTATCCTGATTACGAGGACTACCGCAAGGCATCGAGCGATGTGCTCTCCGGACTTGCGGCGTACACGACGCTGCCTGCCAGTCTTGTCGTCGGCCAAACAACCCAACGTATCAATGCTGGTTTGGTTAGCGATAACTATTTCTCGGTCTTGGGAGTGCGGCCAATTGAGGGTCGCGCATTCCTGCCCGAGGAGAACAGTCAGCGGGGACATTCCTTCACGGCAATGATCAGCGAGAGCCTGTGGCGGCGGCTCGGTGGTAGTGATCTTTCCCGCAAGACCGTATGGTTGAACAATTCGAGCTACAACGTGATTGGAGTTGTGCCTGACGACAGTGCGCGGATGGCGAGCGTGGTAAAAATCGACGTCTTCGTACCGGCAGTCATGGAGGGGGTGCTCGGCAGCGACACAGAGTTCCTTTCCAAACGGCAGAACAAAGAATTCATGATTGTCGGCCGCTTGCGATCCGGGATAACACGAGAACAAGCGCAAGCCAAGTTCAATGTAATTGCTCGCGACCTACAGAGGCTGCACCCT
>Ga0209055_1002656_pt1 | contig 11195 bp, 11 predicted proteins | sample GraSoiAngelo_110_FD_185875 | JGI IMG/M metagenome (GOLD analysis project Ga0209055, IMG submission 185875) | Grasslands soil microbial communities from the Angelo Coastal Reserve, California, USA - 14_0903_12_30cm (SPAdes) (version 2) | ecosystem: Environmental > Terrestrial > Soil > Grasslands ... | reverse complement strand
CCCGGGCCGCGCGTTCCCGGTCGAGGTCACGGAGTTCGAGCCCGGCCGCCGGATGGTCTGGTCGGGCGGCATGCCGCTCGGGCTGTTCAAGGGTGTGCGCACGTTCACGCTGACGCCGGAGGCCGGCGGCGTCACGACGTTCACCGTCCGCGAGGAGTACACCGGCCCGCTGCTGCCGCTGATCTGGCCGTCGATCCCCGACCTGGGTCCGTCCTTCGAGCAGTTCGCGACGGGGCTCAAGAGCCGGGCGGAGCGGGCCGGCTGACCCGGTAGCTGCGCAGGTCGAACCGGCGGAGCTGGCGGCGGTAGCGGAACGGGTACGTGGGCCAGTTGTTCGTGTTCCGGCCCCCGGTCGTGTACCAGCTGTGGCACCCGGTCTCCCAGACCGTCCGGTGGCTCTGGGCCTGGACCCAGCGGTTGAACTCGGCCTGGACCTCGTCGCGCACGTCCACCCAGTCCAGGCCCTTGCGGCGCAACGTCGCCAGGGCGCCGGCCACGTAGCCGATCTGCGCCTCCAGCATGAAGATGATCGAGTTGCTGCCCAGGTTCGTGTTCGGGCCGTACAGCATGAAGAAGTTGGGGAACCCGGCCACCGTGACACCCCGATAGGCCTCGGCGCCGTCCCGCCAGACCTCGTGCAGGTCCCGGCCGCCGGCACCGGTCACCCGCATCGGCTGGAGGAAGCCGGTCGCCTGGAAGCCCGTCCCGTACACGATGGCGTCCACCTCGCGGTGGGCGCCGTCCTCCGTGGACACGCCCGTCCCGGTGATCTCCGCGATCGGGTCGGTCACCAGCTCGACCGACGGCAGCAGCAGCGTCGGGTACCAGTCGTTGGAGAAGAGGATCCGCTTGCAGCCGATGACGTAGTCGGGCGTGCAGCGGTCCCGCAGCTCGGGGTCCGCGACCTGCGACTCCATGAACGTCCGCCAGCGCCCCTCCAGGGTCTTCCGCAGGGCCGGCGAACCCACCAGCGCGGTCCCCAGCAGCTCGCCGGTCAGGTAGATGCGGAGGCGGTCGGCCTGCCGGAGCAGCGGCACCGTCTCGTACAGGCGCCGCTCGCGGGCGCCGTACGGCCGGTCGGGCTTGGGGATCACGTACGGCGCGCTGCGCTGGAACACGTGCACCCGCGCCGCCCGCCGGGCGATCTCGGGCACGAACTGGATGACGCTCGCCCCCGTGCCGACCACCGCCACGCGCCGGCCGTCCAGGGGGCAGTCGTGCCGCCACCGGGCCGAGTGCCAGGAGGGCCCGCCGAACCGATCGCGGCCCGGGATGTCGGGCAGCAGCGGCCGGTTGAGCTGGCCGACCGACGACACCACGACGCGGGCGACGACCTCCTCCCCGCCGCCGAGCGTCAGGCGCCAGCGGCCCCGCTCCTCGTCGAACGCCACGGCGGAGACCTCGGCGCCGAGGCGGAGCCGCGGCCGCAGTCCGTAGTGGTCGCACAGCTCCTCCAGGTAGGCCAGGATCTCCGCCTGGCCGGAGTAGCGCCGCGGCCACGACCGCTGGTGGAACGAGAACGAGTACAGGTGGGACGGCACGTCGCAGCCGGCGCCCGGGTACGTGTTCTCGCGCCACGTGCCCCCGATGCGGGCCGCCTTCTCGAAGATCGCGTACGTCAGGCCCGTGCCCCGGAGCCGGGTCGCCATCCCCAGCCCGCCGAAGCCGGCGCCGACGATCGCGACGTCCAGCTCCTCAGGCATCGCCGAGGCCGGCCAGGAACCGCAGCAGCGCGGCGTTGACGGCCTCCGGCCGCTCCTGCTGGACCCAGTGGCCGGCGCCCGGCACCAGCACCACGTCCCGCAGGTCCGCCGTGTGCGCGCGCATCGCGTCGATCGGGGCCATGCCCAGGACCGGGTCGCCCGCGCCGGCCACGAACAGCGCCGGCACCTCGACGCGGGCGCCGGCCAGCCCGGGCGTCAGCGTCCAGTTCCGGTCGAAGTTGCGGTACCAGTTCAGGCCGCCGGTGAACCCGGTCTCCGAGAACACCCGCGCATAGTGGTCGAGATCGGCCTGCGACAGCCAGTCCGGAATCCGCTCCGGCTCGGGCAGGCGCTCGACCATGCCCCGGCCGTCGCGCGGTCCGGTCAGCATGGCCAGGGACGACGAGTCGAGCTCGCCCGCCACCGCGCAGAACAGCCGGCGCAGCGTCGTGACCGCGTCGTGCCCGAGGTCCGCGTCCGCGACGCCCGGCTCCTGGAAGTACAGGATGTAGAACCAGTTGTCGCCGAACGCCTCCTTCCAGATCTCGGTCGGCGGCCGGTGGGACCGCGGCACGTACGGCACGCTCAGGCCGGCCACGCCGCGCACGCGCCCGGGCGCGGTCAGCGCCAGGTTCCACACGACGGGGGCGCCCCAGTCGTGGCCGACCAGGACGGCTCGCGACTCCCCGAGCGCGTCCATCAGGCCGAGCACGTCGCCGGTCAGATGCCGGATGTCGTACTCGTGCACGGCCTCGGGCCGGCCGCTGCCGCCGTAGCCGCGCATGTCCGGCGCGACCGCGTGGTAGCCGGCCGCCGCCAGCGCCGGCAGCTGGTGCCGCCACGAATAGGACAGCTCGGGGAACCCGTGGCAGAGCACGACCAGCGGCCCGGCCCCGTCCTCGACCACGCGGAGGTCGATGCCGTTGACGCGGACCGTGCGCTCGGCCGCCATCAGGACGCGGTCTCCGCCTGCTCGTGCTCCTCGCGGTGGCGCTGGATCGCGCTCTGGACGGCGGCGGTGGCCGCGCCGATGAACGTCTCCCGGTTGGCGGCCGCCCAGTCCCGGCTGGCCACCAGCGTGTGGGCCGAGCGCTGGAGCTCCGGCATCACGTACCGGGCGAACAGGTCGTACGAGTGGAGCGTCTCGCGCTCGTCGGCCCACTCGTGCGCCAGCAGCAGGTACGTGCCGAAGCCGCCCGACTTCTCGGCCAGCCGGCGGATCTGCGCCACGGCGTCGTCCGGCGTGCCGATCACGGCGAAGCCGGACGCGTTCAGCGCCTCGACCATCTCCGGGTGGGTGTTCGCGTCGGGCGCGATGGGCAGGGCCGCGACGCGCTGGAAGTAGTCAACCCACTGCTCCAGCCCGAACGCGGTTTCGCGGGCCGCCTGCTCGCGCGTCTCGGAGAGGTGCATCGGCCCCACCAGGCGCCAGGCGCGCCGGTCCACGGTCGCCCCGAACTGCGCGGCGCGCTCCTCCATGATCCCCCAGTGGTAGCCGAGGGCGTCGAACCCGCCCAGGCTCGTCGCCCCCAGGGAGAGCAGGCCGCAGCCGAACCGCCCGGCGGCGCGCGGGCCGGCAGGCGACACCTGGGCCGCGACCGCCACCTCGAAGTGCGGCCGCTGGTACGGCCGCAGCTGCAGTCGGGCGTCCCGGAGCGTGAACCAGTCCGTCTCCAGCGTCAGCGGCTCCTCGCTCCGGAGCAGGCGGATGATCGCCTCCAGCGCCTCCTCCATCATGTCCCGCTGGCGGGCGACCTCGATGCCCATCATGAACGCGTCCGAGGGCAGCGCCCCCGGGCCCACGCCGAACATCACCCGGCCCTTCGTCAGGTGGTCGAGCAGGCACATCCGGTCGGCCAGCAGCAGCGGGTGGTGGTACGGCAGCGACGACACACCGGTGCCCAGGCGGATATGGCGCGTGCGCTCGGCGGCCGTGGCGATGAACACCTCGGGCGACGGGATGATCTCGTAGCCGGCCGAGTGGTGCTCGCCGATCCAGGCCTCGTGGAACCCGAGCCGGTCCAGGTGCTGGATCAGCGCCAGGTCGCGCTCCAGCGCCACCGTGGGGTTCTGCCCACAGGGGTGGAACGGGGCGAGGAAGATGCCGAACCGCTGGGGCTCCTGCTGCATGCGCTGCCTCCTTTCAGGGCCGGACCAGGACCTTGCCCTGCGCCGCGCCGCCGAGCGCGGCGAACGCCTCGGCGACGCCGTCGAGGCCCACGACGCCCGTCACCAGTGCCTCGACCGGGAGCTCGCGCCGGCCCAGCCGCTCCAGGGTTGCCGCGAACTCCTCGCGCCGGTAGCCGAACGAGAAACGGACCTCCAGCTCCTTCGTGACGGCGAAGAACGGCTCGATCTGGTCGGGGTCCATGCAGACGCCGACCACCACGACGCGGGTCCGCGGCGGCGCCTCGCGGATGATCGTCCGCAGGATGCCCGGGACGCCGACCGCCTCGAAGATCACGGCGTCGCGGACCGGGCCGCCGAGCACCTCCAGGGCGGCGCGGTCCGCCTGGCGGGTGGGCACGCCGAGCTCCTCCCACCTCCCGTACGGCGACGCGATCGCCGGATCGACCACCTCGTCGGCGCCGAGCAGCTCGGCCAGGCGGCGGCGCGGGGCCGAGAAGTCGGCGGCGATGACCGGCCCGTGGCCGCGCGCCTTGAGGGCGGCCACCACGGCGAGCCCGATCGGGCCGCAGCCGATCACGACGCACGCCTCCTGTCCGGTCAGGCGGGCGAGCTGGACCGCGTGCTCGCCGACCGCGAGCGGCTCGGTCAGCGCGGCGACCTCGGCCGTCAGCGCCTCCGGCACGGGCAGCAGCAGCGCCTCCTGCAGGACCATGCGCTCGGCGAGGCCGCCGGGGTAGCGGTTGGAGTAGCCGATCCCCTCCGGCCCCGCGGGACCGACGATCACCGGCATCGAGCAGACCCGGGTGCCCGCCGCGAACGTCCGCTCGGTGCCGGGGCCGTGCTCGACGACCTCGGCGCAGAACTCGTGGCCGAACACGACCCCGCGCTCCGGGTCCATGCCGCCGAGACCGCCCGCCTGGGCGACCAGGCCGGCGAAGCGGCGCATGTCGGCGGCGGCGTGGAGATCCGAGCCGCAGATGCCGCAGGCGAGCGTCCGCACCAGCACCTGGCCGGGACCGGGGACGGGCTCCTCGACCTCTTCCACCACGACACCGCCGATCCTCGTAACCGCCGCACGCATGATTTCGACATGAGTATCACATTCCAGGGCAGAGGGGCCCTGGTGACGGGAGCGGCGCGGCCGCGGGGCATCGGCCGGGCCACCGCGCTGCGCCTGGCGGCGGGCGGCGCCGACGTCGCCTGCCTCGACATCGCGCGGCCGTACGACGAGGCGCCCGGCCACGCGACGGCGTCGGCCGACGACCTGCGGGACGTGGTCGAGCGCGTCGAGGCGCTGGGCCGGCGCGCCGTCGCCGTGCGCGCGGACGTCTCCGACGAGGCCCAGGTGGAGGCGGCGGTGCAGGCCGCCACCGACCACCTGGGCACGATCACGCTCGTCGCCAACGTCGCGGGCGGCAGCGGGCCCGGGTTCGGGCTGGGGCCGCTGGTGGACCTGCCCGAGCCGGAGTTCCGGCGGGTGCTGGACGTGAACGTGGCCGGCACCTGGTTGGTGTCGCGCGCGTGCGCGCGCAGGATGGTCGCGGCCGGAGTGGGCGGGCGCATCTGCAACGTCTCCAGCCAGGCGGGGAAGCGGGCGTTCCCGATGCTGGGCGCGTACAGCACGGCGAAGGCGGCGGTCATCATGCTGACGCAGGCGCTGGCGCTCGAGCTGGGCCCGGCCGGCGTCGCCGTCAACGCGGTGTGCCCGGGCACGGTGGACACCGACCTGGTCAACCCCGACGGCATGCTGGAGCAGATGCTCGGCGGCCCGGAGAAGCTGGCCCGGTTCCTCGAGCGCGAGATCCCGCTGCGGCGCCTGCAGACAGCCGACGAGATCGCCGCCGCGATCTGCTGGCTGCTCTCGGAGGAGGCGGCGGCGGTCACCGGCGAGGCGGTCAACACCAGCGCGGGCCAGACGATGGTGTGACCCGCCAGGCGCTACCGTAGGGCGACGATGCGAGTAGCTGACGGCGACGTCGCGGAGCTGCGCGACTACCTGGTGAAGATCGTGGAGCTGCTGCCCCGGCTGGACCTCGACGCCCGGGTGGGCGGCGGCGCCGGCGTGACGACCGGCCGCGGGACCGGAACGCGGAGTTCGCCGGCCGGTTCACGCGTGAGAACGTGGCGGCGTCGCTGCGCCGGGCGCTGGCGGCGTGCGAGGAGCTGGTGGCCCGGGCGCCGGAGCTGGGCGACCGCTGCCCGAACCCGCCGGCCGACGAGCCCGGGTACACGGTGCTGAACTGCCTCGTCCACGTGACCGCGCACACGGCGGAGCACGTCGGCCACCTGGAGGGCACCCTCGGATGACCCGGAGCGCGCTCGGGCTCGCCGCCGCCCTGCGGGCGGGGGAGCTGAGCGCGGCGGAGGTGGCGCGGGATCACCTGGAGCGCCTCGGCGCGCTACGGCCGGTCATCGGCGCGGTGGCCGCGACCGAGCCCGAGCGCACGCTCGCGGCCGCCGCCGAGTCGGACCGGCGGCTGCGGGCCGGCGCGGCGCGCCTGCTGGAGGGCGTCCCGTTCACGGTCAAGGACTGGATCGACGTCGAGGGCTGGCGCGTGCTCGGCGCCACCACCGGCCCCCTGGCGGACCCCGGCCGCCGGCCGGCGGCCGACGCGACGGCGGTAGCCCGGCTGCGCGCCGCCGGCGCCGTTCCCCTGGCGATCAGCTGCGCCCTGGCGGAGACCGCGGCCCACGGCCGCACCCGCAACCCGCGCGACCCGGAGCGGGCGCCGGGGGGATCGTCGTCCGGCGCCGCCGCGCTGGTGGCGGCCGGCGCCTCGCCGCTGGCCCTGGGCAGCGACTCGGGCGGCAGCATCCGGCTGCCGGCCGCCTGGTGCGGCGCGGCCGGCCTGAAGCCGACGTTCGGCCGGGTGCCGCTGACCGGCCACTTCCCGCGCTGCGGCTCCCTGGAGGACGGCCGCACGGTGATCGGGCCGCTGGCCACATCCGTGGACGACCTGGCCGCGGCGCTGGCCCTGATCGCCGGCCCGGACGGGCTGGACGCGGGCGTCGCGCCGGTGCCGCTCGGCGACCCGGACGCCGTGGACATGTCCTCCCTCCGCGTCGGCGTCATGAGCGGCGGGCCGGCTGGCGGCGTTGCGCTCGCTGGCGGGGGCCGGCGCGACGGTGGTGGAGGCGCCGATGCCGGACGTCCACGACGAGGCGCTGGACATCACGCTCCGGCACTGGGGCCGGGCGCGGCTCACGGGCGAGGAGAACGTGCGGCTGCTCTGGGACTGGGACCGGTTCCGGCGCCGGCTGCTGCTCCTGACGGCGGAGATCGACGTGCTGGTCACCCCGGCGACCGACGGCCCGGCGCCGCCGTGGCGGGAGTGGGAGGTCGGCGACTACCGGTGGACGCTGCCCTGGAGCCTGACCGGCGCCCCCGCGGTGGTCGTGCCCATGGCTGAGGAGGCCGGCCTGCCGGTGGCCGTCCAGGTGATCGGGCGACCCTGGCAGGACCACGTCGCCCTGGCGGCGGCGCGCATCGTAGAGTCCGCGGCGTGAACGAACGGGATGCGGTGGAGCAGGCGCGGATCCTCGAGCACGGGTGGACCGGTCCGGAGCACGTCCTGCTGGCCGTCCTCGCCGAGCCCGGCCTCGCCGCCGAGACGCTGAACGGGCTCGGCGTGACCTACCAGGCGCTCGCGGAGCGCCTGCGCTCGCGGGAGGACGACCCCGACCTGGCCCGCGCGGGGAGCGGCATCAGCCTGAACCCGGCGGCCCAGCGGGTGGCCGGATGGGCGCGCGGGTTCGCGGCAGCCCAGGGTCCGGGCGATCCGCGGCCGGAGCACTGGCTGGTCGCGCTGCTGTACGCGAACGACCGTGCCGCGATGGCGCTGGACCCGTTCGGCGTGACGGCCCGCGCGCTCGCCGGCGCGCTCGGCCGTCGCGGCGCGCCCGTGCCGGCGGAGGCGCCGGCCGAGTACCGCGCCTGGCGCGGGGTCCGCCACGTGATGGTGGCCGAGGAGGAGCGGCGTCCGGTGGTCCAGGTGCTGCTCCGGCGCCACCCGCCGGGCTCGGAGTGGCGGTGGGGCTTCAACCTGGTCGGCCAGCCGCGCCAGTGCCGGATCACGGCCGAGGCGGGCATCGACCTGGACGCAATCGTCGCGGAGGCGCGGGCGGGCAAGGGCGGCTGACGCCGCCGCCGGGCCGGAGGCCCGGGCCGGGGAGCTACGCGCGGACGACCAGCGTGCCGACGATCAGGTCGTGGATCGCCTGCTTGCGCTGGCCCAACCCGATCATGAACGCGCTGATGATCGCCGGGATCAGGCAGATCGCGAACGAGAGGTAGATCAGCAGGTACCGGATCATGCCGAACAGGAACGTCACCGGCTGTCCGTCCACCCGGACCAGCCGCAGGCCCAGCGCCATGTACCCGATCGTCTGCCCGCTCCGCGACCAGAGGTAGCCGAAGTACAGCAGGCCCAGGATCAGCGTGACCACGCCCCCGCGCACGCTGACGCCGGTCGTGTCCCCGGTCGACGCGTGCGCGATCGCGCCGATGATCGCGTCGAGGACGTACGCGACGAACCGGCGCCAGAAGCCCGCCAGCTGCGTCGTCGCCTGCGCTCCGTATCCGTACGGTGTTGCGGCGGACTGTGGCTGTGTCATGGCTCACCTGTAACAGCGCCTCCGGCGGCGCGCTCCCGTCCCGCCTCGCCATTCATAGACGAAGGCTTCGACAGGGACCCTACGCCGGGCCCCGCGACGTGTCCAGCACGGGTACCCCGGCCGAGCGAAGATACGGACGTGCTGGTATTCGCCGCGATCGCGCCCCACGCCACCCACGCCCTTGTCGAGGGCGAGCCCCCGGGCGCCGCGACCCGGGCGGCCATGGCCGAGCTCCAACGCCGCTTCGACGCCGCGCGTCCGGACGCGGTCGTCGTGCTCACGCCGCACACCGTGCACGTCGAGGGCGCGATGGCCGTCGTCACCGCCGCCAGGGCGGCGGGCGACCTGGCCCAGTGGGGCGTCCCCGACGTCGCGCTGCGCGTGCCGGTGGACACCGATCTCGCCGCGACCGTGCGGGACGCGATCCGCGCCGCCGGCATCCCCGTCGTCGGCGTGTCGTACGGCGGCAACAACCAGCACGAGGCGGTGATGCCGCTCGACTGGGCCACGCTGATCCCGCTCTGGTGGATGGGCGGCCGCTCCGACCCGCAGGTGCCCACCGTCATCGTCTCGCCCGCGCGCGACCTCTCACCGGCGGCGCACGTCGAGGCCGGGGCCGCCATCGCCGGGGCGCTGGCCGGCGCCGGCCGGCGGGCCGCGCTCGTCGCCAGCTGCGATCACGGCCACGGTCACCTCGCCGACGGCCCGTACGGCTTCCGGCCCGAGTCCGCCGTGTTCGACGAGCTGGTGTGCCGCCTGGTGCGGGAGGACCGGCTCGCCGCGGTCGCGGACATCGACCCGGCGCTCGTCGCGGCGGCGGCCGCCGACAGCTGGTGGCAGATGCTCATGCTCACCGGCGCGCTGGGCGGCGGCTGGCGGGGCGAGTTCCTGTCGTACGAGCACCCCACGTACGTGGGCCTCCTCTGCGCCGCGTACGCCCCCGCCCCGTAGCCCCTCGCCCGGTCGCGTTCACTAGTGTTAGCGGCCGATGAGCAGCGAGTTCGAGGAGGTCGCGCGGGAGCTGGGCCTGCGCGCGGGACAGGTCGAGCGCACCCTGGCGCTCAGCGAGGACGGCGCGACCGTGCCGTTCATCGCGCGCTACCGCAAGGAGGCGACCGGCGGCCTGGACGAGGTCCAGGTGCAGGCGGTGCTGGACGGCGTCCGGCGCCGGCGCGAGCTGGAGGCCCGCCGGGCGGCCGTGATCGCCTCGATCGAGGAGCAGGGCAAGATGACGCCCGAGCTGGCCCGCGCCCTGGCCGGCGCCGCGACGCGCGCCGAGCTGGAGGACCTGTACCTCCCCTACCGGCCGAAGCGGCGGACGCGGGCCACCATCGCCCGCGAGCGCGGCCTGGAGCCGCTGGCCGACCTGCTCTGGCGGCAGCAGGCCGGCGGCGACGCGGGGACGGCGGTGGCGCCGTTCGTGGACGCGGAGCGCGGCGTCCCCGACGCGGCTGCCGCGCTGGCCGGCGCCCGCGACATCTGCGCCGAGCGGGTGGCCGAGAGCGCGCCGCTGCGCGGCCTGGCGCGGCACCTCGCCGCGCGGAAGGGCCAGCTGCGGTCGGACGTGGTGCCGGCGAAGCGGGGCGAGCGGACGCAGTTCGAGGACCACTACGGCCGCCAGGAGTCGCTGGCCTCGGCCCCCTCGCACCGCGTCCTCGCCACGTTCCGGGGCGAGGCGGAGGGGGTGCTCCGGGTCAAGCTGGCGTTCCCGGACGAGGAGATCGCGGCGGCGCTGGTGGGCCGGGTGGTGCGGCGGCCGTCGGCGCTGCTCGCCGGCGAGCTGGACGCGGCGGTGCGCGACGGCTGGGAGCGCCTGCTGTCGCCCTCGCTGGAGACGGAGCTGCGGGCCGAGCTGAAGGAGCGCGCCGACCGGGCCGCGATCGAGGTCTTCGGCCAGAACCTCCGCCACCTGCTGCTGGCGGCCCCGGCCGGCTCGCGCCGCGTCGTCGCCCTCGACCCCGGGCTGCGGACCGGGGTCAAGCTGGCCGCGCTCGACGAGACGGGCCGGGTCCTGGAGACGGCGACGCTGTACTCCGAGCGCGGCGAGGGCGAGCGGCGTCGGGCCGCCGCCGTCCTGGTGGACCTGGTCGCCCGCCACCGGCCCGACCTGGTCGCGGTCGGCAACGGCACGGGCAGCCGCGAGGCGGAGGGGTTCGTGCGCGCGACCCTGGCGGACCAGCCCAACCCGGTGCCGGTCGTCTCGGTCAGCGAGCAGGGCGCGTCCGTCTACTCGGCGTCGGACGTGGCGCGGGACGAGCTGCCGGCGCTGGACGTGTCGCTGCGCGGCGCGGTCTCGATCGGCCGCCGGCTGCAGGACCCGCTGGCGGAGCTGGTCAAGATCGACCCCCGCAGCATCGGCGTCGGCCAGTACCAGCACGACGTGGACACGGGGGCGCTGCGCAAGAAGCTCGGCGAGGTGGTGGACTCGTGCGTCAACGCGGTCGGCGTGGACGTGAACACGGCGTCGCCGCAGCTGCTGGAGCACGTGTCCGGGGTGGGCCCGACGCTGGCGAAGCGGATCGTCCAGCACCGCGAGCGCGAGGGCGCGTTCGCCAGCCGGTCGGCGCTGAAGCGGGTGAGCGGGCTGGGGGCGAAGACGTTCGAGCAGGCCGCCGGCTTCCTGCGCGTGCGCGGCCGCGAGCCGCTGGACGACAGCGCCGTCCACCCGGAGCGGTACGAGCTGGTGGCCCGGATGGCGCGCGACCTGGGCGCGGACGTGGCCGCGCTGGCCGGGAGCCCGGAGCTGGT
>Ga0209055_1002654_pt1 | contig 11197 bp, 12 predicted proteins | sample GraSoiAngelo_110_FD_185875 | JGI IMG/M metagenome (GOLD analysis project Ga0209055, IMG submission 185875) | Grasslands soil microbial communities from the Angelo Coastal Reserve, California, USA - 14_0903_12_30cm (SPAdes) (version 2) | ecosystem: Environmental > Terrestrial > Soil > Grasslands ... | reverse complement strand
GAAACGTTTCCGCACCAGGTCAACGCGACGATCCTGATCCTCGAGCAGGCGCGCACCGCGGACCCTGGCGCGGTCGAGCCCTTGCTCGTCATGGCCAGAGCCTTTTCCGGATCGAGAAAGTAAGGGACGGAAGTCCTCCGGCGCGGCCCCGAAACGCGCGGATTCCGCCGGCGGCCACTAGCCCTGGAGCAGGCGTATCTCCGCGGCAGCGAGCTGCTCAGGCGTGCCGAGCAGGACGATCACGTCGCCCTCCTGCAGCGCCGTTTGCGGATCGGGCGAAATCATCCGCAGCTCCCGCCGGCGCAGCGCTGTCACGCGCACGCCGAGTTCGCTCAGCGCGAGCTCTTCCAGGCTGCGCCCCAATGCGCCCGCGCCCGTCGCGAGTGTCACCGAATGCAGGCGCGGTTCGCGCGCCTCGTCGGGGTCTTCGGCCTCGTCGGTGCCTCCGTGAAAGAAGCCGCGCATCAAGCTGTATCGATGCTCGCGCACGTCGCGAATGCGGCGCACCACCCGCCTCAACGGCACTCCCAACAGCACCAGGGCGTGGGAGGCGAGCATCAAGCTCGACTCGAACGTTTCGGGCACCACTTCCGACGCTCCCGCGGCGATAAGCCGGTCCATGTCGGCGTCGTCCAGAGTGCGGACGATCACGGGCAACGCAGGATTGAGCGCGCGCACATGATGCAGGATCCGCAGCGCAAGCTGCGTGTCCGCGAAGGTAACGACGAGCGCACTGGCGCGCGCGACACCGGCCGCCACGAGCGTTTCGTGACGTGACGCGTCGCCGAAAACGACCTTCTCGCCTGCGGCTTCCGCTCCGCGCACGCGCTCCGGATCGGTATCGAGGGCGACGACATCGATGTGCTCCTGCTCGAGCATGTGCGCCAGGCGCTGGCCCGTGCGGCCGTAGCCGCACACGATGACGTGGCGCTCTGTCGCGAGACTCTGCGCGGCTACTCGGTGCAGCGCGAGGGATTGCAGCATCCATTCGGCGCTCGACCAGCGCAGAGCGAGCTTGTCGCTCGCCTGAATGACGAACGGCGCTACGAGCATCGAGAGCAGCATCGCCGCGACGACCAACTGGGAAAAGTCGCGATCGAGCAATGCGACCGACTGCGCCGAGACCATGAGCACCAGGCCGAACTCGCCCACCTGGGCGAGAGCCAGACCCGTGCGTACGGCCGCACCCGGACCGGCTCCGAAGACCCGCGCGAGGCTCGCGACCAGGATGAACTTGAACACGACGAGCAACGCCGTGAGCGCCAACGTCAGGGACAGATTCGCTGCAACCGTCCCCAGGTCGAGTCTCATGCCTATGGTCACGAAGAACAGACCCAGCAGGACCTCCCGAAACGGCCTGATGTCCTCCTCGACCTGATGGCGGTACTCGGTTTCCGCAATCAGCATGCCGGCGAGAAACGCGCCGAGGGCCAAAGACAGTCCCGCTCGATCCGTCAGCCAAGCGAGCCCCAGCGTGATAAGCAGGACGTTGAGGATGAACAGCTCATGCGAGCGGCGGCGCGCCACGATGTGAAACCAGCCGCGCATGAGTTTCTGCCCGACAAAGAGCAGCACCACGAGCACCGCCGTGGCCTTGGCGAGCGCGAAGCCCAGACGCTGCGCAAGCCCGCCGCTCCCCTCCGCAATCGCGGGAATCAAGATCAGCAGCGGAACGACCGCGAGGTCCTGGAAAAGCAGCACGCCGACGATGTCGCGTCCGTGGGGGGTTTCCAACTGAATGCGCTCCGCGAGAATGCGCATGACCATTGCCGTCGACGACATGGCGATCGCGCCTCCAACCGCGAGAGCGGCTTGCCATGGGGCCCCCGCAAGCGAGGCCGCAGCGAGGACGGCACCTAGCGTGAGCAGGACCTGGGAAAGCCCGAGCCCGAACACGGCGCGACGCAACTGGAACAGCTTCGGCAGGCTGAACTCCAGCCCGATCGAGAACATCAGGAACACGACGCCGAATTCCGCAAGATGCCGTCCTTCGCTGGTGTCTGGAATCCACCCCAGCGAGTAGGGGCCCACCGCGACCCCGACCAGCAGATATCCGAGCAGCGGAGGCAAATGCAGCCAGCGAAACAGCACCACGACGAACACGGCGCTCGCCAGCAGAATCAGCACCAGCTCAAGCGTGTCGCCCATCCGGAAGTCCTTGTTTTTTTGGGATCACGTGGGAAAAGGCGCGGATTCGGTCTGGTATACTCCAGAACCTATGATAAAGGGTGCTCCCGGCGCGGGCCAGCGCGGTTTCTCTCGATGAACGATCGATCGAAGAAGGCAATTTCGACTTCCGCGCTTGAGCTCGCGCGCAAGGTGCTCTCGATCGAGGCCGATGCGGTGAGCGGCTTGATATCGCGGCTCGACGAGCGCTTCCTGGATGCGCTCGGTCTGATCCTCGCGTGCCGCGGGCGCGTCGTAGTAAGCGGCGTCGGCAAGTCGGGGCACATTGCCCGCAAGATCGCATCCACACTGGCAAGCACGGGGACACCGGCTTTTTTCGTTCACGCCGCCGAGGCGGGGCACGGCGACCTCGGCATGATCACGCGCGATGACGTGGTGCTCGCGCTGTCGAATTCCGGCCAGTCGGACGAGCTGCTCACGATCATCCCCCGGATAAAACGCCAGGGCGCGAAGTTGATCGCGCTCACCGGCAACCCCGACTCGGCGCTCGCCCGGGAAGCCGATGTGCACCTTGACGCGGGTGTCGCGCAGGAAGCTTGCCCCATGAATCTTGCGCCGACGGCAAGCACCACCGCGGCGCTCGCGCTCGGCGACGCTTTGGCGGTCGCTTTGCTCGACGCTCGCGGTTTCAATGAGCAGGATTTCGCTCGCGCCCACCCAGGCGGTGCGCTCGGCCGGAAGCTTCTCATCCATGTTTCCGACGTCATGCGCACCGGCAACGACGTTCCGGTCGTATCCGACACCGATTCCTTTTCCGACTTGCTGGCCGAGATTTCCAGGAAGAGCATGGGCATGGCCGCGATCCTCGGCCCCGGCAAAAAGGTCGTCGGAATATTCACCGACGGCGACCTGCGCAGGACGCTGGAGCGCAAACCCGACGCGCGCGCTCTCAAGATCACCGATGTCATGAAACGCAGTCCGCACACGATCGCGCCGCACAAGCTTGCCGCCGAAGCCCTCGAGCTGATGGAGCGTCACAAGATCAATCAGCTGCTCGTCGCGACCGAAACGGGAGAGCTCGTTGGCGCTCTCAACATGCACGACCTGTTTCGCGCCAAGGTCATTTGATGCGCGACGACGTTCTGGAGCGAATGCGGCGGCTGCGCCTGATGATCTTCGATGTAGACGGGGTGCTCACGGACGGGACCCTATACTTCAGCGAGACCGGAGCCGAGTTGAAGGCATTCAACGCCCAGGACGGCCATGGGCTCAAGATGCTGAAGGAGAGCGGGGTCGAGGTCGCCATTCTTTCCGCGCGTCGCTCGCGCGCCGTCGAGATCCGCGCCGCCGAGCTCGGCATCACGCTCGTCGAACAAGGTGCGGTGAACAAGAGCTCGGCTTTCGAAAGCTTGATCGGCCGCTTGCGCACGTCGGCCGCCGCCGCCGGATACATGGGCGATGATTGGGCGGATCTGCCGGTGCTCGCGCGTTGCGGTTTCGCCGCGAGCGTGCCCGAAGCGCCGGAGCTCGTGAGAGAGAGAGTCCACCACGTTACGCGCGCCCCCGGCGGCAGAGGCGCCGTTCGCGAGGTCTGCGAGCTGATCATGCGGGCCCAGGACACGCTGGAACGGCTCATCGCCCGCCAGCTCGCATGAAATCACGCGTCACGCCTCTGCTCCCGCTCGTTCTGATGGCGTTTCTCGGGTTGCTGACCCTTTGGCTGCAATACGCCGTGGTGGAGGGTTTCGGCGGCGACGCAAAGCCCGTCGGGCACGATCCCGATTCCATCGTCGAAAACTTTACCGTTCAAAGGCTGGACGCCACGGGCAAGCTGCGGTACACGTTCTCTGCGCCGAAGATGACGCATTTTGCCGACGACGGTTCGGGCGAAGCGCTTTATCCGCGCTTCGTTGAAATTGTCCCTGACGGCGGCAATTTCATCGCGACCGCAAATCGCGGCACCATCAAGAGCCAAGGCGAGGAGGCTTTCCTGTACGGCAATGTGCTCTTCTTGCGCGAGGCCACGCCGGAGCGACCCGAGTTTCGCGCTCGAACGGAATTCCTCCACGTACTCGCCGAGCAGGGGATCGCGCGTACGGATCACACGGTCGCGATTGCGGAGGGACGCTCGATGTTGACAGGCGTCGGGATGATCGCGAACCAGAATAATCAACAGTTCATGCTGCAATCGCAAGTGAAAGGCATCTTTGATGTGCCATCCAGGAAATAGGGCGCGTGCAGCCGCGGCCCTGGGTCTTGCGGCAATGTGGGCGTTGACATCAGAATCGGCGCTTGCCGAGAGAGGCGATCGCGACAAACCGATCAACATCGAATCCGACAGCATGATTTCCGACGGAGCCAAGAAAGTTTCCACCTTCGAAGGAAAAGTCGTGCTGGTCCAGGGCTCGCTCATCATCCGCGCGGACCGGATCGTCGTGCGGCAGGACGGCGACGGCTTCTACTACGGCGTCGCGAGCGGGAAGCCGGCGACGTTCCGCCACAAGCGGGAGGGCTCCGCAGAATACATCGACGGAGAAGCGTTCAGGATCGAATACGACAACAAGCTCGAGCGCGTCGAGTTCTACAACGCCGCCCGGCTGCGCCGCGACAGCGGGGACGACATTCGCGGGGATTTCATCTCCTACGACGCCCGGACCGAGCGTTTTACCGTGAAAACGACCCGCGAGGCGTCCGGGACCGAACGCGAAGGACGCGTGCGCGCAACCATCATGCCGAAAAAGCCGGCGGAGCCCGAAACCCCGCCAGACTCCGGCACGAGCCGGAAGGACTAGTCTCCCCGTACCTCCGAACGGGGCGAACTCGATGAGCCAGCTGCGGGTCCACGGACTTAAAAAGCACTACGGCTCGCGAGTCGTGGTCAAGGACGTGTCGCTCGAGGTGACGAGCGGTGAGGTCGTGGGGCTGCTGGGCCCGAACGGCGCGGGGAAGACGACCTGTTTTTACATGATCGTGGGGCTGATCGCGGTGGACGACGGCGCGATCCATCTCGACGGCAGAGAGATCAGCCACTTCGCGATGCATCGCCGCGCCCGCATGGGCCTGTCGTACCTGCCCCAGGAAGCCTCCGTGTTCCGCAAGCTGAGCGTCGAGGAGAACATCCGCGCGGTGCTGGAACTGCAGGAACTTCCCGAGGAGGAGATCGAGTCCCGCCTTTCCGGGCTCCTGCGCGATCTCAACATCGCGCATCTGCGGCAATCTACCGCTCTGTCCCTGTCCGGCGGCGAGCGTCGCCGCGTCGAGATCGCCCGGGCGCTCGCGACGCGTCCGAGCTTCATACTGCTCGATGAACCCTTCGCGGGCGTCGACCCGATCGCGGTGCTCGACATTCAGAAAATCATCCGCTTTCTGAAGGAACGCGGCATCGGCATCCTCATCACGGACCATAACGTGCGGGAAACGCTGGGGATTTGCGACCACGCTTACATCATCAACGACGGCCTGGTGCTCGCCTTCGGCAAACCCGACGAGATCGTTTATAATGAAAACGTTAGACGCGTTTATCTCGGCGAGAATTTCAGGCTGTAAGGGACAACGCCGCGAACCACCCCCCGTTTCCCAATTTGGCCCGCCTGAACTACGATCCTCCTGGCGAGGTACCCGCGCCCCATATCGATGAAACAGACTCTACAGCTCAAGCTCTCGCAGCACCTGACGCTGACGCCGCAGCTGCAGCAATCGATACGTCTGCTGCAGCTCTCGACGATGGAATTGAACCAGGAGCTCGAGAAATTTCTCGCGGAAAATCCGCTCCTCGAGCGCGAAGACGCCGACAGCGAGATTCCGCCACCCCCTGCGCCCATGAACGGCGAGCCGGCGACCGCCCTTCAGGCGCCCGCCGAGGAGGCGAGCACCGAGAATCCGTCGCAGACGGACATTTTCTCGGCTGACACCGATTGGGGGGGAGAAGGCGGCTCGAGCTCGGGTACGCGCGACGATGCCGACGATAGCGATCTTTTCCAAGTCCCCGCCGAGTCTCCCAATCTGCGTGAGCATCTACACCGGCAACTCTCCCTGACCCAGCTCGAACCGCGCGACCGCAGCCTGGTCGCGTTCCTCATAGAGGGGCTGGACGAAGGCGGCTACCTCACGCAGTCCATCGAGGAGCTCGCGCAGCTCGTGCCCGAGGAGCTGCAGATCGAGCCGGAGGAGCTGGCCATCGCCCTCAAGCACCTGCAGAACTTCGACCCGACGGGCGTGGGTGCCCGCGATTGCGCGGAATGTCTCGAGTTGCAGCTGCTTGCCCTGCCCGAGTCCACGCCGAGCCGCGCCACGGCCCTTGCCATCGCGCACGAGCACCTCGAGCTTCTCGCGGCCCACGACTTTTCGAAGCTCAAGAAGGCGCTGCAATGCGGAGACGACGAGCTGCGCCAGGCCCAGCGCGTGATCCAGAGCCTCAACCCGCGTCCCGGCGCCGCGTTCTCGACCACCGAGACGCGCTATATCGTACACGACGTTGTAGTCAAGAAGATCAAGAACGTCTGGGTGGCGAGCCTCAACCCCGACGCGCTGCCGAAGCTGCGCATCAATCGCATGTATGCCGATATCCTGCAGAACAATCGCGGCCAGTCGGGCGGCCAGCTCTCGCATCAATTGCAGGAGGCGCGCTGGCTGATCAAGAACGTGCAGCAACGGTTCGAGACGATCCTGCGCGTGTCGCAGGCGATCGTCGACCGCCAGCGCCATTTTTTCGAGCACGGCGAGGTCGGGATGCGGCCGCTGGTGCTGCGCGAAATCGCAAACACGCTGGGTCTGCACGAATCGACCGTCTCGCGCGTTACGACCCAGAAATTCATGTTCACGCCGCGCGGCATTTTCGAGCTCAAGTACTTCTTCGGGAGTCACGTCGCCACCGAAACGGGGGGCGCCTGTTCGGCGACCGCCATCCGGGCGCTGCTCAAGCAGCTGGTTGCCGCAGAGGACGCTCGAAAACCTCTTTCGGACAGCAAGATCTCCGAGATCCTCAGCCAGCAGGGCATCGTGGTCGCGCGTCGCACCATCGCCAAGTACCGGGAGTCGATGCAGATTCCTTCCGTGAGCATGAGAAAGTCCCTCTGACGCGAAGGCCCGCTTCGCATGAATCTCACCATCAGCGGGCGTCACTTGGCGGTCACGCCGTCGATCCGCAGTTACGTCGAAACCAGGCTCTCCAGGATCCGGCGGCATTTTGATCACGTCATCGACGTCAACGTCATCCTCGCCGTGGACCATCTCACCCGAGAGGCGGAAGTCAGCTGTCACGTCGCCGGAAAGGAGCTCTTCGTCAAGAGCGGCGACCCGGATCTGTACGCCGCGATCGACGCCGTAGCGGACAAACTCGATCGCCAGATCGTGAAGTACAAGGACCGTCTGCACGCGCATCCGCACGATGCGCTCAAGCACCATTCCCCCTCGGAATGACGGCGGGGCCGCATTCAACAGCCCCTTTAGCCGATGGTGTAGAATTCCACGCCTTTCCGGGCCGCCGGGTACGATTTCTGCGTGCGCGTTGCCCGGACTGGACGAGTCTCAGAGATGAACCTAGTTGCCAAGCTCCTGCCACCTTCGAACATCCTCCTGGACCTGGATGTGACGAGCAAGAAACGCATGTTCGAGCAGGCCGGGCTGCTCTTCGAGAACAACCAGGGGGTGGCGAGGAGCCTGGTGTTCGATAGCCTGTTCGCCCGCGAGCGCCTCGGCTCGACAGGCCTGGGGCAGGGACTCGCCATTCCGCACGGCAGGATCAAAGGTCTGAAGGAAGCGGTCGGGGCTTTCGTGCGACTGGCGCAGCCGGTTCCGTTCGACGCACCCGACGGCAAGCCCGTCAGTCTGGTGTTCCTGCTGTTGGTGCCGGAACAGGCGACCGAGCAGCACCTGCGCGTCCTGTCCGAGCTCGCACAGATGCTGAGCGACCGCGAGCTGCGCGAGAAACTCTCGACCGATACCGATGCGGGCACGCTGCATCAGCACATCACCGCCTGGCAGCCTCATGTTGCAGATCAGCGTCGCGCAGCTGTATGACGACAATCGCGACAAGCTCGGGTTCGCCTGGATCGGCGGAAAGGCCGGCGGCGCGACCAAGCTTTGGCGCGACAGCACCGGTGTCGCGGCGCTCGTAGGGCACCTCAACCTCATCCATCCCAACCGCATCCAGGTTCTCGGCAACCACGAGATCGCCCATCTCGCCGCGTTCGAGGAGGCCGATCTCTTCCAGACGCTCGGCAATCTGTTCGCGGTCCACCCGGTCGCCATCGTCGTCGCCGACGGAGCGCCCGCCGATGTGCGCATGCTGAAGGCGGCCGAGGCCTCGGACACGGCGGTGTTCGCCACCGATATGCCCGGTGCGCAGGTCATCGACCGGCTGCGTCGCTATCTCGGCAAGGCGCTCGCGGAGACCACGCAGTGCCACGGAGTATGCATGGACGTGCTCGGGCTCGGAGTGCTCATCACGGGTGACTCGGGCGCCGGGAAAAGCGAGCTCGCGCTGGAGCTGATCAGCCGCGGTCACGGGCTCGTTGCGGACGACGTCGTGGACGTCTCACGCATCGCGGTGTCGACGCTCGAATGCCGTTGCCCGCCGCTATTGAAGGATTTTCTGGAAGTGCGCGGGCTGGGCGTGCTCAACATCCGCACGATATTCGGCGAGACCGCCGTGCGCCCGAAGATGAACTTGCGGCTGATCGTGCATCTGGATCGCCAGGGAACGAACGAGTCGGAGCGACTGCCGCTGCACGAACAGTCCGAAGACATCCTGGGCGTGACCGTCCGGAAAGTCGTCATTCCGGTTGCGGCGGGTCGCAACCTCGCGGTGCTGCTCGAGGCCGCCGTGCGCAACTACATTCTGCAGCTTCGCGGTATTCACTCGACGGCCGAGTTCCTGCAGAGGCAGCAGGCGGAGATGAAGAAGAGTTGAAACGGACGACATGCGTCGCCGTTTCAACCTTCGCTCGTCCAGCGCTTTTTTGCGCGCCTGCCGTCAATCCGCTAAGGTGTCGAAATGCAACTCGTCCTGATCAGCGGGCTGTCGGGTTCCGGGAAGAGCATCGCCCTCAATGCCCTTGAGGACAGCGGTTACTACTGCGTCGACAATCTCCCGGGACAGCTCCTCCAACAATCGGCGGAGCTGCTGCGCAGCGCAGGCCACAACCACGTCGCGATGAGCATCGACGCGCGCATGGGCGATTCGCTCGAGCTCGTCCCGGAATACGCGGCCGCGCTGAAGGCTCAGGGCGTGGACCTGCGCCTGCTTTTCCTCGACGCGAAAAACGACACGCTGATCAGGCGTTTTTCCGAGACCCGGAGGCGCCATCCCCTCGCCACCGGGACGCGCACGCTCGAGGAGGCGCTGACGCGCGAGCGCGAGGTTCTCGCTCCCGTGGGTGAAATCGGCTACCGGCTCGACACGACCGATTTGCTGCCGAATACGCTGCGCAACTGGATCAAGGAATGGCTCGACATCCGCACCGAAACGACGATGCTCCTGTTCGAGTCCTTCAGCTACAAACAAGGGGTTCCCCTGGACGCGGATCTGGTGTTCGACGTGCGCTGTCTGCCCAACCCGCATTACGACCCGCGGCTGCGGCCGCTCACCGGTCTCGACGCGGACGTGGTCGCGTTTCTCGAGAGGGAGCCCAAGGTCGGCACGATGCTGGGGGACATCCGGCGGTTCGTCGAGACCTGGCTCCCCGCATACGGGCAGGACAGCCGCAGCTCGCTCACGGTCGCGGTCGGCTGCACCGGCGGCCGGCACCGCTCGGTGTATCTCGTCGAGCGGCTCGGCGCTCATTTTCGCAGCCTCACGCCGGTGCTGGTTCGCCATCGGCACCTCGTCCCTGCGGCATGAAGCCGACTGTCGCCGTCGCGCTCACCGGCGCTTCGGGAATGCCCTACGGCCTGAGGCTGGTGGAAACCTTGATACGCGCGGAAGCCCGCGTCTACCTCCTCTATTCCCAAGCCGCCCACGTGGTCGCGAAGCAGGAGTTGGACATCGCATTGCCGCCGCGCGCCTCAGACGCCGAGCGCATGTTCGGCGAGCGCTATTCGGCAAAGCGCGGCCAACTGCGCGTGTTCGGCCGCGAGGACTGGTTTGCCCCGGTCGCTTCCGGGTCGAATCCAGCCGACGCCATGGTCATCTGCCCCTGCACCGTGGGCACTCTCGCGGCAGTCGCCGCGGGTCTCTCCGACAATCTCATCGAGCGCGCGGCCGACGTGACCTTGAAGGAGGGCCGCAAGCTGATTCTCGTCCCGCGCGAGACGCCGTTTTCGGCCCTGCACCTGGAGAACATGCTCAAGCTCGCGCGCGCGGGCGCGGTCATCCTCCCCGCCAATCCCGGCTTCTATCACCGCCCCAAACGCGTCGAGGACCTGGTCGATTTCATCGTCGCGCGAATACTCGATCACCTCGGGGTCGAGCACGATTTGATGCGCCGCTGGGGCGAAGAAAGCTAGGCCGGACCCGCTCTTGGAATCGCTGCGCGTCCCGATTTTTCCGCTCAACACCGTGCTCTTCCCGGGAGGCCTGCTTCCGCTGCGGGTTTTCGAAGCGCGCTACATGGACATGACGCGCGAATGCCTCAAGCGCAACGAACCGTTCGGGGTGTGCCTCATCCAACAGGGTGCGGAGGTCGGCGCGCCCGCCGTGCCCGAAGGGGTCGGCTGTCTTGCGAAAATCCAGGAATGCGACATGCAGCAGCAGGGCATCCTGAACCTCAAGACCCGAGGCAGCCAGCGGTTTCGCATCCTCGAGCGCGAAACCAGCACCCAGGGTCTGATCTCGGCCGGAGTGGAGCTGATAAAGCCCGACGCGAGCGTTGCCGTTCCCGAGCAGTTTTCGGCCTGCGCGCGGCTTCTGCAAATGGTCGTCGCCGACCAGGGCAATGGCGTTTTCGCCGAACCGCACGCCTTCGACGACGCCGCGTGGGTCGGCTACCGCCTCACCGAGATCCTCCCGGTGCCCCTGGTCGCCAAGCAGAAGCTTCTCGAGCTGACCGACAGCCTGTCGCGGCTCTCCATCCTGCAGCGATTTCTCGAAAGCCGCGGTCTCGCCGCCGCTAAAGGGCCTGCAGGGAATTGA
>Ga0209055_1002648_pt1 | contig 11210 bp, 8 predicted proteins | sample GraSoiAngelo_110_FD_185875 | JGI IMG/M metagenome (GOLD analysis project Ga0209055, IMG submission 185875) | Grasslands soil microbial communities from the Angelo Coastal Reserve, California, USA - 14_0903_12_30cm (SPAdes) (version 2) | ecosystem: Environmental > Terrestrial > Soil > Grasslands ... | reverse complement strand
CTCCGGCCATTTCTCGCCGAAATAACGCAGCAGCGTGACGCGCCGGCACTCCGACGACTCGGCATAATGCACCATCTGCTGCAACTGCGCGCGCGCGATCTTTTGCTCCTGTGCGCTCGCTTTTTCGTCGATGAATTGCGTCTGCTTGATCACGTCGCCCGCGCTGAACAGCAGCACGCAATCGCTCGGCAATCCATCGCGTCCGGCGCGTCCGGTTTCCTGGTAGTAGCCCTCGATATTTTTCGGCAGATCGTAGTGGATGACGTAGCGGACGTTCGGTTTGTTGATGCCCATGCCGAATGCGATCGTCGCGCAGATGACGCGCACTTCATCACGCAGAAAAAGCTCCTGGTTCGTCGTGCGCTCAGCACTCGTAAGTCCGGCGTGATAAGGCCTGGCCTTGATGCCGTCTTCGTTCAAACGCCCCGCTACGCTCTCCGATGATTTGCGGCTCTGGCAATAAACGATGCCACTCTCATTCGGCCTCGTGCGCACGAACTCGAGCACTTGATCGTACGGTCGCGCTTTCGGCACCACGCGATACGTGAGGTTTGGCCGATTGAAACTTGCGATGTAGCAACTTGGTCCGCGCAATTTCAAGCGGTCGATGATGTCGCCACGCACGCGCTCGGTCGCGGTCGCCGTCAGCGCCATGATCGGAACGTTCGGAAATTTTTCTCGCAGCGCCGCGAGCTGCCGGTACTCCGGGCGGAAGTCGTGTCCCCACTCGCTGATGCAATGGGCCTCATCCACAGCGATGAGATTGACGTTCCATTTCCCCAAATCACCCAGGAATCCCGAAAGCATGAGCCGCTCCGGCGCGACGTAGAGCAAACGAAATTTTCGGGTGTGCAATCCGCGCAACCGCTCGCGAGCTTCGCTCGCCACCAGCGTCGAATTTAGAAACGTCGCCGCAACACCGCTCGCCTGCATCGCATCGACCTGGTCTTTCATCAGCGAAATCAGCGGCGACACAACGACCGTTAATCCGGGCCGGACCAAGGCGGGAATTTGAAAGCAAAGCGATTTACCGCCACCCGTCGGCAGCACGGCAAACACATCCTTGCCCGCGAGCGCATCGCGAACGATCTGCTCTTGCAACGGCCGAAATGATTCGAACCCGAAGTATTGTTTGAGCGCAGCGCGCAAATCCATTTGCGCGCAGTTTAAACATTTCGAGCCGGATTTGGAAGAAGCAGATAAGGCAGTGCTGGCCAGCAGCCCGGCTACTTTGATCGCGCGCATTCGCTTGCAAAGCGCGTCCGCGACGGAATGGTTGCCGGCAATGTCGGTTGGGAGTGAAAAGTTGGAAAAAGCAATCGAGCGAGCGGTAGGAGGCGGCCAATTGCTCGACTCAGCGGCGAAGAATATTCGTGCCCTGCTCGTCGGAGCACCTTCGGATCTTTCCTCGCGAGTCATCGATGAGCTGCTTGCGGCCGAGGAATGGGCGGAGCTCAACGACCGCTTTTACAAGACACTGGAGTTCGGAACCGGCGGACTACGGGGTCGCACGATCGGAAAAATTGTGACCGCTGCAGAGCGCGGCGACGCGGCGCACAGCTCCGAAAGCTTTCGCGAGGAGACCGCCGCGGCTACAGGGCGGCCTGAGTTTCCCTGCGTCGGGACGAACGCGATGAATTTTTACAACATCAGTCGCGCCACGCGCGGGCTCGTCGCTTATCTGCACGAGTGGAACGGGAGAGGAGTCGTCGGCTCGACGGAGTCTCGCCCTACCGGCAAAAAACCGAAACTGGTGATCGCGCACGACACGCGCTTTTTCTCGAATGAATTTGCTGCGCTTACTGCGCAAATTGCATCGGAAAACGGTTGTGATGCGTTCGTTTTCGACGGGCCGCGTTCCACGCCTGAGCTTTCATTTGCCGTGCGATATTTGCGCGCCAGCGCTGGTGTCGTTATCACGGCGAGCCATAACCCACCGCACGACAACGGCTACAAAGTTTACTTTGCCGATGGCGCGCAGGTGATCGAGCCCCACGCCAGCAGCATCATCGCAAAGGTGAACGCGATCACGAGCGAAACGTTCGCGCCGCTGTCTAAAGATCGACAAGGAACTGTGACCACGCTCGCCGACGATGTCGATGAAGCGTACATGCAGCGACTCGAGACGCTGATTGTCGATCCAAGCGTCATTCCCGCGGCAAAATCTCTGCACATTATTTACACGCCGATTCACGGAACCGGCGGTGTGATCATTAAGCCGGCGCTTAAGCGCCTCGGTTTCAATTTTCAAGTCGTCGAAGAGCAGGACCGTTTCGATGGCGCTTTTCCAACCGTGAAATCCCCTAACCCAGAAAACGCGGACGCGTTGCAAATGGGAATCAAACTGGCGAAAAAGAAAAATGCCGATCTCGTTATCGCGACCGATCCGGATTGTGACCGCGTCGGCGTCGCGGTCCGGGCGAAATCGAACAAAATGCAATTGCTGACCGGCAATCAAATCGGATCGCTCCTTGCCTGGTATCGCGTGAAGACGCTATTTGATCGCGGCGTCTTAAACAAAGAGACGGCGGCGCGCGGCGTGATCATCAAAACATTTGTCACTACCGATCTGCTAAAGGCAATCGCGGAGCATTACGGTTTGCGCTGCGTGGAAACGCTCACTGGCTTCAAATACATCGCCGCGAAGCTGGGCAAATATGAGGCCGCATTGCCCGAAGCTTCGCGAAAGAATTATGTCGATCTGAGCGAAGAGGAAACCAGAGAACTCCGGTTGGCGCACTCGTCGTTTTACATTTTCGGCGGCGAAGAAAGTTATGGCTACAGCGCCGGCGATTTCGTGCGTGACAAGGATGGCAATGGCTCCGCGATTATGTTTTGCGAAGTTGCCGCCTACGCAAAATCACGCGGGCTGACGATCGATCAATTGCTCGACGAAATCTTTGCCAGTTTCGGTTATTTCGAGGAGAAAAACGGCTCGCTCCTTTTCGAAGGAGCCGAAGGCGCAAAGAAAATCGCGCGTTTGGTTGAATCGTACGCGAGCGCGCCGCCAAAGGGAATACTTGGATCGAAAGTCACGCGGGTGCGAAATTTCGCCACCGAAACAATCCGCGACGTCGAGGGCGACGAGATTCCGAAGGAGAAGATGTCGGCCTTTGAGTTGGAAGACCGGACAAGGATTGCGGTGCGCGGGTCAGGAACTGAACCAAAGATCAAGTATTATCTTTTCGCGCAGGAGCGCCCGGCGAAAGGAAAATTCGAGATTGCACAGCTTGAAAAAATCAAAGCGAAAGTGATCGAGCGGCTCGAAAGACTTTGGGATTGGTTGCAAGAGGACGCGCGAGGGCGTCTCGCGCGATAAGCTGCTCGACAGCGTGCGATTCGCTGCGAAGAATTGACTATGCGGCGCGAGATTAATTTGAGCGGCGGCGAGATCACGCTTCTGAAAACGATGGGACTCTCAGGCACGCCCACTCCCGGAAAAGAATTAGTGAAACGCATCGGGGAAATGGAGACCGCCGAATTTCTCGACGCGTTGAACGGGCTGATCTCGGTCGGCTACGTGCTCTCGAACAAAGTCACCATCGGATCGATGGAAGACGTGGAGCGCACCTTTTTTCGCGTCAACGCTTCCTACGCGCGCGATTTGCGCGATGCAATTACTCCAGGCCGGCGTCGCGAGCATGACCGGTCGCGCCGCCGCCGCCGCCGCAGTTGAGTTTCGCGAAGTGAACGGCTGGCGAAAAGCGCTGCGAGTTTGGCCGTGGCTTGCAGCAATCTCAAGCGGGCTGCTTTGCACCGGATGCTTCCCGCCATTCAATCAAGCCTGGCTCTGCTGGTTGGCGCTCACGCCGCTCATCGCGGCAATTTGGTTCTCGGGCGAAAATTCAAGAAAACGCTGGCTGCGCGATCTGTTGCTCGGCTACGTCACGGGACTTGTTTTTTTTGCGGAAGCATTTAGGTGGCTCGGCTCGCTTGGGGCTTTATTTGAAAATTTTTGGCTGCATGGGTTACCGCTGCTGCTCTCGTTTTATCTCGGAATTAGTTTTGCATTTTGGAGTTGGTTTGTTGGACTCATCCGCCCTTCCGTAGTGGCCCCGAAAGCTTTCGGGGCAGGCGCGAACGATTTCCACGCAGATAAATGGAGCGCGATGCTGGCGCGCGGCCGCAAGCCGATCGTCGCAGCGCCGAGTTCGCCGTGGCAAAGATCGACAAACAATTTGCGGCTTGCCTTTCTGCTCGCTTCCGCCTGGGTCGCGCATGAGTGGATGCGCGGATGGCTCTTCGGCGGGTTCGGTTGGAACGGTCTTGGTGTCGCCTTACACGCGAATTGGCCGATCATTCAAGTCGCGGAATTCACCGGTGTGACCGGACTGTCTTTCGTAATTGCCTTCGCCAATGTCATCGCGGTCACGACTCCGTTCCGTTTGTTTCTCGAGGCACGAACGCATCGAATGCGACCGCATTGGGACCTGAACTTCACGATGTTGGGAATTGTCGGCCTGCTTCTATTCGGCTGGCAGACCGCTCGAAACCCTTCGCAAACAAAATCGCTTCGCGTCGCAGCGGTGCAGGCAAATGTTCCGCAGCACCAAAAATTCGATCCACAATTCACTCGCAAAATCTTTGATCAATTCGCGCGCTTGAGCGCGATCGCGCTGCGTGCAAATCCGGCGCCCGATCTGCTGCTTTGGCCGGAGAGTTCCATGCCCGACCCTGTGCCCGACGAGAACACAGAGAGTTATCGGTTCGTCACGGATTTTTCTCGATCAACAAAAACGGACTTGTTGCTGGGTACGCTCGATGTGGAAGATGGACATGATTACAATGCGGCGCTGCTCGTCTCGGATGCCGGCCAACGGATGCAAATTTATCGCAAACTTCATCTCGTGCCGTTCGGTGAATACGTTCCGCTCCGGCATTCCTTCCCGCTTTTTGCCGCCGTCGCGGGCAAGTGGGTGCCGGGCGATTTCAATGCCGGCAAGGATTACACGCTGTTTCGCCTAACAAGTGGCGATGCGCAGATCGCGCCGTTGATTTGTTTCGAAGACACCATCGGCGACTTGACCCGGCAGTTCGTTTTGCACGGAGCGAATCTGCTCGCCAACGTGACGAATGACGGATGGTTTTTGCATTCGGCCGGCTCAGAGCAGCATCTCGCAAACTCAGTCTTCCGTTGCGTCGAGACGCGGCGTCCGATGGTGCGCGCGGCCAACACCGGCGTGACTTGTTTCGTCAACGAATTCGGCCGCGTCACTCAAGTGTTGCAGGACGAAACGGGAAGCACATTCACCGAAGGCGTGCTGACTGGCGATGTGGATATACCGATTGCGCGCGAACTTACTTTCTATTCGCGTCACGGCGAACTCTTCGCGCAATTGTGCGCATGCGTCACGCTGGTCGCAATCGCAGTCAGGATTGCACTGCGCCAATCAGGTGGATCGGCCGCTCCGTCGGGCGATGCTAATAAAGTCTCGGCTTTGCCGACAATTTTTTAACATCGAGCGCGGAGCGCTCGATCCACCTTGCGACATGTGATAAGACTCGCATCGATGCGCGTCGAACTTCCACTCGACAATCTTAAAGAGCTTTGGCCAGAAAAACTTCGCGGCGCGCGAATTGCGGCCCTGCTGCATCCGGCGTCGGTTTCGGCGAAGCTCGAACATGCGTCGCATATTCTCGAGCGACACAACGGCGATCTTTTCCAAATCACAGCGTTTTTTGGTCCGCAGCATGGGTTTCTCGGCCAGACGCAAGACAACATGGTCGAATGGCAAAGCTATGAGCATCCGCGCCTGGGCATTCCGGTTTACAGCCTGTACGGCGAACATCGCGAACCGACAGCAAGAATGCTGGAAGATGTCGATGTTTTGCTTGTTGATCTTCAAGACATCGGCGTGCGCTACTACACGTTTATCTGGACGCTCTACCTGTGCATGCGCGCCTGTGAAAAACATAATGTGGCAATCGTCGCTCTTGACCGGCCAAATCCGATCAACGGCCTAACGACTGAAGGCCCGGTGCTCGATCCGGCTTACAAATCGTTCGTCGGGATGCACCCTATTCCAGTTCGACACGGCCGCACGATTGGCGAATTGGCCACTCAGTTTCGCGATGAAGCTTTCCCCAAATGTCGACTGTCGATCTTGCCCATGAAAAATTGGGATCGTGCGATGTGGTTCGATCAAACCGGTTTGCCCTGGGTAATGCCGTCGCCGAACATGCCGACGCTCGACACAGCCACAGTTTATCCCGGGATGTGCTTACTCGAAGGCACCAATATTTCCGAAGGCCGCGGCACGACGCGCCCCTTTGAGATGTTCGGCGCGCCGTTCATCGACGCGGCAAATCTTAGTCGCGAACTCAACGAACTGCGATTGCCCGGCGTTTATTTTCGTGAAAATTATTTTCAGCCGACCTTTCACAAGTTCGTCGGCCAACCTTGCCGCGGCGCACAACTGCACGTTATCGATCGAAACAGTTTCCGCCCGTTTGAAACGGGCATTCAAATCATTCGCTACCTTCGAAAAATTTACGGAGAGTCATTCGAGTGGAAAAAGCCCCCATACGAGTACGAGTTCGAAAAACTGCCGATCGAAATTTTGCTCGGCGGGCCCATCGACAAATTCTTTGGCGATTAAGTGCAAGCGTCGCCGCGGTCTTATGTTCGTTGTCGATCTTGGCGCGAGCCCGCGGCGATATTCCATGGCCGGAGGTCGTGCAGCGCCTCGCGTACGAAAATGAAAAACTGGCGCACCGTCCGCAAGGGCACAGCGGCGAATACTTTGTCGTCTGCACCCTTTACTACACGCCAATGGAATCCGGTTTCACCTTCGAGCGCGGCTTTGATGCGACGCCGGTGACGAAACCTGGATTGCACGGGCGCGCGTATCCGCGCGATTTCCTCGTTTCGGTACGAAAAGAGGGTTTCGGCCGGCTGCGTGAGCCGGTCAATGGATGCAATTACATTCGTTACAACGGCGGAAACTCATATACCTTCACCAAACATGCGGTCGGGCGCGGAATTGCTCCGCTCATTCCGCGGTTCTCCGCCGCCACACGCGGCGGACCGCGCGGCTTGGGCTACGGCGTGATCATCGAGACGCCGGATGCGACGGTGCGGCAAGTTTTTGGCAGCACACGATGGAAAATTGTCGATACGGGCGGCGGACTCCGCCGATGGCAAATCGATCTTTATTATGGGGAGGATGAGCCGCTGGGTCCTGGCCGGTTCATGGCCCGGCCGCGCGGGACCACGTTTGAGTATGCGTATTCGGAAGGGAGAATTAGTAAGTGAGGTGAGTTCTTTCACCATCCGGCTCAGTTTTCACGGCGATCTCGCCTTTTTTCTAAAATCGAAAGCGGGTAATAAAATTGTCGAGCGCCGTCTCGGTGAAAAGACCTCGGTTAAAGATGTGATTGAGTCGTGCGGAGTGCCGCATCCCGAGATTGATTTGATCCTAGTGAAGGGGCAGCCGGTCGATTTCTCACACATCTTGGAGCGCGAACAAGAAATTGATGTTTATCCTGTCCAATCGCAGCCTACGCTTTTCCATGAAAATCGATTGCAAGCCAAAGGAATCGATCGATTTATCGCTGATGGTCATCTTGGCAAACTCGCGCGCGACCTGCGCCTGCTTGGTTTCGATGTCGTTTACGATCGGGATGCGCAAGATCGACAATTGCTCGCCGTCATGGAGATCGACAATCGGGCCCTGCTCACGCGCGATCGCTGGCTGCTCATGCACAAGGTCGTACAACATGGCTATTATCCGCGCTCCCAAGACGCGGCGGAACAAACCATCGAGGTAATGCGGCGCTTTGATCTCTTCTCCGCGATCGCTCCATTTGCGCGTTGCCTGCGTTGCAATGCGCTCCTCGAAAAAGTAGAGAAAGCCGAAGTGATGGAGAAGCTCGAGCGGCTAACGCGAATCCATTATGAGCAGTTCAGGCGTTGCACCGGCTGCGGCCAAATTTACTGGCCAGGATCGCATTTTGACAAGTTGCGCGCGCGCATTGAAGGAATCCGCGCAATGCTGGCGGCCGAATCTCGATCTGAGAACCAAATATGAAGAAATCGATTCTCGTTTCGTTAGGCGCAATCGTTCTGTTCGTTTGCAGTTCGCTGGCTTATGGGCCGACCGGTCATGAAATCGTCGGCGGAATTGCCGACAAGTTGCTCGCAAACACGCCAACGGCCGCCAGGGTCAATGCGCTGATCGACGGGATGACGCTGGAAAAAGCCGCCGTCATTCCAGACGAAATTAAAAGCTGGGACAAAAACGGCGCCGATGATCCGAGCGGCTTTCCCCATTATTCAGACCATCCAAAGATCGACAATCAACTGCGCGATTTCTGGCGGGCGAATCAGCCGACGCACGATTTGAATTCAGCGGTTCCATCGCATCATTGGTTTCACTACACCGATGTGCCGGTGCTGAACGCGGCGAAATATTCCGACGGCAAGACTGGACGCAGCAAATGGGACATCGTGCATATGATCAATTACTGCATCGCGGTGTTGCAGGGTGAAACGCTAGAAAACAATCCGCGCAAGATTACCAAGCCTGTCGCGGTGATACTACTCGCGCATTACGTGGGCGACATTCATCAACCGCTGCATGTCGGCGCGGAATATTTTGATGAAGCCGGCCACGCGGTCGATCCGGACAAAGGCACAGCGGGTCTTGGGGACGAAGGGGGAAACACATTCGCGCTTCACCTCAAGGCTGGAACGCCGGAAGAAATGACGCATCGCGCGTTGAAGCTGCATCCGTTTTGGGACAATGAAGCCGTCATGGCGAATTTACCATCGCTGCCGTTCACGATGTCGAAGGAAGAAAGATACGAGAGGACTGAGCGCGCCAAGCGCCGATTAATCGATCGGTTCACGCGTGAAGAACCCACCAACTGGCGATTGCCGCGCAACGTCGCGTTGAAAAATTACGCGGAGGCATGGGCGGACGAAATTTTGCCTATAGCGCAGGAGGCGCACGAGCGATTGCGATTCACAAATGTGCATGCGCAGCACGAAGAAAACCGGGTCGTGGCGGCCGGAGTAGCGCGGGAAAAAAGTGCGCCTGATCACGTGGCCTACGCCGATTGGGCAGCGAAAATTGTTCGGGAGGAACTTCAGAAAGCCGGCTGGCGTCTCGCCGATCTGCTCCAGCAAGCGCTAACACCGACAATTACAAATGCGACATCTGCGGCAATTCCGCCCGAGCTGACGCCGGCAGAACCAAACACACAAGCGGAAACGCAGCCTTCTCATCCGTGATAAAGGTGGATCGAGCAGTCCCCCTGGCGCGCCGTAGCGCAGCGAAGGCGGCTTGCTCGATGCTAAAATAGGCGGCGCAGCCGCAATTATCTACCATCCTCCAACGGAGCGGCCGATCCACCTACGCAAAGATCGACAACCTGACGTAGCGTTGTAGCCACAGCCCTGCGGGCCGTTCCGGGCGGGCCACAGGCCCGCGGCTACAGTGCGATTACGCTTCGGTTTTCTTGGCCGACTTGTTGCACTCTGTCTTGAGTTTGGCGTATTGATCAGCCGAAAGAATTCCTTTCGCCTGCTTCAAGAATTGGGCGCGACTTTCTTTCGTGCATCCCGCCTTCGTGCACTCCGCCTGCCAAGCCTCAATCTTCGTCTTTTGATCCGAGGTGAGATTGAGACTCGCCAAATTGGCGCACGCGGCCTGATTGGACGCATTCTTTGCGCAACACGCTTTGCCACCTGCAAAAGCGGGCGATGCCGCGAGCATCGCTACCGCTACTACTGCTGTTCCGAGAATTCTAATCATGATGAATGCTGAGACACGTTTGCGCCGCAAAGCGTTCAATCGTTCGTCGGTGATCCGTCCTTGTCATTTCTAACCTCAGTATGGAAAAAGCTGATGGCGAAGGCGAACCAAGCTTGAATTGCTTAGTAGAAATGCCCCGTTAGAACCAGGGAACGACGGCTGCCCAGCCATAGTGTCCCTCCTATACAGATCTTTTCGTGCCGCTATCGTTGCGAGCCTAACTGCGCCTGCGCGCGGCGCAGATTATCGGCTGCGCCTTTCAACTCCGGTTTGAGACGCAGTGCCACTTCAAATTCGGGAATGCTTTCCCGCGCTTTCCCGGAAGCGAGCAGGGCCAAACCCAGATTGCTATGAGCCTCGGCGCTGTTGGGATTCATCCGGAGAGCTTCGTGAAGTTGCTCCATAGCCTCTGGTATTTTGCCCGCCAGCTCCAATGCGAGTCCCAAGTCAGCCCGGATGCCTGCGTCTTCGGGCGCGAGTTGTGACGCGCGGCGCATTTCCTCAAGCGCGCCTTGATCGTCGTTCTCCTTCCACAGTGCGAGCGCCAACTGCACGTGCGCTTTGGGCGCGTCCGGCTGTGAACGAATCGCGGCTTGGAAATACCCGACGGCTTCCGGTATGCGGCCTTGGAATGCGCGGGTAACGCCCATGCCCACCAGCCCGTCGTAGAAATTGGGGTCGATCTGCAATGTCTTTTCAAAATGCGCCGCAGCTTCGTCGTATCTGCCGCTAGCGCCCATCGCCAGGGCCAGGCTGTTTTCTGCGCGGAGATTAGGTGGAGTGACTGCGAGCGTGTGCTCAAACAAAGTGAAGCTGTCATGCCAGCGGTGAATCTGCGCGTTCGTGAGAGTAGCAAGAATCAGTAGAACCCCGACAGCTATTCCTCCCCTGAGCAATGGCGCAACACGCCAGCTCTTGGCGATGTCCGCTGATCCGAACACGAGCGCAATCAACAAACCGATCGATGGAATATAGAAGTAGCGGTCCGCCATGGTTTGCCCGCCAACCTGAACGATTCCGATAACAGGAACCAGTGTTCCCAGAAACCAAAGCCAGCCTACGATGAGATATGGCCGGATTTTCCGCTGAGAAAAACAAAACGCAGTAATTCCAATCAGAAGGAATGCTGCACCGATGATCTGCCAAGCCGGTATGCCCGCCCACGCAAACGGATAATAGATCGCCAGATCATTCGGCCAGAACGTGAGCAGCAAATATTTCGCATACGACACAAGCGCGTTCGACAGTCGCAGCGCAATAGGAGCGTCCGTGAATGTGCGCACAGCGCCTCCATGAGATTGCGCGAGGAATGTGAGAACAGCGGACGCCGCCACGAGAGCAAACAGCGGCAATTTCTCCCACACTAACGATGCGATCCGTGTAGCCGCTTCCCTGTGGGAAGGGCCTCGCCGATGTTCCTTCGCCATCGGATCTGCCAGACGTCCCAACGGC